>OGYD01002648.1_pt1 | contig 11271 bp, 9 predicted proteins | sample 1576441 | NCBI WGS metagenome assembly OGYD01 (sample SAMEA3541537, study PRJEB24748) | human gut metagenome | biome: human gut; feature: human-associated habitat; material: faeces | place: China | collected 2012 | reverse complement strand
TCTCGTCCAGAATGACTGCCTTCGTGTAGGTGGAACCTACGTCGCATCCGCCAAAATACTTCATAATACTACTTCTCCTCCCGATTGTTTGTGTTTTTTTGTCTTTTCCATGTTGTTATCTTTTCCATACCAGAGGGCGGTTTGCCCTCCTCTCGTCAAGAGATTAACACGTTTGTGTGCGTTTTACAACCCCTACACAGCATACAATGGCAAAAAAATTGTTGATTTCAACAAAAAAATGTGATAGAATTTGAACAATCCATACTGGGTAGCTATCATATCTGACATGATTTTCCTGCCCCGCTCGAGAAAGGAGTGTTTCCCATGCACGAACATGAACACGATCACGATCATGCGCATCACAGCCATCCGCACAGCCATGAGCACACCGGCGGCAAGCCGATGAGCCACGAAGAGGTGCTGGCGCTGCTGACCTATATGCTCGACCACAACCGCCACCATGCCGATGAGCTGCACGACATCTGCCATGCGCTCGAGGATGCCGGCAAAACCGAGGCGGCCGCGGCGCTGGCTGAGGCGCTGCATGAATATGACCACGGCAACAGCAAGCTCGAAAAAGCCCTCGAGCTTGCCAAGCAGAACTAACGGGTAAAAAGGAGCGAATACCATGTGTCTTTCCGATGCATATGAGATCCGGGACGGCAAGGAAAACCTCGTCTGCTCGCGCGTGTGCAACGTCTCTGCCGACGGCGAGAACGTCACGCTGACCGACCTGATGGGGATCCGCAAGGTCATCCCCGGCAAACTCAAGAAAGTGGACCTGATGAGCAATGTCATCCTCATCGAGGCCTGCTGAATCGATCTGCCGACCGGCGTCCGGAGTTTCCGGACGCCGGTTGATGCTGTCAAAAAGTAATACTTTTTGACAAAGGGGTCTGCGGCCTGACTGCAGCGCACGCGCTGTCCGCCTTTGGAGGACAGCGCGCACGTTTGCAGGCCGAGCGGTATTTTCTCCGCCGCACATGTCGCCGGAGAAAATGATCGGACTTTCTTTGCGCCTGCGGGCGCAAAGGCTACGAGGTTCTTTGACAAGTCGGATCGGCGCCCGGAGCTTCCGGGCGCCGGTTTTTTGTGCGCGAATGCTGCGGATAATTCTTGCATTTTCCCTTTCTTTCCTTTATAGTATAGGGAATCTGCGTAAAAGGGTCGTGAAGACATGGGATTTTGGGAGCTGGCCGTGCTGGCGGTCGGTCTGTCGATGGACGCGTTTGCCGTTTCCGTCTGCAAGGGTCTGGCGTTGCCGCGCGTGTCGTGGAAGGAATGCTGCATCGCGGGGGCATGGTTCGGCGGTTTTCAGGCGCTCATGCCGCTGCTGGGCTATCTGCTCGGCACGCAGTTTGAGCGCTTCGTCACCTCCGTCGATCACTGGATCGCGTTCATTCTGCTGGGCATCATCGGCGGCAATATGATCCGCGAGGCGCTGTCCAAGGACGAAGATCAGCTCGATGCCTCGCTCGCATGCAAGACCATGCTCCTGCTCGCCGTCGCGACAAGCATCGACGCGCTCGCCGTCGGCATCACGTTCGCGTTCCTGCCCGGCACGCGCATCGTGCCCGCCGTGGCGCTCATCGGCACGATCACCTTCGCCTTTTCCGCGGCCGGTATCCGGCTCGGCAGCGTGGTCGGCCTGCACTTCAAGCGCAAGGCAGAGTTTGCCGGCGGCGGGATCCTCATCCTGCTCGGCACGAAGATCCTGCTCGAACACCTCGGCATTTTGTAAAAACATCTTTTTTCTCCGCGATCCGGCCCGGATCGCGGAGTTTTTTCACGCTTTGTGCGTTGCGAGACAAGTTTTCACACTCGCGCGAATATGTTGAACCAGCAGCAAAAAACCGCCAAATCGCGAACGAAGAAAACGGAAATTCTGCACAACAATTCCTTTCATATTTGTTGCAAAAAGACGGTTTTTTGGCGCTTGTAAAAGAAATATTCTGTTTCTCTTGCGATTTTGTGAAATTTAAGATATAGTTTATGCTAAGCGTTCGGTATTAGACTGAAATTTGCTTAAATGAGTGGAGGAACGATATGAAAAAAGTATTACTCACCATCATCAGCGTCTGCCTGATCGCTGCGAGTATCTTCGGCCTGTTCGCCGGAGTGAGCAGCTTCAGCGACATCATGAATGTCAAAGAGTACAAGGAGGAGGACGCGAAAGAGGGTCTGGAAGCGATCGAGACGCTCAACGACGGTCTTGATCTGCTGCAGGAGAACGAGGGCACGTACCTCGCCGGCGTGGACACCTACACCGCCGGCCTGATCGCCTACTCCGAAGGCAAGACTCAACTCTCCGCAGGCTACGCCGCCTACTACGCCGGCAAGAAGCAGCTCGAGGAAGGCAAAGCTGCCTACGCCGCCGGCAAGAAGCAGATTGAGGACAACACCGCAGCCTACAATGAAGGCAAGGCCACCCTCGCCAAGATCGAGCCTCTGATGCCCTACGTTAACCAGTATGTCGAGTTCCGCGACGGCACCATCGCAAACCTCGCCGGCTTCTCGAACGCGCAGGCGTGGTTCGTCTCCGTCGTGCGTCCGATCGCGGCCAAGCAGGGTCTGAATATCCCGGCCGACGTGACTGACCTGCCGGCTTACGTGCAGCAGATGGTCGCGGACGGCAAGGCCCAGCTCAAGCAGTACGAAGACGGTCTGGTCCAGCTGGCCGAGGCCGAGAAGGCCATCGCCGCAGGCGAGGCTCAGCTCAGAGACGCTGAGAAGCAGCTCGCGCAGGGCGAAAACGATCTCGCGGCCGGCGGCAACCAGCTCGCCGACGGCAAGAAGCAGCTCAACACCTTCGAGGACGGCTGCGCACAGGTCGCCGCCGGCTGTGAGCTCCTGCTCACCCAGCCCGCTTACATGAACAACGAAGGCAAGGGCGACAAGAAAATGTGCCCGAGCGTTGCCGACATCCTCAAAGAGCGCTACGGCGACAACTTCTCCATCTGGGAGCTCGACGACAACGGTGAGGTTCGTGTCGTCAACGGCTGCCAGTACCTCAACCTCGAAAACTGCCGCGCGGTCGCTCAGGCCGGTAAGGACTACATCGAGGTCTACCAGACCGGCGCCGTCACCAAGGAAGTCATGGGCAGAATCGGCGTCGTCGCCACGATGCTCCTCGCCTCCGTGCTAGTCCATTGAATCGCATTCAATTCTTCAATTTCAAGCAAGGCAGGCAGGTGATGCATGGCTCCCACTCCATCCAGATGATAAAGGGTATAATCAATCTTCTGACATTGTTCACGAATAAAAGGTTGCACAAACCGGCGATAATCATCCTGACTAATCATGGTTGAAATATCACTTTGCAGTTTACTCATCTTTCCGGGAGCCCAAGACGAGAAATAACAGAAAGCCATCTCGTCGCCTTCACGGATGATGTCGTATAGTTCATCAAATACTTTGAAGTAGATGTCGTTAATTTGCTGCATCTGTTGTTCCAGGATTTCGGGCTGCATCACTGTGTCCAATAATACCCTATCCGTTCCTTTCAGTGCGGCCAGGACATCCAGTCCTTCCATCAGGTCGGGCATACCGACAAAGTAGTGTCCGTTGGCTTTCGCTTTACAGGCTTTCAGGAGTTCTTTATGAAGAATCCAGTTCGGGTGTTCGGGGTTAAAGACTATTTCATCGGTGAAATCCGGGTTGGGATGAATCCAAATGGTATCTTCCCCACCTTCAAACACTCCGCCTAAGATGGCGGCCAGTGAGCCGGGGCCCAGTTGGGTATTCGCAACCGGAAGAATATCCGCTTTCAGACTGCTGTGCGCTACGTACCAGTCCAGATATTCAGCTCTCCATTGAGGGTCGAACCACTTTTGCGACAAATCTTTTGCCGGTGCGGGAGGTGTTATCTCTGCATGTGGTTGCACTCCTTCCTGGAAGTGCTCCCACATATTGAGAATGATTCCTTTATGGTTCCACCAATTTATATAACGTTGTTTTGTTTCTTCTAAATTACTCTTCCATGTTTTCATACTATACTAAATTAATTAATTTTCTACCACAATCTATCATAGTCCACCACAGATTACACAGATTAACACAGATATGATTTATCTCCCCTTATCATCTGTGTCAATCTGTGTAATCTGTGGTGAACTATTCCAAAATCCTTTATAATCATTATCTATGCGTAAAGCCATGCTCTTGCTTAAATCCATTTCATCCGTACAGTCCACGTCTTCCGAATAGATGGGTATCACGGCATTTGCACGCACATATACGGGCATTTCTTCCAACGGAACATACACGTCTCTCAACCAGCATGCTCCTTCCAAATGTTCTCCCGTAAAGAAGTTCACCCATTTTCCTTCGGGAAGATAGATATCCCGACGGTTTTCGCTGTTCATCACCGGAGCTACCAGGAAATCATTGCCGAAATAGTATTCATCATCTATATGCCAACAAAGTTTATCTTCCGGATGATGCAGAATGAGTGCCTGCAAGAGCGGATAGCCGCTTTCTATGGCTAGTTTACTTTGTTCTACGATGTATGGAATGAGCGAATAACGCAATTTCCACCACTTTTTCACCAACGGAGCTATGGCCGGATAGTGCCAGGGTTCACGCTTATTGGTTCCGTGATAACGGATATGCGATGTGAATACGCCGAATTGGGTCCAACGCATGTACACATCATCTACTACTACCGAGTTCATAAAATTGGGCAATGTATGGAAGCCGGGAACATCATGGCTCCAAAAAGCAAATCCCGACAGGCCGAAATGTAGACCGCCTTTCAGAGAACCTGCCATTCCATCCCAGGAACTACAGGAATCGCCTCCCCAATGCAAAGGATAACGCTGGCATCCCGCCCATGCGGAACGTGCCCAGACTATGCCGTCACCTGTCACTTCTTTCGTAATTTCGCAAGCGGCCTTTTGATAAAGCAGGGCATACAGGTTGTTCAACAATTCCGGCTTCATACCTTTATAGAGGGCGTCCATGTGAATGTTTTCACCGAAATCGGTTTTGATACAGGTTACTCCCATATCCAGGAGTTGTTTCAATAGTCCTTTGTACCATTCGGTTGCTTTCGGATAAGTAAAGTCGATTGTTCCGGCATAATCCAGGGCGGAGAAGTTGGAACCATCGGTCGCTTGTTGTTTGGTCAATGGGGCTATATAATCATTGGCTCTGGCTTCATCAATCTGCTCTGCATTTTCTGCAACGTATGGAAGTTGCCATAAAGAGACACGATAGCCGTTCTTTTTCAACCGCCCGATGAATCCTTTCGGATCGGGGAACCGTTCTTCATTGAATTTCCATTCGCAGAGCCAATCGGTACGGAACCAGCCCGTATCCAGATGAATTACATCACAGGGATAGTGTTCGGTACGCATGCGGTCGCATATTTCGTCTACTTCATCGGCACTGAAATAAGTCATACGGCTCATCCAAACGCCAAAACTCCAAAGAGGAGGCATAGACGGATAGCCGGTCAGGTCACGATAACCGCGAAGAATATCTTCCATCGTATCACCGCCTATTACAAATACATCCAACAATGCCTGGTCGCTTAGAAACTGGACGGAACGGGTGGAATGTCCGGCCAGCGAGAGCTTGCTATGAGCACATGTATGGTAGAATGTTCCGTACATTCGGCTGGATAGATAGAAGGGGATATTCTTATAAGTACGCCGGTTATTGACTCCTTGCCCGTCCTGGTTTTTCAGGAAGAAAGTCTGTCCGCTCAAGTCCATTTTAAAGAAACGTTCTCCGGTTCCGGCAAAACATTCATCGGGCTTACATTCAAAAGAAAGCGTTGCCCGTTCTTTCCGACCATCGCGTTTGCAAAAGGCAACAGGTAACGCATCGTAACGGGGAGGCGAAAAATGGTCGTAGGCTGACAAGCGGATTTCACGCTTTCCATCAGGGTATAAAGTGATGTCAAGCGTTTCTTGAGGGTCGGGAAGCAATTCGCTCCATCGGTCTAATAGAGGCTCTTCCACATTGATAACGGCACGCTTCGTTCCGTCTTCCGTCGAAAGAATCCATTTTCCTTTTTGTTCTTTTATAAACAGGGGCACTTTCTGAATCCGGTCACTGAATTGTAGCATTTCCGACTCATCTGTCAGTACATAATCACCGAAGCCAAGAAACAGGCGGGTGATGCCGATGTTATACTGACGGATGATTAACGTATATTCCTCCTGGGGAACATCGGTATCCGCCATCATATCGTTAGCCAGCTTTTGCTTCTGAAAGGGAACTGTTACGTAAATATCTCCTTCCTTTTCATAAACAGCCGTTGGCTTGTATGCTTTCCAAAGCGACTCATTCCTTGATAACTCGGTATCGAAATCAAGGAAATCAAATAAGTGGTAGTTCGTTGGTTTCATCTATTTTATTGATTAAATATCGTTTATTGATTACTATAATTATCATATTAGTTTGAATGATTACCATACTAGTCTAGTTCTAATGATTATTACACTAGTTTATTGATTGCTATACTAGTACATTAATGACTATGTTAATCCATTGATTTGTTTCAATCTTGCTTTATTCTTCCGGCTTTGTACTTAATACTGTCCGCCACTTGAGGCCCGTTATTCTTCCACACGTTCTTTTTCCCGGGGCGGTTCGAATCAAAACGTTCAGCAGGACACCAGTTGTTTTCCATTGTATATCCGTCCGTAGCTTCATCCAGATAGATATAAAAAGCACGGTCATTCGTAGCGTAGGGTGCCTCGATTAAATGTTCGATCCGATTATTTCGCATGACGGAACCCGGCTGGTTGGAAAGAGTATACAGACCGCCTGCATCGTATAGCCGACGGGCAAAGTGATGTACATAGTTTGCTTCTATCCGGTTGTTACACATTCCGCTCTCCAGCGATGTCCATCCCCAGCCTACACAAATCCCTGAATAGTTCAGATGGCAGACTTCATTATGAGAAATATCCATGTTTCTGACATATCCGGCACCGATACCTACACATCCCCAGTCTTCATTAGTCACATTACTGATGAAATTGTTTCTGATAGTAATATGGGAACATAATTCCCGTACGTCAGCAGGAATAAAAGGAATGTGCGTCTCAAATCCTCCGTCCGGAAATGCACCGACCAGTAAAGCCGTTCCTCCAATATCCGTAAATTGACAATCTTCGACACTCGATGCAGTAACGGCCCATTCATAATCCAGTCCGGTGGATGATAAATGACGGAACGTGCAATGCTTGAAATCAATATGCTCGGCACCTCTTACACGTATTGCCGTTTCGGGACGGGTGATCCAGGCTTGGTTCTCCAGTTCCGCTTTTTCCGGAAGCCCCGGTTCTTGTAGTTTATAGGCATCCAATAAAGGAAATCCCCCTTGCAAGGTGACGTGCCCCTGAAAAGAAGGACGCATCCAGGAGGTATGCGCAAAAGTAATTCCGTTAAATTGTATATGTTTTACCGGACGAGACAATGTACCGTCTATGGTCACTAAAGTTTCTAAGGTAGGGATAATCACTTCAGCTGTTTCCATATTTTCGCTCGCCTGCGGATAATAGTAAATCGTGCCGGAAGGATATTCCTGGAACCATTCACCGGGTTGGTCCAGCAATTCCAGTGCATTGATCAGGCAGAAGGAAGAATTTCCTTTCTCTCCTCCGATGACGGGTTGCGGCCAGGGATGCGCAAACTCCAGGTGACTTTCAGGTTCATGGAAGCGAACTACAGCTTGTCCGTCTTTCACGTCTATACTTTTCACGCGCAAAATAGCAATCGCCCAGCGTTGATGGACAATCATTTCCAGTTGACTGGCATTTTGTAGTCCAGTTATACTCTGTGATTCCCGGGAACTGTTCACATAAGAGGCAGGGATCGTTATCGTTTGTTCCTCCGGATTGAAGTCAATCATTCGTTCCATTCCTCCGTCAGGAAATTGCGCAGCTCTTTGAACTTTATTGCCATTCACCCACATTTGCCGGGTTTCGACTCTTCTATTTCCTATTAGGGGAACCTCTGCCGACCATATCTTCTGCCTCAACTCTTCAGGAATTGCCGGATTATCGCATCCACGCTTCCATCCTGTAACAGCAACTCCACCACTAATCACAGGGTGAGCACCATCTACCGCACAAATCACTGTTGGAGAATCGGGTGTCCCACTATCTTCCGAACGAAGAAACAGAGAATTGCGCTGGGCATAAACGCCCTCTTCCAAACGAATATAAATTCCTCCGGCTACTTCCGGCCGATTCAGTCTACGCCATTCACGAGCCTGCTTGATTGCCCGGTTTAATGTATTAAACGGGGCTTCCTTTGTCCCGGGATTCTTATCATTCCCCTGCAGGGATACATAAATTTCTCCCGCAAAAAGCAAGGGAAACCACCCCAAGAAAATGATAAAAGAAAGATAAGTAAAAGTCTTTTTCATGGTACTACCTCAATGTGCTACTTCAATAAAGACGAACACACATCGATTTAGTACTCTATGTAAAGGCAATAGATAGGTTATTCTTACGAATGTTTTACAACATCAAATAGGTTACCGAATAAGACCTATGATAAATTGATAGCAAAAATAACCGCAGACAACGAACTTCAGTAAAGTTCCGAATATAAATCCGAGTAAAGAGCCCACACCTGATTTGAGTGCCTGCGAGAACTCTTTATTTCCTAATAGTTCACCAATCACCGCTCCTAGAAACGGACCGAGAATAATCCCCCAAGGCAAGAAAAGAAGACCGACAAGAGTTCCTATGATACATCCCCAATTACCCCATTTACTACCGCCACTATATTTACTTCCCAGCATCGGAGTGAAATAATCCAATACCTGCAAAACAGCTACAATCAATAACCATACGATTAATTGTGTCGTAGAATATTGTACCTTATCCGTGAAGTGCAGAATGATCAACCCCACATAAGCAATAGGCGGACCGGGAAGAAACGGCAGAATACAACCTGCTAACCCGGCTATCATACAAAGGGCACTAATTACAATCAAAATAATGTCCAACATAGTCTGTTCTTTTTTTAGTTCTGCACAAAAATACAGTATCTTTCAATATATACAAGCTAACCTCGAGAATTATTTCCGCCACTTCACTGCTGTTTCAGAATAGCTTTGTCAGGGCTGTAGTTCTTTGTGTGAATGAGTTTTTCCAATACTTTTTTGAGGATGCCTCGTACCCAACAAGAACTTTTACTATCTTTGTGTCGTTAACGCTAAAGAAGCAAGTTGTTAAATAAGAAATCAGCAGGAGGACAGAAGATGGATCCAATGGAATATATAGTACCCAACAGAAAGCGTTTGCCTTACGGTATGATGAACTTCGCAGTCATCCGCCGCGAAGACTATTATTATGTAGACAAAAACGGCGTTATGGCGACAAGCGGCTGGGTATACTGGGATTATAACTATTATTATCCGAGAAGCTGGGGCGGCATGTACAAGAATGCGTTTATTACCTATGATAATAACCTCTATTACCTTGGATCTGACTCGAAAATGGCAATCGGCTGGCAGTCGATTGGCGGAAATACATACTATTTCCGAAACTGGGGCGGCATGATAACCGGAAAACAGGTGATCGACGGAAAAACGTATGTGTTCGATGAGGACGGCAAGCTGGTACAGAGTCCGGACGGATTTGAACCGTCCGCGCAGATCGGTGTCCGCACCGTACGGAACTTTCTGAAAAATGCACTGCTTCCGCTTGGAAACACCCTGTATATCTGGGGAGGCGGCCACACAGACGCAGAGGCAGAGAGTTACGGCGTCAATGCGCAGTGGAAACAATTCTTCAATACACAGAATTCCACCTACAACTATTCCGATCATCTGTATGAGTACGGAAAAGGTCTTGACTGTTCCGGCTATGTCGGATGGACCGCACATCAGGTGACGAAAGAGTATGCAACGACAACCTCCACTGGAATGCCGGCCTACTTTGCAAGAAAAGGCTGGGGAACCTGCGTGACAGGCGATACGTCCCAGAAATTTACGCCGGGTGATGTGGTCAGCAAGAGCGGTCATGTCTGGATTGTCATTGGCCAGTGCTCGGACGGCAGCGTGGTTGTCATTCATGCGACACCGCCGTATATTCAGCTTGGCGGAACCGTTTCTTCAACAGGAAGCATTAACAGTGAAGCTATTGAGCTGGCAAATGAATACATGAAAATGTATTATCCGGTTGCGTATGAGCGGTATGGTGTAAAAGTTCTTGACCGGTCCTATCTGACCGGTGTGAATCATTTCACCTGGAGCAGCAGTATCTTAAGTGATAGTGAAGGCTACCGCAGGAAGAAACCGGCAGAAATCCTGAACGATCTGTTCCAGTAAAATATCTTCTATAAAAAATAAGAGAGAATACAAAAAAACTTTGTAGTTCGTGTATTCTCTCTTTCTTTTTGCGCTGGAATTGTCTATACTAGAAGGTGCGTGAAAGACGCAGATCAGAAATACAAAAGAAAAAATCTGGAAAATAAAAATACAAGGGGAGTAAACATGCGAAAGAGCTGGAAATGGGCGCTCTGTCTTGGCGCAGTGTCGTTGCTGCTGCTGGGCGGCTGCGGAAAAGAAAAGACGGAACCAGTGGATCTGGTGCTGGTAACCGACGGCAGTGAGGTAGCTTCCGATGCCGTGTATCAGTCAGCATGGAACGGTCTTGCGCAGTATGGAGACGAGAGCGGTCTGAAATATGAAGCAAGTGTTCCGGCAGGACGGACAACAGAGGACTATGAAAACACCATCAAAGAGGCGGCGCAGAAGGGAGCATCCGTTATCGTCTGTGCCGGAACGAGCATGAGCCGCGCCGTTTACGATGCACAGCGCGACTGGAAGGATGTCCGTTTTCTGCTGCTGGAGGCAGAACCGGTCAGTGAGAGCGGCCGCAGCCGTCTCCGCGGAAATACAGAAAGCCTGGAAATTGATGTATCAGAGGCCGGCTACCTGGCAGGATATGCGGCAGTACAGGCCGGCTACACGCACCTGGGCTATATCGGACAGAAAAACGAAGAGAACGGAACAAAGTACGGGACAGGTTATGCACTCGGTGCAGAGGCGGCCGCTGCGGATCTGGGACTTGGAGAAAACAGCATCACGCTGGATTATACGTATCGGAAAAGCAGCAGCGTATCACCGTCGTATTTGGAAAAAATCAAAAGCTGGTATGGTGAGGGCGGACAGATTCTCTTCTCGGACGGTGCATCGTATCAGAATGTACTTGGCGCAGCAGCATCTGCGGCAGGCGGAGCACTGATCGCAAACGGCGGCGTGGAGGAGTACGCCAATGCCGTGTTGAAAGTACGCCT
>OGYD01002646.1_pt1 | contig 11274 bp, 10 predicted proteins | sample 1576441 | NCBI WGS metagenome assembly OGYD01 (sample SAMEA3541537, study PRJEB24748) | human gut metagenome | biome: human gut; feature: human-associated habitat; material: faeces | place: China | collected 2012 | reverse complement strand
ACTTGTTCTTGGAGCCGCGCGGAATTTCCACAACGACGTTGAAGGTTTCTGCCATGTCATTTCTCCTTGAAAATCGACAGTTACGTTATCGTCTCACCACAATACCCTGTTTACGCCTGCAAAACAGGTGCGGAACTCAAGAAACCGTGCTGAGATTATGCCGACACTATGCCCAAACAGACGAAATCCTCCCCTTGAGGGGAGGATTTCTAGCGGTTTACGCGCACGATAAACCCATGCACGTCAACGGCATCACTGTTGCATTACCGTTGCAGTACCGCATCACTGCACGGACAGGATGTGGGCCACATCCGCCCAAGGAGCCAGAGACACGTAGTTGTCCCAACCCCACTGGAATTCGCGGCCGGTCAGCTCGTCGCGCACGTTGAGCGGGCGGTCGGTGGGCAGACCCAGCTCGCTGAGTTCCAGGTGAATCATCGACTGGTGTGCGTTGTGTCCATCGAGGTTCACGACCACAATCAGCGTGTCCGCTTGGCCGGTACCGGTCAGTTCGGCCGGCGTGTGGCGTGCGAAAGCCAGAATATTCGGGTCGGACGTAGGCAGCACGGTGAGGTTGTGGTAGCTCAACGCGGCCGGGTGGGCGCGACGAATCTTGTTGAGTGCGGTGAGCATCTCGGCCACGCCGTACTGCTTGGCCTTGCTCCAATCGCGAACCTTGACCTCGTACTTCTCGTTGTCGATCTGCTCTTCGAAGCCGGGGCGCTGCTTGTTCTCGATGAGTTCGTAACCGTTGTAGATACCCCAGGACGGCGAGCCCATGGCTGCCAGCACCGCACGCACGCAGTGGCCGGCTACGCCGTTGTCTCGCACGTAAGCGGTGAGAATATCCGGCGTGGTGGGCCAGAAGGTGTTGTGCTGGTAGTAGCCGTCGTCGCCATTGGTGACCGGCAGATACTCTTCCAGTTCGTCCTTGGTGTTGCGCCACGGGAAGTAGCAGTGGGACTGGGTGAAGCCCACGTAGCTCAGGGCGCGCATCATGCCCGGGCGGGTGAATGCCTCGGCCAGGAACAGGATCTCCGGGTGCTTCTTGGTCACGGCGGCAATCACGTCCTGCCAGAAACGCACCGGCTTGGTGTGCGGGTTATCGATGCGGAAGATGGTGACGCCCGCCTCGATCCACAGATTCATGATGCGTTCGACTTCTTTTTCGATGCCGGGCATGTCGGCGTTGAAGTCGATCGGGTAGATGTCCTGATACTTCTTCGGCGGGTTCTCGGCGAAGGCGATGGAGCCGTCCGGCTTGTGGCGGAACCAGTTCGGGTGGGCCTTGACCCACGGGTGATCGGGCGAGCACTGCAGGGCGAAATCAAGCGCGATTTCCAGACCCAGTTCATGTGCACGCTGGCACAGGGCCTTGAAATCGTCCATGGTGCCGAGCAGTGGATCCACGGTGTCGTGGCCACCTAGCTCGGAGCCGATGCCGAACGGGGAGCCCGGGTCATCGGGGCCGGCGACCAGCGTGTTGTTGCGGCCCTTGCGGTTGGTCACGCCAATCGGGAAGACCGGCGGCAGGTAGACGATGTCGAAGCCCTCGACAGCGGCGCGTTCGAGGCCGGCCATCGAAGTCTTCAGCGTACCCTGAATGATCTTGCCGGTGTTCGGATCGATGGTGGCGCCTTCGGAACGCGGGAAGAACTGGTACCAAGCCGCGAAGCTGGACTTCGGGCGTTCCACCTTGAAGCGCTGGGGCTGGCTGGGGGAGATGCCGTCGCGCAGCGGGTGAGTCTCGTGCAGGGCGGCGATGGTCGGGTTGTCGCCGGCGGCGAGACGATCCTCGGCGCTCAGCGTCTGATCGGCCATGGTCTCAGCGGCCTTCTCCAAGGTCTTGCGATCGCGTGCGGTCAGGCCGGTGTCCGGGGTTTCGGCCCAACGGGCCAGCAACTCGGCACCGGAATTGAGTGCGTTGTCCACGTCGTCCATCACACGCACCTTGATGCGGGCGTCGTGCAGCCAGGAGACGTACGCGTCTTCCCAACCTTCGATGGTCACGGTCCATTCGCCGAGCTGGCGCTTGACGGCCGCGTAGCCATCCTCCCAAGGCTTCAGATCGCTGTGCTCGCCGCACTTGACCATCACGGTCCAACGATCGAGGCCGGGATTTACGCAGGTCATGGCCCGGCGCATGGTTTCCTTGCCGCGCGGGTTGCGCACGATGGCGGTGGCACCCACCTTGGTACGGCCTTCGATGAACACCTGGGCGGTCATCTCAAACGGTTCGCCGAGTTCCACACGGGCGGGGAAGATGCCGCGCTCCTCGGCGGGAGTGATGTCCATGACATTGATGCGGCCGAACTGGCCGGGCTCGTTTGCTTCGATGGACGGTGCGGGGGCTTCGACAGCCAGGCCTTTCAGCGCTGCTGCGGCGCGTGCCGTTTCGGCGCTGACTCTCTTGCGCTTGGTTGCGGGGCTCTTTCGGGCAGAAGTCGCCTTTGACTTCGTTTTCGTGGTGCTGTTATCGGTATTACTAGTGCGCGTGGTCGCGCGATGTTGTACTGCTGCCATAAGGCCCTATTCTAAGGGCTTTTGAACATATGTTGCGCATTGTGGATAACTATCAGGTAAACGTTCGGTCAACCGCATGAGGTGGATAACTCGGCGGAAGAGTTATCCACAACTCGCCGGCAAACGGCAAGCTCGGACCACATAGGTCGAAAAACCGGCTGTAGCGAATGAAAATCTGCCATGATCGTGGCCTACCCGCACACAGTGCAGTATGCGGGGAAACGTACCAGGAAAGGACGAATGATGATAACGACATGGCGGCAACGGGGCATGGCCATCGTAGCGATGCTGACCGGTCTGATAATAATGGTGGGAGTGGTGTTCGGCTCGGCGAATACGGCGTATGCCGCGACGTTGACGCCCGCCGACGAAAGATATCACGTGGCGTTTCCATACAACGATATGGAATATTACGTCGGTGTCGCGGGGCTGGACGCTTCGGGCAACAAGTACTACTGCATCGAAGCGGGGAAACTGAGCGACTATGTGATAGGCCCCACCACGGTGCTTGCCTCCGATGAGAACGCCCGGCGTATGGCATGGATCCTTGACCGGTACCGCGACACGGATGCCGCCACCCATGCGGCGATCGGCATCATCGTGCAGGATCACTTCGGGCGCGATCGGGACGAGTGGGCGAGACAGATGGCGGTCATTCAAGGCCGGTACCCCGAGATCGTGGCGAAGGCGGCCCGGATATGGGATCAATCGGCCGGCAAGACGCCTGCGGGCACGACGGTGGAACGCACCGATGCCGAGGCTTTGCGCAGCGGTTCCATCTCGGTGAAAGTGGTGAACCGCGCCGGTGACGCGATCGCGGGAGTGCCGTTCACCGTCACCTTGCAGGGGGCGGCGCGGTTCGTCCAAGGCGGCAACACGTTCTCGGGGGTGTCGACGAGCGCCGGGTCCTCGATCGCGTGGGAGGCGACCGGCGCCGGCGAGGTGACGGCGAACACCACATACGAGTATGGGCGGATGCACGTCATGGACAGCACTCAGGACATGCTGGCCTTTGACTCGATGGCTTCCACTGGCGGCGCGTCGACGACATTTCGGGTGCGTAAGGATTTTGTTCCGGCGGTATCCACCAAGGTCTCCGAGAAGGTGCTTGATGTGGCTTCTCCGGTGTTCGATGACGTGACCAGTGGCGTGGCGGATGCGGACAGTTATTGGGTGCCCGATTTGGAATTGCAGGCCCGCGGATACTATTTCGATGGTCTTGATACGGGCGATGTGGGCAATGTCATTACGCCGAATGCACAAGAGAGCGCCGATGCTTTTCTTGCGCGATTGGCGACTTTGGGTTATGAGCCGGTGGCCTATGGCAAGGCCTCTTTCACCGGGGTGGGGCAGCAGGCACGTGTGCAGGCCATGACCAAGCCGGATGACGGTGCCGCTTACCGGACCAAGCAGAATAGCGGTTTTGGCACATGGGTATGGGTGTTTCGGCGGTCCGAGCAGAGCAAACAGGCGCAGGAATACCTTATAGGCGACTGGATAAGTCCGTTTATGGAGGCTACGGAAAGCAATACAAGTCGCAGGAAGCTAGAAGTCATGTCGACGGTCACTGAGCATTCGGCGGATATCGGTGCCGAGCTCAGCGACACCATTACCGTATCGGGATTCCCTGCGGATCATGGCCAGTATGCCGGCAACGAAGAGTATGAGTTCGCGGCGGATCGGCCGTATGCGACGGTGAGCGTATGGTGGTCCGGCGATCCCGACAACCCCTCCAACGATGAGGCGTACAAGCCATCCGGGGGAGAGGTTCCCACGGAAGACGACAACCACCGGTTGCTGGCCACCTGGGAGATTCCCGCGATGAACGGCACGTTCAAAATCGGCGCCGGGGCGTTGGACGCGCATGGCGCTCCTATGTATCTGACCGCCGAACGGCCTGGGTGGTACGTGTTCGTCTGGCGGTTCGAGGGGGATGACCGTGTTTCCCCGGCGTCCAGCCGGTATGACGATGCCTGGGAGCGTGTGCGGGTGTTGCCCCCATGCGAGTCGGAGAAACCGTGCGAACCGGAGAAACCCGAGACGCCGCCGGCGCCGGCGGAGGCAACCACGCCCAACCCTCGCCCGTCACTGCCCGTCACGGGTGGCGATGTGTCGCTTGCCTCGGTTCTGGCCGTGTCAGCTCTGGCGATAGGCGCCATACTGTCCATCGTCGTTCGGTGGCGTCGTCGCTATGACCGATTCAAGCACTGGACGATGCGCTGGCCGATACGTTGACCCGCTGCGGCATGATGCCGATGATGTCGGCTGGATGGTGAACCACACTCCGCTTCTGAGCAGAAGAACGGGAGCTGGGCACGAAGTCGATCGTAACATACGACTTGTGCCCGGCTTCCGCTTCGTTGAGAAACTTCACGCCTGTCGCCTCCCGTGGATTAGACAACTGAAGATCCGCGATGAAAATGACGAGACGTTTATGATCGCCGACTTCCCTGGGCACCGTAGCTGCCTGATCGCCTTTCATCCATATCGCCACGGTAAACGGAAAGGCCGCTGATTTCGGTACCGAAATCAGCGGCCATATAACCACGTTCGTAGCGGGGCATGGATTTGAACCATGTTCCTCTGGGAACATGGTTGCCCAGAGGAACATGGTTCAAATCCATGACGGCCGATTATCGGCGTTTATTCTAGCTGCGTGACCGGTCTTGTGGTGTGATGGTGCGCCATGGGTATGAAACGAACGCCACCGCCGGCGTCATGGGCGGAAGACATCAATGATTGGCTTGAATCTCTGAAGGCGGCCGGTCTCAGCGATGAGACGGTGCGTTGCCGGCGCTGCAAGATGACCAAGGCCGCACGTGACCTGGCAAAGACGCCTTTGGAAGTCACGGCCGAAGACATGGTGCATTGGATGGCGGCGCAGAAATGGAAACCGGAAAGCCGCAAGGGGTACAGAAACACGCTGAGCAGCTTCTACGGGTGGATGCACGTCACCGGACGGCGTGGCGACGATCCGAGCGAAGAACTGCCGAAAATCAAACGACCGAAACCAAAGCCGAGGCCGTGCCCAGACAAGTACATCATCGCCGCTCTGCACAAGGCCACCGAGCGTGAGCGGGTCATGGTCAGACTGGCGGCGGAGTGCGGATTGAGGCGCGGCGAGATAGCGAAGGTGCACAGCCGCGACGTGATGGACGACCTTTTAGGCAAATCGCTGATAATCACCGGCAAGGGCGACAAGCAGCGTATCGTGCCGCTGCCGGACGATCTGGCCGATTACATCGAGCATTGCGGCGGCTGGCTGCTTCCCGGACGCTGGGGCGGGCATGTCGAACAGAGCTATGTGAACCGTCATATCTCGAAGCTGCTGCCGGCCGGCTGGGGGTGCCATAGCCTGCGACACAGGTACGCCACGAAGACCTATGAGCAGACGCACGACCTGTTCCTGGTCGCGCGTCTGCTCGGGCATGCGTCGGTCGAGACCACGCAGATATACGTGGCCATGCCTGACTCGCGACTGCGTGAGGCGCTGGACGCGGTTATCCTGGGAGCCTAGCTTTGCGTCTGCGGCTGTGGCCGCCACGCTGCTCAAACAGGCCTAAATTTCAGGCGATGCGTTTCATGGCTTCGATGAGGCGGGTGGCCCAGGGTGCGGTCTTGCTGCCGAACTTGAAGCACGGTATCGTGCTGCCTGTGGCCTGCTTGTAGGCGTTCTGGATGGCGGTCACCTCGTCGGGGTGGCTGAGGTTGTGGATGTGGGAGCCGTCCCAGTAGACCAGTCGGTTTTCGTCGTTTGGTTGGATGATTGCGGCAACCATTTCTAAGTCTCCTTCGGTGTAGTCCGGCGAGCCGGTCGCCAGAATGTTGTTGGCCTGGTCGATGATTTCCTGCCAGCGCAGGGGGTTCGGGCATTTGTCCGGGCAGGCCGGGTGCGTGTAGGGGTAGATTTCGCGGTGCAGTCTGACGTTCTGGCCGTGCACGAGCCGTTTCCAGCCGTATCGTCGAGCGATGTCGGCGCACAGGCGGGCCGATGCGGCAACGCAGGCGTCGGTGTTGGCCGCGAGGGAATAGCCGCCCTCGTGCTCGATGCTGATGCTGGCGCTGTTGCCGTAGCTGCCGTTGCCGTCGCACCACGCGGTGTTCGACTCGTCCACGTACTGGTGAACCTCGCCGGCCGGCCCGACGCCGTATGTGCTCGAAGCCTGATAGTCGGGGCGTTGGAATATCCGGTCGGTGCCGGCCAGGTATCCGGCCATGATATGCATGGTGATGTATTGCACGCTTTGGGCGCGGCCCGCCGTGTAGTTCGACGAGCCCACCCATAGCGCGCCGGCGTATCCGGTCACTGGTCCTCCTTGTGCAGGTCGGCGAGCCATGCGGCGGTGAGCACCTTCAGTTCGCCGTCCGTCAGTCCCTCGGTAGCCGGTGTCGTGGAGGCTTCGGCGTTCCGCTGCGCGGCCACGGCGGTCTCGCTGTGGTCGGCCGTGGTGATCTGTTTCGCGGCGGCCTTCTCCCGCACGGTCACGTCGTGACCTATGGCGGCCTGCGGCGTGATGACGTTATGACGCCACCACGTCCACAGCGTCACAGCGAACGCGAGCACGGCGCTCACCGCTGTACCCGCCTGGCTGTCCGTGAACGGCAGCGGGTTTATGCCGGCCAGTGCGAGTGCCGCGTTGGTGGTGGTGACCAACGACGCGGCCAGCACGCCGACGCTCTTGATTCGTTCCGTGGTCAACTGTTTCATTGTTTTTCCTTTCATTGGTGGTTAATCATGGTCGAACAGTCCGTCTGGTGGTTCCGGCGGCGGTGGCGGCGAGCGGCGGTAGATGGCGTCCACCAGTTCGCGGTTCCACTGCCACAGCAGGGCGTTGTCTGTCTGCATCTGCTGGGCGAGCCGGTACGCCTCCATGCGGTCGCGTGCGGCGGTCACGAGCTGCTGGGCGAACGCGCCCAGCACGGCCGCGACGACGCCGACGATGGCTGTCAACAGGTCCTCGTTCATATAATCCTTTCGTTGGGCTATGGATCACAGGGTTATTGGTCCACCGGCTCCTCTGTCCTGCGCGGCCACGGCGTCGTCTATGCGACGCTGTGGACCGACGCGCAGTTCCAGGAACGATTCGGACGGGCATGGGACAACGAAGTGTTCGTGGGCGTCACGAACGGGGATGCCGCCGCCGGACTCTCCGAGGGGCTGACCACGCGCCATACCGAGAATCGTCTGGACGTAATGTCTCCCACCGCGTTCACGGGCAACGTGCGCGTGAACTGGATCGTCGCGTGGGGCAAAAGCGTCAGCTGAATGTCACGCCGTCCGGGATGCGCGCCCACCGGATGGTGACATTTAGCCGACCGGCCAAATTGCCATCCAGCTACACTCGAACGGCTGGACTCCGGCCCATGTTGCATTCCTGTTCTTCAGACGAATTTGGAAATTATCCTTTGTTCTACTCCAGACCATTGGCGTGAAATTCAGGTCAACGGCATCCACGACTCGTGATTGCGTCAACAGAATTGTTCGCGGAGCGGTCGCGTGCGCGCGCTCAAACGGAATCGCGATAGCGCCGTTGTTATTGCTCGAACCCACATAGTGACCGAACTCATAACCCTGTGTCAGTTGGTTCCGCAGACTGTCAAGCATGGCGCCGGTCGCGTAAGGGAGCCACGCGGTGCCGTTGTAGTAGTACGGGCCGTTGTTCGCGGTCGTCGTGTCGGCGGTCACGTAGCCGGTCTGGCCTGTCACGCCGGTTTGCGCCGCCAATGCCTCGAGCGTGGTAGCGATGACGGGTTTCACGCCGGCGGGCGTGTTTCGTGAATCAACCTCGGTCAATGCGGTTTCGATGCCCTCGGCCATGGTCTTGAACTGTGCTGGCGCGCTTGACACGAGGTCGTCGGCCTCGATGTAGGGCAGGCCATAGATCGGTGTGGTTTTCATGGTTCCTCCGTGATGGTGGTTGGTTGCTGGTAGCGGGTGACGAGAGAGAGTTCGGCGAGGGTGAGCGCGCACTGCCGCCATATGGCTGGCCATGCTCCCATGCTCGCCCAGGTGATCGCGGTCTCGGCGGCTACGGGTAGTGGCCAGAGCGTGACCTCGTTGCGGAGCCGGGGCCGGCCGTTCGACCATTGGTAGGTGAGGGTGCCGCCGGTGCTGGCCCATGCGCCGCCGGATGCTGGTTTGGCGTCGGCGCCGGCGAGCCGTGAGGCGATGGAACCCTGGATGACGAGCGGCCCGCTGCTGGCGGTGAGGTAGAGGCGGGCGTGCGTGGCGGGGTCGAGTTTCCGGCTGTCGAACACGATGGTGTCCGGGCGCAGTCGCCGGTCCATCGAGACGAGCAGTTGCGCGAACGCCTCCCGTTCGTCGTCCGATGGCGTCCACACGGTGCCGCCGGCTCTGCCCCATACGCCGTCGGAGTTGTCGGCGGAGACCACGTCCGATTCCGCGCTGATGCTGGATTGCGTGATGGTCAGGTTGGCCGGCAGTTTGCCGAGGCCGGTGAAGTCGGTGTCGTGGTCGTCGAATTCCAGGGCGCCGTCCTTGGATTTCGCGGTGTTGCCCTGGATGGTGATTTGGGTGACGGGTTCGGGGATGATGATGGTCTGGTCGTCGTCGGTGATGATGTCGGCGGCGTCGAGGCCGTCCAGCGTCTCCCCCGTCCAATCGGTCACGGTGAGCCTCGCCGTGTCGTCGATGCCGATGCTTGCGGGCGCGCCGAACGGCATGTAGTCGAGTCGGCTCGCGTCATGGTCGGGGTATTCATACCATATCGGCCACATTCGGGAGTGCGCGTAGAGGCGGTGGAGCAAAGTGAGCTGCGATGGGTAGTCGTCGGTCCGGTAGGGTGCCACGGATGCGGTGGCGTCGAGGCCGTTGGCGTTGGCCTGTGGCGCGTCCGCTTCCCTGGCTCGTCGGTTGAGCTCCGTCAATCGTTCGGCCATGGTGCCGACCCAATGCAGGCCCGTGTAGCGTGCATCGGATGATACGGGCCCTTGTTTCTGCAGTCTTTTCCACAGGATCATGCGGCTGGAGGCGCTGAGCTCCAACAGCCAGCCGTCGCCGCGGGGCCGGGCTTCGCCGCCGTTCTGCACCAGTCCATCGAACAGCGTCGTCGCCGCGCTTGACTTGCCGGACGGGTTGCCGGGCGTGTATGCCTGGTGCATCGCGTCCAAACGCATGCGCTGCGCCGACCATGCGCCCATGTCGTCGCGGAGCATGCCCCATGTGGGTTGCGCCGAGATCTGCACGAGCACGCGCGCGCCGGCCAGGGTGAGGGCGCGGCCGGTGAGCCAGCCGGTCGAGTCGCGTAGCCGGAACGTCATCACGGACGGGTCGGGCTGCTGGTCGATGCCGTCGGTGCCCCACTGGATGCTGAAGCCGTCCAACGCGGCCACGTCGTTGTCGTGGTCGTTGACGGCAACCCAGCCGTCGCCCCAGTCGAGGAACATGAAACACTGCTGCGCCACTAGTTGCCTCGCTTCCGGTCGTAGTCGCGGAGAATCTTCCTGATTTCGCGTGCCACGCCCTCGCGGTCCACGGGCGCGTTGAACGTGACGTTGAAAACGGTGGTCGTACTGGCCGCCTGACTGCCGGCGGTGGTGCCGCCGTTGAACACGACGTTGGATAGGCGGCCGTTGATGCTGCCGATGGTGCGGCGCACGTCGGTGTCGAAGCCGGTGCGCAGGCCTCGTGCGAAGCCCTTCATGATGAGCCGGCCGTTGTTGACGAGCATGATGGCGTCGTAGGCGGGCGGCCCCTTGTGTTCCTTGATCCAGTCGCCGATGCCGCCTATCCAGCCGGTCACGTTGTTCCACATGCTTTTCAGGCCGTCGAGGAAGCCGCTGATGATGCTGGAGCCTGCGTCGTACAGCAGTCTGCCCACGTTGCCGATGGCGGACAGGATGCGGCCGGGCAGTCCGCTGAACCAGCTGACCACGTTGTTCCACGTGTTCTGCGCGAACTGGGCGGCGCTGGAGAAGAACGCGCCTATCTTGCCGGGCAATGATTGGAAGAATCCGATGATGTTGCTCGCGCACGAGCCGACGAAGCTGGTGAATTTGCTCCAGATATTCCGGCCGGCCTCGGTCTGGGTGAAGAAATAGATTAAACCGGCCACCAATGCGGCGATGAGAGTGATGATGAGCACGATGGGATTGGCGTTCATCGCCACGTTGAGCGCCCACTGGGCCACGGATGCGGCGGTGCTGGCCACACTGAAGCCCTGCAATGCGGTGACCACGGCGCTGATGACGCTGGCCGCCTTGAACACGGCGAAGCCGGTGCCGATGCCGACCAGGGCGGCGCTGATGGGTTCGGCGTTCGCGCTCACCCAGTCGCTGAACGCGGTGAGTTTGTCGGCCACGTCGCCCACGATGCCGGCGGCGCCGTTGAAGGCGTCGCCCAACGCGGTGCCCGCTCCGGCCGCGCCGCCCATCGAGTCGAGCAGGGGCGTGAACTGGCCGATGAGGTCGCCGGCGGCTCCGGCGAGGCTTTTGCATGACTCCCAGACGGCGGCGAAGATATCGCTGGCGGCCTGTGCGGGGCCGGTGTTCTGGAACGCGGTGAGGAAATCGGAGACCTTCTGTTTCGCGGTGTCGAACGTGCTGGCGGCGGTATCCCGGATGGTGAGCAGGAAGTCCACGACGGGGCTGTCCTCCTCTACGTTGAACGCGTCGCGCAGTTCCGCGCTGAAGTCGCCGTCGCGCACGAGTTTGATGACGCCTTGCAGGCCGGTGGTCGCCTTGCCGCTGAACGCGCTGATTTTGTCGGCGGCGACGCTCATGGCGGAGGTG
>OGYD01002645.1_pt1 | contig 11277 bp, 8 predicted proteins | sample 1576441 | NCBI WGS metagenome assembly OGYD01 (sample SAMEA3541537, study PRJEB24748) | human gut metagenome | biome: human gut; feature: human-associated habitat; material: faeces | place: China | collected 2012 | reverse complement strand
GTGGAGGGGGGAGGCCTTGGCCGTGACGGACTGCGCATACTCCGGGAACGCGGCGAAAATGCCGCCGCTCATCACCACATCAAAATCGCCGGGGAAATAGCGCTCCGCCGCCCAGGTCAGCTCCGACAGCGCCGTGCTGCCGCGCTCAAAGATCTCGCGGCTGACGCAATCCCCCTGCCTGCGCCCCTCGAACACGCAGTGCGCAAAGGAGGCGATGTAGGGTCGCCCGCCGCTGTAAATGGCGGGAATATTGCCCTCCGGCGATACGCCGCCCATCTGCGCGCACACCAGATCGTACAAAACCGTCTTGGGGCCGCGCCCCTCCACCTGCTTGATGGCAGCCAGGATCGCGTCCCTGCCCAGGATAAACCCGCTGCCTACCGTATCGATCAAATACCCCAGCCCGCCGATGTGATACAGCGCGTCGGGCGTGCGCGCAAACAGGCTGCACCCCGTGCCGCACACAATGCAGCAGCCCGGCGCCTGCCCCAGCATGGAGGAGATCATCCCCCAGCCGTCATCCTCCAGATACAGCGGCCAGTCGGCAAAGGCCGCGCGCAGCGGCCCGCGCATGGCCTCGCCATAATAATTCATGGAGGCGATGCCGCAAAAGGCATAGTCCGGCTTGCCGCCGGGAATGTGCTGCGCCACCCGGCGCAGAGTGGAGACAGCGCGGCGCAGCGCCTCCTCCAGCCCCATATCCATGGCATTGCAGCCCAGGCTGATATCCCGCAGAAGGATCCGCCCGCTCTCATCCAGCAGCAGCGTTTCAGTCTTGGTGCCGCCCGCGTCCAAAGCGATAAAATAGCCCATGGCGCGCTCCTTTATTACTTAAAGCTGTGCGAGGTCAGCTGGCCGCCGCCGCGCACATCCTCCCGGCTGCCATCCAGCGCGGGGTCCACATAGCAATCAAACCAGTGCGTCAGCCGCGCCTGCATGGCCTGCCGCAGCGCCTGCAGGGCAGGATCGTCAATGCGGTTATCGCGCTCGCCCGGATCGTTCACCAGGTCGTACAGCTCGTCCGGCCCATCGGGATAGCGGTGCACCAGCTTCCACTCGCGGGTGCGGATCATGCGCACGGGGCCGTACTCATCGTATACCACCACCTCGTCGCGGAAGGAATCGCTTTCGCCCGTCAGCACGCGGGCAAAGGAGCGTCCGGGCAGCTCCTTCTTGGGCTGATAGGGCACGCCGCACATTTCAAGCAGGGTGGGCATGAAATCATAGTGGCTCACCATGGTCTGGCTGACCACGCCCTGGGGGATGTGCCCCGGCCAGGCAAAGATGCCCGGCACCTTGACGCTGGTCTCATACATGTTCATGGGATAGGTGCCATTGCCCTTGCCCACGATGCCGTGATGGCCCATGTTGCTGCCGTTATCGCTGGTGAACACGATCATCGTGCTGTCCAGCAGGCCGTCGGCCTCCAGCCGGTCGAGGATGCGGCCCACGTTCGCATCCATGGCCGTGACCGCCGCGTAATAGCCGCGCTGGCTCTCGCGGCAGTAGGGCAGCCAGGTTTCGCGGATGGGCGCGTAATTGGCATGGATAAAGCGGACGCCGGGATGCGGCTTCTTCTTCCAATCGGCAAAGGAGATATCGCAATCGGGCACCCAGGGGTGGATGTCCTCAAAGGGGATGGAATCAAAGGGGCAATCGCGATACAGCTCGTAATACTCCTTGGGATGGCATTCCTCCGCCCAGGGGGAATGCGGCGCGGTAAAGTGCACGGCCAGGCAGAAGGGCTGCTCCTGATTGCGGATATCCAGGAAGCGCAGGGCGTTATCGGCAATGTAGTTGGTCACATAGCAGTTGCGCTTCATGGTCATTTCGCCGTTTTCCAGCACAACGGGGAACATATAGTTTTCGCCGCCGTTGGCCGTGGTGCGCCAATAGGTAAACCCGGCCTGGGGGGTGAAGCTATCGCCCATGTGCCACTTGCCGGACAGCCCGCACTCATAGCCCGCATCGGCCAGATAATCGGTAAAGGCGTCCTTGCCGCGCAGATAGTGGATGGCGCGGTCGCCCTGGAAGGATACGCGCGGCCAAATGTACTCAAACGGGGGATTCTCCATGCGGAAGCCCTCGCGCAGCTCCTGGGACAGCACGCTTTCATCCAGCAGCCCCTTGGCCAGCCAATCGTGCACGCCGTGCTGGGAGGGAATCTGCCCGGTATAGACGCTCATGCGCGCGGGCGAGCAGACGGGCGACACGCAGAACAGGTTTTCCATGCGCATGCCCATGGCGGCCAGACGATCCAGATTGGGGGTGTGGATTTCGCTGTTGCCGGCGCAGTGCATGGCCCATGCGCCCATATCGTCGGTCATGATGAAAAGCAGGTTGGGGTGCTCAGGGGCTTTCGGCATGGCTTGTGTCTCCGATCCTTCCTTTTGTTTTGACTGGCTTATTCCTTGATGGAGCCCATCATGACGCCCTTCATGAAGTACTTTTGCACAAAGGGATAAATGCACAGGATGGGCACGGTGCTGATGATGATCATGGCGTACTTGACCAGCGTGTCCAGGTACAATACGTCCGCGGCGTCGTTGCCGGCGGCGTTATTGGCGTTGTTGATGTTGATCAGCAGGATCTCGCGCAGGAACAGCTGCAGCGGGAACTTGCTGCGATCCTGCAAATAGATCATCGCGTCAAACCAGCCGTTCCACTGCGCCACGGCGTAGTAGAGCACCATCACGGCGATGGTGGCCTTGGCGCAGGGCACGATGATGCGGAAGAGGATGGTAAAATCCCCCGCGCCGTCCAGGCGCGCGGATTCCTCCAGGCTTTGCGGGATGGCGCGGAAGGAGGTGCGCATCACGATCATGTTCCAGGTGCTGATTACGCCGGGCAGGATGACCGCCATACGGGTATTATACAATCCAACGCCCTTGACGACAAGGAATTTGGGGATCATGCCGCCGGAAAAATACATGGTGAATACCACCAGCAGCGTAAACAGCTTTTTGAACATCAGCTTGGGGCGGGACAGCGTGTACGCGCCCAGGCAGGAAAAGAAGATGCTCAGCACCGTGCCCACCACCACATAGAAGACGGTGTTGGCATAGCCGATGCCCACATTGGGGTTTTGCAGCATGGTGCGGTAGCCCTGCAGGCTGAAGCCCAGCGGCCGCCACAGCAGGCCATTGTGCATAAACAGCCGCACAGGATCGGAAATGGAGCCGACCAGCACGTACCACAGCGGGTACAGGAACACGACGGTCAGCACAAACAGCAGCGCGTAGTTGAGCACGTCAAAGAGACGGCTGCCAAAGGATTTGCTTTCTACCATATCAGCGCCCTCCCCTTACCAAAGGCTTTCCTTGACAACGTGCTTGGAGAAATAGTTGGCCGAGCACAGGATGATCACATTGACCAGCGAGTTGAACAGATCCACCGCCGCGCCAAAGCTGTAATCGTTATTCTTCAGGCCCCGGCGATACACATAGGAGGATACAATATCGGATACCTCCCAGGTCATCTCGTTGTAGAGCAGGATGGTCTTTTGATGGCCCTCGCCCATGATGTGGCCCATGCGCATGATCAGCTGCACGGCGATGATGGGCACCAGCGCGGGCAGGGTGACGCTGAGCATCTGGCGGAAGCGCCCCGCGCCGTCGATGGCCGCGGCCTCGTACAGGCTCATATCCACCGAGGACAGCGTGGCCAGGTACAAAATGCTGCTCCAGCCCATCTGCTTCCAGATGCCGCTGGCAATGTAGATGGTGCGGTAATAGCGCGGCTCGGCCAGGAAATTCAGGTGCGGCTTGCCTGCCAGATCGCGGAACACATTGAACAGACCCGTGGAGGCGGCGAAATCGCTGATCATGCCGCACATGACCACCAGGGAGATAAAGTGGGGCATGTAGCTGACCGTCTGCACCACGCGCTTGTAGGGGTTGCAGCGCACCTCGTTAATCAGCAGGGCAAAGATGATGGGCATGGGAAAGCCGATCAGAATCTGCAATAGGCTGATCACCAGGGTGTTGCGGATGGTGCGCCAGGCATAGGGGCCGGTGAGGAACTCCTGAAAATGCTCCAGCCCCACAAACTTGGACTTGGCGATGCCCTTGAAGGGCTTGTAATTCTGGAAGGCGATTACCAGCCCGCCCATGGGCGCATAGTGGAAGATCAGGTAAAAGGCCAGCACCGGCAGCCACATCAGATACACCATTTTGTTCTGCCGGAAATCCAGCGCCAGGCGCTGGAAGAAAGTCTTTTTGTGGTAGGTTACCGGCGGGCGGTCGTTGACAATCTGCGACATGCGTAATCCCCTCCCTGGGTATAGAATGCGGGAAGCGCCGTGGGGCGCTCCCCGCGATGAGTAGCCGCCGGGGGAAATTTGCCTTCCCCCAGACGGTTCAATTTTTGCGTTAGCGGCTCAGATAACGGTCATAAGCGCCCTGGGTGATTTCCACCGCGCGGCTCAGCTTATAGGCGGCCAGCTGCTGCACATAAGCGTCCCAACCGGTCTCCAGATCGGCCTCGCCGCGGATGAACTTGAGCGACATTTCGCTCACGTAGGTATCCACGTTGCTCATGATCTTCAGGCGCTCGTTGTTTTCATCGGTGGTCAGGGTCACGCTGGTGGGCATCAGCCAGGCGTTGTCCCAGTTCTCGCGGTCGGCGTACTGCAGGCGCAGCGCCACGGCGGTCTCGTCGCGCAGCAGGTTGGGGCTGCACTGGGTATCGGGGATGCGCTTGCAGGGCCAGTAGGTCATGCGGCACACATTGTGCATGATGGAGGTTTCGTACAGCTCAGTGTGGATCACCCAATCGGTGAACTTAAAGCCGCCCTGATCGTCCGTCGCCACCCAGGACAGGCCCTCGGGGCCGCGATTGGCAAACACGGAGCCTTCGTCGGTGTAGGTGTAGTTGAGGAACTGGCACACGATGGGCAGCAGCTTCTCATCGCAGGCGGTGGTGACCACGGTGCAGTAGCCGTTGTTCACGTTCACGCCCAGGTTGTACACATGGATCTTGGCGTCCTCGCTGTAGGACTGGAAGGGGGTCTTGGCGATGGGGGTGCCGGAAGCCTTGGAATCAGAATAGGCGTTGCCGATGGGCACAACCAGGCAGCCCACGGTGCCGGCGGAGTAGAGCTTGCGGATCTGGGCGTTGCCGATGGTGCCAAAGTCCGTGCCCATGTAGCCCTTTTCATACCAGCTGTGCATGCGGGCCAGGAAATCATGCCACTCCTGGCTGTCGGCATAGTACTTGACGGTGCCGTCTTCCTGATAGAAGCCCTGATACACGTTGTAGCCCGCGCCCAGGGTGGTGAAGGTCTTGTCCTTGCTGGTCAGGAAGGGGGTAACGCCGGGCTTGGTATCCTTGACCTTCTGCAGGTATTCCTCCAGCTTGTCAAAGGTGGTGATCTGGGCGGGATCGATGCCGAATTCCTCGCACCAGTCGGGGCGCACCACCAGGCAGTCCGCCAGGGAGTCGTACTCGTCCTCGTAGTAGTAGAAGCCCAGCACCTGGCCGTCCTCGTTGTAGAACTGGCGGCGCACGTCATCGTTTACGTTGATCAGCTTGTAGTAGTCGGGGGCGTTCTCCTCCAGATAGGGGGTCAGGTCGTAGATCAGCTCGTCGTCATAGGCAGCCACCGCGCCGCCATTGTAGAACTTTTCCAGGTCCACAATGATATCGGGCAGCTCGCTGCCGGCCAGCATCATGCCGAAGCCCTCGCCCGCCGCGCCATAGGTGGGGTGCATCATTTCAAGCTCGATGCCCGTCACCTCGGAGAAGCGCTGGTACACCGGGTTCTCCATATAATTGGTGAACACCTGGGACGCGCCCGCGTTCATCTCCATCCACACCTTCAGCTTTACGGGCTTGTCGGTCTTGATGGGATAGGTTACATCGGCCAGCGCCGCCCCGGCGGACAGCAGCAGGCACAGCGCCATCAGCAATGCAATCAGCTTTTTCACGTTGGTTTCCTCCTTAAAATCTTTAGTCGTACACTCACGGAATTACACGATGTGATATGTACAAAATGGATGGTTTGATTATAGCACACGCCATTCAAACATTTCAACCGCTTTGCAGAATCGCACAGCGAATTGCCATATGACCGTCAAATTGCTCATTTCTGTTCAAAATGCGCCAGTTTCGATCATGAAACGTGCCTTCGCCGCTCCTGCATACGGCAGCCACCGCGGAATGATGAACAAAGCGCTCATCCCCTGCATGACATCTTCCCCCTGTCCTTATGCTCATACAGGCCAGTTTGCTGCTCCGTCCGCCCTCCTGTGAAGGATTTGTAAATCCATCCAGCCGCCGCTTGCATTTTAAACGGCCAAATGATATGATACATCTGTGCAAAACCATTCCATCTGCAAAGGAGATATAATAATGAAGAAACTGCTTTCCCTGGCGCTTTCCCTGCTGTTGGCGTGCAGCCTGTGCACCGCCCTGGCCGCCGATTACAGCGACGTATTTACCAGCTTTGACCTGCGCGACAGCTGGACTGCCGCCACGGAGATCACCTTTACCGATACGGCGGTGACGATCAACGGCAGCGGCGCGGCAGCCGACGGCACGGTGGTCACCATCACCGCCCCCGGCGTATACAAGCTGCAAGGCTCCTGTGCCGACGGCCAGGTGCTGGTAGAGATCGACAAGGCCGAGAAGGCCCAGCTGGTGCTGGCCGGCCTGACCCTGACCTGCCAGAGCTCCGCGCCCCTGTACGTGCTCTCGGCTGACAAGGTGTCCCTCACCCTGGCCCCCGACACCGTCAACACCTTTACCGACGGCAAGGCCTACACCGCTGCCTTTGAAAAGCAGCCCAACGCCTGCATCTGCTCCCGCGACGACCTGGTGATCAACGGCACGGGCACGCTGAACGTGCAGGGCAACTTCAACAACGGCATCGGCACCAAGAACGACCTGCGCATCGCGGGCGGCGTCATCACCGTATCCGCCGTGAAAAACGCCCTGAAGGGCAACGATTCCGTGGCCATCCAGAACGGCGCCATCACCCTGACCGCCGGCAAGGACGCCATCAAGGCCGACAACGAGGATAAGCCCGACAAGGGCTATGTGTACATCGCGGGCGGCGATATCCGCATCACCGCGGGCGACGACGCCATCCAGGCCACCCAGGATGTAACCATCACCGGCGGCGCTCTCACCGTCACCGCCACCGGCAAAGCCGTCAACTCCAAAGGCTCCCAGGACGTGGCCAGCGGCGTGATTAATGGGAAATAAAGCGTATTCCACCCGATAACCTGCAAATTAAAGCGGCTGAACGAAAAGTGATTTCGTCCAGCCGCTTTCTTTATAAGCTGCGTGCTTACGACATGGGACGATGCACCTTGTAGGGGACAATACGCATTATAACCTGGTCATGATTCTCCTTATGCTCTCGCAAAACATCAATTTTTATCAAGCACTATTTCCTTGTTGTCAAACATTGAGGAGTATTCTTTCAACATTTTCGCTAACTGCCGTAGTTCGTCTCATCTGCCGTATCGATCAGGCTGCAATTGTGCAGTTCGATCACATAGCCGTCGTTCAGACGCTCGCTGATTTCTTCGTTCGGCTGCAGCATATAGCGCTCTCCGACGTCCAGCGTGATATCCTGCATAAGCGTAGATACAATATAATAAGCGTCGTGCCTATTATCTGCAACGATTTTATAATAAGCTTCAGGGGCCCCCCGAAAATCGATTCCGCAAATCTGGCGGCCATTGAAAACGGTGGTATCCACCATATTAATAGAAGAAACAGGCGTAAAAATGCACGGCTCTGACAGGGAGATATTTGCCTGCATGGGCAGCAGCACAGCATAAGGCGCGTTTTGTCTGCCGCTTATCCGATGCTCCAGGAGCTTTCCGCTGACGTTTTGTATTTTCACAATCGCATCCTGCCCCTGCTGTGCAGAAATGCGCCACAGCCCGGCAGGCAGATTCTCCCCAATGGTGTAGCTGCCTGCCGCAAGCGTTCGCTGCGCTTCATCAGGCAGCAGAATGCTGTCAAACGGCATGGTGGATGCGTATCTGCTCAAAATAAAGCCGTCGTAATTTCCATACTGAATCTGCAAAAACTCGCCTGCATAGCCAATCAGTTTCAGTGCTCCCCCATTTTCGACGACATCTCCATGCTTGCTCAGATCACAATCCCCCAGTGATTCGATAAAGCCATTTGGATCTACAAACGGCTCGCCCAGTTCAAAGGAGGCAAAGGCAAAGCCGATTGGCTCAATCTTGGCTGCACCAGTTCTTTTCAGCTGCGATGTTTTCATATACCCTTCCGCACACAGAAAAACGCGGCACCATTCCGGGCCATACTCCAGCATATAGACCTGCGCGCCGGGATAATAAAAGCCCGCAATTTGCTTCTGCGATTCCTCCGGCGCGCGATAATAATAGCACTTTTCGCCTTCGTCGCCTATCACAGAAGCCACAATCAGCCGCTTTCTTCCTGGCTCCTCCGAAGCGCCTGCAGACAGACACGTGCAAGCGCACAACAGGATCATCAGCATAAGCAGCACGCCAGCTTTTTTCATGAAGCGTCACCCCTTTCATAAAAATATAACGTTTGCTTTACTAATTTTCTTCCCCAATTTTCCCTAAAGTATAAATAACCATGGCATCATCCTGACAGTAATTTGGCATGACTATGGCAGCATATTGTCACTTTTCAAATTGGGTGAATACAAATATAATACGAGCTGAAACTAGGAGTCGCGACTGATGTTTCTCAGAACCAATATACTAACACTAACAAAGGATGAGCAATGAAAGGAGTAAGCTAACATGGCAGAAGCTAATATGGTACGCAACGGCAAGTTTGGCAGAGGGCTAAGTGGATGGACTACGAGTGTTGTTGAATTGTCAAACAACTAAGGGATGAATGGTTCAAAGTGTGCTAAATATACGTTTGAAAATGGGAACGTGGGATCCCTGCAGCAAGTTTTTCCGATTGAACCTGCATGTGTCTACAAGGTGACTTGTTGGATCAAATGGAAGGGTTGTCGACAACTGGCTATTGCGCGGAGTGGGCGCGATGGATGGGAGTTTTCATATTTTCCGTTTGATGATAGTATGCTGTATTTGAACCACTTTCCGCCTTCAAACGACCACGGATGGCTGGCAAAATTATGAAGTGAGCGAGCTTCAGGCGCTGTTTTGCGATACTTTGGACGGAACCTTGCATTGTGGACGATACCCTGCTATCGTCCAAAGTAGGGTGCATTCCATGATAAATCTTTGATTTCGACCCCGAAAAGCAGCTGTGAGTAGACTAAAAAGGGCCGGAGAGCGGGAACTGGCAGTTGATAAAATGACGCCGTGCGGTTCGTTTCTTGCATCTATATTTCATCTTTGGTAGTTATGGCATGTATTCTGACGGTTTATCGGTCAATAAATGCAAAAAGAAATCCTCATGCTTTGTATCAAAGCATGAGGACTTAGTTGGCTAATCTGGTGAGCTGTGATACAAGGGACGATGCACCCTGCACGGTGCAACAGAGGGTGCAAATAGGCACACAAACGAAAAAATACCGCTATTCTTTAAAAGTTATGTTATTTTTGTTCTACACCATAGCAGACCAGTCCACGGCTTTGCATACGCATTTCGACCTTGTTTCATCAGTAATTTCTTCACACCATATTATCCGCCATGCCGGTATCGCTTTGGATGCTCCTAACCGTCTTAGTGGATACGTTTCCCTCAGCGTAATCCGAAACAAGAATGCCGTAATCGGCGCTGAAATTCATCTCAACGGCGGTATCCGTTTTCTGCAGCAGGCTATGCGCATCAATGCTCGCCAGCACAAAGCAGCCCTTGTCCAGCTCAGTCGTGCATGAATATCGCTGGGTTCAATCTTGAGAAGGTTATTATGCACCACCTCCTCCATGGGCGAATCAGTCACTTAAGAGAGGTATCATCATTTCTCTTTCTTTTCTTCATGCCCAGAGCAATGATAAACACCCCACCATAAGCTCCAATAATATTAAGCAGCACTTCATCCCATTGCAAATGGCGTCCTGGTATCCATAGCTTCACCACTTCAGGAATGATTGATATGACTGTGCAAATAAGCAGTGCTGGGAAACAACTTTTAAGCATGCTCGGATGGCATGAGCTTACTATGATAGCCGCTTCAAGCAGCATGCCAAAAATACAAAAGAGAACAAAGTGGGCTAGCCCATATCAATGGCATCTATGATTGCACCATCAGGATTCACATAGCTTGTGCTGGTCACGCTTCCATCTACGGTTTCTCGGATACTCAGCTCTGAGGAAGTGTATCCTGCATCGTGGTCAACATCCGCATCAGGCAACAACGCCAAGATAGACAGAAGAACCACAGATGCAATCAGCAGGATTCCGCATCCTCGTTTCAGGTTTGCACTCAAACTCCGTAGCCTCTGCTCTTGATGGTCTCCACGACCTGAGAAACGTACTTCTGGCAGGTGTCGTGATCGGGAGCTTCGACCATCACACGCACAACAGGCTCCGTACCAGATTCACGGACAAGGATACGGCCAGTGTCACCCAGTGCCTCGGCTACGGACTTGACTGCTGCCTGCACTACTTCGTCATCCTGTGCGGCCTTCTTGTCGGTGACACGGACGTTCTCCAGCACCTGCGGATAGATGGTCAGCCCCTCGGTGAGCTTGCTCATGGGCTGCTTGCGCTCCAGCATGACCTCCATGAGCTTCAGGCTGGTGAGGATGCCGTCGCCGGTGGAGGCGTATTTGGAGAAGATGATGTGGCCGGACTGCTCGCCGCCCAGCGTGCAGCCGTTCTTGCTCATGTACTCGTAGACGTACTTGTCGCCCACGGCGGTCTTGGCGTAGCGGATGCCCAGCCGGTCGAAGGCGCGGTACAGGCCGAAGTTGGACATGACGGTGGTGACCACGGTGTTGTGGGGCAGCTCGCCCAGCTCCTTCATGTGGCGGCCGCAGACGTAGAGGATGTGGTCGCCGGTGACGACAGCGCCCTTTTCGTCCACGCAGAGGCAGCGGTCGGCATCGCCGTCGTAGGCGAAGCCCACGTCCAGCCCCTTTTCCACCACGAAGCGGCGGAGGGCGTCGATATGGGTGGATCCAACGCCGTTGTTGATGTTGAAGCCGTCCGGCTCGTCACCCATGACGTAGGTGGTGGCGCCCAGCGCATCAAAAACGCTTTTGGCGATCATCCACGCGGAGCCGTTGGCGCAGTCCAGCCCCACCTTCTTGCCCTTGAAGGAGAACATACCCAGCGAGATCAGATAGCCCACATAGCGGTTGCGGCCGGCGGAATAATCGGTGGTCTGCCCCAGCTCATCCC
>OGYD01002642.1_pt1 | contig 11289 bp, 10 predicted proteins | sample 1576441 | NCBI WGS metagenome assembly OGYD01 (sample SAMEA3541537, study PRJEB24748) | human gut metagenome | biome: human gut; feature: human-associated habitat; material: faeces | place: China | collected 2012 | reverse complement strand
CCGACCCACCAATCGCAAGCGCATCATCCGTATCATCTGATGCATCTTCCATGTCAATGCCGTCACTGGTCCGTCCCGGCACGTCATACACCTGATTAATCAGCAGAATCAGATAATTCCCCGGATGACTGTATGATTCAATGACTTTATCATAAAATTTTTCAAGCAGGGCATCATCTTTTAATTCGCTGTCGCGCAGCTGATATAAAAAGGTTCTCGCGCCGCCGTCTGCATAGGAATCCATGGTAAAACGCATATCCAAAAGATTCTTGCCCGGTGTTCCCGACAATGTCTTTCTAAAAATATCGAAGTATTTATGTTTTTCTTCCTCCGGCAGATTTAAAAACGTCTGGTTAAACCGTGCTACTTTTTCCTTGTCACCGTTGACATAACAGCCACACAGTCTTAAAATACCACACTCTTCCAATGTATATTGTGATTTAATTTCATTAATCTCTTTTTTAATCATTTTGTACTCCATTCCGATATATTCTTTTTTTACATTTTTTTTAATAATCTCCATTCCACAGGCATTTTAATGCCTGCGGAATCGCGAGCCAAATCTTATTTGGCTCTGCGATAAAAAGCAACTTTGTGATGCTTGCGGCACAAAGTGCTGTGTGAAAAATAAGCGCATCAGCGTTATTTTTCACACTAGCCTGCTTTTTAAAAATCTGCAATGTACTTTTTTTAATACTTTGTAGATTTTATTTGACATTTGGGCATGATAAGTATATAAATAAAAAGTTCTGTTACTTAGAACTTTACGAAATCAGTTCGCTTCTCAACATTGAAGGAGGTAAGGAAATGAACTCAGACAAGAACACTTTAACGTACCATATTCTTTTAAAAACAACAGACAATGCGGTAAAATTCGTAAACACAATTAACACGCTTGACGGTTATTTTGACATTTGTATGGGAAGTTATTTCTTCGATGCAAAATCAATGCTTGGCATTTTAAGTATGGATCCACGTCGTGTCATGACACTTCGCGTCGTACGAAATGACCACAGCACCGATGAGCTTGAAACATTACTGAGACCATTTTGCGCATAAATATACGTCTGTAAAAAATTTCAGGGGAATCTCTTAAAGTTCCCCTGATTTTTATTTTTAAAACAGTTTATTAAATGTTTCTTCCAGTTTCTCTCCTACGCTGATTACACCGTTTTCCAGCGTTTTTCCGGCATTGATAACCTTTTTATCAATTTCATTTTCCCTGATAAAATTCTCTGTTTTGTGAACCGCTTCTTCCGCTTTTTTATCCAGTTCTTTTTCCTTTGCATAATCATGCACTTTATCTGCTGCATTATTGGCTGCATCTACGGCTTTTCCCACACCGCGCAGTACTTTTTCTTTATTAATCAGTCCCATAACTGCCTCACTTTCTGCCTGCATTTTGCATAAAACTTCATATTTAAAATCTAAAAATAGTATACGCAGCTTTGTCCTGCTCATGCAATGATTATACCACTTTCCTTTATTTTCTGATACATTTTTTTCTACTTATAATCGTGCAGAAGTTTCATACACTATTTTTGTAACCTCATCACTTGTTTTATAAAAATGGAGATTCGTGTAAAAAATTACACTGCTGTGCTGATTTTTTACACGGCACTTTGTGCCGCAGGCATCACAAAGCTGCCCTTATCGCAGAGCCGAATCTGACATTTGACTCGCGATTCCTCCGGCATTAAAATGCCTGCGGAATGGAGATTGGTGTGAATATGAATAAAGAAAAAACCAGCAGTATCCTCCCGATAATGGCAATGGACAGCATTTCCGATGCCGGACCGGACGCTTTAAAAATTACCGGACTTGTAAAATCCGACGGCACTGTGACCGGCTATCAACTCTCTGACGGACGGATTGTGTCCAGGGAATCCGGCGTTGAACTTGCAAAAGAAAATAAAATTCAAGGTGTCGGCGTTGCGCACAACAAAGATACGGAATATTTAAAATCTATCCCTGACGGCACACAAGACAACAATTTAAGCCATCTTCCGACCGTACACGAATAATACAAAATGCCTTGCGGCTTATGGCAAGGCATTTGTTACATATTGTTTGCTTTGACGCGTTCTAAAAATGCAGCATCAAATTTTGAATTCAGCTCTTTATTAAAGGAAAGATATTCTTCCTTAATGGCGCTGTCTGCAATTTCATCATTACTGCTGTATTCCAGACCATCTATAAACAGTGCCGCAATACAGGCGATATCCCGGTACTTCGCATTTTCCAGATACACCATATAGGTATCTAAGTGGCTTTTTACTTCTGTCGGCTTATGCACAATCGCCACCGTCTGTCCATCTTCATATAAACACAGATAATGCCGGTCCGTTCCCAGACCGATTTCATACAGCTGATACTTTCTATCGTAAAACTGTATTTTATAATAGTCATATCCCACGGATACAAACAATATTTTTTTCTGACAGACTTCCGCCGTATAAAGACCGCCCACCGGTTTGTTATGCTCTGAAATACCGTACATCAGTTCATTCTTTTCGCCTTTCTTTTCCAGTAAGACCGGCTCAAAGGACAGCGTATATACATTTTCTCCCGAAAAAACAAGTTCTGTGGAAATGTTATTCATGGATTTACATTTCGCAAGTATTTCCAGTGTTGCAGCATTTTCAATTTCAAATTCCGGCTCAGCACCAAACTCTATCTGCTTAATATTTAGAATCATAATCCTCCAAAAATGAATGTTTCTGACCGTTTTGTTTATAAGCAACAATAGTATTCAGATTGACATTTTCCACGCTTCGGAAAATGTTCTTTTCAATGTACGGGCTTTTCGCGCTTAATTCTTTAATCAGCGCCTTAATTTCCGCACGCTTTGAACCTTTCTCCGTTCCGCCGCAGGAAGCACAGCTTTCCGTAAAGCGGCATGCACACTGGATAAACTGTAAATGATTGTAATCTCTCCAGCGGATAATATCTTCTTCGCGCACCAGATATAACGGACGGATTAACTCCATGCCTTCAAAATTCGTACTGTGCAGCTTTGGCATCATGGTCTGAATCTGTGCCCCGTAGAGCATACCCATTAAAATGGTTTCGATAACATCATCAAAGTGGTGTCCCAGCGCAATCTTGTTACAGCCAAGCTCTTTTGCCTTGCTGTACAGGTAGCCGCGGCGCATACGCGCACACAGATAACACGGTGACTGTTCCTCTGATGCAACAATATCAAAGATTTCCGATTCAAATACCGTAATCGGCACATTTAAAAACTGTGCATTGTCTAAAATAACCTGATAATTAAACGGATTGTAGCCCGGATTCATTACCAGATATACAACTTCAAAATTCTGCTGTCCGTGGCGCTTTAATTCCTGAAAAAGCTTTGCCATCAGCATAGAATCTTTTCCGCCGGAAATGCAGACTGCAATCTTGTCGCCGTCTTTAATCAGTTCATACTCATTAATCGCCTTTGTAAACGGCCGCCAGATTTCCTTTCGGAACTTCTTTACAATACTGCGTTCCACATCGGCACAGCACTGTTCCTTTAAATCCTCCTGACGCATAACTGTGCGAAGCTTTAACCGCAGATATGCACGGAATCCGTCCTGTATACTGTATACTTCATAGCCTTCTTTTTCAAAATCCTCTGCCAGTGCATCACTTTGCTGTCCTGTATGGCACAGCAGGTAAACAGGTGTCTGATCCTTTGTGAGTTCTTTTATCTGCTGTTTGAGCGTTTCACTGTCCATATGAAGGGCTCCGGGCATCGTTTCCTTGTCAAACGCTTCTTTTTCCCGGATATCTATTACCAGTTTTTTTCTGGTATCCGCTTCGTATTCTTCCATTGTTTTCCGAAACATACTTACTCCTTACATTTGCAATTATCCACTTATCATACCACTGTGCCGGAAATAATTCAATATTACTGTACGGAAATCACCTTGTAATCCTGTGCTTCCACAGCTTCTTTTAAAACTTCATCAGAAACTGCACTCTCCAGTGTTACAACGGCTGTTCCCGCTTCATGGCTTACAACCGCTTCTTTCACCTGCGGAAGGGCTTCCAGTGCCTTTTTTACTCTTGCTTCGCAGTGTCCGCACATCATTCCTTCGATTGTTAATGTTTTTTCCATTTTCTTGTCCTCTACTTTCTTTTTTGATTTTATTTTTTTATCTTTTTCTGCATTGTGTACAGAGAAAAGATTTAAGCGTAACGCATTGGTTACTACGCAGAAGCTTGATAAGCTCATTGCCGCAGCACCAAACATCGGATTTAACTTCCATCCAAAGAACGGAATCCATACGCCCGCCGCCAGCGGAATTCCGATGATATTATAAAAGAATGCCCAAAACAGGTTTTCATGAATGTTTCTAAGCGTTGCACGGCTTAAACGGATTGCCGCCGGAACATCGCTTAAACGGCTTTTCATCAGTACAACATCTGCCGCGTCAATCGCAATATCCGTTCCCGCACCGATTGCAATACCGATATCGGCTCTCGTAAGCGCCGGTGCATCGTTAATGCCGTCACCGACCATTGCAACCCTGCCGTCACGCTTTAAGCGGCTGATAACGCTGTCTTTTCCGTCCGGCAGGACATCTGCGATAACCTCATCTACGCCTGCCTGTGCGCCGATTGCCTTCGCCGTCCGTTCATTGTCGCCTGTCAGCATGACAACACGGATTCCCATGTTCTGCAACTGTCTGACCGCTTCCGGACTGTCTTCTTTCATAACGTCCGCAACCGCAATGATTCCAAGCAGTTTGTCGTCCTTTGTAAAAAACAGCGGTGTCTTTCCCGCATTTGCAAGCTTTTGGGACTGCTCCTGCATTTCCTGTGAAATATCGGTGCGTGTGCTGATAAATTTGTAATTACCGCCTGACAATACCGCATTTTCATATTCTGCCGTCAGTCCGTTTCCCGGAAGTGCCGTAAAGTTATTCACTTCAAAAATATCTGTCTGCGCTGCTTCGGCATATGCCAGTACTGCCTTTGCCAGCGGATGTTCGCTCTTTTTTTCCAGTGCATACGCAAATGAAATCAGTTCTTTTTCCGTGACACCTTTATTGCAGATAACGTCTGTGACCTTTGGTTCACCGGTTGTAATGGTTCCGGTCTTATCCAGTGCCACAATCTCAATCTTTCCCGCTTCTTCCAAGGATACCGCCGTCTTAAATAAGATACCGTTTTTTGCGCCCATGCCGTTGCCTACCATAATCGCAACCGGCGTTGCCAGTCCTAATGCACACGGACAACTGATAACCAGCACGGAAATTCCTCGTGCCAGTGCAAATCCGACACTCTGTCCCGCAAACAGCCACACAATGATGGTTACTGCCGCAATCGTAATAACTGCCGGTACAAAGATACCGGATACTTTATCGGCGACCTTTGCAATCGGTGCTTTTGTTGCCGCCGCATCGCTGACCATCTGGATAATCTGTGACAGTGCCGTATCTTCCCCGACTCTTGTCGCTTCACATTTTAAATAACCGGACTGGTTGATTGTTGCCGCGGATACCAGATCGCCTGCCGCTTTATCCACAGGAATACTCTCTCCTGTCAGTGCCGATTCATTAACTGCACTGCTGCCTTCCAATACTTTTCCGTCTACCGGAATATTTTCTCCCGGACGTACAATAAAGATGTCGCCTTTCTGTACCTGCTCAATGGAAACTTCCGTTTCCACACCGTCTTTTAACAGCACTGCCGTTTTCGGTGCTAACTTCATCAAACCCTTTAAAGCATCGGTTGTTTTTCCTTTTGAATGGGCTTCAAGCATTTTACCGACCGTAATCAGTGTCAGAATCATTGCCGCCGATTCAAAATAAAATTCGTGCATGTAGTGCATAACACCGTCCATATTGCCATGCACCTGTGCATCGGTCATGGCAAACAGCGCATACGTGCTGTATACAAATGCCGCAGCCGAGCCTAATGCCACGAGTGTATCCATATTGGGAGCTTTGTGAAACAGACTCTTAAAGCCGCTGATGAAAAACTTCTGGTTAATCACCATCACCGCAATCGTTAAAAGCATCTGAATCAGTCCCATGGCGATATGGTTATCGGCAAGCACCGCCGGAAGCGGCCAGCCCCACATCATATGCCCCATGGAAAAATACATCAGGACAATTAAAAATACCAGCGATGACAGCAGTCTTTTCTTTAAAACAGGGGTTTCCCTGTCTTTTAACAGTTCCTCATCACCAATCGGACCTCCGCCTGTTGACATACTTCCGTTTTGGGCATTTCCTGCCGCTTTGCTTCCCTTTTTGGAAGCACCGTATCCGGCATCTGTGACGGCTTTTACAATATCCTGTTCCGATGCCGTGCCTTCTACGCCCATTGAATTGGTCAGAAGACTTACGGAACACGATGTTACGCCCGGCACTTTGGATACGGCTTTTTCCACACGCGTACTGCATGCCGCACAGCTCATGCCTGTTACTGTATACTGTTCCATTTTATTATTCCCTCCAGTCTTTATGATATCCGGTGGGTAGAAGTAAAAACCTTGCGCCCCGGCACCATTTTATTCGCTTTATTCATGTTATTTATATCTTTTGTTACTTCATTAATTTCTGCAAAACTTTTACAAGCTCGTCTACCGTTTCTTCTTTTCCTGCACGGATATCATCTGTGACACAAGTCTTGATGTGATTGGCAAGCAGCACTTTATTAAAGCTGTTCAGCGCCGCATTGGCCGCCGCCACCTGAATCAGAATATCCGGACAATACGCATCTTTTTCAACCATACCTTTAATTCCGCGAATCTGTCCTTCAATTCTGTTTAAACGGTTAATTAAATCCCGGTACTCTTTTTCCGAGCGTTCCTTATGCTTATGACAACAGCTCATTTCTTCTTCCTGCATATTTTCTCCATTTCTACTACAATATATTTAAACTTTATTTTAATTACATATTATACCCCTGTAGGGTATATGTCAAGTCCATTTTCAAAAAAACGCAGAAGTGACAGTTTTCTTGCGTACCATCACTTCTGCGGCTTCTATGTTTTTTATTTTTACAAACTTTTTATTTAGTTGGTGTTCCATTCTTCAATCACACAGGTATGGTGCTTTTTGTCTTTTCCCTCGGCATCGTAATTAATACCGACCAGTAAAATTTTATCACTATACCCTGTCAATGCCCCGTGGTATCTGTTTTCTTTAATCTGCGCAATTGCGGAATCGGCAGATTTGTTGTACTTTAACTCCACGACCATTGCCGGTCTGTGTCCGGCATTGGCTCTCGGAATAAATACGAAATCCGCAAAGCCTTTCCCCGCCGGTATTTCACGCACAATGTTGTAATACGCCGGTGCCGTAAAATATGCCATGGTAAGCACACAGCTTAATGAATTTTCATCGTTATATTTAAGGACTGACGTGTAAGTGTCGTGGGCAAGTTCTACGAGTTCTGCCACCTTCTCACTGTCCCCTTTTATCGTTGCCAGCAGTAACCGGTCACACTTTGCAATGGATTCTGCCACCTCTTTCCAGCTTCCGGTACTCAATGCCGCCTGATAAGCTTTCTTTACTTCATAATTCGGTATATAAGCACTTTCTTCTTCCCTGTCATAGCCCAGATATCCTAAATGAATCAATGCCGTCAGTGCTTCGTCCTTTGATGAAACCGTAAAAAGGTCATTTTGGAAGGTTTCGGTATTGACATAAACCTTTCCCCCGGAAAGCATCGTCATCACATCGTCTTTTAAGCCTGCATAATTCATTGTAATAAATGTATTAATAGAGGCAAATGAAGACGTGTTTTTCCAGTATGAATCAAAGTCTTGCTGTGCCAGTGCCATGGACACCGAATTCGGATTGTACATATGCATTCCGTCAATCAGATAGCCGTTATACCATGCCTTCATGCTTTCAAAATCCATGTCAAACCTTTCACAAAGCACTTTCACTTCATCTTCCGTAAATCCATAATACTGCGTAATCGGCTTTGATTTTAACATCGTATATTCGCTGAAATTATTCAGCGCCGATTCATCTTTAATTTTCTTAATCGGAAGGATTCCCGTAATGTATGCTAGTGCCAGAAATGCTTTGGATTCTTCCGACTTAAACAAGGAATGAAGAAACTGCAGATATTGGTGAACCAGTTCTTTATCCTCGCTGTTTCGGATAACGCAGTCCCACTCGTCAATGATAATGACAAACGGGGTCTTGGTCTTTTGATATATCATCATTAAATTATAGCTTAAACTGTCTTCGTAATTTAACTCATCTCCAAAGACTTGCTTAAAATCCTTATAAATGTATTCCACGATTTTTTCAGTAATATTTTCCTTGTAAGAATCCCAAAAAGTTGAAATATCCAGATGTATCACATTATACCGGTTCATATATTTCTTATAATCCGGATTCTGAGCGATCTTGGTATCTTCAAAAAGCTTTTCCGAATCGCTTCCAAGGCTGTAATACGCATCGATCATGCCCGCCGCGTGGGATTTTCCGAACCGTCTGGCATGGCTGACGGCAAGACAGTTCCTTGGCGTTCCAATCAGCTCATTCAGATCATTTAACAGCCCGGTTTTATCCACGTATATTTTATAATTTTTATCTTTCGCAAAACTTTCATTCCCCGGATTAAAATATACGCCCATTTACAATGTCACCCCTTTCCATTATATTTTACTTTATTACCGTTTTTCTATTTGTTAATTAATATTTTAACATATTTTCATTTGCAGGTCTATGAACATTCCCGAAACCTATTAAAAATTTCCCAAAAAAATTTGACAAATTCATTTTTTATGCTATGATAACAGACAGAGTGTTCGTCAGTAAGACCGCACGAAGGGGTACACCACCGCGGGTGTAGCTTTCCTTTCGTGCGGTCTTTTTTTATTTTATAACAAGACTTTTACCCGGATATGCCGGACACATCAGCAGGTTATCAAATCTACAGACAGGAGGTTTTTCATGATTCAGATTAACGGAAACGAAGCCATGCAGGCAAACGGCATGAGCATTGCAGATTATCTGCTGTCCGAAGGATATGTGCTGTCCCACATTGCCGTTGAACGCAATGAAGTGATTGTCAGCAAAAAAGATTATGCCGATACACGGATTCAGGACGGCGATGTTATCGAAATCGTGCAGTTTATGGGCGGCGGCTGATAAACATTTTCACAACACGGCTAAATTCTAAATTAAAACAGAGCAGTCAGACTGCTCGGAAACGGAGAAAAATTATGATTGAAAATGATACATTTACATTGGGAGGACATACCTTTTCTTCCCGCTTTATCTTAGGTTCCGGTAAATACAATCTGGATTTAATCCGCGCAGCCGTATCCGATGCCGGTGCGCAGATTATCACGCTGGCTGTCAGACGTGCCAATACCAAAGACAGCGAAAATATTCTGGACTATATCCCGGAGGGTGTCACACTGCTTCCGAATACGTCCGGTGCCAGAAATGCCGACGAGGCTGTCCGCATTGCGCGCCTTGCACGGGAAATGGGCTGCGGTGATTTTGTCAAAATCGAAATTATGCACGACTCTAAATACCTGCTTCCTGACAACTACGAAACGATTAAGGCAACTGAAATTCTTGCAAAGGAAGGCTTTATCGTTATGCCGTATATGTACCCTGACTTAAATGCCGCCAGAGATTTAGTCAATGCAGGCGCCGCTTCCATCATGCCGCTTGCCTCTCCGATTGGCTCTAATAAGGGACTTGCAACCAAAGAATTTATTCAGATTTTAATTGATGAAATTGACCTCCCGGTTATCGTGGATGCCGGTATCGGAAAGCCTTCACAGGCATGTGAAGCTATGGAAATGGGTGCCGCCGCTATCATGGCAAATACCGCGATTGCAACTGCCGGAAATATTCCTGAAATGGCAAAAGCTTTCGGTCTTGCAATTGAAGCCGGACGGCGTGCCTACCTTTCCGGTCTTGGACGTGTATTAAATAAAGGCGGCGAAGCTTCCGACCCGCTGACCGGATTTTTACATAACTAATTTTAGAAAAGAGGTCTTATTTTATGGACACCAATCAAAAGGAAAATGATTTTATTATTCAAAACGGCAAATTAAGTCCTGCCGCTTTAAAACGAAAAACAGAACTGGAAAATAATCCGGCTTCCCGTACAGACCACATGGCATATCTGCCGGACATGGAGCAGATTTCCTCCGATATCCGTGATAAGGTGCTTGCTGCCATGAACGCTTATGAGCCGGACAAATACACGGCGTGCGATGTCTTAGCTGCACTTTCCCACGACCGCTGCAGCATTGAGGACTTTAAGGCACTGCTCTCCCCTGCCGCAGAACCGTTTCTGGAAAAAATGGCACAGCGCGCCGAGCGTGAAACGCGTAACCACTTCGGTAATTCTACCTACATTTTCACACCGCTGTATATTGCAAATTACTGTGAAAATTACTGTGTTTACTGCGGTTTTAACTGCTATAACGATATTCACAGAAAACAGCTTTCCATGGAAGAAATTGAGCATGAAATGAAGGTTATTGCCGATTCCGGCATTGAAGAAATTCTGATGCTGACGGGCGAGAGCAAATCAAAGAGCAGCATTACCTATATCGGCGATGCCTGCCGTCTTGCTAAAAAATATTTCAGAAATGTGGGTCTTGAAATTTATCCGTGCAATACAAAGGATTACGCTTATCTGCATGAATGTGGTGCCGATTATGTAACTGTTTTTCAGGAAACTTATAATGCCGACAAATATGAAACGCTTCATCTCATGGGACACAAACGTGTCTTCCCATACCGCTTTGAAGCACAGGAGCGTGCTTTAATGGGCGGTATGCGCGGTGTCGGATTCTCCGCTCTGTTAGGTCTGTCTGACTTCCGTAAGGATGCGCTTGCCACGGCACTGCACGTATATTATCTCCAACGCAAATATCCGCATGCGGAAATGTCTTTGTCGTGTCCGCGGTTACGACCGATTATTAATAATGAAAAAATTAATCCGCTGGATGTACATGAAAAACAGCTCTGTCAGGTTTTATGTGCATACCGCATTTTCCTGCCGTATGCCGGAATTACCGTATCATCAAGGGAATCGGCTTCTTTCAGAAACGGTATTATCAAGATTGCCTGCACCAAGGTATCTGCCGGTGTCAGCACCGGTATCGGCGATCATGAAGCCAAATATGAAGGCAGTGAAGAAAAAGACTGCGGTGACGAGCAATTTGAAATTGCCGACACCCGCAGCTTAAAACAAATGTATGACGATATTAAACAGCAGGGTTTGTGGCCGGTCTTAAATGTGAGTTTCGCTGCCTTCTCGCCGCGCGCCACGCGCTCACCATTGAGATAGCGT
>OGYD01002636.1_pt1 | contig 11308 bp, 10 predicted proteins | sample 1576441 | NCBI WGS metagenome assembly OGYD01 (sample SAMEA3541537, study PRJEB24748) | human gut metagenome | biome: human gut; feature: human-associated habitat; material: faeces | place: China | collected 2012 | reverse complement strand
TTTCTTTTAACAGCACCGCAATAATTATAAAATTATTCTTCGGCGGATTCCGACGCCGAGACGCACCCGCGCGACTCCTGGCGCGCGTCGAAGGACTTCCGCCTGCAGCTTATTGGCGAGATGTCGCGTCGCTCGCTCATCGAGGCCGCGCGCAAGGGAGGGGCTGATATCTAATGGCAATGCGCATTCTCAAGTGCACCATCAACGGCAAGCCGGTGGAGGTTGGCTACGACCCTCGCGAGTCGCTGCTCGACACGCTGCGCGACAGGCTTCACCTCACGGGCACCAAGCGTGGCTGCGAGGTCGGCGAGTGCGGTGCGTGCACCGTCCTCATCGACGGCGTGGCAACCGACTCCTGCCTCTACCTCACGGACTGGGCACAGGGCAAGGACATCCTCACCATCGAGGGCGTCCAGAAGGCGGACGGCTCGCTTGACCCGGTTCAGCAGGCCTTCATTGACGAATTTGCCGTTCAGTGTGGCTTCTGCATTCCTGGCATCATCATGAGCGCAATCGAGATGGAGCGCACGGGCAAGACCTACACCCGTGACGAGATCCGTAAGCAGCTCTCGGGCCATCTGTGCCGTTGCACGGGCTACGAGAACATCGTGAACGCAGTCGAGAAGGCTGTCGACGTGCTTGACGGCGTGATGGGCGAGGACGCCTAGTGAGACAAAGGTAGTGAGACAAAGGGACAGTCCCTTTGTCTCATCTGAGGGCGCGTCACACAATCGGAGACGAATGTGTGACGCGCCCTGCTTGTTACAGAATCGTGCGACGAATGTGTTGCAAAGTGAGGCCATACGGACGGGCATTGATGCTCTGGCAGACGATGCCCAACCGCAAATTCGTGCCAGGGTGGAGGAGACCCCCGCTCGCTTCTAGCCCCAGCTCACCACGACGGTGCTGTTGTCATGCACGCCCTCGGAAGCAAGCTCCTCGCCGGCCTTTACGTCATAGCCGGCTCGGCGCAGGCGTCGCAGGAACGCCACGAGCTTGGCGTTGTACTCGTTGAGCAGGCGCATCTCCTGCAGGGGAGAGATGAGCCCCTGAGGCCGACCGTGGATAATGCTCGAGATGGCATCGGCTACCAGGACGTTACTGTTTGCGAGAAGATCGTTGTAGAAGGCGTTGCCAGCACCAGCGCAGTCCGTCTCGCCAGGTGCAAACTTGAGCATCACCGATGTCCTGCCGTACATGGCGTACGTGCGAATGCGCGTGCTGGTCTGGCCCTCTGCGTTGCGCATGGCCCACCGCAGGGCATTTGTGGCAAGGGTGTCCGCCTCGGCCTGAGATCGGCCCGGCTTGGCAGCTGCAGTGAGGGCGCGGGCGTCTTCTGCAGAGATGAGCTCCGTTGGCTGCGGCATGTTGGCGTTTGTCTCGTTCATAGTTTCTCCGTTCTGGCGTCTTGTCGCATGAGGCGTATCTGGCGGTACGCAGGGTTTGTTGAGCCGATAATACCGCGATGTGCCTCTGCGCAAGGAGCAGTTCGCTTGGGGGCGCATGTTCACCGTTCGCCGAGCTCTTTGGGCGCTCTTCGTTCTTATGGCACCGTTCGTCTGCCATACGCCCAATAGATATTCAGGAAACCTTACAAACTGTTATGATGAAACAGCACCACCGATAGTCACGAGAAAAGATAACGGTGGACGCCTAGAGATTGCCCGTCAGGGCTGGGTTGGCGTAAGGACGCCCCCAGGCGGGTGCAGTGCTGCAGTTATGTGGGTCTCTCGCAAGGTTCTGCCTGGACGTGAGGACGTCGGCCATGCGTGGACGCAGGAGAGGAGTCACCATGGCAGACGAGTACGACTACCACAAAATGTGGGGTGATCTGGGCATGGACGTCGAGGCGCACGATGGCCTTCTGGGCGTTGTGGGCGAGATGTACCAGACCATGTTTCTCACGCAGAAGAACCGACCGGCGTCCACGTCCTACCTGGACGGTGTTGCCGCAAACCTGCACTCCGGCCGCATCCGCGAGATGGTGGACGGCCGCAGCGAGGGCAACCCCAAGAAGATCATCGGCAGCTTCTGCCTCTACGTGCCCGAGGAGGTCGTGACTGCCGCGGGCGCCGTGGAGGTTGGCCTCTGCGCTGGTGCCGAGTGGGCGCCCGAGGATGCCGAGAGGTACGTGCCGCGCAACACCTGCCCGCTCATCAAGGGCTTCATGGGCTTCAAGCTGGGTCGCGTGTGCCCCTACATCGAGAGCGCCGACCTTGTGGTTGGCGAGAACACCTGCGATGGCAAGAAGAAGGCCTACGAGCAGTTCTCCAAGCTCAAGCCCATGTACATCATGGACGTGCCGCATGTCCGCAACGAGGACACCAAGCTTCAGTGGCGTCACCAGGTCCACGCGCTTGCCGCGCGCATCGAGGAGGAGACGGGCCAGAAGATCACCGAGGAGAGCCTGCGGGCATCAATCAAGCTTGCCAACGACAAGCGCCGTGCCCTGCAGCGCCTCTCGGCCACTCGCGCGGCGGATCCCGCGCCCATCTCCGGTCTGGACTCCCTGCTTACCGTGCAAGCTGCCTTTATGGATGACTCGGCGCGTCTGACCGGCGCAATCAACCAGATGGCCGACGAGTGCGAGAAGCGCGTGGCAGAGGGTATTGGCGCTGCACCCAAGGGAGCCAAGCGCATCCTCTACACCGGCACGCCAATGGCCGTGCCCAACTGGAAGCTCTTCAACATCATTGAGAAGGCCGGCGGCGTGGTGGTAGGCGAGGAGTGCTGCACTGGCAGCCGGTACTACAAGGACCTCGTGCCAGAGGACGGCGCCACTGTCGACGAGATGCTCGACGACATCGCAGACCGCTACCTCAACATCCAGTGCGCCATCTTCACGCCCAACCAGGGTCGTCGCGACGACGTCATCCGCATGGCGCGCGAGCTCCACGCCGACGGCATCATCGACGCGTCTCTCTCGTTCTGCACCATCTACGAGATGGAGGCGTTCGACATGGAGAAGGCCGCGCAGGAGGCTGGCATTCCATACATGCACCTCTCGACCGACTACTCCGCGGAGGGCGACGGCCAGCTCACAACGCGTATCCAGGCCTTCCTCGAGATGATCTAGGGTGGCTTGGCCCGCACGGGGCCACGTCTTCAACAACATACTTCTGAAACTCTGGGCTCCGCCTGTGGCGGGGCCCGATGAAGGGATATTCTTCATGGCTAACGTAAAGATCAATGCAACCGAGGTCAGCCCGCACAAGGTACAGCGTCTGGCCGAGAGCTACTACAAGGGCGGATTCTTCTGCGACGAGGCCGTCATGTGCGCCATCCGCGACTGCTTCAAGCTCGACGTCCCCGAGCAGGTCATCGCAATGGTCTCGGGCATGTCCGTGGGCGTGGGCAAGTCCGGCTGCATGTGCGGTGCCGCCAATGGCGGAGTTGCCGCGCTTGGCCTGCTCTATGGCCGCACCACCCAGAACGGCCCTACCGATCCTGCCGTCCTGAAGTGCATGAGTCTCACCCATGAGCTGCACGACTGGTTCCGTGACGAGAACGGCAAGCATGCCCTGTGCTGCCGTGTTCTTACCCGCGAGTTCGACATGGGCCATGGCGAGCACAAGGAGCAGTGCATCTGGTTCACCGGACTCTGCGCCTGGAAGGTCGCCACGATCGTCTGCCGCGAGGAGGGCATCAAGAACCTCGACGAGGGCGTCGAGGGTGGCGCCGAGCCCCTGCCCCGTCGCAAGATCGATGACGTTGAGCCCATGAAGAAGGAGGACTTCGTTGCTTAAGAGGGTTCCCCTTCCCATTACGGGCGCCATGCTTGGCTGTGCGGCGCTGGGCAACCTGCTCCAGAGCTACAGCGAGGGCGTTCGCCTTGTCTTTGGCGTTATCTCCGCGCTGCTCGGCGTGCTTTTCCTGGCTAAGCTCGTCGGCGACTTTGGGTCTGTGCGTAAGGACATGCAGAACCCGATGCTTGCGAGCATCTCGGGCACCTTCTCCATGGCATTGCTGCTTCTTGCTGCGTACGCAAAGCCACTGTCCGAAGGCTTTGGCGTTGCCCTGTGGTGGGTTGGCCTTGTCCTGCATATTTGCCTGATTGTGTGGTTCACGGTCAAGTATGTGGCGCACTTCAACCTCAAGCAGGTGTTCCCTAGCTGGTACATTGTCTATGTGGGCATCGCCGCCGCGTCTGTAAGCGCTCCGGCATTTGGTACGGAGGCCGTTGGCGCGGCGTGCTTCTGGTTTGGCCTGGTGACCTTTGTCGTCCTGACCGTTGCAATCATCTGCCGCTATGCCAAGGTGGGGGAGCCGCCCGTTCCGGCACGCCCGGTGTTCTGCATCATGACCGCACCGGCGAGCCTCTGCGTGGCCGCATACGTGCAGTCCGTGACGCCCAAGGTGCTCCCGCTGCTTGTGTGCCTTGAGATCGTTGCAACTGTCCTCTATGTGGTGGTTCTCACGCAGCTGCCTCGCTTCCTCAAGGTCACCGCCTTCGCGCCGAGCTACGCGGCCTACACCTTCCCGTTTGTGATCTCTGCCATCGCGCTTAGGCAGACCATGGCCTGCGTGGCAAAGCTGGAGGCGCCCGCGCCCTGGCTTGCACCCATCGTACTGATTGAGACAATCATCGCGACCGCGCTTGTGCTGTACGCGCTGATTCGCTTCCTCATGCACATCTTTGGTGGGGAGAAGGCCCAGGAGCACAAGGCCTAGGCGCATCGCATCGCGCGCCAAGGGCCTAGGGCACCGCCGTTTGCTGCCAGGGAACGCTGAGATGGAGTTGTTCCATCCGGTGTTCCCTGGTTTTCTGTCCAGATGTGGGCATTCATCGTCAGCCGAACAGTCTGCAGATTTTGGAATCCCTGCTTGTTGGTCCTTCGCAGTCTCGTTCGACTATGCCGCTGACGGGAGGATTCCTACCGTTTAGGTACTCCAGCCGATTGCCAAACAATTTGTATGGCAATCAGACTAATAATTTGTCGCGGCCAAGCGAGCTGTGGCACGCTTGAGCACGTCAAGGACATCCGACGGGGCGCAGGGGCGCTCGGGGGAGGCTCACATGGCAGTGCGGGCACAGGCAGAGCAGGAGCTCGACGAGTCGCTCTTTAAGCGGGAAGGACTACCGCCGGTGGGGTCGCTCGTCCCCATGTCCCTCCAGCACGTCCTCGCCTCCTTCGCCGGCGTTATCACGCCGGCCATGATGATAGCCACCACCTGCGGGTTTACGCAGGAGCAGGAGACCGCCATCATCCAGGTGGCGCTCATCCTCTCGGCCATCGACACGCTGCTCCAGCAGTTCCCGCTCTTCAGCCGCATCGGCGCGGGGCTCCCCATCCTTACCGGCGTCTCGTTCGCGTTCCTGCCCGCGTTCCAGGCGGTGGGTGCTCAGTTTGGCTTCTCGGTACTTCTCGGCGCAGAGCTGGTGGGCGGCATCGTCGCCATTCTCTTTGGCATCTTCTACAGCAAGGTGCGACGGCTCTTTCCGCCTCTGGTAACCGGTACCGTTATCTTCACCATCGGTGTTTCGCTGTACCCCACGGCAATCAGGTACATGGCGGGCGGCGCTGGCTCGGCCAACTTTGGAGGCATTTATAACTGGATCGTTGGCCTCATAACCTTTGCCGTGGTCTTCGCCCTGGCCAACTTTGGCAAGGGCGTGCTCAAGCTCGGCTCGATCTTCTTTGGCATCATCATTGGCTGCATTGTTGCCATCCCGTTTGGCATGGTCGACGGCTCAGAGGTGCTCAGCGCTGGGTGGTTCTCCCTGCCGCGATTCATGCCGTATGGCATCGAGTTCAACCCGGCTGCCTGCATCACGCTCGGCGTGGTCTACGTGATGGTCAACGTTCAGCTCATCGGCGACCTCTCCGCGGCATCCGCGGGCTCGCTGGACCGCATGCCCAACGAGCGCGAGATTGGCGGCGCCATCAAGGCCCAAGGTATGGTGAGCATTATCTCGTCCTTCTTCGGTGGCCTTCCCACCTCGGCCTTTGGCCAGAACGTGGGCATCATCGTGAGCACCAAGGTCATCAACAAGTGGGTCTTTGGCGGCGCGGCGTTTGTGTTTCTCGCCGCGGGACTCTGCCCCAAGCTCTCGGCGCTCTTGCTCATGATTCCCCAGCCGGTCATTGGCGGCGCCACCATTAGCGTCTTTGGCACCATCACACTGAACGGCATCCGAATCCTGGTGAAGGACGGCCTCACCCCGCGTGCCTGCACCGTCTTTGGCATCTCGGTGGCATTTGGCATTGGCATTGCGCAGGTATCCGGCTCGCTGGCCGGTCCCGGCATGCCCGAGTGGATCTCCACGATCTTTGGCACTTCGGCCATCACGCCCTGCGCCGTCATGGCAATCATCCTGAACAGCGTCCTGCCGCCCGAGGACAATACGCCCGAGCAGCGCAACCTCAAGCCGCTTGATGAGACAGAGGGAGTTACCCCTTCTCACATCGATGAGGATAAATGAGATAAGGGAAAACTCCCTTTTTTACTTGTCGATGACGCGCCTGCCCTGCACGTAGACCTGGCGGATGTTGTCCGGTGTGGCAAGGTAGAGGATGCGTGCCAGACGGTCTTCCGGGGCGTCGAAGACGCCAAAGCCGGTGAGATCGGCGTACGGTAGGCGCGTGTCAATAACCTGCAGGTCAAAGGCGCGTCCTGGCTCAAAGGTACCCACGGGCAGCCCAAGCGCCTCTGCGCCGCCTGCCGTTGCCAGATAGAGCGCCTCCACCACAGAGATGCGCGCATCTCCGCTCCCGCGCTCGGCCTCGGGCCGCTGCGCATCGACGCCCGTCTCGAGCATGCGCGATGCCATGACCGCCTGGCGGATGTTGTCGTACATGTTGGGGCTAAAGCCGCCCGAGATATCGGTGCCCAGGCCAATGTGCACGCCCTGCTCACGCAGACGCTTCACTGGCAAGACGCTGCTCGCAAAGTACGCGTTCGAGATGGGGCAGTGAGCAATCCCCGCGCCCACCTGCGCAAAGAGCTCGCCCTCATCCGGCGTGAGGAAGGTGCAGTGCGCCATGATTGAGTGCTCGCGGAGAAGGCCAAAGTCGCGCAGCGCGTAGGGGTCCTCCTTGCCAAAGCGTGCCAGAACCGTGTCATGCTCCCACTGGCCCTCGTTGCAGTGGCTCTGGACGTAGGCGTCGTGCTCCGCGGCAAGGTTTCCCAGGCCGCGAAGAACTTCATCGGTGCAGCTGGGAATGAAGCGAGGCGTGATCACGGGCCAGACGCCTTGGGGTGCATCCGGGCGCATGGCTTCGACCTCGCGGATGAGTTGGGCGGTCTCCTCGACGGCCTTCTTGGGAGACGCGTCGCGGTAATAGTCTGGGTTCGCCGCGGGGTCATCCATCACCGTCTTACCCACAAGGCCTCGCTGACCTGCGTCAACACAGGCGCGGGCAAGCTCGATCGAGGCCGCAAGGTGCGCGCTGCCGAAGTAGACAACGGTCGTGGTGCCGCGTGCCAGGAGCTGGCGCACGAGGTCCCGGTAGACCGTGTGGGCAAACTCGACGTCCGCGAACTTGGACTCCAGCGGGAAGGTGCGCTCGAGAAGCCAACGGTCAAGCGGCTCGTCAAGCGCGATGCCCGCCTGTGGCCACTGGCACGCATGCACGTGCAGGTCAACAAACCCGGGAAGTCCATAGCGTCCCGGCCCCAGCTCTACAAGGATGCCGGACTCCCGGTAGGCGCGTGCCAGCTCGTCGTGACGTGGGTCGCTTGCGCGCACGACGCGCACAATGACGCCACCTGCGTCCACCTCGACAAGCGCGTCCTCGAGGTACTCGAACGAGCCATACGTGGGTGTGTGGAAAAACGAGCCGAGAAACGCCTGCCGTACGTCTGCTGCCATGCCGCCGACCTCCCGTTTGCTGCCCTGGTGGCCCCAGTCTAACGGGTTGGAGCGGATGAGACAAAGGGACTGTCCCCTTGTCTCATCCGTCCAAAGCCTGCGACCAACCTTTTGCCGGAGGGGTGACAATAGCCCTTGCAATGTGCTTTGGAAGTGGTGTAATTGATGTGCTAACAAAAAGTTTGGCTGTAAGACACTTTTTCTTATCTGGTCCAGCAAGCGTCGGGAGCCGACGCAGAGAGAGGGGAGCACCATGGAGCCTAAGTTCAAGTGGGTCACCAATCACATGCCCAAGAGCGAGGACAAGAACCTGCAGGTCATGAGCCTGGAGAACGTTGCCAAGGCCCGCGCGTTCCACAAGAGCTTCCCGCAGTACTCCGTGACCCCGCTTGCCAACCTCTCCGGTATGGCTAACCGCCTTGGTCTGGGCGGCCTCTACGTGAAGGACGAGAGCTACCGCTTTGGCCTCAACGCGTTCAAGGTCCTGGGCGGCTCCTTCGCCATGGCTCGCTACATCGCCGAGGAGACCGGCCGCGATGTGGCGGACTGCGACTTTGACTACCTCACGTCCGACCAGCTCGAGCATGACTTTGGCCACGCGACCTTCTTCACCGCCACCGACGGCAACCACGGCCGCGGCGTTGCCTGGGCCGCCCACCGTCTGCACCAGAATGCCGTGGTGCACATGCCCAAGGGCTCCACGAAGACCCGCTTCGACAACATCGCCAAGGAGGGCGCCAAGGTCACGATCGAGGAGCTCAACTACGACGACTGCGTGCGCCTTGCCGCCAAGGAGGCCGAAGAGACCGAGCACGGCGTGATCGTGCAGGACACCGCCTGGGATGGCTACACCAAGATTCCGTCCTGGATCATGCAGGGCTACGGCACCATGGCCGCCGAGGCGGCAGACCAGCTGCGCCAACTTGAGGTCAACCGTCCCACCCACGTCTTTGTCCAGGCCGGCGTGGGCTCGCTCGCAAGCTCCATGGTGGGCTTCTTCACTAACCTCTTCCCGAGCAACCCGCCCAAGTTCGTGATCATGGAGGCCGGCGCCGCCGACTGCCTCTACCAGGGCGCCGTTGCGGCTGATGGTAACCCGCGCATTGTGGGTGGCGACCTCCAGACCATCATGGCCGGCCTTGCCTGCGGTGAGCCCAACACCATTGGCTGGGACATCCTGCGCAACCACGCGGACGCCTTCGTGAGCTGCCCCGACTGGGTCTCCTCCAAGGGTATGCGCATGCTGGCCGCACCTGTGAAGGGCGACCCGGCGGTCACCTCCGGCGAGTCCGGCGCCGTGGGCATGGGCGTCATCTCCACCCTCATGACCGACCCTGCCTACGCCGAGCTGCGCGAGGCCCTCGAGCTTGGCCCCGACTCCCAGGTGCTGCTCTTCTCGACCGAGGGCGACACCGACCCCGTCCGCTACCGCCAGATTGTCTGGGACGGCGCGTGGCAGAGCGAGAAGGCCGAGTAGAACCACCCCAACGCCTGCGGGCGTCATTGCAAAGGACGAGCCCTGCCTCCCAGGGCCATGGCGGCCGGTGCGCGCATGCGTGCCGGCCGCGTCCTTCTCGATGCTAAGATTGTCCGTACGAGATAACCAAGTCTGGATGCGGAGGGCGCGATGGCCAATCTCTACCTCGTTGAGGATGACCCCAGCGTGCGCGAGCAGCTGTCGGTGCTTCTCTCAAACGCTGGCCACCACGTCCAGTGTGCCACCCGCTTTGACCACCTGGTCGAGGACATCACCGCCGCCTTGCCCGATGCCGTGGTGCTTGACCTGGGCCTTCCCGGGACCGACGGCCAGTATGTGGCGCGTGCCCTCAGGCAGAGGAGCGACGTCCCCATCATGGTGCTCACCAGCCGCACCTCCGAGCTTGACGAGCTCATGAGCCTCTCGATGGGCGCCGATGACTTTGTGGCCAAGTCCGCAAACCCGCAGCTCATCCTTGCGCACCTTGAGGCGCTGCTGCGCCGCAGACAGCCGAGCAAGGCTTCCCGTGTCAGCGCGGGTGGCCTGAGCCTCGACGTGGTGCGCGCAGAGGCAAGCTACGGCGGCAAGACCGTCGAGCTCTCCCGCAATGAGCTGCGCATTCTCGAGTGCCTCATGCGCCAGCCGGGCGCCATTGTCTCTCGCGAGGACCTCATGGAGGCTCTCTGGGCAACCGACGCCTTTGTGGATGACAACACCCTTACGGTCAACGTCACCCGCCTGCGCCAGGCGCTTGGCAAGGTGGGGCTGCCGCACGCCATCACAACGCATCGCGGCATGGGCTACTCGCTGCGGGTCGATAACGCATGAGCCCTCTTACGTACCTTCGCAGCCACGCGCTGCGGCTAGTCTGCTCCGTGGCAGTGGTTGCCCTGCTCGCCGTCATGCTGCCTATGGTTGGCGTGGAGGCGGGCGCCACTCAACTCGTGGTGCTTCTCGTTGCTGTGCTTGAACTGGTGAGCATTGTGTGGGAGTGGCTGCGCGAGCGTTCGTTCATGCGGGGACTTGCGCGGCTGGCTGAGGGCGAGGAGGACGTGCTCGATGCCGCCGACACCCTGCCGGAGCCCAATTACCCCGAGGGCGAGCTTGCCTGGGATGCGCTGCAGAGCGTGGCCCAGGCCTCGCGCCGCAGAGGGGCCCAGCTCGAGGAGGAGATGCAGGACTATCGCCACTACGTCGAGCTTTGGGTCCACGAGATCAAGACCCCGCTTGCCGCGATGAACCTCACGCTGGCAAACAGCCGCGGCGAGGACGCTCGGTCCCTCTCGCGCGAGGTTGCCCGCGTGGAGGCGGACGTGGAGAACGCCCTCTACTACGCGCGCAGCACCTCGGTGGCCGAGGACTACCTCCTGCGTCGCTGCGAGCTGACGGACCTGGTGCGCGAGGCCGTGAAGTCCCGCGCACGCGCGCTCATCGAGGCGCGCATGGCCGTTGACCTGGGTGGCCTTGAAGACGAGAAGGACCTCTGGGTCTTCTGTGACCCCAAGTGGATGGTCTTCATCCTGGGGCAGCTCATCGACAACGCCGTGCGCTACCGCGCCGTGCCCGAGCACGACGGGCGAGAGGCGCGACTGAGCTTCTCGGCACGCGTCGAGGGTGCCGGCAGCGCCAGCGAGCGCGTGGTGCTCGACGTGGCCGACAATGGGTGCGGAATCTCCGAGGCGGACCTTGGCCGCATCTTCGAACGCGGCTTTACCGGCACCAATGGCCGGTCGCACGAGCGCTCTACCGGCATGGGGCTCTACCTTGTGCGGACGCTCTGCGAGAAGATGGGCCTTGCCGTGGGGGCCACAAGCGCCGTAGGCGTTGGCACAACCATGAGCATCGCCTTTCCCAGGGAGCGGTCGCGCGTCGTGTAGCAGGCGCTTCTCGTGCCGTGCGAGACGTGACACAAACGTAAGGTTGTGTCACGGCAATCGATGGCAGCCCAGACGGTTGCGGTCCACCAAATGTGGAAAGAAGAGATTGACATCGAAATAATCAATCGGCGAGTAGCAGTC
>OGYD01002615.1_pt1 | contig 11368 bp, 6 predicted proteins | sample 1576441 | NCBI WGS metagenome assembly OGYD01 (sample SAMEA3541537, study PRJEB24748) | human gut metagenome | biome: human gut; feature: human-associated habitat; material: faeces | place: China | collected 2012 | reverse complement strand
CACCTGCGCGTCATAATCATGAATGCGCTGGCCGCCGGTCGTGATCTCGATGCCGCGGAACAGCAGGTCGAACGACAGCGTTTTTTTCGGATCATCGGGATCATCCATTGCGTAGAACGGACGTTTCTTGGACGGATAATGTGTGACAAAAACAAAATCCGCATCGTATTCTTCTTTAAAATATTTACCGATTAACTCTTCTTCCTCTGGTTCTAAGTCAAATGGATTGCGAATTTTTCTGTTATATTTTTCAACTGGCACAAGTTGTGGCTCTGGTGGCACGAATTCTTTCTGCTCATTTTCAATGTAGGTCTGCATAATATCTCTCTGAGCCGACTTCCTTCGGGTCATGCAGTTTTCCAGTCTGTGCATCTATAAAGATTCTTTGATAGTTCAAATCCTGTTGTTCGCTGCCATCATAAGAATTCATCCCTCCCCCCAAAAAAGAACTCTACCAAGCGCAATATCCCAAAAAAATCGACCGCCTGTACACGAAAAAAAACCCTCCGCGCGCAATATCTTTCCATTAAAAAAGTCTACTCGCAAATTCTCCGAAAAAAATCCGCCGAGGCCCCCCCAAAAGCCTACGGATCAAGCGCACAAAAATTACGCCTCGGGAAAGCGCCAGTCAACGAGCGTAGCCTGCGGGGTTTTGCGGCGGTTCCACCTGTTCCAGCCAAGCTTTACCGCAATGTCTATCGCCTTGTCCGCCGGAGGCACGCGCCCCGCCATGCGCCACGCGACTGCGTTAATCCAGCCGTTGTCGCCAAGCGGTATCTGGAAGCGGAAATTCACTCCGCCGAAAACTTCGGGCGCCTTGTGCAGTTTTACCGATTTCAACGCAAAAATCGGCTCGCGGTTTCCCTCTCCAAACGGATGGAGTACCTTCACATCGCCCAGCAGGCGGTCGAGCAGCATTTGCTTTTCGCGCGCTGTCACCTTGGTAATGGGCAAGGCCCAGCGGCCTTGGGCAAACAAGTTCTCAAAGTAGTCTGTGGCAGCCCGTCCGGCCAACACCACGCGGCATTGTTGTGCCGACAGACCATGGCGCGCCAGTTCATTGCCAAGTTGGTACAACACCATGCGGCTGGCTGTGCTGGCTGCCGACATGTCAAGCTCGGTGCGACGCAGCATATAGTCTTGCATCGTGCCGTCCGACATGCGCAGCACATCGTTCACCTCCTGCGCCGTGCTGCTCAGAAAACGTTCGGCAGCCTCGCGCAGTATGTGCTCCTCGAGTTCGCGTTTCTTGTAGTTATAATTGTACAAGCAGTTCCATATATGGTTGGCAGCCTCGCCTATGCGCGGGTCGCGTCCCTGTCCATCAATGCGCACCACATTGCCAAGCGGCTCATGGCGCACTGCGTCGTAGAGTTGCACCAGCAGGTCATCACCGTCAACCGAAACCAACACAACCCCGCTCACGCGCTTGCGGTCAGAAGGGGGCGTTTGTGACGCTACCACAGGCAGCAATAGGCGCGCATAGTTATAATCGCGCATATTTTGGAAGCCACCCTCCTCAAATGGGGAAAGAATAAAGCGCTGTTTGTTGGTGTCGAGTTCGGGGCCGAACAAGAACATCAGTGGCAACCGTGCCACATTACTTTCAAGCGTGCCAGTCTGGTTGTAGAATATGTTCGACAATATCTGCTCTATGTAGCAGCGTATGGCGTAGTAGGGCAGTTTGCCAAGTGGTTCGTCGCGGTCGGCAAACTTAAAGGTGCGACTGGCCGTGCAGGTGCTGAATATGTTGGCATAGGCGTTGGGGTTGTGGTTATGGCATGCCGCCTCGTAGGCGCTGCGCCCTATCACAAACTTGTTGCCAGTGCACAATATGGCAAAGGGCATGTTTACCTCGCCGTTAGGGGCATAGTCCACAAAACGGTTGTCGCCATCACTGCGGTTGTAGCGAAATGCAATGGCATCGGCCGTGATGGTCACCAATATGCAATAATTCACGTTTATCATTACTTGCTCTGCTTCAAAGCCCTAAACAAATATTCATCGTAGAACTTCATGCCCTCTATGATGATGATTGGGGCCACATAGTCAAACTTCTGCTCACTGTTGCGGTGGGCGTTTTGCACCTCGGGCATATTCTGTATGTAGGTACAGATGTTCGACATCGACGCCATACCTTCCTTCACTGTCTCAATATCTAACATGCCATTGCCAAAGAAGCGGGCTACATACTTGCAGTACACTGCGGCAAAGGTAAAGAAGCAAGTTTTGCTCATGTCAAATATTCCCGCGTCAGGTGCATTAAAGCACACGCCAACGCTCTCCATGTAGTCGGGTGTAATGTTGCTGTCGAAGCTGAGCGCCACCTTCTCGCGGGTGTCGGTGTTGTAGAGTGTAAAGCCGTTTTCGCCCACTATCTCGATGGCACTTTCCGACATTTGCAACGGGCTGTTGGTGGTCTTGGCCAAGCCTTTTGACACCTCAAACTTTACATCATGTGCCGGCTTTGTCTGTAACTCAAACTTTGGCCAACCGCCAAGGTTGCCCTTCAGCACCTGTTCGCCGCCCATGCCCATCATAAACATCTCAAGGTAGTAGCGCTGTGCCGTTTGGGCATTCATGGCGTTGAGCCATTCAAATATGCGCGAGCCCTTGCCGGCAAACACCACCTTGACGTTGGGGCGCCAGCTGTCGGCAAACATGGGCAACTCCTCTGAGCGGCGCACCTCCTTAAGCAGTTTGGTGGCCAACTGGCCTGCATAGAAAGAGATGAGGCCCGTTACGTAAAGGTCTACACAGAATAGTTGTGGGCAGTCTGCACTGACCGTCTGGTAAAAGTCGGCCAATTGCTCGGGGCTGAGTTGGTCCACCACCTGCTCAAAGTAATAGGGCGCACTTTGTGCCGAATACAAGTTCTGCCCGTCGTTAAAGCCAATGATGCTTAGTTGGTAGTTATGACACACCTTTTGCAACACACGCTTAAACTGGTCGGACATTTGGTTGGTGGCACGCGACAGGCATTGTGCGGCAAAGCGTATAGAGTTCTGCTTCAGCATTTTGCAACCATCGTTGTCCTTACATAGCACCGAGATGTCGGTAGTGCTGCCACCCACATCGAAGCAGAAGGTCAAGTCGTTTGCCACTATGTCAAATGACAGGTAGTTGGCCACAGCACTGGCCTCGGTCATGGCCTTGGTCGTGTCGATGGGTTTGAAGTCGAACTTAAACTTGTCGTCCTCAGGCACAAGAGCCTTTTGGGACGACTGTTGTGCGGCAGCGGGCTGCGTGGGGGCAAATGGGTCGTTGGCAAAGCCCTGCGTAGCTGGTGCGGCAGTTGGTGTGGCAAATGGGTCATTGCCCGTGCCAAACGGGTCGCTGCCAAAGCCCCCGCCTGCGGGAGAGTCAAAGGGCGAAGGACCGCCAAATCCCGTCGCCTCGTCGCCAAAGGGTGAACTGGTGGCCGGAGTGTTGCCAAACACGTTGTCAGTGCCAAGTTTGATGTTGAGAGCCGGTATTTGCGCGATGTCCAACCGCCAGGCCGTGCCCTCCTCGTTTGTAACTGGAGTAACATGTTTGAGCGACTGCCATATCTGGTTGTACTGTCGCATCAATTCGTAGCCCATGGCCGAGGGATATGACCATCGCAAGTCGTTGGGCACGAGGCCCTTGACATATAGTTCGGCATAAATGTGAAGCAGCAACGACGACAGGAAGGCCTGCTTGTGGGCCTTGTCCTCCTCGCGGCCGCTCCACTTCATGTTGTGTACCAGTTCTACCACGTTCTGCCCCCCTCTGAACCCGAGACGCATGGCATTGTCCGTCACATTCTCAACCGGCAAGTGCCGGCCAAAGCAGGGAAAGCCGCCTTGCACAGCTTCGGCGCGCATGGTGTTGATGTCGTTGTTGCTGCACTGTGGCAGGCGCTGGTCGTCGTGTATGGCCAGTATGCTCTTAACAGCGTTGGAGTACACCTCCTCGTTTTGGAAAAACAATACATTGCGTTCGGCAGGTATGTTGTTCTGCGTGCCGTCAAGGTCGGTAAAGAGCGATATGCGCTGGTTGGCAAAACTGATTCCCTGGGCATCGCGTGCGTTGCCGTCGTGGTAGGCCACCGAGGTATTGGTGCTGCCAAAGTCGATGCCCAACTTCACCTCATCCAACTTATGGTTGTTGTGCAGCATGTCCTTGGGCAGCTTGTCGTCGGCCATCAGGTCGTTGCTGTAATGAATGAGCACAAAGCCACCCTCCTGCCCGTTCACGCAGGTCAGACGCACTCCCTTGAAGGGGTGCGCACTCTCATATACTTCATACTTATACTGCCGCGAGGCCGTGCGGCTGTCGCTCACCACCAGCAGCTTGCCATCGCCTTGTGCTTGGCCCTGTTCGGCCAAATATTGAATGTTGCCGTCGCGGTCGGTTATAATGGCAAAGTTGTCGCTGGTCTCGTCGCCCACAAATGGCACTGCCATGTAGGGACAGTCGTTTTGGCGCACATTGTGGGGCAGTTCTGAGTAGAGGAAGTAGCGGTTCCAGTCACGCGCTATAAAGTTGGGCCACACTATGGCGTCCTTGTTGCGGGCAAACATGCCGCCCACCTTGTAGTCGATGGGTATGGACTTCTCCTTGCACTTGCCCGTCTGCCCGTCCTTTATCATGATGGTCAGGCGCACCGACAGCGTGTTGGTGGTCTCCTCATAGTCGGCAGTGAGTTTCGAGTCAATGTTGTAGCCGGCATTCTGATAGCCTAACAATATGCTGGCATTGGTGCCAAACACCTGTATGCCCTTCTGGCTCAGGGGAATGGCAAAGTAGGCATACCGCGGTGTACCTTTGATTTGAGCCCGGAGCAGATACACGGGCAGTGAGGCCACACGTGTGGCATCCTCTTCGTAGTCGCGCGGTAGCCATATGCGTGCTATCTCCGACGTTTTGGGCAGCAGCAATTCCTCGGGCTTGAATGGCTTGGCCAGTCCTTGTGCATCGGGCTCGGTGGTTATCTCGCCGTTGTTGCCATATAGCTCCTCAGTGTAGTTGAGAAACTTGAATGGCCCCTCAAAGCCTTGCACAGGCAGCGCACTGGCATCGTCCTCGCGCAATTGGCGGGCACGCACAAGGTTGAGTATCTCGCTCTGCCACACACCCAGTTCCAGCTTGATGGCCTGGTAGTTCAGTCCGGCCTGCTTGTAGTAAGCTTCAAGCTGGGTTATGCGTGGCAGCAGAATGTTGACATAGGCCAGCAAGTTGAGCAGTTGGTCGTCGGGTATGCTGCTGTGAAGGGGGTCGGTAAAACGGTGCGTATTGGAGTCGACAAAGGGCAGATTTTGCTCAATGGCGTAGGCCACCGAGGTGAAAAACACCGAGCGGGGCGACGTGGCGCCCACCACCTGACCGTTGTATTTGATAACGTAGATGAAGGGCTGAGCCTGGTCGTTGCGCGCCAGGCCCTGCTCGGTCCAGATGTGGCGGTCGCCCATGAGCATGTTGCCAAAGGCACCCTTCGGCTCATACATGTTCTGCGTTTGCTTGATGTCCTTGCCATCGCTGTAGGCCATGTTGATGCGGCGCACTTGTATGGCCGTGTTGTTAAGGGCGATGCAGGCTATCAGGCCGCGCCACTCGTCCACCAAGTTGATGTAGTATTGGTTCAGCCCCGAGGCTGCGTCCTTGCGTATGGTTTGTATTTCGTTGAGCGAATGGCTGAACAGGTCGGCACGTGCAAACACCGAGGGCACGCCCGACACGATGGCGCTCACGTCAACCCCCTCTTTTATGGCGGGGGTCTCAATGTCGCGTGTGAAGGCTTGCATCTGCGATGTGAAGTCCTGCCACTGGCCGGCAGCTCCCTGCTGCTGGCTGCGCTCGCTCACTTTGATGGTCAATGCTTTAATATCTGGCATAGCTGTGTGTACTTACTTTACTCGTTGGTGTAATCAGGTTGCAGAGCTTCAGCTTAAAGCTTCGTGCTGAAGGGAATGGTGGCGTTAATAGCACGGTACATGTGCGCCAGAAAACGCTCCTTCATGGTGCTCACACTCTGCTCCTCGTTGTTAGGGCGGCTGTTGGGCAGGTTCTTGACAAAGTCGTCGTACTTGGTGCGACTATCAGTCTTGATAATCAACCCAGTTTTCTTTTCCTCCTGTATCTCCTTGCAGGGGTCCATCGTAGCAAGGGCACTGATATTCTCTTCAAATATCTTTGGTGCAAACAAAAACTTGCTTGCACCCACCGCACGCACCGAGTTGTACACTTGATATATCCAGCCGCGCACCAGGGCACCTGCGTTGGTGCTATAGGCAAACTCCTTCATGTATTTGTCTATATCCTCGGTCTGCTCGGGCTTCAGCTCATTGTAGTCGGTAATTTTGAACTCAGAGAGTCGACTTATGAAACCGCGTGTGCCTAATTTGTCCTTGCTCATGCCAACGCGCGGCAGTGCGCCACCGTGCATTGACAGTATGATGTGGGCCAACACAAGGAACGACCCCATCTTTTGCAGAAACTCGTCGGCATTTCTGGCACTCACAAAGTCGGTGCCCTTAAAGGTGAGGTTCTTGTTATCGTCCAGTTCGACCGAGCGGTACAGATACTGCGCTGTGGCATTTTGCAAGGTTGCATCGTCAAGTCCGAAAAAGTCATAAGCGGCACAGGCACACATCAGCTCCACCACGTGGCAAGCGTTCTTTTGCTCAGCACCGCCTGTAATGGTTTGGCTGGCACCTTCCGACACATTGAGCTCTTGTGCCGGCCATCCCACGTGGTAGAGGCGCTTGTAGCGGTCCTTCACCGTGCGGTCTTGCTGGTAGAACTGCAGAGCGGCTTGTGAGTTGATGGCAAAGTAGTCGGACGTGGCCACAAGTTTTTCCTGTCGGCGTTGGGCGTCGGAGGGCGAGTTGAAACTGAAGTACTCGGTGAGCAGCGTGGCACCAAACTTCACGTTGTTAAAGTCGATGGTGTTCTGCGATATAAGGCTGACGGCCTCCTTCAGTGCTTCGGGCACTACGGGAATGGACGATGCACCGGTGCCGCCAAACACAGAGCCGAACACAAACACACGTGCACCGGCACCGCTCTGCTGCAGTTCGGTCAGGAAGGCTGCCAGCTGCTTTTCGGGCTCGGTGGCGCGCTCCTTGTCCTCGATGTAGTGGCGGGCAGCCTCAATGATGCCGTGATACATCAGCATCGAGCCAAGGTGCGTTTGCGCGCGGTAGCCGTGGTCGAGGTTAAAGCTCTGCACAGTGTCGTGGTCAAGAAAGAGGTCGGCCAGGTCGCGGTCATCATTCTCCACCTCACGCTGCAAGCCTTGCGTAGCACTGATTTTGGCATAGGAGCTGCGACTCGCTTTTGAGTAGTCGGTGTAGAAACGGTAAAGGTTGAGCTTTGCCGAAAAGTAGGTGTTGGCATTGGGGCTTCCACCTGGGGTGGCGGGGTTGTCAGTCTTTACCTTGTTGTAGAGTTCAATCAGGCGCTCCACCCGTCCCTTGTTGCCGTTGCTTTGGTCGGTGTCGAGTGTGAGTATGTTGATTTCTTCGTTGTCGAACATGCCAATGGCGCACAGGTGCACAAAGGCCTCAAGGCATCTCATGCCCGTGCCGCCTATGGCTATTACAAAGAGTCTGTCGTTCATGAATTTGTTTTTATCGTTTCACGTATTTGCGTTTGAGTAGCCAGGCAGGTGTCAGAACCATGAGCCGAGTTTGCCCTTGGGGTTGGCCTTCGACACCACAAAACCCACAATAATGTAGAGCGCCCACGACGCGATGGCACCGATGCTCATGTGCAGTATGCAGGCACTCTTTTTGGAGCCAGTCTTAAGGCTGATGTATACTAACAAAAAGGCAAGCAAGAAGGTGAGCACCGGGGCTGCAATGCTTGTAAACCAGAATATGCCCTTGCGCTTGCCTACATCGCTCATGTCGGGGCGGAAGGCTACGCCATTTGATAGTACTATGGAAAAAATGAGGGCTACTACGGCGGCTATGGCCGCATAGGCGTAAACGGGAATGATGATTGATGACATGGTTGTAATGGTAGTGTTAGTTCGGTTAAACCCGTTGGTGAAATTCATGGTTAATGGGTTAGCAAGTAAGTATGTCCTGTACTATTCAAGGGGGTAAAGACAGGCAGGGAATGTAAAGTTCCCGACAAGCTTGCTTGTTAACACGTTTGACTGTCAACTAATTCCGCCAGCGTGCTGATTAAGTAAGTGGTTAATTCATTCTGACAAAATAGGTGTACACATTGCTGCCGCGTGGATTGCAGTGTTGCAGCACATTGCGCACAGCAGAGCTCAGGCAGTTGTTGCCCGGCCAACCAAAGAGTGCGTCAATTTGCGGTCCGAGGTTGGGCTCGGCATCTGCCACGTACAGGTCGATGCGGTAAAGGCCCGACTGGTCGTCCTTGCCGGCTATGGCGCCGCCAAAACTTGGGCTGAGGTTGACCGCCAGCTCAACTTTGCGTCCTGCTGTTTGGGCAAAGGTCTGCTCAAAGAGCTTTTGGTCAAACACTGCCACGCCTGCCACCTCCGACACTTGAATGCCGTTCTTGAAATAGTCGTATTCGGGCAGCAACTGGCCTTTGTCGTCGTAAAAGGCAGCACTCTCGTCGGGCACCTCAATCTGTCGCTCGCCATCAACCACAGTCACTTTGGGCTGATGGGTCATGGCCGTGAGCCAGTTCATGTAGCTCTCAAAGTCGTTGCCCACATCGGTCATGCGCACGTCAAGCGCTTTGATTTGGTAGGAGTCGGTGTTTGAAAAGTCGGCATAAAGGTTCTGAAACAGGTGCTTGAAGCGGAACGCTGCGGGAATTTCAGCATCTTGCTGGTCGCGCGCATTCTGCACGATGCCCTCCCACTGCTCGTCGAATGTGTACACCTCGGCACGTGCATTAGGCAGGGGGTTAAAGCCATCGGGTTCGCCATTCTCGACGGAGGCCGTTACCACGTCCTCGCCATTTTGGTCGTGGTAGGTGCCGCCCAAACAAGGACCAGCGTAAGCACCGCTCGTGCCGTCAGGCATGGGGACTACAATGTAATTGTGCATGGACAAGGTGAAACGCTTGTAGTTTTGCGGCTTGCCAGCCAAAGCGTCCTCCACCTCTTTGAGCAGGCGGTGGCTCTCATCGTCAAACACGGTGTAGTACAAGTGCTTGGGCAGACTTCCCTCCATATAGTCGGTCACAAAAAAGGTGATTTCCTTGCCGCGCTTGAGCCACTCTTCAAAGTAGGGCGTGGCATAGGCCTGTTGGTATATCTTGTGGCCGGGGGTGTACTCCTCGTAGTCGGTCACGAGCAGGGCACTGCGGTCATCGGCCACAATTTTATGCAGAGCCTGCTCAATGGGGGCATAAAGCTGACCTTGCGCAGCGGGGTCGTGCAAGCGTTCAAATATTTGGGCTGCCGATTGCAAATCGCCGCTGCTTAACTGCTCTATCTTGCTGTTGGCCAGCGAGTAAAGGTCATAGTTCTGTAGCGAACCGGTCACCTTTTGCGTGATGCCGTTGAAGGTTTGCGCTGTGGCGGGGTCGGCGTAAGCCACATACACACCCGAAAAGTCGAAGTAGGCTGCAAACTTTTCGTGCGCCTTCATGCGTTGCGAGTCACGCTCGTAATACTTTTGCAAATTTTCAGGAGATGGTGATATATCGGGGGCGTTGCTGCAATTGCATATGCACAATGCACATATTAGCGATAGTGACAAGGTAGTAATAATGGATAGTGCCTTTTTCATAACCTGCTTCGTGTTAGAATATCTGTATATATTGTCCTCAGAGGTGTATAAAACGCATTCTTTCTTGTTAAATAGTTAACTCGTAAGCCCTAATTGTGTCAGCGCGTTTATATACATTATTTAATGAACGCAAATATAGACATTTAGGAATTACCCCCCGTTTTATACATACATTAACAATGTAAACCGTAGTTTTATCACTCTGCGTTTTGGCTTTGGCACATTATGCAGGGTGGATTGGTGCATTTATTAACTAAGTAGCGTTAATAAAAACTTTTGACTCAGATACTTGAGTAAAACGAAAAAACTCAAAAAAACAAAATGAGCGTGCTTTTGCCACACGCTCAGTGCGGGAGGCACCCCCCCTAATGGTGTGCGCGTTTGATGCACAACGGGAGAGCGTTTTCCTATAACGACAGAGCGGATTTTCAGTCAGACTGACTGAAAATCCGCTCTCGCGTTATTGAAAAAACGCTCTCCCGTAACTGATAAACCAATCCGCTGCTGCAGCTACTTGAGCGGCTCAACGTGGGTGGTGATGATGGTTTGCGGACCAAACTTGGCACGCAGACGGGCCTCAATTTGACGCGTGGCGTGGTGCGCCTCCACCAGGGGGGTGCTGCCGTCCATGCGGAAGTGTACGTCGATGGCGCGGTTGCTGCCTATGCGGCGGGTGCGCAGATTGTGGGGCGCACTCACACCGGGCTGCTCGAGTATGGTGTTGATGATGAACGACTCGTCGGCCTCGGGCAACGACTTTTCAAGCAACTCCTGTATGCTGGGCACAAACAGTTGCACAGACACCTTGATGATGAACACGCTCACTACTACGGCGGCTATGGGGTCGAGCACACGCCACTCGGGCCCTAACACAATGGCGCCGCCTATGCCTACGGCGGTGCCTATGCTCGACAGGGCATCGCTGCGGTGGTGCCAGGCGTTGGCTATGACGGCTTGCGACTCTACGCGGCGGCCTACGCGGGCGGTCCATTGGTAGATGAGTTCCTTGGACACTATTGAGAGGAGTGCGGCTACAAGGGCTATCACGCCGGGTTGGGCGAGTGTGTGGCCTTGGCACACGTGCACTATCTGGGTGGCGCCGCTCCACAGTATGCCTATGCCTACGGCCATGAGCATGAGGCCTATAAGGGTTGAGGCGAGGGTTTCGTATTTGCCGTGGCCAAAGTCGTGGTCGGCATCGCAGGGCTTGCCTGATATGCGCACAAAGAGTATGACCACTACGTCGGTAATGAAGTCGGAGAGTGAGTGTACGGCATCGGCTATCATGGCTGCACTGCCGCCTACTATGCCGGCTACAAATTTGAAAACGAGCAGCAAAAAGTTTACTACGCTGCCCCATAGCGTGACGCGGAATATTTGGCGTTCGCGCTGTTTTTCGGTTGTTGCGCTTGTCATTGTTGCATTAGGGGTGTGTTTGGGGTGGGGAGGCAAAAAAACTTTGCACCCACGCATTCTTTATTCACGGGTGCAAAGTTAATGTATTTATGGGTAGGGTGGTTGTGCGGACTGACGCTTTTTTAATGTGCTAATGTGTTACAATATGTTGTTAATATGCTAATGTGCTGATGCAGTAGCGTGGCTTGTTAACCGCTTGGCGCTGTAAAAAACGCAAGCACTAATGGGGGCATTCTATGTTATTGACCAAATTTTTGGCAAGT
>OGYD01002612.1_pt1 | contig 11371 bp, 10 predicted proteins | sample 1576441 | NCBI WGS metagenome assembly OGYD01 (sample SAMEA3541537, study PRJEB24748) | human gut metagenome | biome: human gut; feature: human-associated habitat; material: faeces | place: China | collected 2012 | reverse complement strand
TAGAGCAAAGGACTGAAAATCCTTGTGTCCCCGGTTCGATTCCTGGTGGCACCACCAAAGAAAGTACATAACTTTACTTAAAAGCGCATTAGGCAGGTAATTACATATGTAATTACCTGCTTTCTTTTATATCTTTCCTATCAGTATTTTTAGATATTTGTCAGTTTAGCTTATATTTAAAGTTCAACTAATTCCCGGATTATGATGGCCGCTATCCTGCCTGCCGAAAAATTCCGGGATAGTATATGGTGGGGTAAGAGTTTTTCGTTATCTTTGCTCTCTACATGATAAAACTGATTTTATTTTCCTGTTAACCATTAGGATCATAAGATATACCTTCTTGATGATTTCTTTAAGTAAAAAATGAGAATTAATGAATATGAGAAATTTGTTTTTGACTTTAGCTTTTGGTCTATGTTCCGGCATATTCGCCCAAAATACGACAGTTTTTGAATCTCCTATTATGGGGTGGAGCTCATGGAATACCTATCGGGTTCATATCAATGACACCTTAATAATAAGACAAGCGGATGCTATGGTGCAGAAAGGGTTGAAAGAAGTGGGCTATTCCTATGTGAATGTAGATGACGGTTTTTTTGGATGGCGGGATGAAAGAGGAGTGATGCAAACACATCCCGAACGTTTTCCGAACGGATTGAAGGGGGTGGCTGATCATATTCATTCTTTAGGATTAAAAGCCGGCATTTATTCGGATGCGGGAAGCAATACTTGTGGTTCTATCTGGGATAAAGATATGAACGGAATAGGTTCCGGTTTGTATGGACATGAATTTCAGGATGCCACGTTGTATTTTAAAGAGTGGGGATTTGATTTTATCAAAATTGATTATTGCGGAGCCGGTCAGGAATTGAATTTGGAAGAGGAAAAGCGATATACAGAGATTCGTCAGGCTATAGATAATCTGGGTTGCGGACATGTTTCTATTAATATCTGTCGATGGGCTTTCCCGGGTACTTGGGCTAGAAACATTGCTCGTTCATGGCGAATCAGTGCGGATATCCGTCCGGAGTGGGGATCAGTAAAGTATATTATCAATAAAAATCTTTATCTGTCTGCCTATGCGGGAGAAGGTCATTATAATGATATGGATATGTTGGAAATAGGCCGGGGGCTAAAGCCTGAAGAGGAAGAGGTGCATTTTGGAATGTGGTGCATCATGAGTTCACCTTTGTTGATAGGATGTGATCTGACAACCATTCCGGAGGCGTCATTAAAACTGTTGAAAAATAAAGAACTGATAGCTTTGAACCAAGACCCTTTAGGATTACAGGCATACGTAGTTCAGCATGAAAATGAAGGGTATGTGTTGGTGAAAGATATAGAACGGAAGCGTGGTAATGTACGTGCGGTTGCTTTATACAATCCTTCGGACACGATTTGTAACTTTACAGTTCCGATGAATATTTTGGAATTAGGAGGAAAAGTTAAGGTACGAGACCTGATGAAACAGCAGGATTTACCGGAGATAAAAGGGGGTGTTCTGAATCGGGAATTGCCTCCCCATAGTGTGCTGATTTTACGTATGGAGTCCGAAAAGAGGTTGGAACCGACTGTTTATGAAGCGGAATGGGCTTATCTGCCTTGTTTCAATGATTTGGGAAAGACTCCGAAAAGCATCGTATATGTTCCGTTACATGAAGCATCCGGAGGCATGAAGGTAAGCTATCTGGGAGGGCGAAAAGAGAATTTTGCAGAATGGAAAGAGGTGTACAGTGAGCAAGGCGGTAAATACGAAATGACTATCCGCTATGTGCCTAAAGCAGACCGTAAGCTGGAAGTCTGTGTGAATAATGAAAAAAGGATTCTTCTTGATTCGCTGTCGGCGGATGAAACTCAAAAAATAGCTTCGATTACTGTTCCGGTGCATTTGAAAGCAGGGTATAATAAGGTACGTATGGGAAGTTCATTTTGCTGGGCTCCGGATATTGACTGTTTTACTTTGAAAAAAGTAAGTGAGTAAGCTGAGAAGATCTATCCTCTTGAAGTACTACTTTGATAAAGAGTAAGAATATGAGTGTAACAGATGTCACCCGTGAGGAATTGTGGGCAAAGCAACATTTGTCTTGCAAAAACATAGATTATGCAGTATGGGAACGGGATAAATCCATGCTCCGGAAGTTATCTAGAATCAATGGCGGCTGTTCTTTCGTGGTGGATGTATATAAAGGATGTTATGCGTATGCTTCTACGGGTTTTGTCGATTGGTTGGGATATGACAGGCACAAGATAGAAACATTGGAAAAACAGGGTGATTATCTGGAGTCGCGTATTCATCCGCATGATCGTTCCCTATTGGAAGACTTGCAAGTCAGGCTGGGGAAGTTCATTTATAACCAGCCTTTGGAACATCGGAATGACTATTGTAATGTATATAGTTTTCGTATACTCAATGCTCGTGGTAACTATGTGCGTGTAACAAGCAGGCATCAAGTTTTGGAACAGAGCCATGACGGAAAAGCATGGCTCATTATAGGGAATATGAGTATGGCCCCCGGTCAGAAAGAATCAGAACAGGTGGAATGTACTGTTCTGAATCTGAGAAATGGAGAAATGTTTTCACCCGGTGTGGTGATAATGAATCCGGTTGTCAGTCTTACCGGACGTGAAATGGAGATATTACGCCTCATCCAACGAGGATTCTTAAGCAAAGAAATTGCCGATAAATTATGTATCAGTATTCATACCGTCCATATTCACCGGCAAAATCTGTTGCGTAAGCTGGGAGTACACAACTCTTTGGAGGCGATACGCCTGGGACAGGAGTCGGGGCTGTTAAGCTGATTGCCCGATTTCATCGGGTTAAGGCATCCATTCCACTACTCCCGTAATAGGATGCTGCTTTCTCCATTCCTTAAATCCGCTATAATCCCGTACCCCATCTCGGAGGACTGCCTGATAATATTCCACTCCGATAATCTTCTCGGTTTCCGGTGTCTCATATTTTAACCTTAGAATAGTTTCCCGTATTTCATCGGTCATAATTTCCGAAATGCGTTGGGCTACCTTTTCAAAATAACCGTCATAACGTGAACCTTCCCGGATGTGAATCATATCCATCTGCCAAAGTTCGTTTTCTTCATTCTGATACCATGCATGCCATTCAATACAGGCTTCAGAGGTATGCAGTAGATTGGCACATTCTATTCTTTTGATAGACGGATTCTCTGCTAGTCTGGCCATTGCCAGAAAACTGTCCGCTAGGTTCAAGGGTGATGAATAAATATGGAAATCAATGTCCCTATGTTTCATCAGTAACCCTGTTCTGAGTGAACCTACCAGATTAATTTTTGCACCGGCATCTTCCCATATCTGGATGATGTTCGTGTTTTTGATAACTTGCCAGGCTTTCTCCTGATTCTGTTTGGCAATGTCGAAAATATTCATACGCTATCTTTTATGGTGAGTTTGCAAAAGTAGAGAAAAGCTTTCAAACTGAAGATAGTTATAAATAACTATTTATTGCCGGAATGAATCGGGAGAAAGGGTGTGGCAAGGAACTTAGTAATGCTTCCTTTTCAAGTAAATGACAGATTGTATTCCTAACATGATGACAAACAGATATTCTGTTGTCATATATACCGCTAGAGGTGCATATATACAGTGGCTCAGCCAGTAAAGATAAAGAAGATATACCATAATGGTAACCATTTGAAAGATAAAGGCAATTTTTGTCTTTCCGGTTCCAGTGACAGCACTGATGTAAACATATCCGGGCACTGCGAATACATAATTAAACAGCATAACGATGAAAGGGGGGACAGTGTGTTGCACCAGTGTTTCATTGTTGGTGTAAAATCTGATAATCCAATAATTACAAAGCAATGCGATTCCTACCAGTGGAAGACCGATGGCATATCCCATTTTGATGATTTTGTGGCAGATAGGAAAAACACCTTTTCGTTGTCCAGCTCCTACAAGATTGCTTACCAAGGAACTATTGGTGGTTCCTAAAGAACTGACAATCACAAAAAAGAGGGTGGAAACGCTGCGGGTAATGTTGGATACGGCCAGTTCCATCTTTCCTAAATGTTCGATGGCGACGAAGAACAGGAACCATGGCGCCATGCTGATAAAAGAATGCAGCATGCTCCATACGGACAGGTAAAACAGTCTTTTCAATAGTTTTCCATCAACTACCGGTTGTAGTCCATATTTGTTTTTATCAATCTTTCTCCACATATAGATAAGGAGAATGATTAAAGATACCATTTCTGCCAGCGTTGAGGCTATTGCCGATCCTGCTATCCCAAACTTTAAGGTAAATATCAATAGATAATTGAAAGGAATGTTGATAAGTACGGCTGCTATTGCAGACCAAGATAAGGTCCTGGTCTTTGTTATTCCCACAAAAAAAGCCCGGAGTGCCAGAAAGGGAAATGAAAATAAAAGTCCGAAACTGCGCCAGTCCAGATAGTCCGTTATGGCCTGATAGATTTCCGGTGAGGTAATTAATTGTTTCAAAAGGAAGGGAGAAAGGCCCTGTATCAACAAATATAAAGAGAGCGCTAGTCCGGAAAGGAAAAAGAGTCCTTGAAAGAAGGTACGTCCTGTCTCGGCATAGTTCTGTTCTCCATTCCTGCAGGCAATCATGACTTGCAGCCCTATGCTGAAACCGAAGCCTAGCATATAAGTTACCAGATAATATATTCCTGCTAAGGCAGATGCGCCAAGTTCCACTTCACCGACATGGCCCAGAAAGACGGCATCGGTAATATTGATTAATTGCTCCATTAAAACGCTCATCATTATGGGAAAGTTGATGAGCCATATTTGTCTATATGTATAATTCATTGTTTAACTTAATGTATACACCATGCTTATGCACTTATCGGTTTGGGGATGGTGCATAATCTGTATGAATTGATAATAGGGGTATAAAACTCTGTAACGAATCTTGTTTAAGATCCGTCAGAATAGCTGAATAGCTTGGGGAGGTAGTGCTATTTGTTGAATGTAGCTATATACAGAGTTGATGTTTCATTAGTTAAACAATTGTGTTTTGCAGGTTAAATCAAATCTCCTGGTTCGGCATAAATTTTGTATTCGCTCTCTAGTCCCTTGAAATCTTTTCTGAGGAGTACAATTTTAGCTTTGGGGGTAAGCCAAATGTTTAGTGGAATGGCATTCTCTTCTTGAAATGAAAATATAGTGCTGAATTCTTTTCTCAAAGATTCGTCTGAGGTTGCGGTATAATTAGGTAATGAGAAAAATGAATTTATGTAGTCATACAGTATCTGTTTACTTTTTATAGATCCCCCTTTTTCATATTTCTCACTTCTAGCATACAGCACAACAGATGGAATACCTTGATGGATATGAGTCTGTGTACTCAGATGATATTCGTCTAGATTATTTGCATAGCCTGTGATAAAACTGGAGTCGGTTACGTCTTTCCAATTGAAAGCTAGGAAATCTTTTTTATTTGTGATATCAATGGATATTGTATCACTACTATAGATTATTTCATTGTTTTTGTAACCTAGCAGATAAGTCTTGTATGTGCCGGGTGAGTAATAAACATGTGCCCATTTGAAGAATGTTGTTTCCACATATCTGGCGTAATTTGAATGACTGAATACTTTAAAACTATTTGGGGAATGAGATGATTTCCACACTATGGAATCATACACTTCGCTTAAACAAGGTGCATCTTTACCAAAATCAAAAGATTGGTAGAACACAATAGGAGCAAATATGTTTTGAGAACTTTTTTCTGCTTCTAATATAATTTTTATGTCTTTATTTTCTGTTTCTTTATTTTTGTCACCATCCATATCGGCCTCTTCTTTGGAGCAAGACAAAGCAAAGAAGGTAAGTAGCAAACAGTAGAATCTCTTTTTCATATTGTTTCTGAGGCTTGGTAAATAGTTCTGTTTGTAATGTCGAAAACAAAGTTAGCAAATATATTTGATAATCTTAGCTCTATATCCTATATTTTATTTCAGACTGATGATTTGATAATCAAAATTGGTAAAAAAGAGACATTTACAGAGACTCGAAAGGTTCCTGCACATACCTCATATACTCCTCATAGTCTATATACCTTCCACCCATTGACTTTAAGTGTGGTGTCTCAAATTGACAATCTATCAAGGTCCCTCCCAATTCTTGAAATGTTTGTGCCAGATAGATAAGCGCCAGTTTCGACGCATTAGGAACCAAAGAAAACATACTTTCACCAAAAAAACACTTTCCCAAAGTGACTCCATAGAGCCCGCCGACCAGGCAAGATTCTTCCCATACTTCCACACTGGCTGCAAAACCTTGTTCATGCAGGCGGGTGTAGGCTTTCATGATATCCTCTCCCAACCATGCTCCCGCTTCTTCCATCCGCAGATTACCGCAAGTTTGAATCACTTCATGAAATGCCTGGTTAAAACTAACTCCGTATCGTCCTTTGTTCATAAGGGTACGCATGGAGTGGGAAATGTGAATTTCGTTAGGGAAAATCACAAACCGTTTCAGGGGACACCACCATTGTATCTGTTTTTCACGGAAAGCATACCAGGGAAATATGCCATTGGAATAGGCAAGGATGAGGCGGTCTACAGAGAGGTCACCACCCACAGCCAATAGTCCGTCCGGCTCGCCATAGTAAGGGTCGGGGAAAACAAGTTTTTGAGTTAGTTGAAAGACCATAATGTTTTTTATTTGTGTGATTCATATACTGTCTCCTGTAGGGACTGACTCGTATGTATGCCCCTACGGAGGAGTTACCGGTTTCATTTAGGCTTGTTGCTCTTTGAGTACTTGCAAGCTCAATTGTCCGTTCTCTACTGTCACTTCCACTTTGCCTCCCGTTTTTAATGTTCCGAATAGAATTTCACGCATAAGCAGTGGTTTCAGATGCGAGGCAATTGCCCTGTTCATTTCTCTGGCCCCATATTCTTTGGTAAAACCTAGCTTCAGCAGATGTTTATAGGCTTCCAGGCTGAGTTCCATTTCTACATGACGCGCCGACAGCTTGTTTCTCAGTTCGCCGAGCTTTTTGTTTAGGATGAGGGAAGCCATTCCGTAATCCATATCATGGAAAACAACTGTTGCAGACAACCGGTTGATAAATTCAGGCTTGAAAGTTTTCTTAACTTGTTTCAACATTGCTTCTCCAGCAGCAACCTGTCCGCCGAAACCTATAGAGGCTTGGTGTGCGAATTGCGCTCCGGCATTGGAGGTCATGATAAGTATCACATGACGGCAGTCCGCTTTTCGTCCTTTGTTATCCGTCAGTACGGCATAGTCCATAACTTGCAGCAGAATATTGAACACATCGGGATGTGCTTTCTCGATTTCGTCAAGCAGTAACACACAATTGGGAGTTTTGCGGATAGCATCTGTCAGCAGTCCACCGTCTTCATAACCTACATATCCGGCAGGTGAGCCGATGAGTTTGGCCACTGTATGCTTTTCCGTATATTCGCTCATGTCAAAGCGTTGCAGGGCGATACCTAGTTCGGAAGCCAATACTTTGGCTACCTCTGTCTTTCCCACACCGGTGGGGCCGACGAAGAGAAGGCTTGCCAGTGGTTTGTTTTCGTCCAGTAGCCCGGCTTTGGCCATTTGTACGGCTTCCACCACTTGGCAGACAGCTTCTTCCTGACCGTATATCTTTGCACTGATGCGTTCATGCAAGGTTTCTAATGTGGCATTGTCTTCTTCCTTCATGGCGAGTACATCCACTTTACAGATACGTGCCAGTATATCGGTTATCAATGCTTTGTCCACCGTTTGTCTTTCTGTATCTGTGGGGTGGATCTCACGATAAGCACCGGCTTCGTCTACCAGGTCTATGGCCTTGTCGGGCAAGAAACGGTCGCTGATGTACCGTGCGGCGGCTGTAACGGCATACGCTATCACTCCTTCTTCATAAATCACTCCGTGGAACGTTTCGTATTTTTCTTTTAACCCTTCCACTATGTGGATGGTTTCCTCGATTCCCGGTTCTTGTATGTCAATCTGTTGGAAACGCCGTACTAATCCTCTGCTACGCGAAAAATAGCGGTTGAATTCTTCGTAAGTAGTGGAGCCGATAAATCGGATCTCTCCTCCTTCCAGATAAGGCTTGAGCATATTAGAGGCATCCATCGAACTGTCTCCCGTCCGTCCGGCGCCTATCAGGTTATGTATTTCATCTATATATACAATGGCGTGTCCTTCTTTCCGTATTCCTTCCATAATGGCTTTCAGCCTTTTCTCGAACTCACCCCGATATTGTGTACCGGCCAATAAGTTGCCTAAATCCAGCTCGTAGATACGACAACCTGTGAGACGTTCGGGAACATTGCCTGCTTCTATACGTGCGGCCAGTCCGTAGGCCAGTGCGGTTTTTCCCACTCCCGGTTCGCCCACGTGCAGAGGATTGTTCTTTTCTTTGCGGCAGAGCACTTGTATGGTTCGCTCCAACTCCATCTCCCTGCCGATAAGCGGGTTGTGGTCTGCCAGATGGTCGTTGAGGCAGGTCACGTAGTTACGCCACGGTTCTGTTTTCTCTTGTTCATCGGGAGATGGCGTACCGCCTGCTTCTTCTGCCAGCTCCGCTTCTTCGTAGTGGGTAATGAGCAGACTGAGGAATTCGGGCAGGTTGCCGCCGACTGCTTCCTTCAGGAAATGGCATGCCCAGGAATCTTCCAGTTGCAGCAAGCCTTGTATCAGATGAGGAACATCCAGCTCTTCGGCGCTGGAATACTCTGTCACCGTATAGGCATGTTGCAGGAGTGAGCTGAGCTGGACGGAAAGTCCCAACTCGTATTCCACATTGTCGGGGACAGTGTCCACTTCTTCCGTCAGATAGTTTTCCAGTGAGATGCTGAGCTCCACATAATTGTAGAAGGTATCTTGCAGGGTGTGGATAAAGGGTTCCTGCTCTATAATGGCGCTCAGCAGATGTTCGGGCATGATGAACTCGTGCCGGTAAGACTCGGCCTTTCTTTGTGCGGAAGCGAATGCTTGGTTTACGAATATCGTATTTTTTATATCCATATTGTTTCTTTCTTCTTATTCTTCTTCCTCCGGGGTGACGGTGAGCCGGAGGGGGAAACCTTCATTGCGTGCCATGCGGGTGGCTTTCTGTACTTTGGAGTGGGCGATGTCGTATGAGTAGATGCCCACTACCGCGGAGTTGCTCTTGTGCACCTGCAGCATCAGTGTTTCCGCTTCTACCGATGATTTGTAAAAGACGGTGGTGAGTACCTTTACCACAAACTCCATGGTGGTGAAGTCATCATTGTAGATGGTGACTTTAAAGCGTCGGGGTTCCCGTAGTTCTATGCGTTCTTTTTCTTTGAAAGAAGATTGCTGTTGTTCCATTTCTTTGAAAAACTACTGTTAAGACATTGTTCTACCGTTGTGTGGCCAACAAAACCTCCTGCCAGTCATATTCGTCTCCGTACTCGTCGGCTATGGCTATGCGTATGGTGACGTTACCCGTCTTTATCCGTTCTCCGGCACTGATGTTGGCGGTGTATTTCACACCGTTGCGCGGAGTTATTTGCTCTATCATGACCGACGGCGATATGTAAATACGCTTCATGCCCGTGGTTTCCACCACCACCGGCACTACGTTGTAGGCTGTTTTGTTTCCTTCGTTCATGATTTCAAAAATCACTTTACAGTTTTCGCCCGAATTGATGACGTGGTTGCGGCTGTCGTCAATGAAACGTATATTCCGTATCCTCAAGTGGTCGATGGCCGATGCTTGCGGCTGTCTTCCGGATTGCGGGGGATAGGGCTGTGTCCTTTCTATCCGGTAGCTGTACTCCTCCTGCTTTTTGGGGGCTGTGGCTGCATTGGCAATGGCAGCTCCCGCAATGGTTCCTATGATGGTGCCGATGGCGGAACCCCGGTATCCTCCTCGCCAGCCTCCGTTACTGTCACCTATCAGCCCGCCGATGGCACCGCCTACATTGCTTCCGATGGCAGCTCCTGCAAGCACTGCGTTAGGGTCGCCTGCAGCCATCTGGCTTGTGCCGCATCCGCTGAGGATGATGGTTGCTGCCAGGATTCCTATAAAAGACTTTTTCATGTTCATATCCTATAATTATTATGTTGGGCAGATTGTTTTATAAAAGGGCTATTCCCGATAAATCATCTTTTTGGTCATGCCTCCGTCAATGGTGATGTTTTCGCCATTGATGAAGTCGTTTTCGTCTTGACATAGGAATACGCACATACGGGCAATATCTTCCGGTTTGCCAACCCGTCCGGAGGGATGTTGTGAATGGTCTTCTGCCCGTAATTGTTCATAATCGTGTGTCTGAATCCAGCCCGGAGAGATGGAGTTGACCGTGATGTGCCACTCTGCAAGCGATAAAGCCAACGCATGCGTCAATGAATAGATACCTCCTTTGGAAGCTGCATATCCTTCACTGCCCGGTTCACTCATCAGATAGCGGGTAGAACAGAGATTAATGATTCTTCCGTAGGTATTCGTGCTGTTTTGACTTTTGCGGTGTACTGCCAACGCATGTGAAGTAATGAACACCGGACGTAAATTCACAGACAATATTTTATCGAACGTCTCCACACTCGTTTCTGTGATGGGAGAGAATTCACTGATGCCGGCATTGTTTATAATGATGTCAATATCCCCCCATTCCTTGAAAATATTTTGCAGGCAAAGTTCCAATGCTTCTTTGCTGTTTAGGTCGACGGGATAGAATTGTGCTCCGGTGGCTTGGGCGGTTTGTTGTCCTTCCAGTTCATTCTTGTCACAAAAGGCTACTTGGTAATTAAGCTTGCAGAAGGCTTCTACAATGGCTTTGCCAATACCCCCGGCACCTCCGGTCACGAAAACTTTCTTTCCGCCTTTTTTGAGGGGAAGTGTCGGCTTATGTAGCGTTTGTGCCTTACCGGATTTTTTCGCTTTCTCCCAAGCTGCTTTGCGTGCCCGGTATTGCTCGTACTGATTTTCAAGATAATTATCGGCCATATATGTTTCCGGTTTTATTGTTTAACTGTCTTTTCTCCGAATAAGTTCACTATATTGATACAAGCCTTCATCTCTCTTCCTCCTTTTTTCCTTGAATTCTCTTTACTTGTTCCTCTATTTCCTCAATCGAAGGCAGTTGACTTTTAATATCTTCGGGAATCAGCTTAGACAGCTCATACTCTGATATGCCGATAGGCTGATTTGTTGATTCCAGTGCATATTGCGCCATTACTTGGTTTTTTGTCTTGCAGATAAGCAAGCCGATGGTGGGGTTATCGCCAGGTTTACATTTTAGATGGTTTACGGCACTGATATAAGTACCGAGTTGACCTATAAATTCAGGTTTGAACTTCTGCACTTTTAGCTCGATTACGCAATAACAACGCAGTTCCAAGTGGTAAAAAAGCAAGTCGGGATAGATTGTTT
>OGYD01002611.1_pt1 | contig 11373 bp, 11 predicted proteins | sample 1576441 | NCBI WGS metagenome assembly OGYD01 (sample SAMEA3541537, study PRJEB24748) | human gut metagenome | biome: human gut; feature: human-associated habitat; material: faeces | place: China | collected 2012 | reverse complement strand
CAAAAATCAGAAGATAAGGTGGCGCAACTGCAATGTGGGAACGCACGCTGTCTCAGAAATTAGTCCGTCTTTTCTGCGAACAAAAAGTGGTAGACGAATCAAAAGCGGATGATTTTGGCAATATCTAATTTATATAAAAAATCAGGAAGATAATACTCAGGAATGTTAAGAGTTAACTTATCAGGGGAACAAGTATCAATGATATCAAAAAAATGAATCATTGGGGCAGCTTGTTTAAATAATGAATACTCAACAGGTTTATTTATTAATGGTAAACCAGACATAACTACTTTGAAGTGAAATTTATCTTCAAGTAATTGACTAAAATACACAAAGCGGTTGATGGACAACATACCCCCACCAATTGTATCCCTTGCAACATTAAAGAACACAACAAGATTTTTTGCCTGAGAGACACTTTCATCCAAGCTTTTTTTCTTAGTTAATCGCAATACCAAGCCTGTCCAAAATGCTGATAAGAGACTCTTATTACGAAATGCATCCTTCAAGGCCCAATATAAGGGATATAAAACTGGAGGAGCAAATTGCTTTATACAGTGTTTTAGTCCATTTGATAATATAGGAGGAAGAAAATTATTTATTGTTTTAAACCTATTCCTATTTTGAGGCTTTGGAATGAAATTAGCGTTATCAAGATATTCACTTAATTTCCCTTTAGTATATAAATTAATTAATTCAAACCAGCGACTCAGATTTTGAACACTCATTGGATTGTCATAAAAGATACGACATTTAACTAATGGAAAATTGTATTTCAAAAGTCTTAAAGCAGGTTCAGCATAAATACTTGCGCCTCTAAACACAATATCTACAAAGCAGTCAATCTCATAATTTTTATTTATCAGAAATTGAGTAAGACCCATTTCGTATTTTAGACAAACATCGATCCTGTTTTTTTCTTGTTTCACATTATCGATGAAGTCGCGAAAATCTGGATCATTGATAACATTACTTCGAAAGCAAATAAAATAACTGCCCATGCAAAAGAATGGGATTTTTTTCGCAGGTATTTGTGAATACTCTTTTAAAGTATAAAGGTGATCATTATTATATTCATCAGTTGATAAAAGTGCCCAACTGTCGACTGTCAAGCGTTCATCCATTGTTTTAAAAACTGGCTCAAACGATTGAACCTGGAAACATGAATCATTCGCAAAAATTAGCTCGTCATATTTTGAGATTACATCCCATCCAACTAAATTTTTTGCCAACTCAGAATAAGAACCGAAATCATATTTCCCATGTTTAAAGCCCCATGCATCCTTGCAAATCTCTTTGAGTTTTAAAGTATCACTTGGAGACAAGACACCATCACTAAGATAATACACGTCAGCATATTTACTTAGCTCAGACAGATAGTCAAAAACATATTGCTGAACAATTTTGTTGCTGTTATATGCAGCAAAAAGGCAAATTTTATTCATGAAGCTATTACCGTAATAAAAATGATACCGAATCGGTATCAAAACATGGAATACCTAAACGTAATGTAACATCACGTCTTTCGACAAAATAGTTATCGATAAAAATTGATTTTCCCTTTATATAGTCAGCTTTAGATTCACCATTATGAAGATGAATTATTGCAGAAAAGATGCCCTCTGATATATGATAATCATCAAGAGTTTTTTTAACATCCTTTTCATGCCTTGTAATTAGGATTATTTGCTTGCCTTTACTCAATCCCTGATATAGGAAAGAGATAACATCCACACAAACAAAACCATTTAGTATTAGTGTATCATCCAAATCAACATAGATTGTATCATAGTCATATTCTAGCAATGCTTTAGTAGTAATCCTCCGTTCGATTTTATGAACAAATGGATTAGGTAAACATTCGATATCTCTCTCTTTATAATCTTGAATAGCAAGTAAAGGCAAATTAATGCCATGAGCTCGTTGAGTGACCATAGTGCCAGCTATTCGACATGAGATTTCTAGCAATTTCCAGACTCCATTAGAATTCTTTTTCATCTGGAAGAACCATGGCCCTCTGAATACTAATGATTGGTTTATATCTTCAGCAATTGATTGTAATTCTTCATCAATGAATATTTCAGATTGCATTGCAATACCAGCTCTAATTCTCTGTCTGGTTCTTGGCATTGAATAAATTAGTTTGCCATTTCGATCCGTGAAACAATCAATTGTAGCTTCAATACCTGGTAGATACTCAACTAACACCATATCAGGAATTTGTTCTTTTATTGCTATAAGTTCATCTTTCGAACTGATAAGAGTTACACCATTCCCACCCTGGCCTTCATCTGGTTTGCAGATAAGTGGATAAACAATATTTTCGTCATTAAAATTATAAACAATTGGGCACCATGGAAATGTTGAGAATAGATGATACGTTTTATTCTTGCTCCTCAGGATTTCACACGTTTTATCGTTGCCATTAACTAAATAAAAATTTTTATTTTTTAATTTTGAAAGTTTTACTGCCACGGAATCATGTGTTGCAAAAACGACTTGGATATCATTTTTAGATATTATCTCATTAAAATGAGCATCAAAATTTTCATCATTGATAAAAGGAACATCCGGAATATAATTTGAATAATTTAACCGCCCAAAATCTTCAATGCTTGACGCACCAAATAGATTTACATGTAGCGAGTATTTTAGAGCATCGAATATTTCTGAAGCATTTTCTGAACCGCAAGGGAAAACCAAAACATTAATTTTTGCCATTTATGTGACCTTGATAATTAGCCCCGAGAAATCATAGAGAATTGACTAAATCAGAAATAAAGGACATGTCATCCTCATTATATCGCTGGTCAATTGGTAAATGAATTAACGAATTAACTAAGTAACTTTCAAAAGAATTTAAATAATGATTATTACTTTCACTCCAGTATGTTGGCGTAAATATATTATGCTCAATTAACTTCTTTTTTGTTGTTACAGTATCTTTGTGTATAAGAGGGAAAGTTAAAGGTGTTGATTCATTCAAATCAACAAATAAATGATTATTCAATATATGACTCAAAAAATTGAAATTGCGCTTGCGATACTTGCTTATTTTGCTCAAATCACAAGCCATTAAAAAATCATGACTTGCTTGTGAAATATTCATTAACTTATCTGAAGAAAACTTTTCTTCATGGTCGAGAAACATTTTATAAGCGAGTTCTCTGTTACCCCATCGTCTCTCACAAAGATGCGCAATATCATTCTTACATTCTTTTACGTCAGAAGTATCCAGTTTAACACTTGTATATATATAACCTCCATCCGGAATGCCTATATATTTACGAGGCGAATATATTGTCGCATAAATTTTTTCGATTGGTTCAGAAAACAATGCCTGCGAATTGTCAATTATTAATGAATTTTTAGAAAACAGCATCGTTACTTTAGATACTGAGTAATCATTTATACCAAAATAATTAATGTAAAGCAGTTTTTCATTTGATTTAAGTACCACCTTTTCAGGGAGGAACTCCTCAGTCAAATGATAGAGCGAATATTCAATACCACAATGTTTTATTGTTTCTAAAATAGAACAACATGAAAATGCAGGAATATAAATTTTATTTATAGACCTATCGGATAACAATAGTAATTTTAAAGCAGCTCTTGCCGAGGCAACAGAGAGGCCTCGACGTCGAAAAAAATCGATATTTTCAGGTCTAGACGATAACTCTAAGGGCAAAAAGCCCCCATAAGAATCACGTGCCATTTTATTTTCCTAGCAATATTTTTTTAGTCCCGTTAGGACCCATATTCATTAAAATATCAATAATTGAAAGCCCTGGAATATATCCATCTTGACCAGTATAGTTTATGAGGTTCGGCGTAATAAATTCTAACTTAATATTTTTATTACCAAATTCTTGCTCACTATACAAGGCTTTGCCACCGGGAAGATTGACATATGTATCAGCATTTTCTTTTTGACAAATGTCTAAAACACGCGAAACACTTGAAAGTTCACTATTATTATATATTTCAGATGACATTACTAATTCGGTATGAATATTACAATATTCTAACACTTTAACAATACTAGATTTTGTAATCATAGCTAAATTTGTATGACCACTATTTAAAACATTTTCAATTAACAAATATACTTCTTTAAAGTATTGAGTTTTCGAATAGGAGAATTTGATTGACTCAAGGATTTTTCTGATCTGTTTTTGATTGTTAACTGAAACTAAAACTTCATTTATTTTATTATTTGGCGAACCATTAACTAATGGGAGTGTAAAATACTTTACCTGCCCAGATATAATTAATCTATTCCGATTTATCCATCCACCTTTCATGTAGTTAACATCATCATAGAAAACAAATTTATCTACTGCTGCAGCTAATTGATAATAACCTACATAAGGAAATAGATAAGGCTGCATTATCGCAAGTTTCACTTCGCGGCTCCCTTGATAATATCAATGATGCGATTTGCATCGGACATTGTCATTGTTGGGTATAATGGCAGACATATAACCTGCTGAGCTCGCAAAGATGCATTAACGAGGTTTTCTTTTCTTGCTGATGGTTTATTTTTGTACATTGGAAAATCAGAAATCAATGGGTAAAAGTAACGCCTTGCATAAACATGTTCATTTTTAAGTACATTATATAGCTCATCGCGGCTACATGGAAAATCATTATTTATCAGTAATGGATAATATGAATAATTCCGCTCAATATTTTGTTGTACATTGAGTACTTCAAGCCCTTCAATATTATTCAATTCTTTCGTATAGACTTCAGAGATATTTTTACGAAGTTTAATTGCATCATCCAGATGATTTAACTGCAATAAACCAAAAGCGGCATTAATCTCACTCATTTTTCCATTAATACCTGCAGCCACCACCGTCACTTCATCGACGAATCCGAAGTTTTTTAATTGGTCTATCTTTTTCTTCATTTCTGGTGTATTACAGATTATCGCTCCACCTTCGAAGGTATTAAACACTTTCGTTGCATGGAAACTTAAAATAGAAAGATCACCATGGTTAAGAACACTACCTTTATCATCATTTACACCAAATGCGTGGGCAGCATCATAAATGACTTTAAGATTATATTTATCAGCAATTGCTTGTATTTGTTCATAATCGCAAGGATAGCCATAACAATGAACAGGCATAATTGCACTAGATTTTTCTGTTATTGCTTCTTCTATTTTAGTAACATCTATATTATATCCATTACGCTCTATATCGACAAATACCGGCTCTAGATTATTCCAAATAATAGAGTGAGCTGTAGCTACAAAAGAATAGGGCGTAGTAATTACCTCGCCCGTGATTTCTAATGCTTGTAGAGCAGTTACTAATGCAATTGTGGCATTAGAAAATAATGAGACATGTTTTACTCCAAGATATTTTGCCAGCTCATTCTCAAGCTCGACATGAAATGGCCCACCATTTGTCAGAACTTTATTCTGCCAAATTTTTTCTAAATATGGAATAAATTCATTTAGATCAGGAAGATTGGGTTGTGTTACATAGATAGGTTTATTATTCATATTAATCTCATTCGAATCCATTTAAATATTTATTTGTAACAACGTCAACGTCGCCTACTTCTTTTAACTTATGATTTTCTATCCAAATAACTTTATCGCATATCTTCTGAATTGTTCCCATATCATGGCTAACAAGAAGAATTGTAACCCCTTTCTTTTTAAAATCTTCTATTACATTTATGCATTTTTTTTGGAAGGCGATATCACCTACGGAAAGAACTTCATCGATTATTAGTATATCAGGATCAATTTGTGAGATTACAGAAAAACCTAATTTCGCGAGCATCCCACTGGAATAAATTCGTATGGGTTCATCAATAAATTCTGCTAATTCTGAAAACTCAATAATATGTTCTAATTTTTCTTTTATTTGCGCCTTACGTAGCCCCAGCAGTGATGCATTCAATTGAATATTTTCTCTGCCTGTTAGTTCAGGATGAAATCCGCCGCCTAGTTCGAGCATCGAAGCAACACGGCCCTTAACAGTAACTTTACCCTTAGTTGGCGAAAGTACACCGGCAATTAGTGATAAAGATGTACTTTTACCTGCACCATTTCTCCCGATTAATGCAACTGACTCACCCTTATTAATTTCAAAACTTACATTCTCAATTGCGACATAATTTTTATTATTGAAAAAACTTTTGATAGAGGTAGGCTTAAGAATTAAATTTTTTAACCCCATAGAAAAGTGATGATATAACGGATAAGATTTCGTTACATTATCAAATCTTATTACGCATGTCATCATAATACCTCAGCAAACTTAGTGTTCAATTTGTTATAGACTAACCCGCCTATTACGACTGCGATAGAGCCATATAGGAACATCATATTTAGATACTCCCAGTAAAGTGTATTTTCCATAAACAGGCCTCTCCAACATATGATCATGGAGGTCAGCGGATTAGAATCAAATAGCCAAAGGTATTTTGCTGGAACCATAGTTAATGAATATAATATAGGTGTCGCATAGAAAAGCATCATTATAAACAAGCTAATGAATCTTTCAGTATCCCTGAAAAAAATATTTATTGATGCAAATAGCAATGTTACTCCAAAAGTAAATATCCCTTGTGCGATCCCTATCAGAATTATCCCAGGAATCCAAATCCATGAGGGAGTCATGCCATAGATTAAAAGAAATACGATAATGACAGGTATAGCGAATATAAAATGAAAGCATTCCATTAGCACGGTACCCAAGGGAATAATATACCTTGGAAAAGAAGTCTTTTTAATGACTTGTGCGTTAGCAATATACCCTGTCATCCCCATATTTACAGAATTAGCAAACCATTGCCAAGGAAAAATTCCACTTATGAGAAAGAGAGTATAGTTTTCAATTGGTACTCTCATGACCATTTTAAATGCTATATAATAAATAAATGCAAAGCACAATGGGTTGGCTAAAGACCATAAATATCCAAATATATTATTCTTATATCTTACTTTGATTTCTTTACTTGTTATTGTAAGCGTGAGATCAAATAAGTATCCAAGTGAGTATTTCATTAATCAAACCTTTTTCAAAATAACACCCAGCAATAGAGCCACATTACCAAAGAATGACTGTCGGTAAACTTTGCTTTTAAAAAAATAGTAAAGACGTGAACAAAGATTTCCATTTCGAGCTCTGCAAAAACGAGTATAAACTTCAAAATTTGCCGGAGTTATTATATGCTTGTTTTGCGAAAGAATTAAATCATGCTGTTGATTCCATTTTCTATATTCACCAGAAAGTAGCAGTGATATCCGCTTCAATCTAGCAAAGAATCCTTTATTCGAACCTATGATGTTAGAGCTATGCTGTCTATAATCAATATCGGCTTTTTCAGAGTATATAACTCTACCTCCAGTCGCCGTTGATATAATATAGGCAAGCCAGTCATGACTTATACAAGCAGAATTAGGTAAAGAAGCTAAATGTGATTTCAATGTATTGTTAAATACCATCGTATTCCCACCTGCAATATTTTGAACTAATGCATTATTAAAGCTTGGTTTTTTCTTAAAGAGGGGAGAATAACCGATGAAAGAACCGTCCTCATCGACCAGACGTGTTCTGCCGCAATAAATATTTGCAAAATTATTATCTAATCTCTCTAATTGAGCAAGCGCGTTCGATATTTTATTTTTATGCCAAATGTCATCCTGATCACAAAATGCATAATAATCAGCTTCGATATTTTCATTGCGAACCATTGATAAGAAATTCTGGACAAAATTTAATTGAGGACCTTTTAAATAATATATGTTTTGTATTTGGTTGGTAACAATAAAATCATGAATCACATTATATGTTTCTTCATTTACACTGTCATCAGACACAAAAATGGATATTTTATTGTGCGTTTGTGCTATTAACGACTGAAGCTGTTCAACTATATATTTCTCACCGTTATAGGCAGCCAATAGTATAGCAACATGCGGTATATTATTCACAATAACCCTTTATATATTCAACTAACCTAATTATATTTCTATTACTTATAAAGTTAGGTGTTCATTTACTATGATATACTATTTAGAAATCAATTCAATCAGCGTTCTTTCCACATTAACTTCCCAATTCGGAATAACTACATCGAAGGCGTTCTGGAACTTCATATTCGATAACCTTGAATTTTTAGGGCGTTTTGCAGATGTTGGATAAGCTTCAGTTGGTATTCCATTTACTTGAGATACTTTCAAAGGAATACCATGTTTTATAGCTATTTCAAAAATTTTTAATGCGTAGTCATACCATGTAGTTTCTCCACTAGCAACCAAATGATATGTTCCAGTCAAGGTAGGATTTTCAATAACTTTGCGAATTGCAATCGCAGTACAATCAGCTAAAAGTTCCGCGCTAGTCGGCGCCCCGTGCTGATCATTGATAACGGATAATTTTTCCTTTTCACAACCTAATTTTAACATTGTCTTGAGAAAATTATTTCCCCTAGCAGCATAAACCCAACTAGTTCGAAAAATAAGATGTCGTGAATTATATGATCTAATAGCTTCTTCCCCGGATAGCTTAGTTCTCCCATACGCACTTAAAGGAGCTGTAGCATCGTCTTCAAAACGAAAATGTTCGCCTCTTCCATCAAAAACATAATCAGTAGAATAATGAACCAGCAGCGCACCAATGGCTGATGTTTCTTTCGCTAAGACTTTGACAGCTTGAGCATTAATTACTTCACACAAATCATAGTTTGTTTCAGCTTTATCAACCGCTGTATATGCGGCAGCATTAACAACTATATCCGGCTTACACACATGAATAGTTCTGGCTATACCTTCTAAATCTCTTAAATCACCGCACAAATTTTCGGTTAAGTAATCAATCGCAATAACGTTACCAATCGTAGAAAGTGAACGTTGTAACTCCCAGCCAACTTGACCATTTTTACCTATCAGTAAAATTTTCATCTTATTTCCATTAACTACTTTTTATTCATTAACAAGTATACGCAAATAACGACCATAATCGTTCTTAGTCATTCTGTTTGCTTGGTCTAAAACTTGCGTCTTGCTCAACCATCCTTTTCGAAAAGCGATCTCTTCAAGGCAGGCTACCTTCATTCCCTGACGCTTTTCAATGGTATGAATAAATTGGGAAGCCTCGACCAGGCTGTCGTGAGTACCCGTATCCAACCATGCAAAACCACGCCCCAGCAATTCAACCTGCAATTTCCCCTGCTCGAGATACATCTGGTTAAGGGTAGTAATTTCAAGCTCACCACGGGCGGAAGGTTTAACCTGTTTGGCCATTTCGACTACATGCTTATCGTAGAAATAGAGACCGGTCACCGCCCAGTTTGATTTTGGTTTTAACGGTTTCTCTTCGATGGACAGCGCTTTGTAGTTCTCATCGAATTCAACCACGCCAAACCGCTCAGGATCCTGCACCTGGTAACCAAAGACCATTGCTCCACTGGTCATTTGTGAAGCCGCTTCAAGTTTTTTACCAAAGCTCTGACCAAAGTAAATATTATCACCCAGCACCAGAGCACAAGGTTCATTATTGATAAACTCTTCACCAATAATAAATGCCTGCGCAAGTCCATCCGGGGATGGCTGAACCGCGTAAGATAAGTTAATCCCAAATTGCGAGCCATCGCCTAACAGGCGTTTGAACGAAGGCATATCTTCCGGGGTGGTAATGACCAAAATCTCACGGATACCTGCCAGCATCAGTACAGAAATTGGGTAGAAAATCATTGGCTTATCATAAACAGGAAGCAACTGTTTAGAAACACCTTGCGTAATCGGATAGAGACGGGTTCCGGAACCACCAGCAAGTACAATACCTTTCATCATATTTTCCTTTATTATTCCGCCAGTCCCAGACGTTCGCCCGCATAGGAGCCATCCATTACGCGCTTCCACCAGCTTTCGTTTTTCAAATACCACTCAACCGTTTTACGGATACCTGACTCAAACGTTTCCTGAGGCACCCATCCCAGATCGTTTTTAATTTTGCTGGCGTCAATGGCGTAGCGCAGGTCGTGTCCCGGACGGTCGGTTACATAGGTAATAAGATCGGCGAAGTGATTAATGCCTGAAGGCTTATCGGCAATAATTTCATCCAGAATGGTACAGATTGTCTTCACGACTTCAATATTTTTACGCTCATTGTGACCACCGATATTGTAGGTTTCGCCCACAGTACCTTCAGTTACCACTTTGTATAACGCGCGTGCATGATCTTCGACAAACAGCCAGTCGCGAATCTGCTCACCGTTCCCGTACACAGGAAGCGGTTTACCTGCCAGAGCGTTCAGGATAATAAGCGGAATCAGTTTTTCCGGGAAGTGGTATGGACCGTAGTTATTCGAACAGTTCGTCACCAGCGTTGGAAGACCGTAGGTACGACGCCACGCGCGCACTAAATGATCGCTGGACGCTTTAGAAGAGGAGTAAGGACTACTTGGCGAATATGGCGTGGTCTCGGTGAACATCGGCAGATCGCTACCGGCAGGTACTTCATCGGGATGCGGCAGATCGCCGTACACTTCATCGGTGGAGATGTGATGGAAACGAAACGCCGACTTACGCGCGTCGTCCAGTTGCGACCAATACTGACGCGCCGCTTCGAGCAGAACGTAGGTACCAATAATGTTGGTTTCGATAAAGGCTGCAGGGCCTGTGATTGAACGGTCTACATGGCTCTCGGCGGCAAGATGCATTACAACATCAGGCTGATGCTCAATGAAAATGCGCGACATAGTACTGCCGTCACAGATGTCAGCTCGCTCAAAGGCATAACGGGGATCATTTTCGATTTCTGACAGTGACTCCAGGTTACCTGCGTAGGTTAATTTATCTACGTTAACGACAGAATCCTGAGTGTTATTAATAATATGACGAACTACTGCAGATCCAATAAAACCTGCACCACCAGTAACAAGTATTTTCACGAGACTATTCCGTATTACATCGCCATGTTAAATCGCGAACATTATTTTGAGTGGTTACCTTGCAACGTGCCAAATTTAACACACGCTACCGCCCCTGGCTCTCCAGCTACCAGTGCACTGAAAACAATAAAAATGTTAGCTACTATGCAATGAGAACCAGTGCCTGTTGTTATCAAATAGGCACAGAATGCTAATCTGATATTGTCCACTTAAATAGGTTTGAAGACAAGGGAAAATCTCAGACTAAACCGTCAAGTCTATGCCCAGCAAAAAGCGCCTTAGACATTGATTTTATTACAATAAAAAAGGTAGCAAGAGTAATTACAGAAGCTGGAACAGCCTCCTCGTACTCGTTGCTACCCGATTCATTTGTTAAGGATTTGACTTACTGTTCCAGAAGTTTCTCAATTCTCTTACGGAACTTCGCCCCTTCCTTCAGGTTGCGCAGCC
>OGYD01002607.1_pt1 | contig 11387 bp, 10 predicted proteins | sample 1576441 | NCBI WGS metagenome assembly OGYD01 (sample SAMEA3541537, study PRJEB24748) | human gut metagenome | biome: human gut; feature: human-associated habitat; material: faeces | place: China | collected 2012 | reverse complement strand
GGGCACGGTGGGACCGGCGGAGAAGACGATCGGGCTGCCGTCGGCCGAGAAATATTGGCTGAAGGGGATGTAAAACTCCCACAGCGGGGCTTTGAGCTTGCTCATGAGCGTCTGGTAATTCTTCAGAGTCCACTCGCTCGGCCACCAGACGGGCGTAACGGAGTTGACCTCCTTGGCGGTCTTGAAGGAGCCGGTGATGATCCAGTAGAGCGGGAACGTGAAGAGCGCTGCGAGGATGATGATAATGACAAGAGTGATGATGCGGTTTGCTTTCGATTTGCTCTGCATACGCTCACCCCCTTAGTCCGATTGCTGCCCCAGCTTGAACTGGACAGCAGAGAGCACCGCGATGATGATCATAAGCACAACGCCCATGGCGTTGCCGTACCCATAGCGGTAGAGCTTGAACGCGGTGTAATAGATGTAATACATGATCGTGTCCGTACTGTGCGTCGGCCCGCCGGAGGTGAGCAGCTGGATCAGCGCGAAGCACTGGAAGGAGTTGATCGTGGTGATGATGAGTATGTAGAGCGTGGTGGGCATGATCTGCGCCCATTTGATCTTCCAGAACACCTGACGGCGGTTCGCGCCGTCTACCTGCGCCGCCTCAACGAGCGAGTGATCCACGTTGCCGAGCGCCGAAACGTAGAGAACGATGGGCTGGCCGACGGAGGTGGTGAAGAGGATGAGAATGATGCACCAGAGCGCGAAGCGCGCATCGCCCAGCCAGTTTATATTCTGGTCAATGATGCCGAGGCTCTTGAAAAGGTAGTTGAACACGCCGAAGCGGTTGTTGTACATCCACTTCCACACGACCGTTACCGCGACGGAGCCGGTGACGACGGGCAGATAGAAGATGCAGCGGAACGCTGAGGTCAGCGCGGGCTTCATATCGTATATCGCCGTGGCGACCCAGAGGGAGAACGCACACACCGTCGGAACGGCAACGAGAACGATGATGACCGTGTTTTTCAGCGCGCCGAGGAAGAGCTTATCCTGGAAAAGCTCCTTATAGTTACCCAGCCCGACAAAGACATCCACGGCGTTTTTGCCCATGTTGGAGTCAAAGAAGCTGGTGTATATGCACAGGAACATGGGATACAGCACAAAGGTGACAAAGAAGAACAGACTTGGCAGCAAAAACAGGTATCCCGCTGTTGTTTCCCGCCGCACGAGTGCGCGGCTCATGCTGTTTTTGGATTTGAACATAGGGTCGCTCCCCCTTATGGATTCGGTAGCAATCAACACACCCTCTCTGCGCAGGGGCACAGAGAGGGTGCGCGCTGTGGGTCAAAGGAGAAAAGGAGATATGAAAAAGCCTTGCTTGCTTGATCAGCCGGCAGCCGCTGCGTTCGCGTTGGCGCAGAACGTTGCGACCTCGGTGGCAACATCACCGCCGCCGCCGATGCGCTGGAGCATGTTCCACCACTCGGTGCGGGCGGTCGCCCAGCCGGAGGTGACCTGATAGTAGTCGCCAAGGTAAGGCATAAGCTTGGTGTACTCGTTCATGATGGCGTTGTCAGCCCAGATGCCGGTGAGGTCGATGCCCTCAGCGGTGTCGCGCACGGCAAAGTAGTTGGCGGCCTTGACTGCGTCAGGCGTGCCCTCGCCGTCGGCGAAGTACTTGATGAAGGTCTTGGCAGCGTCGATCTTGGCAGCGTCGCCGTTATCGAACACACCGAAGCCCCAGATGCCGCCCTGAAGCTTGCTCTCGCCGGTCTCGGAGGGGAAGCTCATGAAAACGATCTTCTCGCCGTCGTTGGTGAGCTCGGCGTCATTGTTGTCGGAGTTGAGCTGCTGGGCGATGTTCCAGCAGAATGCCATCTTGAGTATGCCCTGACGGAAAGCGGTGATCTCCTCGCCGCCGTTCTCGGCCGCGTTGAAGTAGATGCCGTCCATGCTCTGCAGAAGCTCGAGAGCCTTGATGTTCTCCGGAGAGTCCGCGGTGTAGGCGGTGTGCTCGGCATTGGTAAACATGCCGCCGTAGAGGTTGTTGACGAGAGCACGGGTGCCCTGGTCGCCGCCCTGGCCGCCGCAGTAGACAGCTGCCACGTTCTCGTAGCCACCGTTGTACAGAGCGTCCACGGTGTTCAGGAAGTCCTCGGTGCTCCAGGTGTGGGTGTCGGTGTTGATGTACTTGTCAGCGCCCACTTCCTTGACCTTGGTCATGTTCACGGCCATGCAGTGTGCGGTCATGCACAGGGGATACTCGTAGTAGTTGCCGGCAGTGTCCTTGCAGGCGGACTCAACGGACTCGTAAATGTCCTTCTTGGCATCGTCGGTCCACAGGTCGTTCAGCGGAGCCATAACGCCCTTTGCGCCCCAGTTTGCAACCAGACGCTCGGGACCTTCCATGATCAGATCAGGTGCGCTGCCACCCTCGATGGCGGTGTTCACCTGATCGTCGCCGTTGGTGTAGTCCAGATACTCCACAGTGACCTTGATGTCAGGATACTTTGCGTTGAAGCTGGAAACCAGACCCTGAACGGTCTCGTCATTGCCCCAGCCGCCGATGGGGTATGTCCACAGCTTGATGCTGGTGGAAGAAGCAGCTGCGCTTGCAGCGGTAGAACCTGCGGTGGAAGCAGCAGTGCTGGTGCTTGCAGAAGAGCCGCCGCATGCGGCCAGAGCGCCGGCTGCGCCCAGAATGCCAGCGGCCTTCAGGAACGAACGGCGGGAAATGCAGTTTTTCATAGTAGTTTCTCCTTCGCATTCAAGATGCTTCACGTTGTTGGCGGCCTTCCGTGCCAGCGGCCGCTCTTGATGGCTCCATTATAGAAAAATATTTTCATTTTGTCCATTCATGGTTTTCATAAATTTTCAGAATGACAGTGTGCATTGTGCACAAAAGTGTGGGATATATGTTGAAATACAAAGAAAATCTTGCTTTACTCTTCTGAAACTATTACAAAATGGTACAAACCCACAAAAACGATAGTGAAAATGTTTTTCTAAACAAAAATGTAAAATTGAAAGATATTTTCACAAAATGGCCGTTTTTTCCGCCAAAACTGTGTGCTCTGCACAGAACTGCGGGCCAAAATGTGGGCAATGCGTCTCTTGCGAAGCGGGGACGATTCTTTTATACTTTTTATAAAGGTGAATGAAACGGTCGGCAGCTGATCCGGGTCGGTGGACTGCTGCGCCGGAAAAGAGGAAAAAGAAAAATGGCAACGAATTTTTGGGAGCTGCTGCAGCAGCATCAGGGCGACCTGACAAAATCGGGCCGCACCGTGGCGGACTATCTTGTGCAGCACGCGGCAGAGGCACAGTATCTGTCCATCTCCTCGCTGGCAAAGGAGTGCTGTGTGGCAGAGGCAACGGTGTTCCGCTTCTGCCGGGCGCTGGGGTTTGAGGGCTATCATGAAATGCGCATTGCGCTGGCGCAGGCCAACGCCACCGGTGCACTGGTCAACCAGCATGTGCCGGAGCCGGATGCCGACACGGCAACTTTGTGCGAGCACGCCAGCGCCCTGCTGATGACTACTATCAACGGCACCCAGAACAATCTTTCGCCGGAGGCGGTGGACAAGGCTTCGGAGCTGATGCACAAGGCCCGGCAGGTGTACTGCCTTGGTCAGGGCGGCAGCATGTATATTGCAAATGATATCTGCGCCCGCTTTGCCTGCATCTCCACCAAGTTCCGCACGGCAGGCGACAGCCATATGCAGCTGATCACGGCCAGCCTGATGACCCCGGAGGATGTGGTGCTGTTCGTTTCCTATTCCGGCGCTACCCGCGATATGCTGGAAACGCTGCGCGCGGCCAAGGCGGCGGGCGCAAAGATCATTCTGCTCACCCATTATGAGGATTCGCCCGGTGCAAAGCTGGCGGATATCGTGCTGCTGTGTGGTGCGCAGGAAAGCCCGCTGGACTCCGGCAACATCCCGGTCAAGGTGGCGCTGCTGTATGTGGCTGAAGTGCTGGTGCTGCGCTACACCATGGACGACCCCGAAAATGCCAACGCCGCACAGGATCGCACCAGTGAAGCACTGGCGGTCAAAATGCTGTAAAATATTGCCCGCAAGGCCCCTGCAGAGCCCGTGTTCTGTGGGGGCCTTGGCATATCCGGCAAAGGGTGCGTAAAATCTGTTTCTGATCTTTTTCTTCAAAAAAATAGACCTCATCTTTTCGATGAAGTCTATTTTTCTTTAGCCTCTTAACTTAACGGCATTGGGCGAATGCCTGATGGGCTTTTATGCCGGTGGTGGGGGTCGAACCAACACGTGTTATTAGCACAAGGGATTTTGAGTTTTTATCCGCATCTTCCATCTGGTGTCATCCAGTGATATCTAATGATATCTGGTTCCCACTGTGCAAAGGCAAAATTCACGACTCAACGAACAATAATTTGAAATATCCACGATTTTTCGATGCGTTTTTCCTCTACTCTGTTTTTTCGGTTTGGACCGCCCAAATGGAAATTGGAGGGATGTTCAGGAGGGATGCAGGGCAAAACGCTCCTCTGCTTAGGCACAAAACGAAAGGAAAGTCAAGGATAATGAATCAAAATCAAGCAAAAGAGTATTATAAAAAATTATTTGTGAACTATCCTGATGTGCTGTCTGTCGAAGAAGCAACAACTTTACTCGGTTTCAAAAGCCAGACTGCCATCATCAGAAGAATCCATCAACATAGAATTCGCTGCCTGAAAGTCGGACGATCTTTCATGATTCCGAAAGAATATCTCATCGACTATCTTTTGGATAGCTAAATTATATAGCCATTATATTACATAGCGCACCACTTTTCAATAAGAAAAGAGTGCGCTTTTTATTTTCAAACGAAAGGCGGTTGATTTTTTGAACACAAGCTGGAGCAAAACGTTGAAAAAGCCACATGACCCTTGACTACTTTTACGGACAAGCCGGAGAACTGTTTTCATTCTACCGCATTCCCAAGGCTCTTTTTCAGGAGCCACGGTTCCAGAGTCTGTCCACCGATGCAAAAACCCTGTACGGCATCCTGCTGGACCGCATGAGCCTGTCTGTGAAAAACGGCTGGCTGGACGAGCAGAACCGGGTGTTCATTATCTTCACGATAGAGGATGTCAAGAGGGCGTTGTGTTGCGCAGACAACAAAGCGACCAAGCTGCTCCGGGAACTCGAAAAGTTTGGTCTGATTGAACGAAAACGCAGAGGTCTGGGAAAGCCAAGTTTGGTGTATGTGAAGAACTTTTCGGCAGAATCGTCAAAATCAATATTCCAAAATCGTGATTTTCACGATTCTGGAGGCTTCAAAAACGCAAGTCAAGACCCTTCAAAATCACGATGTAATAAGACTAAAGAGAATGATACTGAAATGAGTGAGACTGATCCTTTCTATTCTGAAGAAGCGGATGGGATGAGCAAACGCACCCAACTGGAAGAATATTTTTCTCAGTCTTTGGAGATAGACCTTTTGCTCCGGCTCTGCCCGGATGACAAGGACATTATCTACCAGATCGTAGACTTGCTGGTGGACACCTGCGCTACCAACCGTAAGCTGCTGCACATTGCTGGGGACGATAAGCCCGCCGAGGTGGTATGCAGTCGGTTTATGAAGTTGAACGCCGACCACATCCGCTTTGTGCTGAAGTGCCTTGCAGAGAACAGCAGCCCGATCCGAAACATGAAACAATACCTGCTTGCTTCTCTGTATAATGCACCCACCACGATGCAGCTTTTCTATCAGAACCAAACCAACCACGACTTAGCGATGCGGAGGTGATGAAAATTTCAAAGAAAGCAACCACAATAGCCATCGTCAACCAGAAAGGCGGCACCGGCAAGACCACCACCTGTGAAAATCTGGGCATCGGGCTGGCGATGGAGGGCAAAAAAGTTCTGCTGGTGGACACTGACCCGCAGGGCAGTCTTACCATCAGCATGGGCTGGCAGCAGCCGGACGAGCTGCCTGCCACATTGTCTACTCTGATGCAGAAAGCCATGAACGACCAGCCTATCCAACCCGGTGAAGGCATCCTGCACCATGCAGAGGGCGTTGACCTGATCCCTGCTAACATCGAACTGGCAGGGCTGGAAGTGTCTCTCGTCAACTGCATGAACCGGGAAAAGATGTTGAAACAGGTGCTGGACAGTGCCAAGCGGGAGTACGATTTTATTCTGCTGGACTGCACTCCTTCCCTTGGGATGCTGACCGTCAATGCACTGGCGGCGGCAGACACTGCTTTGATACCCGTACAGGCTCAATATCTTTCTGCCAAAGGTCTGGAGCAGCTTTTGCAGACAATCTGTAAGGTACACCGGCAGAAAATCAATCCGAAGCTGAAAATCGAGGGCATCCTGCTCACCATGACGGACAGCCGCACCAACTATGGAAAGCAGATCGACACTTTGATTCGTCAGGCATACGGTAGTAAAATCAAGGTGTTCGACCAGACCATTCCCCGGTCTGTTCGTGCTGCTGAAACCAGTGCCGCCGGCAAGAGCATTTTCCAGTATGACCCCAAGAGCAAGGTGGCAGAAGCCTATCAATCTCTTGCGAAGGAGGTGTTGGTGGATGCCGAAAAGCGGCTTAAACGTAGCACTGAAAGGTCTCGATGATATTTTTTCGACCGAAGAGTCCCGGCAGGAAGAACAGCGGGAGCAGGTACAACAGATTCCCGTCAGCGAACTTTTCCCGTTCAAAAACCACCCGTTCAAAGTTCTGGACGATGATTCCATGACCCGGACGGTGGAAAGCATTTCGCAGTTCGGTGTGCTTGCGCCGCTGATTGCCCGCCCCAGACCAGAGGGCGGCTATGAGATCATCTCCGGGCATCGTCGGAAACACGCCGCAGAGCTTGCAAATCTGGACACCGTGCCTGTCATTGTGCGAAATATGGAGGATGATGCCGCCACGATATTGATGGTCGATTCCAATTTGCAGAGAGAACACATCCTGCCCAGCGAGCGGGCATTTGCGTACAAGATGAAGCTGGATGCAATAAAAAATCAAGGTGCTAGGTCAGATTTAACTTCGTCCCAAGTTGGGACGAAGTTGAGAGCCGATGAAAAAGTAGCAAAAGATTCAGGCGAAAGTCGCAATCAAGTCCAGCGTTTTGTGCGTCTGACGAACCTTGTCCCTGAATTGCTCGACATGGTGGACGAGAAAAAAATCTCTTTTAACCCTGCGGTAGAACTGTCCTATCTGGACGAAAAACAGCAACAGGATTTTTTAGAAGCAATGGATGCTTCCCAGAACGCACCATCTCTTTCACAAGCCATTCGGATAAAAAAGCTGGCGCAGCAGGGTGAGTTTGACTATGATGCAGTCTACAACATTATGAATGAGGAAAAGAAAAGCGAACTGGACACCGTGACCATCAAAAACGAAACCCTGCGGAAATACTTTCCACGCAATTACACGCCCCGGCAGATGGAAAGCATCATCATCAAGCTGCTCGACCAGTGGCAACTAAAAAAGCAACAGGCAAAACAGAAGAAGCAGGAAGAAGCGCGCTGATCGCAGACTGAACCAAAAGACCCAGTTCCGGGTCTTTTATTTTGCAAAAATTTTGGAGGAAACGTCTATGAACTTTACTACCACTCACATCCGTTCCGAGAAAGTCACCATTGATACTCGCATCTACACGATTCTGAACGGCAGAAAAAAGCCTGGTGAAGTCTATCTCGCTGCCATTGCCCCGGATATGGAGCTGACCATCATCACGCTGGACGAGGCTCCCGGCATCCTGCCCTGCTTTGAGGAGGATGATGCCTGCCTGAACCTTCCCAACACCTCGCTGCTGCTCTGCTACAACCCGGCGCAGGTGCTGAAGATGGGCGGCAAGCACTACCTGACCGGCCCGGTGATTCTGGCTCGCACCAACATGGACGGCAGGGTCATCTCTCTGACCATTGATGAGGTCTACCTGTTCGTGCGACACGAAGTCGCTTAATTCAACTGTCTGGCAATGACCGGACCTGTTATTCCATTAGCAGTAGTCTACTGTCAACAAAGCGGCTGGTAACGGCTGTGAGGAAGCGTGACAGGACAAGGGTAGCCCCACCCGAAAGGGTTCAAGCTGAAACTGCGAGGTGAAAGCGATAAGCTGCAAGCAACAATGCGGTTGGGGAGCCTGACTTGTATGGTATGGTTAATGTAACGTGAATCACTGATAAACGTCGTTAAGGCCGAACAGGCTAAAGTTGCTGACAAGCCTGAACCAAAATGGTAATGCAGCTGGTTATTCCCCTGTATAGTGGGAATACATGGACACAAAGCTGCCGGCGGAGAAGTGAGACCTAACCCATACTGTTGAATAAGCGGAACGTGGTAAGCCCGTATTTCTCCGAGCAATCGGACGGAAACCGTAAGGAGACTTTATGAAATGCGGGTAGAAGAAAGATGGAAAAAGCGAATGCCGACCCTGTAATGGGGACGGATAGAGGTTGCAACATTACCTCATGCGAAAGCAGGCAGACTTCCATCCATGGTCTTTCTTTACGAGAGAATTTACAGAACTTTTCAAAATGGAGGAATTGCAAATGAACGAGAAATCGTGTGCACCGACTTGCAAAGTGGAAGATTGGGCCAGCATCGACTGGAACAAGGCTCGCGCTTATGTTAAAAAGCTGCAAATGCGTATCGTAAAGGCTCAACAAGAAGGTCATTACAGCAAAGTGAAAACGCTGCAATGGCTGTTAACTCACTCGTTTTACGCCAAAGCCTTGGCAGTGAAGCGAGTAACAAGCAATCGTGGTAAAAATACGGCTGGGGTTGACCATGAACTGTGGCTGACCCCAGAGGCAAAATTCAAGGCAATCAATAAACTGAAACGGCGAGGATACCGTCCTCAGCCTCTGAAACGTGTTTATATTCCGAAGAAAAACGGCAAACTGCGGCCATTGAGTATTCCGACAATGACAGACCGAGCCATGCAGACTTTGTACATGTTTGCACTGGAACCGCTTGCTGAAACCTACGGTGACCCGAACTCCTATGGATTCCGAATCGGCAGAAGTACGCACGATGCAATCGAGCAGTGCTTTACCGACCTGAACAAAGGAAAATCACCCGAATGGATTCTCGAAGGTGACATCAAGGGATGCTTCGACCATATCAGCCACGAATGGCTCATGGAAAACATTCCGATGGACACACAGGTTTTACAGAAATGGCTAAAGTGTGGATTTGTCGATACGAAACAGCTGTTCCCCACCGAAGAGGGTACGCCGCAGGGCGGGACTATCTCGCCCACTCTGATGAATATGACACTGGATGGGCTGGAACGGCTCTTAAAGGAACGACTGCCGACCAAACAGTACTTCAATGGGAAAACTCACTTTAATAAGATGAACTTTGTGCGCTATGCTGACGACTTTATCGTAACCGGAGAAAGCCCGGAATTTCTGCGCGAAGAAGTCCTTCCTATTATTAGAGAGTTTATGGCTGAACGTGGATTGCAGTTGTCCGAAGAAAAGACGGTTATCACCCACATCGAAGATGGATTTGACTTCTTGGGCAAGAATATTCGAAAATACAACGGAAAACTCCTTATCAAACCCTCGAAGCAATCGGTCAGTTCTCTGCTGAAAAAGGTGCGCGAAATCGTCAAGAGCAACAAATCGGCAAAGCAGGATTCCCTGATTCGCCAGCTCAACCCGGTTATCCGTGGCTGGGTCAATAACCAGCGATTTGTTGTGTCCGCTGAAGCATTCAGCAAAATCGACTATCAGATTTATAATTGTCTCTGGCAATGGGCAAAGCGCAGACACAAGAAAAAGAGCAGATGGTGGATTGCCAAGAAATATTGGCACTGCATCGGCTCTCGGAACTGGACTTTTGCCGCAGAAGAACGCTCCAAGAAGAGAAACAAAGAGCTTTCCTATTTTGCCCTCGAATATGCAACGGACACCAAAATCATCCGCTTTAAGAAAATCGTTGCCGAAGCAAATCCGTTCGATGCGCGGTGGAATGGTTATTATGAAGAGCGTGATGGTGAGAAAATGCTGAACAGCACCAACGGACGCGAAAAGCTCTTGAAAGTATGGAGAAATCAGCACCGCTGCTGCCCTGTGTGTGGAGAACCGATAACTTCTGACACAGGTTTCAAGGTTCACAAGGTGTTCCGACATGGAAAGTCACCATGGCTGGAAATGGTGCATCCCGAATGCCATACCGTATTGCACAAAAACGATGCTTATTTTGTTGCGCCGGGTTCCCTAACGGGAACTTTCTGAAAGGCTTGAGCCGTATGAGGGGAAACTCTCACGTACGGTTCTTAGGGGAGGGGCTGGCAGTAATGCCATCCTCTTACCCGATCAGACCCTTGAGAATAAGCAGAAGTTTATCTCGCAGATCATGACGAGCAAATCACCTATGCGATCTTGCGATGATATTGACGAACAGGCTTTATCTTACGCAGAAATCAAGGCTCTGTGTGCAGGCGACCCTCGCATCCGGGAAAAGATGGACTTGGACGTGCAGGTAGCAAAATTGAAGGTGCTGCGCGGAGACTTCCAGAATCAGAAATATCGTCTGGAGGATAAGCTGCTCAAAACATTCCCGGAAGAGATCCAGAAACAGAAAACCCGCATTACTGCTTTGCAGCAGGATTCACAGATTGCAGCAGCACATCCACAGGACAAAGAAAACTTCTGCGGCATGACCATCAAGGGCATGGTGTACGATGACAAAAAGGCTGCGGGCGAACGGCTGCTGCTGGCTCGGCAGGAGATGCCCAATGCTGATATGATGCTGCTGGGCACCTACCGTGGCTTTGAACTGAACATTCGATTCGACAGCTTCAAGAATGAGCATCAGGCCGTACTCCGGGCAGAGTTGAGTTACCCGGTGTCGCTGGGCGATGATGCGCGCGGCAATATCACTCGTCTGGACAATGCCATCGACAATTTCGCTGACCGTATTGCAGATGCCGAAAATGCTCTGCAAAACCTTGAACAGCAGAAGCAGGCCGCAGAGGTCGAAGTGGCAAAGCCCTTTGCACAGGACTTCCCAGAGCGACGAATACATCCGCCGCTATCTGGACACACGCTTAACCCGTCCTGAGGCATTTCCAAAGGCGGATCCCGCAGAATTGGCAGAAGAACTCCGCACCATCCGTGAGAAGGGCATTGCCGTTTCCCACGGCGAATACGTCCCGGATGCAGTCGGGATCGGTGCTCCCATTTACGGTATTGACGGACGCATTTCCGCTTCGGTCGGAATCATCGCACCGTATTCCCGTATTGAAGATGACACACATCTTCTGCACCTGCAGGATCAGGTCCGCCACAGTGCGGCAGAATTATCCTATTATATGGGACATACATTTAAGCAGGAGAAATAAAGGAGATTTCACTTTATGATTAATAAACGCTTATTTTTAGCAGGCTTAACAACCGGTCTTCTCTCCCTCTCCGCCGCTTTCCCGGCGATGGCAGGAAGCTGGAAAAATGGAG
>OGYD01002606.1_pt1 | contig 11395 bp, 10 predicted proteins | sample 1576441 | NCBI WGS metagenome assembly OGYD01 (sample SAMEA3541537, study PRJEB24748) | human gut metagenome | biome: human gut; feature: human-associated habitat; material: faeces | place: China | collected 2012 | reverse complement strand
GGATGTGCTCGAGCAGGATCCTCTTTCCGGCAGGAGGCGCCTTCGGCAGCATGAGGGCTGCAGGCACTTCGCGCATCTCTGCCCATACGGCAGCAAATGTCGCAGCCAAGGTCGCACTGACTCCTGCCAGACAGGCGAGAAGCGCCGTCGGCACATCGATCGGCAGCGGGAACGGAAGCGACGGCACGACATACATCGTCCCGTAGGCACGCGTCACGATTGCAGGCAGAAGCTGCGAGAGGAAGAGCGTGCCGAGCACGGCACCCATAAGCGAGGCAGCCCCGGCATAGAAGAGATACTTCTGCGCAATCTGCTCCGCCGAGTAGCCAAGCGCCTTGTACGTGCCGATCTCGATACGGTCGTCCTCGACCATTCTGGTCATGCTCGTGAGTGCCACAAGGGCCGCCACGAGGAAGAAGAAGAGCGGGAAGACCCGGGCAATCGCATCGATGCGGGAAGCATCGTTTCCGTAACTGATCTGCCCTACGCCCTTCGTGCGATCAAGCACATAGACCGAAGGCTCGGCGATGCCGTCGACCGCATCCTGCGCAGCTTGGAGCTGCTGGGCAGCATCGGCAAACCTGCTCTCAGCCTCTGCCTTCTTGCTGGCAAGCTCCGAGATGCCCTCCTCGTACTGCGCATAGCCATCCTCGAGCTGGCTCTCGCCTGAGGCAATCTGGCTGTCTGCGTCCACGAGCTGCTGGTACGCCGAAGCAAGCTGCGCTTCGGCATCTTTCTTGCTCTCAAAGTAGCGCGCCCAGCCTTCTTGCACCTGCTGCCTGCCCGCGTCTATCTGGGTGCGGGCGCTCTGCGCCTCATCGAGCTTCATCTCGTTGTCGGCAAGCTCGCGCTCGGCGTCTGCAATCTTCGTATCGCCTTCGTCTATGCCGGATGCAATCTGGGTCTCAACCTCGGTGCAGGCCTCCTGGACATCTGCTATCGCAGCAGAAGCGGCAGCGCGTATCTGATCCAGGACAGCTTCCGGATCGTCGTCGAGGTCGATGCCGTCGAACTCGGAGATCACCTTGTCGGCAAGAGCTTCAAGACGTGCCTTCGTCTCCTCGTCGCCGAAGTCCACAAGGTCTGAGGAGACAAGGTCCTTTGCAGCCTCGATGCCGCCCTTTACCTCGTCTGCGAGGGCAGAGATTTCCTCCTCGGTCGGCTCGTCCGTGCGCTGTGCCCATGTATCGAGCGTCGTGAGGACGCCCTGGATCGTGTCTATGTCAGATGCTGCCTGGACAAGCTCTGAGCGCTTCTCTTCCCATGTCTCCTTGCCAGCCTCGAGCTCACTCTTGCCCTCCTCGAGCTTCTGGCGTGCCGCATCGATATCCGCCTCCGTCATCCCGAGCTGTGCTTCCGCATCATCTAGCTGAGACTGGCTCGCTTCGAGCTGGGCCTTGGCCGAGGCAAGCTGTGCTTCGGCCTGGCGCCTCTCTTTCCAGTACGTGTTCCAGCCGTCTGCAGCCTTCTCCTTGCCCTCTTCGAGTGCCTGCCTGTTCTCCTCAAGCGTCGCCAGGGCATCGTCGAGCTGCGACTGTGCCTGAGCTATCTGGCTCTCTGCGTCTGCCTTCTCGCTCTCGTAGGTCGCCCTGCTCTCGTCGACCTTCTCCTGCGCTGCATTCTTCACTTCAGCCAGACGGTCCTGGGCAAGGTCATCCGCCTCGTCCTCGAGCCTCGTCTCGACACTATCGACGATGTCTGTGTACTCGTCCGAGAAGGCATCTTTTGCGCGTGCTCCTGTGACCGTGACATAGACCTGCGTATAGGGAAGATTGTCTGCAAAGGCTCCATCAGGCACGAAGAGGTACTGCTCGATCTTGCCTGAGCCCAAGGTTGTCGTGCCAAGAAGCGAGGTATCCACATAGTCGGCCGAGCGCACAAGCCCCGTGACGCGGAATGTCTTCTGCGTGAGCACGGAGTCGATATCGCCTGTCCCATAGAGGACTGTCACGGTATCGCCGATCGAGAGATTCTCCCGCATCGACACATCGGCGCTCATCACGCATTCATCGTCTGCCTCAGGCCACGCACCGCTCACAAGCTCTGCCTTGTTCATGGAGGAGGTGCCCTCCGCGGCACCTTCCGGCAGGGAGGAGATCCTCACCGTGTATTCATCATTGTTGAGCGAGACCATCGCATCGCAGGAGAAGAAGGGCATCACATCCTCGACGCCCTCGGTATCCCGTATCTTGTCCATCTGGCGGTCAGTGAAGCCGAGCGTCGAGACAAGGCGGATATCGTAGAGCGCAGAATCATCGTAGTAGGCATCCCCTGCCAAGCGCATGTCGCGGCCGACCATGTTGAGGCCGGCAAAGAAGCCGCAGCCGAGCGCGACAATACCGAGGATTGCGAGGAAGCGTCCCCACGACCCTGAGATCTTGCGAAGCAGGCTCTTTCTGAATGCGCCTTTCATGGCACTACCAGACCAGGGTATCGGCATCGAGAGGATGCTCGTTGACCTCGTTTGCCACAGCGTGTCCCCCATGGATGCGAATCACGCGGTCTGCGATAGCCGTGAAGGCGGCATTGTGGGTGATCACGACAACGGTCTTGCCGTGTGCATGCGAGCTTGCCTGCAGAAGATGCAGGATCGACTTGCCCGTCGCATAGTCGAGGGCTCCTGTCGGCTCATCGCAGAGCAGGAGCTTCGGATTCTTTGCGAGGGCGCGGGCTATGGAGACGCGCTGCTGCTCGCCGCCGGAGAGCTGTGCCGGGAAGTTGTCCATCCGCTCGCTGAGACCGACCTCGCGAAGCACCGTCGCCGGATCAAGCGGATCTTTCGAGATCTGCGTTGCCAGCTCGACGTTCTCAAGCGCCGTGAGGTTCTGGACGAGGTTGTAGAACTGGAAGACGAAGCCGATATCGTAGCGGCGGTAGAACGTGAGGTCGCGCTCCCCCATGCCCGATACCTCGGTCCCTGCGACCCATATCTTGCCATCCGTGACCGCATCCATGCCGCCAAGCATGTTCAGGACCGTTGTCTTGCCGGCACCCGAGGGACCGACAATCACGACGAACTCGCCCTCTTCGATCGTGAAGCTCATGTCCTTGACTGCAGCGACCTCCACCTCGCCCATGCGGTATATCTTCGAGACATCCCTGAACTCGACGAAGGCCATCTGCCACCTCCTGGAATCGGCTGCACCCTTGATTATCCTTCCCAGTATAGGCAGAGGGAACAGGCCATACCTGAAGGGAAGCAGGCAAATGGCACGAAACCGGGCCGCAGCAAGGCCGTGTCCACGTACATTTGGGTATCATCGGGACATGAAGCAAGAGGAAGGAGACTGCCATGGCAGAAGAGGACAGGAAGGCATTGAGGCGCTGCGCCGTGCATTTCGTGGGCCAGGTCCAGGGCGTCGGCTTCCGCTGGACCTCGCGCAGGATTGCGCTCGAGCTCGGCCTCACCGGCTGGGTCCGGAATGAATGGGATGGCTCGGTCAGGATGGAGCTCCAGGGCACGCCCGATGCCATCTCCTCCTTCTTCGGGAAGCTCCAGAACGCCTACCGCGACTTCCCGATCGACTACCGTATCGACGATATCGTGGATATCGCTCCCGTCGAGGACGAAGGACCCTTCACGGTGAAGCTCCGCTAGGAAGAGGGGCCACGCAGAGAGAAGTGCCGGGAAGATCGTCTCTTCCCGGCACTTCTCAGTCTTGCCAGATGAATTCGAGCGAGCAGGTGCGTCTGGGCACATAGGGGCTCTTCTTCCTGAGGAAGGCCGCAATGATGTCAGGGACCTCGTCGGAGCCGACAGGCTCAGACGGACACTCTCCGAGCGCCTCATAGCCGCCGGTGCCGGTCGAACGATAGTCGTTCAAGGCAAGCGTCAGCTTCTCGGGTACGGGACTTCCGTCTGCCATCGTAAGCTCGGTGATGCGTCTGCCGACAGGAAGCCTCAAGTCAGCAACGGCGTGGATCCCCTCATAGAGATCGAAGTTGTAGTGCTCGACCTTCGGACGCAGGAAGAGGTCTGATATCTGAGGCTTGCCGTCTGGACCAAGCTCGAGATAGGAGGCGCAGCGCTCGAGCGAGGACAGCAGTACCTCGCGCGTGATCTCTGCCTTCATGAGGAGGTTCGCGAAGGGATAGGCAGCGCAGATGTCGCGCTCCGTGACCTTCGCCGGAAGGCCCGTGGCGCCATTCGGCAGTGCCGTGCACGAGATATCTGCACCGCTTGCCTCGATCTGCGCCTCGTTGATGAGATGGGCGACGGCAGAGCCTGAGAGGGCGCAGGAGAGCTTCTCCTCAGGCTCGATCGGAGCCTCGAGCTCGCCCACCGATTCGGCAAGCCACTCTTCGGTCTTGGCAGCGAGCGGTGCGAGCATGGAGCTGAGCTCGTCGTCGGGTGCACCATCTGCCGCCATGAGATCTGAGCTCCACACCCAGCCAGAGCCATCGCCTGTGCCTTCGAGCGCAATGAAGCTCGTAGCGTTTGCTGGCGGCTGCACGCACCAGGTGCCCGCAATCTTCACGCCGTCGACTGCCATATGCTGGTGGCCTGTGAGGAGCAGGTCGATATCGGCTGTGCGTGCAATTTCGCAGGCAGCATTCTCGCGCGTCTTCGAGAGCCGCCTGCCGGTGGCAAGGTCCTCCTCGAAGCCGCCATGATAGATGCAGACGATCAGGTCTGCTTCCTCGCGGAGCTTCGCTGCCTCGCGCTGCACCGCCGACACGGGATCTTCGATCGTGATGCCCTCGAGATGCTCTGGCCTCTCCCAGATATTCACATAGTCTGTCACGATGCAGGTGATACCGAGAACAAGGCCCGAAGGGAGCGTGCAGACAGAGGACGGGACGATTGGAAGCTCCCCGCGCTCGTCGTGCACGTTCGCGCAGACGCAGACTGCATCGAGCTCTTCGAGGTACTGCTGAAGCACGTCGCGCCCGAAGTTGAAGTCATGGTTTCCGAGCGTCACATACTCGCAGCCAAGACGGTTCAGGGCAAGCGCGCAGGGATTCGTGCCCCTGCGGCTGCCGCGGAGCCAGACCTTCATGAGAGGCGTGCCCTGCATGGTGTCTCCCCCATCGACGATGAGGGAGTCGCCGTGAGAGCACCATTCATGGATGGGGTCCATGAGGCAGCAGATGCCCATGTGTGCACGTCTGCCCGTTGCATAGTCCTCATCGAGGATATGCCCATGCGTATCGGACGTAAATGCGATATGGAGCTTTGACACCTAGACACCCCTCGTCAGATGCGTGCGGATACGCGTCGAGATGTATTCGACAATGAGAATCAGGACGACGAGCCCCCAGAGGATCGAACCTGCCTCGTTCCAGCGGTAGGCGTTCATTGCAAAGATGAGCGGAGCGCCGATACCGCCAGCGCCGACGAGGCCGAGGACGGTAGCGTCGCGCAGGTTCATATCGAAGCGGTAGATGGCCGTCGAGATGAAGGAGCTCGAGAGCTGCGGGATGACGCCGAAGCGGATCTTGCGCCACGTCGTTGCACCCTCTGCGTCGAGCGACTCGAGGATGCGGTAGTCGAGGTCCTCAATCGTCTCTATGTACATCTTGCAGACCATACCGACAGAGCAGAGCGACATCGTCAGGAGGCCAGCGAAGGGGCCAGGGCCAGTGACACGCACGAACATGAGGCCGTAGACGAAGGGCGGCACCGTACGGACGGCCATGATGATGAGACGGGCGATGTTCGAGACGACCCTGCCGGTAAGGTTCCTCGAAGCGAGGAAGGCCAGAGGGATCGAGATGATGGCGCCGACGACCGTGCCGAGGAAGGCGATGCAGATCGTCTCGACGAGCAGGTACGGCACGCCTCCGGTCGTAAGGTTGAAGAGCAGGCCGGTATCAGGATGTGCGATGCCGGCAAGGATGTTGAGGGCGATCTGTCCGCCATCCTGGCCCGTGCCGGATGCCTCGACGGCAGAGCCGCTCCAGACGAGCAGGGCGACGACGACAATGGCGCAGGCAAGCTCGAAGAGCCAGCCCTTCGGGCGGTCCTCATATGCCTTGAGAATGCGTTCTTCCATATGCGGACCCCCTTAAGCCAGACGCCTGCGCAGTGCGCGGCTGATGGACTCGATGATGAAGACAGTGACGAAGAGCGCCACGAGGACCATGCCGACCTCGGGATACATGCGCCAGGCGATGCCCTCATTGAGGACAAGGCCGAGGCCGCCTGCACCGACGTAGCCGAGGATGGACGCGTAGCGGACATTTCCCTCGAAGCAGAAGAGGCAGTTCGAGAGATAGGACGGCAGGATCTGCGGCACGATAGCGGAAGAGAAGGCACGGACCTTGCTCGCGCCCATGGCTTCCATTGCCTCGAAGGCACCCATATCGACGGTCTCGATCTCCTCGTAGAGGATCTTGCCGACATAGGCGAACGTGAAGATCGCGATAGCGGTCGTGCCGGCAAGCGTGCCGAGGCCGAAGATGTAGGTCGCGATGAGGGCCGTGACAATCGTCGGCAGCGTACGGATGATCGAGAGCAGAAGGCGCATGAGGGCGACGACGACTTTGCTGTGGACGATGTTCGTCGATGCGGCGACAGCAAACGGGATCACGAGGACAGATCCGATGAAGGAGCCCAAAAGCGACATCTTGATCGTGTCGAAGAGCGGCTGCCACACGGATGGCATGTAGTCCCAGTTGGGCGGGAACATCGAGAAGAGGATGTCCCAGAAGCGTCCGCCATTCTCTGCCAGCACCGTCATATCGAAGCCAGTGACCTGGATCGAGATGATAGAGACGATAATGATGAGGACAGCGACGACAGGGCCGCGGGAAGCGCGCCTCGTGACGGTCTTGCCGTTTTCGAGCGTCACGGTCTTCGGCTTGAATATCTTGTCATACCAGGTAAGCGCAATGCCGCCCGAGATCGTCTCGGGGACCTTGGCGCTGGCGTGCTTAGCGGGCATCGGCCGCCTCCTTGGAAAGCTCGGGCACGATGAGCGGTGCCTCGTCGCCTTCGGCGTCCTTGCCATACACCTCGTCGAGCACACCCTGGTTCACATCGGATGCGGGACCATAGTAGACGACCTCGCCGGCACGGATGCCGAGGACGGAGTCGCAGTACTTGAGCGCGAGGTCCACGTGGTGGATGTTCAGGAGAATCGTGATGCCCATGTCCTGGTTGATGCGTTTCAGGTCGTCCATGACCTGACGGGCGGTCATCGGGTCGAGCGAAGCGACCGGCTCGTCTGCAAGGATGATCTCAGGGTTCTGAGTCAGCGTGCGCGCAAGGGCGACACGCTGCTGCTGGCCGCCGGAGAGCTGGTCGCAGCGGACGTAGGCCTTGTCGAGGATGCCCATCTTGTCAAGGGACTCGAGTGCCGCCATCTTCTCTTCCTTCGTGAAGATGCCGAACAGGGCCCTGTACCACGGGATATCCGGCACGAAGGCGGTCAGCACGTTCCTGAGCACGGTTGTACGGGTGATCAGGTTGAACGACTGGAAGATCATGCCAATCTTGCGTCGGAAGCGGCGCAGCTCCTTGCCCTTGAGCGATCCGACATCGGTGCCATTGACGGTCACCGTGCCCTCGGTGATCGGGTTCAGGCGGTTTACCGTGCGGATCAGGGTCGACTTGCCGGCACCGGAGCGGCCGATGATTGCGACGAAGCGGCCGTCTTCGATCGTGAGGTTGACATCCTTGAGCGCTTCGAACCCGTTCGGGTAGCGCATCGACACATGGGAGAACTCTATCATCTATCCATCCTGTCATGAGACCTGCATGCAAACGGGGACACCAGACGCGTCCCCGTTCAGAAAAACGCGCCGGGCCACCAGGAGTGGTACCGACGCGTTCAGAATGCCTTAAGAGTTGGAGCTCGACTTGAGCTTCTTGACCATTTCCTGAGCCTCGCGCTCGGAATCATAGTCGGAGTCCTGTGCCTCGACATAGCCGTTGTGGCTGTAGATGGCAATGACCTTCTTGCCTTCATCGGTGTTGCCGATGTTGATCATGGCCTGGGAGAAGGCCTTCTTGAAGTCGTCGGTCATCGTCTTGGAGGCCTTGGAGGCAGAAATCGTGTCGTTGTAGATCGGCTTCGTGACGCCGATGACATTCGTCTCGTCCCAGATGCTGGCGGTACGGCTGTAGTCAGACGTCCACTTGGACTCATAGTCGCGACGGCCATCAGCATAGACGCACAGAGCGTCGACCTGGCCGGAAGCGAGACGTGCGAAGGCGGAGCCGTAGGAGTCGGACTGGACAGCATGCGTGAGGTCGAGGACCGTCTTGCCGTAGTTGTCGTTGAGCCACAGGCACGGATAGATATAGCCTGCAGGAGAGCTCGAGCTCATGACGGACCAGTTGGCGCCGTTGATGTCGTCCCAGGTGAGCTCCTGGCCATTGTTGACCTTGTCGCCGAGAGCCTTGCCGGCATCGCTCGGGCCAGCGATGAGGAGGGCACGGTAGAACGTGACCTGCTGGTCGGATGCCGTGGTCGGCTTCTGGTCGTTCCAGTCCTTCGGATCGTCGGAGTCGATGGAAAGTCCATTGCGCGTAGCGGTGAGCAGGACCTCGCAGCCATCGGAGTAGAGGACATAGGTGCCGCCCGGAATGAAGCCCACGTCGATGGTACCGGAGGTCAGGCCCTCGCCGACTGCCTCATAGCTCGTGCCGACCGTGATGTCGACATCGTTCACGGTGTAGCCCTGGTTGCCGAGCTCATCGATGAGCATCTGCTTCAGAGGATCGGTAGCCGTGATGATCTGGTCAGGATCCTTGGAAGGCACGAATGCAACGTGCAGCGTGTCGATCGTCTTGGACTCGCTGCTCGAAGAAGAGCTGCTCGAGCTGGAGTTGCCACAGCCAGCAAGCCCTGCTGCAGCCGCGCCTGCGGCTGCGAAGCCGAGGAACTGACGGCGGGACAGCGAAGACGAAACGATACCTTTCGACATGGTTCTCCCTTCGATACGCAGGATCTGGACGCTCCCCGCGCCTTCCTGCAATCGCACAAAAGTGCGCCCGGTGCGCACATACCGTGCTGAGAATACACCTACTGGCAGGCTGAATCGTGCCAATTGCTGGCCCGTACACTATGATTACGGATTGTTACGCAAACTGCACATTGCCAAATAGGAAGATGACATGAGAAGCAGGCATGCGCGAAATGCGCAGGAAGTTTCACGAAAGGCTGCTAAGGGACAAGGCTGAATGCAGTTGCAGGGAGGCACACAATGGATGCAGCATTGGCAGCAATCAGGAGCGGCCACGCACAGATGGCAGGATGCTGCCTCGCCTATCTTGCCTGGTGGGCAATCTTCTTCTGGCCGAAGGTGGGAGGCCAGGAAGCCACAGGTCCGCTCCGCTATGTCGGTATCGCAGCCATCGTTCTGGCTGTCATCCTGGGCGCTCTGGGCGCTACGCGCATTGCCCAGGGTGCAGGCATCCTCGCTCCTCCCCATGCCGGCATCATCGCGCTTGCAGGAGGCATCGTGCTCTACATGGTCCTGCTCTTCGTGACCGAGCGCCTCTTCAGCCGGGTCCCTACGACCGAGCTTGTCCTCTTCTGTGCCTGGCTGGCACTCGAGCTCTTCTGCGCCGCAGGGCTCGCAGCGCAGGACAGCATCGCTTCTGCCGCGCTCATCACGATTCTTGCAGCCATCGGCTTCTTCCTGAGCCTTCTCTGCTATGTGAAGTACTACGAGCTTGCTCCGCTCGCCTCCTTCGTCTGCGGGTGCCTCCCGCTTGCAGGCATTGGCCTCATATCGCTCATCATCGCGCTTGCCATCTAGATAGTCTAGATATGGATAAGCATGCCCGCACCTTCCGGTACGGGCATGCTTCATCTCGCACTGTCTCTGTCCTGCTTTATGCTTCGGCAAGCGCCTTCTTGCCAAGCTCGAGCGAGCCCAGGATGCCCTGGTCGCCATTGCAGCCGGCAGACACGATATAGCTGTCGAGATCCTGCATCTGGGGTGTCACGATATAGCCGTTCATCATGCGCGCCACCTTGCTGCGAACGAGCGGGAAGAGCTGCTCCTGGTGCATGACGCCACCACCGAGGACGATCTTCTTCGGCGAGTAGCAGAGAATGTAAGTCATGAGGCCCTGGGCAAGGTAGTAGCTCTCGAGGTCCCAGACGCGCGGATTATCGGTAAGCTCAGCTGCCGGCTTTCCCCAATGCTTCTGGATGGCAGGTCCGGCAGCAAGGCCTTCGAAGCAGTCATCATGATAGGGGCAGTTGCTCGGAGCTGTATCCTCAGGATCCCTCTTCAGAAGGATGTGCCCGGCCTCAGGATGCATCATGCCGTGCATGAGCTTGCCTTCGACCATGACACCAGCACCGATTCCTGTGCCGATCGTGACGTAGACGACGTAGTCAAGGCCCTTGGCAGCGCCGTAGACTGCCTCTCCGAGGCAGGCAACGTTCACATCCGTGTCATAGCCCACAGGGATATGGAGGCCCTCCACGAAGGCATTCCTGAAGTTGTAGTACCGCCATGCCGTCTTCGGCGTCTCGAGGATGGAGCCGAAGAGCTTGTTTGCGGGGTCGACACAGGTCGGGCCGAAAGCACCGATACCGAGAGCATCGATATTGCGCTCGTGGAACCATTCGACCATCGGAGGTACGCACTCCTCAGGAGCTGTCGTCGGGACCGAATCGCGCTCGAGGATGTGTCCTTCCTCATCGCCGATGGCCATGACCATCTTCGTGCCGCCTGCTTCGAGTGCACCGATACGCGCCACTGCAATCACCTCATAGATCTCAGGGGTTAGCTGACCGATGACATGATATACCCCATCCGTAATCGGACATGCAGGGCTGAGGGTGAACGTAGCCCCAAAGGCCTTGTAAGGCTGTGCAGCCATTTGCCGAGACCACTGCCCCCTCTGCCTGCTTCAGCGTACGATACAAGGAGGAATTCGTCCTGAGGAGGCACCATGTCACGTCTCAAGCAGCTGAGGGCATATGTCGATGCCCGGCTCGATGCCCTGGACCAGAAGACCAGGAGAAGCGCATACGTGCATCTCTATGGGGTATCCCTTGCGGCGACCCTCATAGCCGAGAAGCGTGGGCAGAACGCTGAGCTTGCCTCTATGGCAGCAATGCTTCACGATCTGGCAGCTTATGAGACGGGCAGCTATAGCGACCATGCCCGCAGGGGCGCAGCACTCGCCCGAACGGTGCTAGATGAGCTGAATCTCACGACCCCCGAAGAGACCAATATGATCTGTTCTGCCATCTATAACCATGACAGCAAGGATCGGATCGATAGCCCCTTCGATGAGGTGCTCAAAGATGCTGATGTTATGCATCACAGCCTGAACGATACGTCTAAGCCGGTAAAGGAGAAGGAGAAGGCACGCTTCCTGGCGCTGAGAAAGGAGTTCGGTCTCCCCGAGCTGCCAGAAGCAGAATAGCAGATAGCAGAAGGGCCCCCGCATGATGCAGGGGCCCTTCTGCCAGGCCGAACA
>OGYD01002603.1_pt1 | contig 11406 bp, 7 predicted proteins | sample 1576441 | NCBI WGS metagenome assembly OGYD01 (sample SAMEA3541537, study PRJEB24748) | human gut metagenome | biome: human gut; feature: human-associated habitat; material: faeces | place: China | collected 2012 | reverse complement strand
CCCAGCACCCATACCAACAGAAGCAGCAGCGCCAATAGCCCGAAGTTCGCCGCCGTGAACAGCAGCAGAATGCAGCTGACGGCCATGATGGGCGCGCCCACCAAACAGACGCGGCGGTACGAAAATGCCTGGCCCATGCTCTGCATGATCTGGGCAAAGCGTTCTTCGCGCCCAATGCCCAGCAGCTGCTTGATGCCGCCGGTCAGCACAGCACCATAGCTCAGGCCCGCGCTGCCCACGCTGGCCCCAGTGGTTTCGGTTGGGGTCACGGCGGCGGTATAGCGGTTCCAGCTGATAAACACCGCCAGCACCACCGCCGCCAGAATACTGCATTTTGCCAGCGATACGCCGAAAATGCGTGCAGGCTTTGTATCCGGGTGCGGCGTACCGAACAGCTGATCCAGCCCGATCAGGAACGTAACGATCAAGGCATAGGCAAAACCGATATCTTTGGTCATGGTCAGCACGGCAAGTGGCATGGCACAGGCAAAAAAGCCGGTTTTGCGCCCGCCCGCCGCGGCATACAGGCACAGGGTTCCGCCAAACAGCAGCGCCAGGGGGGTATCCGCCATGGCGTTGGCGTAAATGGTGGATGGGGTGCCCGCCGGAACCACGCTGAAAAAGAACGGCAGAAGAAAGCCCGCAGCAAACACCAACACAGCACCCGCCCAGTTTTTGCGCGGCATGGCTGCCGCCGGGGCAATGCAGGCCAGGAACAAAATATCCAGCCCGGCCAGGCACTGCCATTCATAAAACTGGCCCGGTACGCGCTGGAAGAGATAGGAAACCAGGCTGGTTGCCGGGTAGGTAAAGCTCGCCGTCAGGTTGATGGGATCCGCCACATACAGCGCAGCGCGCTCCGCCACCATCTTGGGGGCCAGGCCCCAGGCGGTAAATTCATCCCACTGGGTAAACATGGGCTGCTGCAAAGCAAACAGCACCCACAAAAAGCAGCTGCCGCCCACAAAAAGCAAAAAGCCGGGGCTGAACAGCGCCTGCCGGATAGCCCGCCACCCGGCACGCACCCCAAAGTAGACCCCACCGGCCAGCCAGACCGCCATGATGATAAAATGGCCGAACTGCAAAAGCCCCAGCAGGGAAAGCAGATACAGCACCACGACCGACCCGCACAAAGCGGGCAGCGGCAGCAGGGCGGCATCGAACCGGGTGCATGCCGCCACGCACAGACAGCATGCGGAGAAGAACAGCAAAAACAGCAGGCCGAATACAATCTGCACGGTACAGCACCTCCCGGATTGAAATTAAAAAATAATAGAGAATCATGTTGGTGGACCGCCGCCCGGTGGGCGGCTTAGAAAATTGGGGCAAGGTAGCATATAAAGGCTGATTCTATACCCGAAGACTATCACGCAAAAGCCGCGAAAAACCGCAGATTTGATCGTGCCGTAGGCACACCGCCATTATTCTTTTAACTATTCTCTCATATACGCGTAAGCCAGCTCACGCATATACGACGTACACCGGCCCCACAAAGTAGTGCTGGAAGAGCAGCACAGCGCCCAAAACGGCATAGCAGGCGCACAGCGGGATGATGGCCGCTTCGGCCTTTTCTTCCGTGATGGCGGGGCGGATGGTTTTGCGCAGCAGTACGGCCAGGGCGGGCAGCAATGCCAGCCAGACGCAGAGGAAATACCGCGCCTGCAGCCCCACAATGCGCACCATGCCCACCGGGGTATAGGTGATATACATGGCTGCCATGGCACCGGCGGCGTACACCAGCGCCAGCAGCGCCGCCCCGCCCACGCGGCGGCGGGTGGGGAACGCATCGGCGCGTTTTGGCTGCGCAGCAGCCAGCAGGGCGGCCAACAGCAGCACCAGCGGGCCGGTCAGGTTCAAAAAGCTGATAGGCAGGTCCTTCCAGCCGAACAGGCCGAGCTGCCCAATAAAGAAATCATTCTCTCCCAGGGTCCCCCAGAATGCTGCAATGGTCCGCAGAGGGTTGCGCAGCACAAAGGCCAGCTGTTCACCGCCGTTTACCGTGCTGCCGCCCTGGCGCTCAATGATGGGATAGTTATAGCGGAACGCCGTTCCGTACCATTCCGTCAGCAGGGTAACGGCCATAGCACCGCCAAAGCCGCCCAGCGCCCACAGCGGGCGGCGTCCCTTGGCGTGCCATTCCCGCTTTGCCACCAAAAAGATAGGCAGCACCCACAAAAGGTTCAGGTACGGTTTGGCGATATTGACAAAGATGCAGGCGGCGGTGTAAATGCCCACCGTCCGGGTGTCCCACTCCTTGCGGGTCAGCAGGGCAAGCATCAGGTAATAGCAGCCCAGCAGGGTTGCATCATAGCTCAGTGATGCCCCCATAAAAAGCGACATCGGCAGCAGCATAATGGCCGCAAAGGCCGGGCGGTAACGCTCCGCTTTGGCCAGCGCCAACGCGCACAACAGCGTGTAGGCCAGCAGGTTGACGATGCGCCCGCCATACAGGCAGCCCAGCGCGCCAAAGCTCAGCAGGCGTGCCAGCGCCATACCGACCGCGCCCGGCAGGAATGGAATGACCAGAAAGCTGACCGGCTCGCTGACCGGGTCCGGCACAGAATCCCGCACATCGTGCGCCAGGTACAGGGCAAAGCTATCCGCCATGCTCTGCACTGCGCCTTCCTTGCCGTATTGCTTCAGGGCATAGCCCGCGGTGTTATAGGCTTTTTCCGCCCCGGTATCGGGGTCGGTGCCCACACCGGCAGAGGTATGCGCATTCACCCATGCACCGGGGAACGCTTCCAGCAGGTAGGCCACATCGTCCGGGTAGGTGCGGGAAGCATCAAAATCAAAGTGCCCGGTGGAGATGGCATAGGTGCGCAGGTAATGGTCGGCTTCGTCCGGCGTTTGCAGCGGCGGGTTGGCAAATGCAAACAGCAACCCGCACAAAAAGATGCACACGGCCCCTTTTGCCGCAAATCCTTTTGCAAACCGCCGCACACAATACCCGGCCAGCAGACATACTTCCAGAAAGGCCGCACACCCCAGTGTAACCTCCAGGGGGGACACACGGTTATCCAGCCCAAAGAACACCCGCCAGTAATAGGCCCACAGCACGCCGCACACGGCGGCGCACAGCACAGCCAGCCCCCACCGCAGGGCGGCGGGCAGCTTTTGTAATTTTATTGGCATAAAACTCCCTTACAACCGCCCTTACAGAATGTACTGGCCGACCTTGTACTGGTCCAGGTTGCCGCGCAGGAACTCAATGGTTTCGGCAAGGCCCTGTTCAAAGGTATACTGCGGTTTCCAATCGGTCAGGGTGCGCAGCTTGGTAGCATCGCCCAGCAGGCGGTTGACCTCGCTCTTTTCGGGGCGCAGGCGCTCGGCTTCGCAGACGATCCTGGCGCTGGGGTTGATCTGGGCAATCAGCTCATTGGCCAAATCGCCGATGGAATGTTCCACGCCGGTGGCAATGTTGATTTCCTGGCCAATGGCGGCATCGCAGTCCGCAATGGCCATAAAGCCGTGGGCGGTATCCTTGACATAGTTAAAGTCGCGGGTGGGGGTCAGGCTGCCCAGCTTGATCTCCTGCTGGCCGGCCAGCAGCTGGGGGATGATGGTGGGGATGATGGCGCGGCCGCTCTGGCGCGGGCCATAGGTGTTGAAGGGACGCACAATGGAAACCGGCAGGTCAAAGCTGCGGTAAAAGCTTTCAGCCAGACGGTCCGCGCCGATCTTGGTGGCGGAGTAGGGGCTCTGGCCCTGGAACGGGTGGTGCTCGTCAATGGGCACATACTGGGCGGTGCCGTATACTTCGCTGGTGGAAGTAACCATCACGCGCTGGGTGCCCAGCTCGCGGGCGGCGTTCAGCACGTTCAGGGTGCCCTTGATGTTGGTATCCACATAGCTGTCCGGGCTGTGGTAGCTGAACGGAATGGCAATCAGGGCAGCCAGATGGAACACGCGCTCCTGCCCGCGCATGGCAGTACGCACGCCGTTGGGGTCACGTACATCGCCCATAAAGATATCCATTTCATTGCGGATCTCCGGGGGCAGGGTATCGATCCAGCCCAGAGAACCAAACGAGTTATACAGGCAGAAAGCACGCACTTTCTCGCCGCTTTTTACCAGCTCTTCGGCCAGATGGCTGCCGATAAAGCCATCGGCACCGGTCACCATAACGGTATGGGACATTGTAAAAACACTCCTTTTTATATGGCAATACCGCCCGCAGGGCAGAACAATCCAATTATTACAAAATAGTATAACCGATTTGCGGCCTGATTTCAACCAATGCCCCGCCCAGCGTGCAAAAAAGTGCCAGGGCTGCCGCGGATAAGGTAGGCCCACATTAAATTTATATAAAGATTATTCCGTTTGTATCAAAGAGTTCGGCAATATGTTATAATAGGATAAATACAGTGCTGGGCCGCATTCCCTGCCCTGTAGTGGAAAGGAGCCTGCACCCATGCCGCAACGCGAACCTGCCCTGCTTTGGCTGCGGGACTTCGCCCTGACCGCATTGGTCCTTGCGCTGTGTACGCTGACAAGCTGGGTATTTTTCCGGCTGGATTTTGTTTCTTCCAACTATATCCTGACCTATATCCTGGGCGTCATGTATATCAACGTCTTTACATCGGGGTTGGTGTACGGCGTTGTGGCTTCGCTGTTCTCGGTGATGCTGGTCAACTATATGTTCATTGACCCCTTTATGCAGTTCCGCATCCGGTCAGACGACATGGTAACGGCAGTGGTCATGCTCTGCGTTTCGCTGCTCTGCTCCTCGCTGACGGGGCGTATCAAGGTACAGGCCGCCCAAAGCGAGCGCAAAGCCTATGCTTCGCAGGTGCTGCTGGAAGCCAGCCGCAGCCTGTTGGGGGCCGAGGACCCTGACACCATTCTGCGGATAACGGCCACCCAGCTGGGCAAGCTGTTGGAGCGCCCCGTCTGCTTTGCCTCCGCACCGGAGCACATTGCACCGGGAACCCTGATTCTGCCCCCTCCCGCCCAGACGGATTACCGCAGTTGCCCGGCGCTGCATGAGTTCAGCACCTATGAGCACAATCTGGCATTATCCATCCTGGATGTGTGTTCCCTGGCGCTGGAAAAAGAAGCCTCCAACCGCGCCCGGCGCGAAATTGAGGAAGCCGCCCGCCAGGAACAGCTGCGCGCCAACCTGCTGCGCAGCATCAGCCATGACCTGCGCACCCCGCTGACAAGCATTTCCGGCAACGCGCTGATTTTGACCGAGAAAAATCCCCTGCTGACCGAGGAAAAGCGCCGGGAGCTTTCTGCCGCAATTTATGAGGACGCCAACTGGCTGAACCATCTGGTGGAAAATCTGCTTTCCATCACCCGGATGGAGAACGGCCAGGTAAACCTGCGCATTCAGCCGGAGCTGGTTCAGGACATTTTTGACGATGTACTGACCCATTTAGACTATGACGCCGCCCGCCACACCATTGTGACCAACGTGGCGGATGACCTGCTGATGGCCGATATGGACGCCCAGCTGATCGAGCAGGTGCTGGTGAACCTCATCAACAACGCCATCAAATATACCCCCGAACATTCCCGCATCGAGCTTTTCGCCGCGCCGGAGGGTAAATTTGTCCGCATCTGCGTAACGGATGACGGCCCCGGCATCCCGGAAGAAAGCCGGGACAAGCTGTTTGATATGTTTTATACCCTTGGCAAAACCCGCAGCGATGGCCGCCGCGGGCTGGGTCTTGGGCTGGCCTTGTGCCGTTCCATTGTTGCCGCCCATGGCGGTGTGATCGATGTACAGAACGCTGCACCGCACGGTGCCTGCTTCCGTTTTACACTCCCGCGAACTGAGGTGACCCTGTATGAATAAACCGCTGATCCTTGTGGTGGAGGATGACCCGGCTGTTGCACGGCTGATCTCCACCACACTGGAAACCCGCAATTATCAGTACCACCGTGTACAGAACGGAGCCGGTGCCCTGTTGGAAGCTGCTTCGGCACGGCCAGATGTAATTTTGCTGGACCTTGGCCTGCCGGATATGGACGGTATTGATGTGATCCGCAAGATTCGCGGATGGAGCAATGTGCCCATTCTGGTGGTTTCGGCCCGCAGTGATGATACCGACAAAGTATCCGCCCTGGATGCCGGTGCAGATGATTACCTGACCAAGCCGTTTAGCGTGGAGGAGCTTTTGGCCCGGCTGCGCGTGGCGCTGCGCCGTGTGCGGTATGATACTTCCCGCGCAGGTGACCAGGCCAGCATATACGAGAACGGAGAACTGCGCATTGACTATGCCGCAGGCTGTGTGTACCGCGGCGGAACGGAGATTCACCTGACCCCCATTGAGTACAAGCTGATCTGCGTGCTGGCCAAGAACACCGGCAAAGTGCTGACCCACAACTATCTGCTGAACGAAGTCTGGGGCAGCCCGGCCGCATCGGATACGCCGTCCCTGCGCGTATTTATGGCAACGCTGCGCAAAAAAATTGAGGAAGACCCCAGCCACCCCCGCTATATCCAGACCCACATCGGCGTTGGCTACCGCATGATCCGCCAGTAAAGTTTGGCTTTCAAAATGTAACCGCAACAGCCCGTCCATCCGTTTGTTGCTGGATGAGCGGGCTGTTTCAATTTTATTTATTCGGTTTTCTCTGCTTTACTTGGCTGCGCGGCGTCCGCCTTTGCCGCCGGTCTTTTTGGCGCGGCCGGTGCCGGTCTGGGTGCGGGTGGACTTGGGGGCCGTTTTCTTGGGTTCCGGCTTTGGCATATCCTTTTGCAGCAGCTTATCCGGCACGGGCTGGATGCTCCACAGCTGGTTTTCGCCAAACACATCCTGCCAGATCTGGGCCTGGGTACCGTTATCGACCCGCATGCCTACCAGGTCAATGACCTTATCAGCCAGCACATTGCGGATCTTGGCCTTGCCGCCATCGGCGGGAACAATCTCCCACCGCTGGCCCTTGCCGGTGGTTTTCTCCCACTGGTGCACCCAGGTTCCGTTCACAACACCACTCATGGCCAGGTCCATCACCTTGCCGGTAAAGCGGTTTTTGATGCGGTACTGGCCTTCGGCGGCTTCCTCAAAAATCCATTGCTGCCAGGGCTGACCCTCATAGCTCCACAGGCGGATGGATGCGCCGTTCTCGGTGTTGAAATCGGCAACTTCCAGCACGCGGCCATTGGCGGCAGCGATAGTATAGCAGGCGCCTTCCCGAATGACGGTCTGTGCGGATTTTTTCATAGCGTTTTTCCTCCTTTGCCTGTGCGGCGCTTTTGGTGCCTTACAGGTTATGTATTTATTGTACATATTATAGCACATTCGCACAAAGCGGTTTTGCCAAAATCGTGTAAAGTTTTTTGGTAACACTGCACGCTTTTTCGGGGTTAGCGGGCGGTTTAACCAAAGGTGGCTTGCATTTTTCAGCAATCTATTCTATGATATTATATAAATAATTGTAATTATAGGAGGCACCCACCTTGAGGATCGCATTGATTGCCCATGATTCCCGCAAAGAGCTTTTGGCCCAGTTCTGCACAGCCTATGTGCGTATTCTGTCTCAGAACGAACTGGTTGCCACCGGCGTGACGGGCAAAGTGGTACATGATACCTGTGGGCTGCCGGTTCACTGCCTGTACCCCGGTGCACGCGGCGGTGCCGAGCAGATTTCCTCCATGATTGCCTGCGGCGAAATTGATATGCTGCTGTTTTTCCGCGACCCCGTCAACGCCCGGCCCAATGAGCCGAACACCGTTACCCTGCTGCGCCTGTGCGATACCCGCGCCATCCCCGTTGCCACCAACATTGCCACTGCCGAGGTTTTGGTCCACGGCCTGGAGCGCGGAGACCTGGCCTGGATCGAATTGCAGCGCGGGAGAAAATAACGAATATCCACGAAACCCCAGCAAGCATTTGTAGGGCAATACCGCATAATTCTAAGTGCCGATACGGCGGCTGCGGCACTTAGAATTATGCGGTGTTGCCTTAGATCAAACAGAAAAGGTCTTGCTTCAATGATACAGCCCGCATTCCGCCCCAAGCAGCCGGAATACGGGCTGTATTTATACCTTGAATTATACTGCTTGTTATACAATACAAACGCAAAACAAATCGTATAACTCAAGAAGCAACATTTTTTGCGTGCAGACCCCGTAAACCGGGCGGCAAAAACTGGACAGGGAACAGCTTTTTCGGTATAATGTAAAAATTACGAGATTTGTAAGGGAAAGTAAGGGTACAACATATGCTGCAAACGATCGCGGCTGTCAACCAGGCAGTCAACAACTTTATCTGGGGCGTTCCCGCCATGGTGTGCATCATCGGCGTGGGGCTGCTGCTCAGTGTGCGCACCGGCTTTATCCAGATCCGCAAATTCCCCTATGCCATCAAAACCACGATTGGCCGCATGTTCCGCAAGCGAGATGCTTCCGATGGTGCAATGACCCCCTTCCAGGCGGTGTGTACCGCGCTGGCGGCCACCGTGGGTACCGGCAATATTGCCGGTGTGGCGGGGGCTATTGCCATCGGCGGGCCGGGCGCGGTGTTCTGGATGTGGTGTTCCGCCCTGCTGGGCATGTGCACCAAATTTTCGGAGGTCACGCTGGCGGTACACTTCCGGGAACGCAATGCCAATGGCGAGCTGGTGGGCGGCCCGATGTATTACATCAAAAATGGCCTTGCCAAACACTGGCGCTGGCTGGCCGCCATTTATGCTCTGTTCGGCGTGCTGACGGTGTTCGGCACCGGCAACGCCACGCAGGTCAACACCATTATCACCGCCATTGATGCCGCCCTGAACCAGTATGCCGTTGTGAGCGATAAAGCTATGGCAACCGTCAACCTGGTCATCGGCATTGTAGTGGCCATGCTGGTGGCGCTGGTGCTGCTGGGCGGCGTGAAGCGCATTGGCAGTGTCAGCGAAAAGCTGGTGCCCTTTATGGCGCTGACCTATGTGGTGCTGGCTCTGGGTGTGGTGCTGCTCAACCTGCCGCGTCTTCCGGAGGTGTTCACCTCCATTGTGGCGGGGGCGTTCAACCCGGCGGCCTTTACCGGCGGCGCAGTGGGCAGCTTGTTCCTGAGCATGCAGAAAGGTGTTTCCCGCGGAATATTTTCCAACGAAGCGGGCCTTGGCACCGGCTCCATTGCCCATGCCTGCGCTGACACCAAAAAGCCGGTCAAGCAGGGCGTGTTCGGCATCTTTGAAGTATTTGCCGATACCATTGTGATCTGTACCCTGACGGCGCTGGTCATCCTGTGCAGCGGCACGTCGGTCAATTACGGCCAGGCCGCCGGTGCGGAGCTGACCATCTCCGGCTTTACCCTCACCTATGGCGGCTGGGCATCGCTGTTCACGGCGGTGGCGCTGTGCTGCTTTGCATTTTCTACCATCATCGGCTGGGGGTTGTACGGCTCCCGCTGCATTGAGTATCTCTTCCACACCGACAAAGTGGTGCGGCCTTTCCTGGTCGTTTACTCCTTTGTTGCCATCCTGGGCGCTACCGTGGACCTGGGCCTGCTGTGGAGCATTGCGGATACCTTCAACGGCTTGATGTCCATCCCCAACCTGATCGCGCTGCTGCTGCTTTCCGGAACGATGGTCAAGCTGGTGAAAGAGTTCTTTGCCAAAGAACCGCAGTAACCCCAAATAGTAAAACTCTAACAAAACACCTCCTGCACGCCCCGCCGCATTGCGGCATAGGGTAGTGCAGGAGGGGTTTTTATGCCAAGTGGAACCTTGCAAGTGTATACAGCACTGGCCGAAAACGCTGCGCCGCTGCCCGGCGTGACGGTGCTGGTGCTGAACGAAGCGGGAATACAGATTGCACGCCTGACCACCAACGATGTCGGTTCCGCCCCGGAACTGGTGCTGACTGCCCCGGACGAAGCCTACAGCCTGGATGAAGCCAACACCACGGTGCGCCCCTATGCGGTGTATCAGCTGCGGGCGGAGATGACTGGCTTCCAGACGATCGAACTGGAGGGGGTGCAGGTGTTTGCCGGGCATCAGACGGTGGCGCGGCTGCAATTTTTGCCCGCTGCCCGCACCCTGCCCGAAGTGGAGCCGGAAACGATCCCAGAACACCCGCTGTTTGCCGGGGACGGCGGCAGCGGCCCGGCCCCCATCGGCCAGTGCGCCGATGCTCGCGTGCTGAGTGAGGTGGTGGTGCCGAAGAAAATTACCGTCCACCTGGCCCGCCCGGCGGTCAGTGCAGCAAACGTGACGGTCAGCTTCCAGGATTACATTGCCAATGTCGCATCCAGCGAGGTATACCCCACCTGGCCGGAGCAGGCGCTGCGGGCCAACATTCTGGCGCAGATCAGCCTGGCGCTGAACCGCATCTGGACCGAATGGTACCCCAGCCGGGGCTACAGCTTTAACATTACCAACTCGCCGGGGGTGGACCAGGCGTATGTGCGGGGGCGCACGGTGTTTGCCGTGATGGAGCGCCTGACTGCCGAGCTGTTCAACACCTATGTGCGCCGCACGGGGGACACCGAACCCTATTATACCGAGTATTGCGATGGCAAAAGCGTGACCTGCCCCGGCATGAAGCAATGGGGCACTGTGGACCGCGCCAAGGAGGGCAAAAGCGCCCTGGAAATTCTGCGGTATTACTATGGCAGCCGGGTGCAGCTGGTCACCACCAACAACATTGCGTCCATTCCGCAAAGCTACCCCGGCAGCCCCTTGCGCCGCGGCAGCACCGGCACCGCGGTCAACGTGCTGCAAAAACAGCTCTCCCGCATTGCCAAGGACTACCCGTCCTTCGGCAAACCGGCCATTACCGGAACGTTTGATGAAGCCACCGAGAACAGCGTGAAAAAGTTCCAGAAGCAGTTTTCCCTGACTGTGGACGGCGTGGTGGGCAAGGCAACCTGGTATAAGATCAGCTATATCTATGTCAGCGTCAAGGACCTTGCCGAGCTGACCAGCGAGGGTGAAACCTTTACCGGTGCCCAGAGCGCCGGGGCGTGGCCGGGAACCGTGCTGCGCCGCGGCAGTACCGGGCGGAGCGTGGAGCAGGTGCAGTTCTGGCTGTCCAGCCTGGCGCAGTTTGATTCCGATCTGCCGTCCGTCCGTGTGGATGGCAGCTTTGGCGCGGCCACGGAACGCGCGGTCAAGGCATTCCAGAAATCGGAGGGTTTGACACAGGACGGCGTGGTGGGCCAGACGACCTGGCAGGAACTGTACGCCGAGTGGGTGAACGCCCAGAGCGATGCCGGCGGCACCGCTTACCCTGGCACCGCTCTGCACACCGGCAGCCGCGGAAACGCGGTGCGGCTGGTGCAGTTCTGGCTCAGACTGGCTGCAGAAAATTATACCGGCCTTTCCAACGTGACGGTGGACGGCAGCTTTGGCAGTGGCACCGCCAGTGCAGTGCGGGCGTTCCAGAGGCTGTTCGGCCCCGCCCTACGGGTGCAACGCTGGTGGTGCCTAGCAGCGGGCCGATGTAGGCATCGGCCCCTACGGAGG
>OGYD01002593.1_pt1 | contig 11449 bp, 7 predicted proteins | sample 1576441 | NCBI WGS metagenome assembly OGYD01 (sample SAMEA3541537, study PRJEB24748) | human gut metagenome | biome: human gut; feature: human-associated habitat; material: faeces | place: China | collected 2012 | reverse complement strand
GCAGGAAGGGGTCTGCCTTCGGCGCGGGCTCCGGTTTGGCCGCCGTTTTCGACAGCGTGGCCACGGGCTCTTTTTCTGCCTCGAGCGCTGCGCGCGCACCGTAATACACGGCATCGAACACCGCGCGCTCGTGCGAGAATTTCACCTCGGTCTTTGCCGGGTGGACGTTCACGTCCACGGCCGCGCAGCTGAGCTCCACATACAGCACGCACGCGGGAAAGCGTCCTACGAGCAGCGTGTTGCGGTAGGCCTGCTCGAGCGCGGCCTGCAGCGCGGCGGATCTGATCCAGCGGCCGTTGCAGAAGAAATGCTGCTGCGCGCGGCTGCCGCGCCCGGCAGCGGGCGAGGAGATGAAGCCGTGCACGCGCACGCCGTCGACCTCGCCCTCACAGGGCAGGAGCGTCTTTGCCAGCTCACGCCCGAGCAGGCTGTACACGCAGCTGTCGAGCTTGCTGTCGCCGGGGGAGAAAAACAGCTCCTCCCCGTCGCGGATGCAGCGCACGGACACGTCCGGACGGCCGAGCGCACACCGCAGCGCGGCGGCGGCGCAGGCGGCGCCCTCCGCGCGGTCGGTCTTGAGAAACTTGCGCCGGGCGGGCGTGTTGTAAAACAGGTCGCGCACGATCATCGTCGTGCCCTCGGGGCAGCCGGTCTCGTACATGTCCTGGATCTCGCCCGCGTCGAGCGTCATGTGCGTGCCGCCCGGTGCGCCGCGCCGCCGCGTCGTGAGCGTGATGTGCGACACGGCGCTGATGGCGGCCAGCGCCTCGCCGCGAAAGCCCATCGTGCCGATGGCCTCGAGCCCCTGCGCGTCGTGCAGCTTGCTCGTCGCGTGGCGCAAAAACGCGATGCCCGCGTCCTCGGGCGTCATGCCGCAGCCGTCGTCGGTCACGCGCAGGTAGGTCGCGCCGCCGCCGCGCAGCTCCACCGTCACGGTGCGGGCCCCGGCGTCGAACGCATTTTCCACCAGCTCCTTGACCACGGAGGCGGGACGCTCGACGACCTCGCCCGCGGCGATCAGATCCGCAAGATGCGGAGAGAGAATTTGAATATCGGGCATGGTTTGCCCTCCTTTGTGCACAGTCGGCGGGAAGCGAGCTTCCCGCGCGTATATTATAAAGGATTGGCATTGAAAATTCCACCGCGAAATGCTACAATATTCTATCACACTTCAAATTTTACCCGGATATATCCGGACAGGCAGGAGCATTGCATGAGCTATCAGAGAGTAGAGATCCCCGAATCGGACATCCAGCGCCAGCTGGACATCTGCGCGCAGCTGCGCGCGCATTTTTCCGCCGGCGGCCGTCAGCCGCTGGCCATGGTCGACACCTACGGCTGCCAGCAGAACGAGGCCGACAGCGAAAAGCTGCGCGGCTATCTGCGCGCCATGGGCTTTGACTTCACACAGGACGAATTCGCGGCCGACGTCGTCGTCATGAACACCTGCGCCGTGCGCGAGCACGCCGAGACGCGCGTGTTCGGCAACGTCGGCGCGCTGACGCACACGAAGGCGCGCAATCCCGAGCAGATCATCGCGGTCTGCGGCTGCATGGCGCAGCAGGAGCACGTGGCCGAGAAGCTGAAAAAGTCCTACCGCATCGTTGACCTCGTCTTCGGACCGCACGAGCTGTGGCGCTTCCCGGAGCTGCTGCGCAGCGTCTGCACCGAGCACCGGCGCGTGTTCGCCATCGACCCGGCGGACGGCAGCGTCGCCGAGGGCATCCCGCGGCAGCGCGACGGCAGCGTCAAGGCGTGGCTGTCGATCATGTACGGGTGCAACAACTTCTGCACCTACTGCATCGTGCCGTATGTGCGCGGGCGTGAGCGCTCCCGCCACCCGGAGGAGATCGTGCGCGAGGCGCGCGAGCTCGTTGCGGCGGGATATAAGGACATCACGCTGCTGGGACAGAATGTCGATTCCTACGGCCGCGACCTCGACGAGGACGTGGACTTTGCCGACCTCATCCGTAGCATCAACGCCATCCCGGGCGACTTTGTCATCCGCTTCATGAGCAGCCACCCGAAGGACGCGACGGAAAAGCTCTTTCGCGCCATGGCCGAGTGCGAAAAGTGCGCGCACCAGATGCATCTGCCCGTGCAGAGCGGCAACGACCGCGTCCTGCACGCGATGAACCGCGGCTACACGCGCGAGAAATATCTGGCGCAGGTGGCGCTTGCGCGGCAGTATATGCCCGACCTTGTGCTCACGACGGACATCATCGTGGGCTTCCCCGGCGAGACGGACGAAGAGTTTCAGGACACGCTCTCGCTCGTCGAGACCGTGCGCTATGACGCGATGTTCACCTTCATCTATTCGCCGCGCGTCGGCACGCCGGCGGCGAAGATGCCCGACCCCTACACCCGCGCGCAGAAGCAGGTGCGCTTTGACGCGCTCGTCGCGTCGGCAAATGCCATCTCGGAGCAAAAGCACCGCGCCTATGAGGGCAGCGTGCAGCGCGTGCTCGTTGACGGGGCGGACGGCCGGGGCGACTATCCGCTCACGGCGCGCACGAAGGGCGGCCGGCTGGTGCATATGCGCGGCGACGAGGCGCTCGTCGGACGGTTCGTGGACGTGAAGATCACCGGCAGCAACACGTGGGCGCTCTATGGCGAGGAGGCGTGACATGGCGGAACTGACGCCGATGAAGCGGCAATATTACGATATCAAGCAGCGCAATCCCGACTGCCTGCTGTTTTTCCGGCTGGGCGATTTTTATGAGATGTTCGACGACGATGCGCGTCTTGCTGCGCGCGAGCTCGACCTCACGCTCACGACGCGCGACCGCAACGTCGAAGACCCCGCCGAGCGCACGCCCATGTGCGGCGTGCCGTACCACTCGGCCGAGGCGTACATCGGCCGCCTGATCGCCAAGGGCTACAAGGTGGCCATCTGCGAGCAGATGGAGGATCCCGCGCTTGCCAAGGGACTGGTCGACCGGGACGTGATCCGCATCATCACGCCCGGCACGGTCACGGAGTCCTCCATGCTCGAGGAGAACAAGTCAAACTATCTCGGCGCGGTGTATCTGAGCGCGCAGTCCGGCGGCACGGCGTTCTGCGACCTCTCGACGGGGGAGTTCTGCGCCGCAAGCTACCCGGCCGACGCCGTGAGCCACATCCTCAACGAGCTCGGGCGCTTTGCCCCGCGCGAGGCCGTGTGCGCCGATGCTGCGGCGGAAAACGACGACATCCGCACCTTCCTCACCAAGCGCCTCGGCAGTCTGGTCGAGGCGGGCGGCGACCGGTTTGAATACATGGCGGCGGCCGCGCGCGTGTGCGAGCAGTTTGACGTGCAGAGCACGGATGCGCTCGGCCTCGGCGAGGCGCCGGCGGCCGTGTGTGCGGCCGGCGCACTGCTGGCCTACCTGCACGAGACGCAAAAGTGCGACCTCGGTCACATCCGGCGGCTGGAGCTGCTGGGCGACGACCACTACATGGAGCTCGACTACACCACGCGCCGCAATCTGGAGCTGACGGAAAACCTCCGCTCCGGCGAAAAGCGCGGCAGCCTCCTCTGGGTTCTCGACAAGACGAAAACGCCCATGGGCGGCCGCCTGCTGCGCACATGGGTCGAGCGTCCGCTGCTGAGCCCTGTGCAGATCCGCCGCCGCCTCGGCGCGGTGGAGGAGCTGGTGAGCGAGAGCGTGCTGCGGGGCGAGCTGATCTGCTGCCTGCGGGAGATCGGCGATATGCAGCGCCTTGTCTCGCGCGCGGTGTACGGCTCGGCCAACGGGCGGGACCTGCACGCGCTGGCGCTGTGCTGCGCGCAGCTGCCGCAGCTGACGGCGCTGCTGCAGAACGTGCACAGTGCGGCGCTGCGCGACATCGCGCAGATGGACACGCTCGCCGACCTCTGCGCGCGCATCGACCGCGCGATCTGTGACGAGCCGCCGTTTTCCGTGCGCGAGGGCGGTATCCTCCGCCCCGGCTACAGCGAGGAGGTCGACCGCCTGCGCAACGTGCGCGACCACGGCGCGCAGACCGTCGCCGAACTCGAGCAGCGCGAGCGCGAGCGCACCGGCGCAAAAAAGCTCAAGGTCGGCTACAACAAGGTTTTCGGTTATTATATCGACATCCCCAACAGCGCGGGCATCACCGAGCTGCCGGAGGACTATATCCGCAAGCAGACGCTGGTGTCGAGCGAGCGGTATTTCACGCACGAGCTCAAGGAGCTCGAGAACACGCTCCTGACGGCGCGCGAGCGCATCGCGGAGCTGGAATACCAGCTCTTCAATGAGGTGCGCCAGCTCGTTGCGGGCGAGGTCGCGCGCGTGCAGGCGGCGGCGGACGCCGTGGCGCGGCTCGACGCGCTGTGCTCGCTGGCCGAGACCGCCGTGAAGAACAACTACGTCTGCCCCGAGGTGGACCTGTCGCGCACGCTCGACATCCGCGAGGGGCGTCACCCCGTCGTCGAGCAGGCGCAAAAGGACAGCCTCTTCGTCCCGAACGATACGTTCCTCAACGATGCCGATGACCGCGTCGCCATCGTGACCGGACCGAACATGGCCGGCAAATCCACCTATATGCGCCAGACCGCGCTCATCGTGCTCATGGCGCAGATGGGCTCGTTCGTCCCGGCGAAAAGCGCCGTCATCGGCGTGGTCGACCGCGTGTTCACGCGCATCGGCGCGTCCGACGACCTTGCCGCCGGACAGAGCACGTTCATGGTCGAGATGAGCGAGATGGCCAACATCCTCCGCCACGCCACGGCGCAGAGCCTGCTCATCCTCGACGAGATCGGCCGCGGCACGTCGACGTATGACGGCATGGCCATCGCGCGCGCGGTGCTCGAATACTGCGCAGACCCCCGCCGCCTCGGCGCCAAGACCATGTTCGCCACGCATTACCATGAGCTGACCGCGCTCGAGCAGACGCTGCCCGGCGTGCGCAACTACAACATCACGGCCAAAAAGCAGGGCGGCACGCTGCTGTTCCTGCGCAAGATCGTCGCGGGCGCGGCCGACGACAGCTACGGCATCGAGGTCGCAAAGCTCGCCGGTGTGCCGGACACGATCATCACGAAGGCCAAGACCTACCTGCGCGAGCTGGAGTCCGGCGCGGCGCAGCCCGCCGCCCCCGCGCACCCGGCGCAGGACGATGCGCAGATGACGCTCGGCGACGCCGCCGGAGACGTCATCGCCGAGCAGCTGCGCGCCATCGACCTCAACACCATCACGCCGCTCGAGGCCATGCGCCTGCTCTTTGAGCTGCAGCAGAAAGCGAGGGGCTGATATGCGCAGAGCCAAAGCAGAGTGGAGCGATCCCATGCCCCGCGGCGCGCGCATCGCGGGCTGGGCCTATTTTCCCATCCACGTGGCCGTGCTGCCGCTGACGATCGGCGCACTGCTCATGGCGGTGCTCGGCAAGCTGCCGTCGGACGTGACGTGCAACGTCTGGTATTACCTCATCGGCCTCGTGTTCACGCTCGCCGTCATGTGGCGCTTCCTGCACCGCAGCTATGACACGATGACCGGCAGCATCCTGCGCTGCATCGGCATGATGCTCGCTGCCTACGGCATCGACGTGCTGCTCTCGCTCGTGCTGCAGCTCGGCACGGGGCTCATCGGCGAGCTGCCCGTGCCGAACAACGACGCCGTGACCGGCCTTGCCAAAGTGGACTACAAGCGCATGATCGCCGTCGCGGTGCTCATGGCGCCGCTCGTGGAGGAGTGCCTGTTTCGCGGCGTGGTCTTCGGCACCATCCGGCCGCGCAGCCGCTTCTGGGCGTATGCCGTGTCGATCGCGCTCTTTTCGCTCTACCACGTCTGGCAGTACGTCGTCATGTACGGCGATCCGAAGCTGCTGCTCTCGGCGCTGGCGTATGTGCCGGTGTCGGCCGCGCTCACGTTCTGCTATGAGCAGACGCGATCGATCTGGCCGCCGGTGTTTTTCCACATGTGCATCAACGCGCTCTCGCTTACGGTACTCGCCGGGTGAGCGCAGAAAAGATCCGCCGCTTTCCGACTCCGGAAAGCGGCGGATCTTTATGCTTCGATTTTTTCGTACACGCAAAACTGATAGCCCACGCCGTCATGCTCGGCACGCGGCTCGGTGGACACGCAGCGCCATGCGGGGTCTGCGTCCAGATCCGGGAAAAACACGTCCGAGTGGGGCGCGGCGTCGATTTTTGTGACGTATACGCGCGTCATGTGGGGGAACATCTGCCGGAACACACTGTCTCCGCCGATGACGAAGCAGCGCGCGTGCTGCGCGGCGGCGGCCACGGCCTCGTCCGGGTCGTGCACCACCTGCGCGCCCTCGATCGTGATGTTCCGGCGCGAGAGCACGAAATTTTCGCGGCCGGGCAGCGGCTTTCCGCCCGGAAAATCCTCCAGCGTGCGCCGTCCGACGATCACGGCCGCGCCCATCGTCAGATCCCGGAAGCGGCGGCGGTCGGCGGGGATCACGAGCGGCTGTGTGCCCTTGGCACCGATGCCCCAGTCGGCATAGACGGCAACGATCGCATCCATGGCAGCCCCTCCTTACACCGCGATGGGGATCTTCCCCGTGAACTCGCTGTATTCGTAGCCCTCGACCTGGAAGCTGTCGCGGGTGAAGGCGTAAAAATCGTTGACGGACGGGTCAATGACAAACTTCGGCGCGGCCTTGGGTTCGTTTTGGATGATCTGCTCGATGACAGGCACGTGGCGGTCATAGATGTGCGCGTCGGCGATGACGTGCACCAGCTCGCCCACCTGCAGGCCGGACACCTGCGCGAACATATGCACGAGCACGGCGTACTGCACGACGTTCCAGTTGTTCGCCGCGAGCATATCCTGACTGCGCTGGTTGAGGATGGCGTTGAGGGTGTTGCCCGAGACGTTGAAGGTCATCGAATACGCGCAGGGGTAGAGCGCCATCTCATGCAGATCCTCGAACGTGTAGATATTCGTCAGGATGCGGCGGGAGGCGGGGTTGTGCTTCAGGTCATAGAGCACGCGGTCCACCTGGTCGAATTCGCCCTCGGGATACTGGTGCTTGACGCCGAGCTGATAGCCGTAGGCCTTGCCGATCGAGCCGGTCTCGTCGGCCCACTGATCCCAGATGTGGCCGCGCAGGTCGTGGATGTTGTTCGACTTCTGCTGCCAGATCCACAGCAGCTCGTCCACGGCGGTCTTCCAATAGGTGCGCCGCAGCGTCAGCAGCGGAAACTCCTCGGCCAGATTGTAGCGGTTGACGATGCCGAACTTCTTGACCGTGTGCGCCGGAGCGCCGTCGTCCTCCCAGTGGGGGCGCACGGTCCGGTCGGTATCCCAGACGCCGTTTTCCAGTATGTCGCGGCAGTTGCGGATGAATACCTCGTCTGCGTAGCTCATAATTCGGCTCCTTTCGAAAAAACAATGACATATCAGTTTATCACACGGACGGCGGGGTTGTAAATGGCGAAAGCCGAAAACGTGCCGCACCGCGGTTATTTTACGAAAGGCATAAAAATGCCGGGTAAATTTGGTCAAAATGCCACGGAGATTTGACACGTTTTTTGCGCACAGACCGTCCCGTTTCCGGCTGCGGGATGCTATAATCAAAGAAGCGATACCCCAAATCATGAAACGGAGGATATCACATGAAGCACATGAAGAAATTGCTTTCTCTGCTGCTGGTGCTTTGCCTCGTGCTGAGCCTGAGCTGCACGGCATTTGCGGCCGAAGCGGAAAAGCCGCTGGACGGAAAGACCGTCATCCTGCACTCGAACGACGTGCACGGTGCGATCGATCTGTATGCGGCCATGGCAGCCTTGAAGGCGGATTATGAAGCGCAGGGCGCGGAAGTCATCCTTGCCGACGCCGGCGACTACAGTCAGGGCACCGTCTATGTCAGCGTCAACAAGGGCGCGGACGCGGTGACCATGATGAACGCTGCCGGCTACGACGTTGTCACCCTCGGCAACCACGAGTTTGACTACGGCTATGCGCAGCTGGCGGAGAACATGAAGGCCGCCAAGTTCCAGGTCCTGTGTGCCGACGTGCTCGGTGCCGACGGCAAGACCATCTTTGACGCCAACACCATCATCGAAAAGGGCGGCGTGAAGATCGGCTTCTTCGGTCTCGATACGCCCGAGGCGCAGACCAAGGCCAACCCCAAGCTCATTCAGGGCCTAAAGTTCCTCGCCGGAGCGGACGGCAAGGAGCTCTATAACTGCGCGGCCGCACAGGTCGCAGATCTCAAGAAGCAGGGCGCCGATATCATCGTCTGCCTCGCGCATCTGGGCGTGGACGAAAGCTCCGAGCCCTACACCTCTTATGATCTGGCCAAGAACGTGCAGGGCATCGACTTCATCATCGACGGCCATTCCCACACCGTCATGACCGCCGGCCCGAACGGCGAGGCCATCCAGTCGACCGGCACGGCCTTTGCCAACATCGGCGTCATCGCCATTGACAACGCCACGAAGAAGATCGTCGGCAACGAGCTCAAGGCCATCTGGCACACCGAGAAGAATGCCGACGGCAAGTCTGTCACCGTCGTTGACTACAAAACGCGCGACGAAAAGGTCGCCGAGGCCGCCAAGGCCATCATCGACCCCATCGACAAGGCTTACGGTGAGAAGTTCGCCGTGAGCGAGGTGGCGCTCAACGGCGCGAAGGCGCCCAACGGCAACCGTGACTCCGAGACCAACCTCGGCGACCTGATCACGGACGCCATGCTCTGGAAGGTGCTTGCCGATGCAGAGATCACTGTTGCCAAGGAGAACGTGGTCGCCATCACCAACGGCGGCGGCATCCGCGCGAGCATCGGCGTGGGTGACGTCACGAAGAAGGACATCAACACCGTGCTGCCGTTCGGCAACACGCTCGCCGTGGTCTACGTGAAGGGCTCCGAGCTGCTCGAGGCGCTCGAGGCCAGCACGTTCTGCACGCCGAAGTCCATCGGCGGCTTCCCGCAGGTGGCGGGCATGCAGTTCAAGGTCGCGACGTATGAGAAGTACGACGCGAACGCCGAGCCTTATCCGGGTTCTACGTACTACGGCCCCAAGACCATCAATCGCGTGAGCATCGGCTCGATCAACGGCAAGGACTTTGACCCCGAGGCCACCTATGCCGTCATCACGAACAACTTCGTGGCCGGCGGCGGCGACACGTACTATGCGTTTGCCGCAGCCACCAACCAGTTCGACACCGGCCTGCCGCTGGACGAGGTGGTCATGGAATACATCACCAAGGAGCTCAAGGGCGTGATCGGTGAGACCTATGCCGAGCCCGCCGGACGCATCACGGTCGATCAGGGCGTCGCCCCGGCGATCGCCGATGTGCAGAGCATGGTCATGGACGAGACCGCTTACACGGCTGAGAGCTACAAGGCCTATGCCGCTGTCGAGGCCAAGCTGGCCGCTGCCAAGACCGAGGCCGAGCGCGTGGCGCTGTGCGCCGAGCTGCGCGCTGCGGTTTCCGGTCTGAAGATTGTTGAAAACACGTTTGACGACGCCACGAGCGGCTGGTATAAGCCCGCTGTCGACTTTGCGCAGGCGTCCGGCCTGATGTCCGGCATGGGCGACAACAAGTTCGCCCCCGACGTCACGACGACCCGCGCCATGGTCGCGCAGGTGATGTATGAGCTCGCCGACGAGCCCGACGTGTCCGGTCTGACCTGCCCGCTGAGCGATGTCGACTCCACCGCGTGGTACGCGGATGCGGTCACCTGGGCCTACAACGCCGGCGTGGTCAGCGGCTATGAGGACGGCACGTTCCGCCCGGGCCGCGCCATCACCCGTCAGGAGATGGCCGTCATGTTCTACGGCATGCTCTTCGGCACGGATTCCATCCTCGTCGAGGATGACATCAAGATCGCCCTCGGCGCGTTCAAGGACGGCGACACGGTCGCTTCCTGGGCACGCGAGGCGGTCGCTGTCTGCTACATCAGCGGGATCATGGTCGGCGACAACGGTTCTTTCAAGCCGACCGACCTGCTCAGCCGCGCGCAGCTCGCGCAGGTGTTCCGCAGCTTCTACGAGACGCAGCTGACCTTTGCGCTCGACGAGCTTCCGGCCGCGCCCGACCAGCCGAGCACGCCTGTGCAGCCCAGCACGCCCGAGCAGCCCAGCACGCCTGTGCAGCCGAGCGCACCCGAGCAGCCCAGCATGCCCACCGCAGCGTAATTGCAATCCCCCGCGTTCAGGAGACCGCTTCGGCGGTCTCCTTTTTGTGCGTTTTGCGCATGGGATCGTGCTTGACAATTCCGGAAAACCTTTTACAATATAGGGCGAACCGATCTGAAGAGTCTACAAGGAGGTTTTTGATATGAATCTGAACAAATATCTGGACATCGCACCCGAGGTGCAGCAGGCGCTCGCAGACGGCCGACCGGTCGTCGCGCTCGAGAGCACGATCATCTCGCACGGCATGCCCTATCCGAAAAATGTGGAAACGGCGCTGCTCGTCGAGCAGACCCTGCGCGACAACGGCGCAGTGCCCGCCACCATCGCCATCCTCGGCGGCCGCCTGAAGGCCGGCCTGTCCAAGGAGGAGATCACCTACCTCGGCAAGAGCGGGCGCAAGGTCGCCAAGGTCTCGCGCCGCGACCTGCCGGTCATCTGCGCGCGCGGCATGGACGGCGCGACCACCGTCACCACGACGATGATGATCGCCCACATGGCGGGCATCTCCGTCTTTGCCACCGGCGGCATCGGCGGCGTGCACCGCGGCGCCGAGACGACCATGGACATCTCCGCCGACCTGGAGGAGCTGGCGCAGACGCCGGTCATGGTCGTGTGCGCGGGCGCGAAGGCCATCCTCGACCTCGGCCTGACGCTGGAGTATCTGGAGACGAAGGGCGTGCCCGTGCTCGGCTACGGCACGGACGAGCTGCCCGCGTTCTACACCCGCGAGAGCGGCCTCGGCGTCGACGCGCGCGTCGACACGCCGGAGGATCTGGCTGCTATCTTCCAGGCGCAGCGTGACCTCGGCCTCAAGACCGGCATGCTCGTCACGAATCCGATCCCGGAGCAGTATGCCATGGACAAGACCGTCATCGACAAGGCCATCGATCAGGCGCTCGCCGAGAGCCATGAACAGGGCATCCACGGCAAGGAGACCACGCCGTTTCTGCTCGCGCGCGTGGCGGAGCTCACCGGCGGCGACAGCCTCGAGAGCAACATCCAGCTCGTGCTCAACAACGCCCGCGTCGCAGCCAAGACCGCTGTCGCCCTCTGCAAATGAAGGGCGGTGCGTGGCTCGTGCTCGCCGTGTCCATGCTGATGGGGCTCGGCCTCACCATCGGGGCGATCGCCTCACGCAGGCAGATGCGCACCGCCGTCGTGGTGGTGCTGTGTCTGGTCGGCATCGGCATCGTGCTTGCCGGTGCGGCACTGAGCATCGGCATCGGCATTTTGTGAGCGCGTGAAACCAAACCGAAAACACCGCAGACCAACCGGTCTGCGGTGTTTTTTTGAGCCTGTCAAAAAGTGTTACTTTTTGACAAAGGGGGGCGGCCTGACTGCAGCGCACGCGCC
>OGYD01002588.1_pt1 | contig 11470 bp, 10 predicted proteins | sample 1576441 | NCBI WGS metagenome assembly OGYD01 (sample SAMEA3541537, study PRJEB24748) | human gut metagenome | biome: human gut; feature: human-associated habitat; material: faeces | place: China | collected 2012 | reverse complement strand
CAAGGCTTGCAAACAAAAAAAGTGTACAAGTTGTACACAAATAATGTTTCCCGTGTTAAGCAACCAACAAGCAACACTACGGCGTAGCCCTTATGTTCTTGAGGCCACGTGGACGTCAGTCCGTGGCCTCAAGAACATAAGGGCTGACGCCGTAGTGTTACAAGTGGTAATGCTAAGGCGTCAGTTTATTAGCATATTATCAAATTAACATATTCCCGCATTAGCATATTAGTCCGCGCACACAAACTCGCTACACTCTGCACTTTTACAACATAAACAGTTGATAATCAATATATAAAAGCGTGTAGACACCATCATTATTTGTCTGCACTACCGTCTGCACGCATCAGATTTGCCACAGCGTAACAACAGTTATGGGGGCAAGACTTTTCTGTCGGAACAACAGAAAAGTCTTGTCCCCATAACAAACCCCTCAGAGTGCGATGTCTGATACAGCAGCGTGTGCAGACAAATTAAGCGGTGTGTATACAAATTAAGCGGTGTGTATACAAATTTTGGCGTTATCTACACGCTGTAAAGTGTTCTGTATCAGCGCTATTATAAGGAAAAGTGCAGAGTGCAGACAGTTTTACAAGATATTGTATGTAAGGGTAGGTGAGTGTTCTGCTTATTGCCATGTAAATCTGTCATTGACATAGCGTCCTGGTTTTTTGTATGAAATGACCTTCGCGGGTACACCTGCTGCGGTAGCATTGTCGGGTATGTCCTTTGTAACAACCGCGCCAGCCCCGATGGTGACGTTGCTGCCAATGTGCACATCCTCGACAATACAGACGCATGGGCCTATATATACATTGTCGCCAATGGTGGCGGCATGCCCCTCGTTGCTGCCAATGGTGGTAAACTGGCTCAAATTGATGTTATTGCCAAGAACAGCCGTGGGGTTGACAATCACCCCGCAGCCGTGGCCAATGTAAAGACCATATCCCACATGGCACTCAGGGTCGATGTGCAGTCCTTGCTTTTTAGAGAGATGTCGGTGCATGATTTTGAACAACGGGTACGCCCAACCGCGATACGAGGCCATGCGCAGACATAGACTAAATGCGAACAGACGGCTAATAAGTGCGTAGCAAGCTATTTTGGGCCAGGGTGCCATGGTTCGCTTGTAGCGCAAATAGTCGCTGCGTACAAGTTGCCAGCAATCGGCATAGCTACGCGGAATGGGAATGACGACATCGGTGCCGCCATTCTCATATCGTTTGTAATCCATAATGTGAGTTTGTTGCGCGAAGTACGTTATCGGCACGTGGTGGGCAGAAGGTGACAAGTAGACACAAAAAGCGTGGACAGAAACTTATCCATGCTCAGGGCTACTTGGCCTTTTGCCCACTAATACGACAAGTTCCACCCACGCTATGCGCAGGCGTTCGCGAACTTATCCGAGTATTAGTAGAGTCATCTGTCAACGGCCAAGTATTCAGAGCATACCGAATAATGTAACAAACGCAGAGTTTATTATGTTAGGTCAGCTTGCCGCTGCAAGTTGCACTTTCAGTGATGCAAACTTACGTAAAAAAACGGAATGTATGGTTGGGCACCTTACAAAATCTAACAGTATAGGGGGTGAAATCCTCAAGCAGACAGCCTTGATAGGCTATAGTTTAGGAATGGCAAACAGTACAAACCCCTACAAACCTGTACAAAACTGCGCATTCGTGTAAAAAACCATAGGTGTAGGGGCTTATATCGAATATTTTTGCGATATTTGCATAAACCTATGCCTTTGATAATACGGGTAAATATAGTCTATAAGTCGTATGTATGAAGTAAATGTACTGAAAACCAACGTATTACGATTTGTAAACTGTTGCAAACGATGTTGTTGTCAAATAATTGACGCACAAAGACATACCAAGGCCAAAGTCTTTAGACAACGAAAATAAAAAGATATTGCGCGTCGTCCACCTGCTAATGAGGTGGGTGGAGACCACTCTTTACAAACAAGAAAAGCAATCACTATACATGGAATTTTCTGCAAAGCAAATAGCCGAGTATCTTGGCGGTACAGTTGAAGGTGATGAAAACGCCTCTGTAAAAACCTTTGCCAAAATAGAGGAAGGCGTGAAAGGTGCCATATCTTTCCTTGCTAACCCGCATTATGCACACTACCTTTACGACACCCAGTCGAGTATTGTGCTCGTAAATAAGGATTTTAAGCCAGAACACGAGGTGCACACCACACTGATACGTGTGGAGAATGCCTATGAGGCCATAGCCCGTTTGCTTACGCTCTATCAGTCGACCATGCAGAAGCGCACAGGCATTCACCCCTTGGCCTGTGTGGCTGAAACGGCTACGGTGGGCGAGGGCAGCTATGTGGGCCCGTTTGCTTATGTAGGTGAACACGCCGTTGTGGGCAAGGGCTGTCAAATATATGCCGGCGTGGTGATAGAGGAACGTGCCACCGTAGGCGACGATTGCTTGTTCTATCCCAACGTGTCGGTATATCACGATTGTAAAATTGGCAACCGTGTGACGCTGCATTCAGGTTGTGTGATAGGTGCCGATGGTTTTGGTTTCGCTCCTGCTGCCGATGGCTATGAGAAAATTCCTCAAATAGGTATTGTTACCATTGAGGACGATGTAGAAATAGGTGCCAACACTTGTGTTGACCGTTCAACCATGGGCTCGACCATTGTGCGCAAGGGCGTTAAGCTTGACAACCTCGTGCAGGTGGCACACAACTGCGAGGTAGGCGCCAATACTGTGATGTCGGCCCAGGTGGGTGTGGCAGGTTCTACCAAGATTGGTGAATGGTGTATGTTTGGCGGACAGGTAGGCATAGCGGGCCACGCTGTGATAGGCGACCGTGTGCTTTGTGGCGCCCAGGCAGGCATAGCAGGCAGCATACGCAAGGGCCATGTGACAATACAGGGCAGTCCGGCAATCGATGCCAAGAACTTCATGCGCTCGAGCGTGGTGTTCAAGTATCTGCCCGAAATGCGTCAGGAAATAGAGGCGCTCAAAAAGGAAATACAGGCGCTGAAGGCAAAATAGCCTGCGTAAAATGCACTTGGTGGCGCAGAGGCAAAGTAAGTTGAGTCTCGGTTCTGGGGCGCTTTGGCATTTGCACGGTACGTGCTGCTCAATTTCGAAAATCAAATCATATTATCCATACAAAACAGAGGACAGTTGCTTGTAATTGTCCACATCATATAACATTATGTTAAAACAGCAAACATTGGCCGGCAGTTTCTCGCTCTATGGCAAGGGGCTGCACACCGGACTCAGTTTGACGGTGACATTTAATCCCGCCCCTGAGAATCATGGCTATAAAATACAACGCATAGACCTTGAGGGCGAACCCATAATTGAAGCCATAGCCGAGAATGTGGTAGACACCTCGCGCGGCACTGTGGTGGCAAAGGGCGAAGCCCGATGCAGCACCATTGAGCATGCCATGGCTGCACTTTATGCCATGGGTATTGACAACTGCTTGATACAGGTGAATGGTCCGGAGTTCCCTATCCTTGATGGTAGTTCTATACTTTACGTTGAAAACATCAAGCGTGTGGGTGTGGTGGAACAGAATGCTCCCAAGGACTTTTATGTGATAAAGAAGAAGATCGAGTTCCGCGATGAGGAGACCGGTTCGTCTATTATCATACTGCCCGACGACCAGTTCTCGATCACTACCATGATATCGTTTGAGTCGCAGTTTATCAACAGTCAGTTTGCGACCCTTGATGACATGGCCAATTTTGAAACAGAAATAGCCTCGGCACGTACATTCGTGTTTGTACGCGAAATTGAACCTCTGCTCAAGGCCGGCCTTATCAAGGGCGGCGACTTGGACAATGCCATTGTTATATACGAGAAGCAAATATCGCAAGAGGCGCTCGACCGCTTGGCCGACCACCTGCACGTGGAGCATCGCGACGCTACAAAACTTGGCTATGTGCAGGACCGTGCCTTGGTATGGCAGAACGAACCGGCACGCCACAAGTTGCTCGACATCATAGGCGACATGGCCCTTATAGGCCGTCCGATAAAGGGCAGAATTATTGCTACACGTCCAGGACATACTATCAACAATAAATTTGCGCGCCAAATGCGTCGCGAAATCCGTCAGCACGAAATACAGGCGCCAAACTACGACCCCAATGAAGAGCCGCTGATGGACGTTAACCGCATACGCGAGTTGTTGCCGCACCGCTACCCCATGCAGTTGGTGGACAAGGTGGTAGAGACTGGCTCAAACTTTATTGTGGCTGTAAAGAATGTGACATCGAACGAAGCCTTCTTCCAAGGTCACTTCCCGCAGGAGCCTGTCATGCCCGGCGTGTTGCAAATTGAGGCTATGGCCCAGGCAGGTGGCTTGCTCGTGCTCAACTCTATTGAGGAACCCGAGCGGTGGAGCACTTACTTCCTGCGCATAGACGATGTAAAATTCCGCAAGAAGGTGGTGCCGGGCGATACGCTCCTGTTCAAGGTAGAGCTGATGGCGCCAATACGTCACGGCATTTCAACAATGCACGGTTTTGCCTTTGTGGGCGAAACAGTGGTGATGGAGGCCACCTTTACGGCTCAGATAGTTAAGAATAAGTAAGAGCTTGTAAGGCTCTCATGCATATAAAGATTAAATATGATAAGTCCGTTAGCATACATACACCCCGAAGCCGTGATAGGCGAGGGTTGTGAGATTGGTCCGTTTTGTTACATCGACAAAAATGTGGTAATAGGCAAAAATAACCATCTGATGAACAGCGTTACGCTGCTGTCGGGTGCGCGCATTGGCGATGGCAACCGTATTTTTCCGGGTGCCGTGATAGGTGCCATTCCACAAGACCTCAAGTTTAAGGGTGAGGAAACTACTGCCGAGGTGGGCGACAACAACACCATTCGCGAGAATGTGACTATTAACCGTGGTACTGCCGCAAAAGGTAAGACTGTGGTAGGCTCCAACAACTTGCTGATGGAGGGTATGCATGTGGCACACGATGCTGTGGTGGGTAATGGTTGCATCATTGGCAATACTACCAAAATAGCCGGTGAGGTGGTGATAGACGACTTTGCCATCATTTCGGCCTGTGTGCTGATACACCAGTTCTGCCATGTGGGCAGTTATGTGATGGTGGGTGGCGGTACACGCACCAGCCAGGACATACCGCCTTACTGCATGGCAGCCCGTGAGCCGGTGGCTTATTGTGGTTTGAACTTGGTGGGCTTGCGCCGTCGTGGTTTCAGCCGTGAGCTGATTGAAAACATACACAACACTTACCGCTTGCTCTATCAGCGCGGCAAACTGCGTGAAGAGTGTTTGCAGGAAATACGCGAAACGGTGCCAATGAGTCCGGAAATTGAGTATATCCTTGACTTTATAACGTCGTCAAAGCGTGGTATTATCAAATAAGGGTGGTTCTAAAAATTCTGTTTTTAGAGTTCTGCTATTCTGAAATGTGATTTGCACGCTCTCTACGACAATGTGCTCCAGCCATTTAGCACGCAACAATGTACGCTAACTTTACAAACAAACACGCATTTGCCAACACGCACTTTTGCATTATCATAATTACCTGCCTATTGAGCCATTTAATTTACCTGCCAGCACTGGCCCAACGCTGCCGGCCTACACGACATAGCGACCTTGACATTGTAAACTATTTGCAATCCGACTTCGGAGTGAAGTTTACCGACAATAACCGTCTTGTGGTGTTCAAAACCGGAAAGGAGAAGTTCGCAGACCTTCTCCCGGCCTTGCGTGCTGCCAAACATAGCATACACCTTGAATATTTCAATTTCAGGAACGATTCAATATCGAAGGAGCTCTTTGCCATCTTAGTAAAGAAAGCGGCAGAGGGCGTCAAGGTGCGTGCGTTGTTTGATGGCTTTGGAAACAGCTCAAACAACAGGCCACTGCGTGCCCGCCACCTTGACAGTTTGCGGGCACGTGGTGTTGAAATTTATGAGTTCGACCCACTGCGTTTTCCGTGGGTAAACCACGTGCTGCACCGCGACCACCGCAAGATAGTGGTGATTGATGGCGTGGTGGCCTACACTGGCGGCATGAATGTGGCCGACTACTATATAACGGGCAAGCCCGAATTTGGCGAGTGGCGCGACATTCACACACGCGTCGAAGGAGATGCCGTGGGACAGTTGCAAAAGGTGTTTCTCGACTTTTGGAACAAGGTGACGCACCAAGACATACATGGCGCCGAATACTATCCAGGTGAACGTGATGCACGCGACACCTTTGGCATGCTCAAACAAGACGACACGCCTACTGCCGGCAGCAAGATTGTGGGCGTGGTGAACCGCGACCCTTATGCCACACCGCGCATCATTCACGACACTTTTGTACATGCCATTAGCCATGCGCAAAAGCAGATACTCATTATCAACCCCTACTTCACTCTGTGCCGGCACATCAAGCGTGCACTGAAAAAAGCAGTCAAACGGGGGGTGGACGTGCAGGTGATGGTGTCGCAAAAGAGCGACATTCCCATTACGCCGCGCGTGGTTGAATATAACGCGCATCGGCTGATGAAGGCTGGGGCGAATATATATTTCTTTACAGGCGGTTTTCATCACAGCAAAATAATGATGGTTGACAGCCTTTACTCGTTTGTAGGCTCTGCCAACCTTAACAGCCGGAGTCTGTCATTTGACTACGAATGTAATTTGCTCGTAGCCGATCGCTACACAACGCAACAACTGCAAGAGATATTTGTACACGACCGCGACACGCGCTGCTTTAAGTTGACCCCCGAGGTGTGGAAACACTGGGGTAGATGGAAGAAGACCAAATGCTGGATTTTTCACTTCCTGACTCCCTTCGTAAAATGTGACAAGAAGGAGGGCGACAACAGCGGATTGGGAGACTATGTGATGAACGAGATGCAAAACGAGAACTCTAAGTAGGTGTTCAAAATTGTTTTTACATTGAAAGTGCATTATCGGGGCGCAGATGTTCCCTTCGGGTGAGGGAACATAGCGGGCTATGTGACCGAGCCTGAAGGGGACATCTGCGTCTCGAGAATGTGCTTTCAATGTGAAATTGGCACCTACTGATTGTATAAAATAATTTTGAGCATAAAGTCATGAATAACGACTTAACTAACAACGACGTAAATACCGGGGCACAACAAGAGCCGGAGGAGATTGAGACGGCTGTGATCCCCAACACATCAGATACTACCGAGGGTGACGCTGCGAGTACACCACGCCCCCTGACAGCAGACACACAAACTGCAGGCTGGTCAACCCAATTTACCATAGTCAAGGCCATAGCCATTATATGTGTGGTGCTGTCGCATGCTGGCATCAGTGGTTGGCTGTCGCACTTTGTTTACATATTTCATGTGCCCATATTCTTTTTGTGCGCCGGCTACTTTTTCCACACAAAATATCTTGACGACGACCGCACCTTTATAGTTCACCGCATCAAGGGCTTGTATTGGCCATTCCTGCGGTGGAGTGTGTTTTTCTTGATCATTCACAACCTGCTGTTCACTTGCGGCATACTCAGCGAGCAGTATGGCAACATCAGCGGTGGTGTGCTCCACCCTTACAACTGGCATCAGTGGTGCCAGCATTTGTGGAGCATCGTGTTCAACATGTCGGGTTACAACGACTTTTTGTGTGGCACGTTCTGGTTTTTCCGCGCCCTGCTGCTATCAAGCATCGCGTTCTTGATATTGTTCAAACTGCTGCGACGCAGTGAGCACTTCAAGAATTACACCCAAATTGGTTGGGGTATGCTTATCATCGGTCTGGCACTCACCTTTTGGAAGGTGGCTGAAGGCATCAATGTGAGTGGCGTGGCACAAGGTGGCTATCGCGAACTGATGGGCCTTTCGTTCATGGCTGCTGGTTTCCTGATACGACAGTACAAACTGACGGAGCTGGTTACATGGAAAACGGCCTTACCTTGCTTCGGCTTGTTGATATTGGCCTCTTTCCTGTTTCCATCGAGTATGACTTTTGCCCCGTCGTTGACTGAGTTTTTATCACTCCCCGTGCCAGCCACGGCAGCTTTTATTGCTCTTGTTTATGCCTGTGGATTTATTGACCGCCACGACAATGTGGCCAAACGCTCTTTGGTGTATATTGGCGACCGCACGCTTTATATATTTGCCTTTCATCTGGTTGCATTCAAACTGGTGAGCGCATTAAAGGTTGCTTTCTACGGCTTGCCATGGCAAGCTGTGGGCGGACACCCCACTGTGCTGCAACCCGAAAGTAATGTGCTGTGGATATTGCTCTATCTCATAGCTGGCGTAGGACTGCCGCTGTTGTGGCTGTATGGCTATCAACACATTGCATCGAGGGTTAGCATTACGGAAAAGCAAGCAGTTGGATTGGCTATCACTGCCGGTCAGAAGTTGTTTAAGATCTTGACGCTGATAGGCAAAGGGCTTTACCTGATTGTGCTGAACTCGTGTCGCAACATCGCACAAGGCGTAAAGGATGTTATTGACGCATCAAGCACAAAAGATGAATAAGCTGACACAACCGTCTTAACACTATATCGAAATAAATATCAACCAGTTGGCGGAATGCTTGGTTAATGGGTTAACAAGTTGACAGGTTAACAAGTAAGTTTGCTATACAAAAATCAATATGCTAAGAAGCTAAAGTACTTGGCAAACTTACCTGTTAACCCGTTAACTTGTCAACTTGTTTACTAATTTCGCCAACGCATATACTTCACTCTTTTACATTTCACATCTCACTCTATCACATGAAACGTAAATCAATTCTTTTAGTACTTTTGTGCCTGCTCTCCGTTCGAACGGCCTTGGCACAAGTTAACATGCAAGTGTTCTACGACTTTGGTTCTGACCGCAAATATGTAACCATGACGCTTGAAATGTTCAAGGCGGACAAATGGGGTAACACCTATTTCTTCATCGACCACGACTTTAACTACAAGCAGCACGACAGCAATGCCGACAATGGTGTGGCCCCCGGCGGCACCTATCTCGAAATATCGCGTTGTCTGAACTTTTGGCAAAACACCAAACTGGCCCCACTGAGTCTTCAGGTGGAATACGACGGTGGTATCACCCGCAGCTACCCCATCAACACGGCATGGCTGGCTGGTGTAGACTATTTTGTGCACGACCAAACGTATCGCAACACGCTTAACCTGAAAGCGCTCTACAAATACATACGCAAGACGGACAGCAAAGTGCCCATGCAGTTTACTGCAGTATGGACCTGCAAGGACTTTCTCGGATTGAAGCGTCTCACCTTTGACGGCTTTGCCGACTTTTGGTGGGAAGACAAAACTATTGACGACAAGGAGAAGCACACTATATTCATTTCAGAACCCCAACTTTGGTACAACGTGGGCGACTTGTTTGGCTGCGAAAACCTTAACGTGGGCACAGAGATTGAGTTGAGCAACAACTTCGGTTCAAAACTTGGCTTTAAGTGCCGCCCCTGCTTGGGCGTGAAATGGGTGTTCTAAATTCAAAACTCTGATTTTATAAAAGGGTTGACGGATTACTTCCGCCAACCCTTTCTGTTTTCAACCCTGCAACTCGTCAATCCCATTCATCATCATATACGGTTTCGGCATCCAGTTCAGCCTGTAGCTCGCTCTGCTTTACGGCATCGCCATGACCAGCCACCGCCGCAAAAGCGCCAAACTGCATGGCACGGTCGGCCAACGGCATCGGGCGGTGGCGGGATGACTGATGATGGGGCATATTGAGCATATCGCCATACTTGCCCTTTACTATTATCTCCTCGGTGTAAAATATATCGTCGTACATCATGCCCTTTATTGAATTTGTATACGTCAAGCTTTGTGGCCACCTATTTGCGAATTACGCTCTATCGTAGTGGCACCATCGGCAAAGTTCAACCCTTTGAGTATGGCATTCTTGCCAAATGTCTTTTTAATGTTCAACATGGTTTGCTGCACACGCCTTTCACGTTCAAGGCGTTCACGCTCTGCAGCACGCTCACGCTCCAACTGCTCATAATCGGTAAACAAGTCGAGCTGCACTATCCTACTCCGAGCTTTGCTGCTGGCATATTGCTCAGTCACAACATGATTGGCTGTCAAATTCATGCGCCTTACAAGCAAATGCGGATTGACCACCTCGTCAAAAGCCCGCATTACAGCTTCAGCCATCAATTTGGCAGACGAGGTGTTGTCTGCCAAATTGGCGGTGGCACGAGCTGGTCTTGGCACACTGCGGCCATAATGGTCGGCCACAATTTCACCATGGTACACCTGCCAAAAGTTCGGCAAATTGATGCTCTCGCGGTCATAGCCTACATCTATTACAAGCTGATTGGTGAGCAGCCGCTTGTCGAGCAGCGTCAGAGCCATTTCGTCAACCATCTCACGCATCACGACACGGGCCTGTGTCACATTATAGGCCTGGTGCAACACCTGTCCACGACTGAGACTTTTTGACGTTGGTCTGTAAGCTTTGATGTGTGCCATTGTGCAGGGTTCCCACCCCCAGGCATGGTCTATCAACAACTCGGCATTAACGCCAAACAATTTGTACAACAGTTCATCATTGCGCAGCGACTGCCGCGCCACATCGCCCATCGTATACATGCCATGAGTTGCAAGTTTGCGCGCTATGCCTTTGCCTATCCTCCAGAATTTGGTTATCGGCTGGTAGTTCCACAATTTGCGGCGATAGCTCATCTCATCTAACTCGGCTATACGCACACCATCAGCATCAGCCTCAACGTGTTTAGCCACCACGTCCATGGCCACCTTGGCCAAATACAGATTAGTGCCTATGCCTGCGGTGGCCGTTATGCCAGTTTCGGCCAGCACCTCACGTATTAACTTTACCGCCAATTGGTGCGGTGTGAGTTTATAGGTGTCAAGATATGGCGTGGCGTCAATAAACACCTCATCGATGGAGTAAGCATAAATATCTTCGGGCGCAATATAACGCAAATACACGCCATAGATGCGTGCGCTATACGACACATAGCGCGCCATGTGTGGCGGTGCCACTACGTAGTCAACCGCAAACTCGGGCCGTGCCTTCAGCTCTGCATCAAAATGCGATTTGCCAACCAACCGTCCGCCGGGTGCGTGCCGCGCCCGTTCACGGTTAACCTCTCGCACACGCTGCACCACCTCAAACAATCTGGCGCGCCCTGCTATGCCATACGCCTTGAGCGAAGGCGAGACAGCCAGGCAGATAGTCTTTTCAGTACGACTGGCATCAGCCACCACCAAATTGGTAGAGAGGGGGTCAAGCCCCCGCTCCACGCACTCTACCGAAGCGAAAAAAGATTTCAAATCGATAGCCAAGTATATGTGTTGTGCATTTGGCATTGCTGTTGTTTTTCTTTCTAAAGTTTCAGATTTAGCAAGTGCGGGCTGAAAGGCGCTATGAAAAAACGCAAGCACTAATGGGGGCGACGCGTCCCGCGTCGGGATAGAGAAAGAAGTTAAATACGAACGCTACTACTGCTAATAATAGCTGCATATTTTCCCGACGCGAGACGCGTC
>OGYD01002586.1_pt1 | contig 11475 bp, 12 predicted proteins | sample 1576441 | NCBI WGS metagenome assembly OGYD01 (sample SAMEA3541537, study PRJEB24748) | human gut metagenome | biome: human gut; feature: human-associated habitat; material: faeces | place: China | collected 2012 | reverse complement strand
CCAGCATCTTACGGAACATTTCGATACCGGTTACAACAGTCTTCTTGGTCTCTTCCTTGATACCAACAATTTCAACTTCATCATTCAGATGCAGAACACCACGCTCTACACGACCGGTAGCAACGGTACCACGACCGGTAATGGTGAATACGTCCTCGACGGGCATCAGGAAAGGCTTATCAGTATCACGCTGAGGATCAGGGATATAAGAATCTACAGTATCCATCAGTTCCATGATCTTGTCGCCCCACTCGCTGCTGGGATCTTCCAGAGCCTTCAGAGCGGAACCCTTGATGATAGGGCAGTCATTGAAGTCGTACTCTTCCAGCTGCTCGGTTACTTCCATCTCAACCAGCTCGATCAGCTCGGGATCGTCAACCATATCACACTTGTTCAGGAATACGATGATGTAAGGAACGCCTACCTGACGGGACAGAAGGATGTGCTCCTTGGTCTGAGCCATAACACCATCAGTAGCAGCTACAACGAGGATAGCACCATCCATCTGTGCAGCACCGGTGATCATGTTCTTAACGTAGTCAGCATGGCCCGGGCAGTCAACGTGTGCATAGTGTCTCTTCTCGGTCTGGTACTCGATGTGAGCGGTAGAAATGGTGATACCACGCTCTCTCTCTTCGGGAGCCTTATCGATGTTATCGAAGTCAACCTTCTCGTTACCGGGTACTCTCTCGGAAAGAACCTTGGAGATTGCAGCGGTCAGAGTGGTTTTACCATGGTCAACGTGACCGATGGTACCAATGTTACAATGGGGCTTTGTTCTGTCAAATTTAGCTTTAGCCATTATTTAAGTCCTCCTTAAAATAATTAAACTGTTTATATTTTTCTACTCGCCGAAGTGGCGAACGCGCACTCGGCGCTTTTTAACTCGGCTACCTCTGATTATATTAAATAATCAGAGGTTTTTCAAGTTATTTTTATTGTTTTAATGCTTATTTCGCCTTTGCAGCAAGAACCTTTTCCTGAACGTTCTTAGGAACGGGCTCATACTTTTCGAAGAACATGGAGTAGTTACCACGACCCTGGGTCTTGGAACGCAGGTCTGTGGAGTAACCGAACATCTCAGCAAGGGGAACGAAAGCCTTAACCATCTTACCACCGCCGATGTCTTCCATACCTTCTACACGACCACGACGGGAGTTCAGGTCACCGATTACATCGCCCATGTATTCCTCGGGCATGGTAACCTCAACCTTCATGATCGGCTCAAGCAGTACAGGAGCTGCCTTCTGCATTGCTTCCTTGAATGCCATGGAACCTGCAATGTGGAATGCCATCTCGGAGGAATCGACCTCATGATAGGATCCATCATATACGTTCGCATGAACACCCAGTACAGGGAATCCACCCAAGATACCAGCCTGAGCTGCTTCCTGGATACCTTCACCTACTGCGGGGATGTATTCCTTAGGAATGGAACCACCAACTACAGTAGATTCGAATAACAGGGTAGGAGGATCGTTGATCAGAATGTTTGCCTTAGGATCAAATTCAAACTTCTCACAGTTAGCCTCCAGGGGCTCAAACTTAACTTTACAATGTCCATACTGTCCACGACCACCGGACTGCTTAGCATACTTGGAATCCACTTCGACAGCCTTGGTAAACGCTTCCTTATAAGCAACCTGAGGAGCACCTACGTTAGCTTCTACATGGAACTCACGAAGCAGACGGTCAACGATGATCTCCAGATGCAACTCACCCATACCGGCGATGATGGTCTGACCGGTTTCCTGATTGGTATGAGCACGGAAAGTAGGATCTTCTTCTGCCAGTTTTGCAAGAGCTTCACCCATCTTGCCCTGACCGGCTTTGGTCTTAGGCTCGATAGCCAGCTCGATAACGGGCTCAGGGAACTCCATGGACTCCAGGATTACAGGATGCTGCTCATCACAGATGGTATCACCGGTAGTGGTGAACTTGAAACCAACTGCTGCTGCGATGTCACCGGAGTAAACCTTTTCCAGCTCTGCACGCTTGTTCGCATGCATCTGCAGGATACGTCCTACACGTTCCTTCTTGTCCTTAGTAGCATTGAGTACATAAGAACCGGAATTCAAAGTACCGGAATATACACGGAAGTAAGCAAGCTTACCTACGAACGGGTCAGTCATGATCTTGAATGCAAGTGCAGCGAAAGGCTCTTCATCGGAAGACTTTCTCTCTACTTCATTACCGTCAAGGTCAACACCCTTAATAGCCGGTACATCCAGAGGAGAAGGCATATACTCGATAATAGCATCCAGAAGCTTCTGAACACCCTTATTTCTGTAAGCAGTACCGCAGCATACGGGAACGGCTCTGCACTCACAGGTAGCTTTTCTCAAAGCAGCCTTCATCTCTTCAACGGAAGGAATTTCACCTTCCAGATACATCATTGTCAGATCATCATCCAGCTCACAAACCTTTTCAATGAGCTCGTCATGATATAAAGCAGCCTCATCAGCCATATCTCCAAGATCATCGGTAACAGTGATGTCATCACCCTTATCATCGTTGTAGATGTAAGCCTTCATCTCGAACAGATCGATGATTCCCTTGAATTCATCTTCCTTACCGATAGGCAACTGAAGGCAGATAGCATTCTTACCAAGTCTGGTACGGATCTGATCTACTGCTGCGTAGAAGTTAGCACCCAGGATATCCATCTTGTTGATGAATGCCATACGAGGTACATTGTAGGTGTCAGCCTGACGCCATACGTTCTCAGACTGAGGCTCTACACCACCCTTTGCACAGAAGACGCCGACAGCGCCATCCAGTACACGAAGGGAACGCTCAACCTCAACGGTGAAGTCTACGTGACCCGGGGTATCAATGATGTTGATACGATGCTCCAAAGCACCGGGCATGGGTTTGGTCTCTTTTTCAAGAGTCCAGTGACAGGTAGTAGCTGCAGATGTAATGGTGATACCTCTCTCCTGCTCCTGAGCCATCCAGTCCATGGTAGCAGTACCTTCGTGAGTATCACCGATCTTATAGTTAACACCTGTGTAATACAGGATACGCTCGGTAGTAGTGGTCTTACCGGCATCGATATGAGCCATAATTCCGATATTTCTAGTTCTCTCTAACGGATATTCTCTTCCAGCCAAGTTTTTTCCCTCCTACTAGAATCTGTAATGAGCAAAAGCCTTGTTTGCCTCTGCCATCTTGTGCATGTCTTCTTTTCTCTTAACTGCAGATCCGGTATTGTTGGCTGCGTCAAGAATTTCGTTAGCAAGTCTGTCTTCCATGGTCTTCTCACTTCTCTTACGAGAGAACATGGTCAGCCAACGAAGGCCCAGAGCCTGACGTCTCTCAGGTCTGACTTCGATAGGTACCTGATAGGTAGCACCACCGATACGTCTTGCTTTTACTTCCAGAACAGGCATGATGTTGTTCATAGCCTCTTCGAATACTTCCAGAGCAGGCTTGCCGCTCTTCTCTTCAACCTTAGCAAATGCTCCGTATACGATCTTCTGGGCTACACCCTTCTTGCCATCCAGCATGATGTTGTTGACAAGCTTGGTAACCACTTTGTTGTTGTATAAAGGATCTGCTAATACATCTCTTTTCTGAATATGTCCTTTACGTGGCACGGTTCTTCCCTCCTTAACAAATTGTTCTCGTGAGATACGTTATCTCGGTTTTCTGCGAAAACCTCGATGTCGGCTGTTCGCCGACCAATCCCTCCATAAAAAGTTCGCTCGTAAGCAAGCTTACGCTCTCTTTTCATGTCGGTCTTGCCTTCTCACTAGTTGCGTTAAATCATCGGTACTCACATGTGTTTCCCCAAGTGTTCGCGCTGTTATATCTGTATCACAGAATTCCAACACTTTTCTTAGTTTCGTTTTTGTGGTACAAAGATGTCTCTCTGACATCTCCAAAAATCCTTGCGGATTTTCATCGGACTTATCATCCGACGTTCAAAACGCCCCGGATACTACTTATTTCTTAGCATCCTTAGGTCTCTTAGCGCCGTACTTGGAACGAGCCTGTTTTCTGTTAGCGACACCGGCAGTATCAAGGGTACCACGGATGATGTGGTATCTGGTACCGGGCAGGTCCTTAACACGACCACCACGGATCAAAACAACGCTGTGCTCCTGCAGATTGTGACCTTCACCGGGAATGTAGCTGGTAACTTCAATTCCGTTGGAAAGACGTACTCTGGCGATCTTTCTAAGAGCAGAGTTAGGCTTTTTAGGAGTTGCTGTCTTAACAGCGGTACATACACCACGCTTCTGGGGAGCAGAAACGTCTGTTGCTTTCTTGTGAAGAGAGTTGTAACCCTTCTGGAGAGCAGGTGCAGTAGACTTCTTAACAGAAGTCTGACGTCCTTTTCTTACTAACTGGTTAAATGTTGGCATTCTGTTTCACCTCTTTCTTAATAGTATAATAGACGCACCTTTTCTGGCACGCTTTAACAGTATACTTGTTCCGACTTCCGTTGTCAACAGGTTTTTCGTGAAATTTACAGGGTTTTTCATGACTTTTTCATATATTATAAGTCGAGTAGGCTGGCTCCTACTCGATTTGTATACTTTGTACACCATCTCGCTTAAAAGCTCGATGATGTACATTCGCCAAAATGGGAGCCGTACCGTTTCCGATACCGCTCCCTGAAGTATTTCCCGTTATTTTCCTGCTTACACAAAATCTGTTTACAGGATTTCTTTCAGATATCTCTCTAACGCATCCTGCCAGGAAGGAAGCCTTACGAATCCGTTCTCTGTCAGCTTGGCTTTGCTCATGCGGCTGTTCTCCGGTCGCTTGGCTTTCGTCGGATACTCGGAAGCCGGTACAGGAGCCACATCCACTTTCATGCCAGCCTGGCGGAATATCTCGCAGGCAAATTCATACCAGTTACAGATACCTTCGTTGGTAGCATGATAGATACCGTATTTATCCGTCAGGACCATATCCACCAGAAGTCTTGCCAGATCATAAGTATAGGTAGGAGATCCGAACTGGTCATTCACCACTGTGAGATGATCATGGGTCTTGCCCAGATTCAGCATGGTCTTGATGAAGTTCTTGCCGTTGACTCCGAATACCCAGGAGATTCTTACGATAAAATATTTCTCCAGTGTATTCTGTACTGCCAGTTCTCCTTCGTATTTGGTCTGTCCGTATACATTCAGCGGATGACGCTCGTCCTCTGGCTCCCAGGGTCTGGTGCCCTCGCCGTCAAACACATAATCGGTACTGATATAGACCATCTTGCAGTCCAGCTTCTTGCAGACATTCGCAATGTTCTGTGTGCCGTCCGCATTGACCTTACGGCAGATTTCCACGTTATCCTCCGCTGCATCCACTGCGGTATAGGCTGCACAGTGTACCACAGCGTCCGGTGCCGCCTCTCCAATCACCTTTTCCACGCTGGCCGCATCTGTGATATCCATCTCCTGAATATCCACGCCGACAGCCTCAATTCCGCGCTTTGTCAACTCATTTACCACATCATATCCCAACTGGCCTTTTACGCCTGTTACCAAGACTTTCATAGATTGCCTTCCTTTTCTTTCCTATGCTTGTGGCGCGGGTCTCTGAACCGGCCACATACATGATTATAACATTCCCGGCAGACATCAGCAACGAAATACTTCACTTTTATAAATCTGGTGTAAAAGATCCGGGGATGATCCCCGGATCTTTCTGATTAAATTTAAACAGTCATATAGCTTTGCGCTGCCCGCCGGATATCCTCGACAATTCCTTCTGCCTTTTTATCCTCCAGTTCGGTTACCTGCTTTCTAAGTTTCCACCAGTTCCAGCCGGGATGTGCATTTTCCTGCAATTCTATGATTCTTTTCTGGTATTTTCTGCATAATATAAAATAAATCACCAAGAGTAATAAAACACCAATGCCCAGCATTCCGGCTACTGTGTCACCGTAATATCCACTCTTTGCTGCCTGTGCAAGCGGTGTCGCTTCATCTTCAATTTGTACGATTCGATAACCTGTCAAAATCACAGGTATGGAATATAACATGCCGCTCATCTCGACCGCCTCCGTTATTTCTTAGTCTCTATCTATAAAGACTACTTATCCATGAAAAACGGCTCACATTTTTCGATATTTTTTTCAGGAATTCCTACCGGTCTGCTTCCGGAAATTTTTATCGCATAAATTTACTTTTTATGGGAAATCCGATATAATGGTGATATAGATTTTCACACGGCTATTTGTGCTGCAGGCGTCACAAAGCAGCCCTTATCGCAGAATCAAATTTGAAATTTGATTCGCGATTTCTCCGACGGAAGGAATCGTCTGCAGAATGGAGATTATTATGAAAAAAAGTTTCATACGACATATTTTTGCTGTAAGTATATTGTCCTGTTGTCTGTTATTCGGAGGATGCAGTCAGAATTCTGACGGAGAGGATACATCCTCCGCCACGACTGCTTCCACCTCCCCGTCTGAGACTGTTGCCGCCCTGCCTGCCGATGTTTCCCCGGATTCCGAGTCGTCTGCCATAGAATCCACTTCGGAGGATACCAGGGCACTCACCCTGTCGGTAGTCAATATGTGTGGCATCGAAGTCGGTATGGTAGCGGTCATTGATCCCGTGACCGGGGAACAGGTAAATCTGGATTCCCTGTCGGATCAGGAATCGATCTCTATGGAAGCAGACTGGCCCTCCTCTGTCAATGAGTTCCAATGGGCTCTCTACAATACTGACGGTGAATTATGCGTTGAGGGGACAACCGATATCAGCAGTGCCCAGGCCACAGTGACTCTTCTTCTGACCGGAGACGGTGATCTGGAAAAAGTTGAAGAGCTCTTCGAGTAATCCGCTTTCCAAGGTCTAAAAAACGACATCCACCGGGAAAATCCCGATGGATGTCGTTTTTGTTATCTTTTATTCTTCGATATCTCCTGCATTTTCTGCCTGAGCCTTCAGCTTCTTCTCATTGTGCTTCTTGTACATTTCATATCCGGTTGCACCGAGGATCAGAATGATCAGCCACCACCACCAGGACATCTTTGCATGTTCGCTTTCCACAGCTACATCTGCCAGGGGAACAGCCTCTTCTTCGATATTTACGGCTTCCTTGGTCTCTTCCTTATCGGAACCTGCCTGAACGGTTTCCTGTGTATTTGCAGGAGCTGCTTCTGCAAGAGGCGCTGCTTCGTCAGCGATCTGTACAACGGGTGCTGCTGCCTGGTTCTGTGCAACTACGGTTGCCTGTGCTGCGGGTGCTGCTGCCAGTGCAACAGGTGTAACAACTATTGCTGCCTCTCCGGCGCCGCCTTCCTCTGTATCACCGGCACCTCCGGTCTCACCTTCTCCACCTGCAGGTGTTCCGGGTGTAGGTGCAGGAGTCAGACGCTCGATCACCTTATCCAGCTCTCCGCCTGCCTCATCCAGGCTGCCCAGAATCTCCTTCAGAGTATCTTCTGCATCCTTTTTGTTCTGTTCAGCCACGGCCAGCTTTCCTTCCAGTTCCTTCAGAGCTCCAAGGTTACTGGTTCTGTTACTCTTCAGAGCTTCGATCTCTGCCTTCAGTTCCTCTACCTTGCCCTGTGCTGCTACCACATCTTTCTGTGCGTCCTGTGCATTCTGTAACAGCTTCTGATACTTTTCGGTCAGAGCCTTGGCATCATCTACAAATTTACGATATGCTTCATCCTTCTGGGTCAGTTTGATGTTGCCCTGAATGTAATTCAGGTTCTGGATAATCTGGCCGGTCAGCACTTCTGCATTTTCATAAGTCTCAGTTCTGACAGCAGTATTGGTTGTGGTCTCTCCGGTTTTCTCCAAATAATCAATCTCATAGGAATAGCTGGTATGAGCAATGGTATCGGTATCTGTAGTCTTCACATTGTACACACCGGTTGCGCCACTTGCTTTTGCCTGTGCCAGTGCTGCATCCTGTACCGCATTCTGTGCCTCCTCAGCAGAGGTCTTCTCATCGGTCTTAACGCTGACACCTGCCACATAGCGGATGGTTGCCTTGCCGAACTTCCAGTCATCCCAGTTGGCACTTACAAAAATACCACCGTCTGCCTCGACTGCCTTTCTGGCTGCATCTTCCAGCTTCTTGTTCGTAGCTTCTCCCTTACCAAACAGGGCTTTGATATCATTCCAAAGAGAACCGAAGGTACTCTGATCGACAGTTTTCTTGGTAACCTTTGCGTAGGTTGCGGATACAGTGCCGGATACGAGGAAGTCGGAATCATCATACCAGTGATCTTCTGTATAGCCGGTTACCTTAAGATCACTGCTTACACCGATCAGGTATAAGTCGTCATCATCGTTAATCTTATTGCTTAACGCCTTCTCCTGCTCTTTCGTAACCTTTGCTACTGCTTCTTCCTCTGTTCTTACACCATAATCCGTCTTTTTATCTGTATGCTTCCATTCAACCTCTTCATCCTTCACATTCACAGTCTTCGTAAAGGTAGGAATGTAGGTTCCGTTACCGGTATAAGTATAATCCGTTTTTTCTGTTCCTGTAACGGTTACATCCTTGCCGGCAGCGTCCTTCAAATCCTTTTCCTTTGCAGCAGCTGCAGCATCTCTCTCTGCCTCTGTCTGATACTGTTCGGTAGAAGTGAATTTTGCATCGGTATAGGTGATGGTGGTCACATCAGCGGTCACGGTCTTGATCAGGTTGCCGTTCTCATCCAGTTTCCAGGATTCCTTCTCGGTAGCCTCATTTACATCAGTATCAACCTCGCCGTTTTCGGTCTTCTGGTTATTGTCAGAAATAATGATACTCTCGGTTCCGTCGTTCTTGATCACTTTCTTTCCATCTACTGCAATAATGGTTCCGTCTTTCAGACCTTTTTCCACTTCGGAAACAGTGATAGTATCCCCATTTTCCTTCACATACTGATCCGGATTGGTCTCCTGCGCCGTCTTCCAGTTTACTTCCTCAATTCGCTTCTCAAAGATCACGATATTGTCCTTGGAAGTCTGTTTGTCATCCATCACATAGTTGTAAAACTTTGTCTGCTTATTACCATTCTCATCGGTATAGGTTACTTCAAAATAATTCTTGGTATTATTGTCTTCACCCTGTCTGCGGACAACCTTAATATCATCGGCAGTGATCTTCTGTACCTCGGGCAGATAGTAGTTCTGCATAATGGAAATGAAAAGCTTATCCTCATTTTTCCAGTTAAGTCCCTGATCTCCCTGTGTCAGAGCTTCCTTATCTGCAATATCCATGGCACCTGCTGCGGAGGTATCCACTGCGCTCTTGGCAGCTTCCAGAGCCTTTGCCAGTGCTTCTGCATTTTTCTGTGCTGCCGCAAGTTCCTCTGCTGCTGCCACAGCGTTAGCATCCGCACTGTTTATAGCAGCCTCATAAGCCTTTTCATAATCTGCCACCTTCTGTGCTGCCTCTTCATAAGCTGCCTTGGCGGTATTGTACTCCCCGAGCTTTGCATCAAAATCTGCCTGTGCCTGATCCACGGTAGTCTTTACTTCTTCATAGGCAGCATTGGCATCGGTGATAGAAGCAGCATCCTTGATATTCTCGATCTGTCCATTTACCTTATCCTGGGAAGCCTGCATGGCATCCTTTGCTTCTGCCGCAGTCTGTCCTGCATTTGCCGCAGCATCAGCTGCCTTATTCAGTTCTGCGTCGGACAGCTTGTCATTGGCTTCCGCAACCCCCAGCGCAGTATCTGCATTCTCTACGGCAGACTCTGCATCCTTCAGGGATGAACCGTCTTCAACAGTCTTATCCTCTACTTTGGCATTGGCATCCAGAATGTCCTGAGACAGATCCTTTCCCTCGGCATCCTTCACATCTCCGGCTGCCACCTTGTCAACCACTTCCGCCTTCACATCAGCGGCACTCTTTTCGGCGCCCTCTACAGCCTTGTCGGCATCTTTTGCGGCTGCTTCCGCCTGATCGCATACACCGGCTTCCGGTGTCACTGTAATGTTCTTATCCTCGTTTCCTTCGGAAGAATTCCCCTCTCCTTCTGCTGCCAGTGCAGTCAACGGTGAAGATGCCATCAGCATTGCGGAAATGCCGATCGCCATAGCACGAATCACTTTTTCGTTCTTACTGTTTTTTCTCATATGATTTTTCCTCTCCATTCTATTTTTCAACAATATGTTCAAATAAATACTGCAGCACCTCCGGCGTGAATTTTTTCGCCGAAATAGCTACTTTGAAGCTTCCGTCTTCCAGTGCTTCCTGCCTGGTGACATCCGCATACATGATCATCGTATCCGCTACGATTATGATGTCTTTCCCCTTAAGATCAGGAGATCCGGCCGGCATCGTAAAAGCTATGCCCAGTGGGCTGACATTGCATGTTTCGACAAAAATGCTCTCTCCCGAATCACATACTACGATAACGCTCTTAGCCTGATAGCCAACACGGTCGATCCGTCTTCGTTCTTCCATGTCCCCTTTTGCTCCTTTCTTCCAGAGATGCCTGTTAAAACGCCCCTTTTATTCTGTCTTATCTATTAAGACTCTCCGTCTCAGAAAAAAGGTTCAGAAAAACAGAAATATTTTTCTTTTTTTTTACATTTTTTTCAAAACATTGTATTCTTAGCATTTTTCCCATCCCTTTTCCTTACACTCACCTCCATGGCCAGCAGATCCGCAAGCAGGATCATCCCTCCCAGCACCGCCGCCAACGGTTCTCTCCACCATCCATATCCAAACAATACCACGGCACCGGTCATTCCTACCCAGTTCACCCGGGTTCCATGCATCTTCATTCCACCTCTTCTGCCTCTCTTTCTAATACGCATCCGCATGCTTTAACAACACTGTCACCGTCTTGCACAAAATCCGGATATCCTCCATCAGTGACCAGTTATCAATATATTCCACATCCAGCTCCACGATCTTTTCGAAATCCGTCACCAGACTCCTGCCGTTCACCTGCCACATGCCCGTCAAGCCCGGCTTGATACTGATCCGCCGCCACTGCCTTGTGCCGTATTTCTCCACCTCGTCCGGGGTCGGCGGTCTCGTTCCCACCAGACTCATGGAACCTCCCAACACATTAAAAAACTGTGGCAGCTCATCAATGCTTAAATTCCGCAGGATCCTGCCCACCCGGGTGATCCGGGGATCCTCCCGGATCTTGAACATTACGCCCCCGGCGATCTCATTTTGCGACAGCAGCTCTGACTTTCTCTCTTCCGCATTCCGACAGACAGCCGTGTTGTGACAGATGGAAGATTTCTGCATAAAGAACAACTGGGAGAGGACAGGATAAGCGTTATCAGAAAGTTAAACGATTTAGCATCAAAAAGAGGTGAAACACTTGCACAGATGGCACTTAAGTGGGTTGTAAAAGACAGTGATGTTACAAGTGTTCTGATAGGTGCATCAAAACCGCAGCAGATACTTGAAAACTTAAAGGTTATGCAGGCAGCAGATTTTTCTGATGAGGAGTTAAAACTTATAGATGAAATCTGCGGTATCTGAACCAAAATTTAACACTATCAAAGAAGTCCCCCACTTCCATTGCGTAGAGCAATAAGT
>OGYD01002583.1_pt1 | contig 11489 bp, 6 predicted proteins | sample 1576441 | NCBI WGS metagenome assembly OGYD01 (sample SAMEA3541537, study PRJEB24748) | human gut metagenome | biome: human gut; feature: human-associated habitat; material: faeces | place: China | collected 2012 | reverse complement strand
CAAGCATCCTTGTCGCCACGTACTGCCGTAGTGCTTTCAAACACAAACGGGCAGAAGACGCACCACTCAAAGCTCAAAGCCCAGAACTCAAATCTCAAGACTCTATACGTAACCATCGACCCTGCACGCACATCGTGGCAGGCACTGGGGCTGACACCGGTTGCTCTGCACGCCAACACCGCAACGGTGCGCCTCTCACCCGACGCGCTTCAGCAGTTGGCTAAGCAGGAGGGTGTAGAGTACATACAGCTGACATCGGGCGCAAGCCAGATGCTCGACCTCGCACGCCAGGAGGCTGGCACCGACCAGATACACAAGGGCACCTCGCTGCCACAGGCTTACACCGGCGAGGGCGTAGTTGTTGGCGTGGTTGATGCAGGCTTCGACTACATGCACGCTGCGTTCCGTCGTCCAGACGACGGACAGTTGCGCATCAAACGTGTTTGGGAGCAAGGCACCCAAACGCTCGACGGTGCTACTGCACCAACGAAGTACGGCTACGGCATCGAACTGAACACGCCAGAACTGATTGAGAAGGCGCAGGGCGACAGCGACACCAACTCGCACGGCACGCACGTGGCAGCCATTGCTGCCGGCAGCGACGCATACAAGGAGGGGGCTTACGTGGGCAACGCGCCCGATGCGGACATCGTGCTCGTCGCACTCGACCTCAACGAGAGCACCAACGCCGACATCAGCAACGCCGTGCAGTACATCTTCGACTATGCCGACGAGGTGGGCAAACCGTGCGTCGTGAACCTCAGTTTGGGTAATCAGGACGGACCGCACGACGGCACTTCGACGTTCGACACCATGACCGATGCCATGCAGGGATCTGGTCGTCTCATCGTGGGTGCAGCCGGCAACCACCGCACCGACGCGTTCCACATCGACCATACATTCGCCTCTACAGCTGATGCTCCGCTGCGCACATTCGCGAAATACAAAGTTGCGCCGTCCAACTCTGCCTCGGGCGGCACAATAGAGATATGGGGCGAGAAGGGCACCGACTTCACCGTAGACATCGCAGCCTTCAGCACGGTAAACAAGAAGGATGCAGTATCGACTACGGTCTACCCTGCCGAGGGACTGACGGAGACATCGTTCGGCAAGTACGCCACGGGCACATGGAAGGTGGCATCGGAGGTTAGTCCGCTCAACGGCAAACCGCACGTGGTACTCACATCCGCACTCACCGGCATCCGCAACAACTACGCCATAGCACTCACCATCACGCCGAAGACAGCGGGCAGAGTGAACATCTGGTCGGACAACACATACCTCGCACTGGAGTCGCGCGATATGGAGGGTTTCTCGGCTCCCGACGCTGCTTCGTCTACGCTCTGCGAGATTGGCGGAACTGGCAAGCGCATCCTCACCGTCGGCTCGTACACCACACGCAACGAGTACACTACGAACAGCGGACAACAGGCTACGCTGCAGGAGACCATAGGCGACCTCAGCTCGTTCTCGAGCTACGGACCAACAGTCGACGGACGCATGAAGCCGAACATCACTGCGCCTGGTTGCTTCATAATCTCGGCGGTGTCGAACAACGACGCATCTGGCAATCTGATGTACGCTGAGTACAACGAGAACTTCGGTCGCTACAACCAGTATGGCTACATGCAGGGCACATCGATGGCATCGCCGTTCGTGGCAGGCATCGTGGCTACATGGCTGCAGGCTTATCCGCAGCTCACGCCCGAACAGCTGCACGAGATTGTGCAGGCTACAGCTCGCAAGGACAACTTCACCGCTACGGCACCCGACAGCAACTGGGGATACGGCAAGATTAATGCGCTCGACGGACTGCGCCAGTGCATCGAGAAGCAAACTGCGGGCTGCGAGCGCATCGACATGCCGTTCGATGGCACCATACGCATCGCCGACGGCAACATCCTCTTGGGTTTTGCACGCAATACGAAGGCTACACTGAGCCTCACAAGTATGACGGGCAGCATGGTCTTCACCAAAGAGCTCGGCAACCGCTGTGCCGGCGAGACACTATCCATCCCTATGCCGCAGTTGGCTAAGGGCGTATATCTGCTCAGCGTAAAGACAACTTCTGCTACGAAGACCTTCAAGTTTGTCTTGCAATAATCGCATACTTTGTCTACATAAAAGTGTGGAATAGTTCTACAACTGTTCCACACTTTTCTACATTTTATCAAACCATGCCAACGCACCTAAACAAACAGTAACAACTGATATTCAACCACTTACACAAAACCACACTTTTTCTGGCACACCGATTGCATTTTATTTAGTGAACGACGCAACGAACAACAGTTCGAAACAGAGTTCCACAGATAAACGCAATATTAACAATTTAAAATTTAAAGCATATGAAGAAGTTAGTTTTTGTAGCTCTCGCAGCTTTCGTAACAGTATCAGTAAGCAACGTATTTGCAGGTAGCTCTAAGGCAGAGCTTGGTTTGGGAATGCCGGTCGACACAACCGTTGTGGAGACTCCCGACACTCCGGTGGTAGACGACCAGCAGACAGAAGCAATGTTCTCTGACTCTACCGACACTGACACTACAGGTACAGAAGCACCGGCTGTAGTGTAAAGAAGAGAAGAGAAGGTAATGATTTCAGACATAAAACAACACTAAATCCTTTTTTAGCCTGCATCGTTCTTGTGCGAACAAGAATGGTGCAGGCTTTTTTCGTAAAATAAAATAAGAGATTTTGCGTTATAATATATAAGAATAAGATATTACAGCACATATATGTTCAGCACCAGAATAAAAATACTTGTAGGATACGCCTTGCTCGCCGTCGTGTTGGTATCAGCCACATGGATGGTTTACGACAACACACGTTCGTTGTCTGCCGTCAACGAGGCATCGGAGCGGCTGATGGCTCGCCGCGACATTGTCGACTCGCTCGTGTTCACGATGCTCGAGACCGCCAATGCCGAACGCTCTGTACTGCTCGGCGATGCCGGCAAGTGGCAGCGCTTCGACGAGGCTCTTAACAGTTCGGCTGCCAACGCCATGAGGTTGCGCCCACTGCTTATGGACACGCTGAAGCAGCAACGCCTCGACTCGCTCATTACGCTGCTAAAGGCGAAACGCGAAAACACGCTGCTCGTTATGAAGGAACTGAACAACGACTGCCGCGATATCTACTACAACAACAAGTTAGAGGCACTGCATAGCGGACGCGACTCTATAGTTATCAGTCCGCAGACGAAGGAACGCCACGAACAACACGAGACGGTGTATGAGGTAGTGAAGACGAAGCGTGGCTTCTTCCGACGCTTAGGCGATGCCTTCCGCAAGCAGCACACCGACACCGTGCGCACCACTCGACTGACGCATCAGCCGTCTACCGCCACTATCAACCACCGTCTGAACATTGCCGACTCTGTGGCTAACGTACTCGCGAAGATACACAGTGAGCAACAACGCGCAAACGATAGGAAGCAGGATGCGATCAGCTCGCGCAACAGGCAGTTGCAGCGAGTAAGTATTCAGCTGACGAAGCGCACATGGCTACTGATTGAGGATATACAGAGCGATGAGCACAACGCACTGCAGCGTGTTGTGGGCAAAGCGATGAGTTCGCGGCGTGCAATGATTGTGAGGATAGCGGTGTTGGGTCTGCTCGCCATCCTCTCGGCAGCGATACTCGTAGTGTACATTCTGCGCGACATAAAGCGCGAACGCCGCGACCGCCAGCGCATCATCGAGGCGAAAGCGGAAACGGAGCGCATCATGCAGCAGCGTGAGCGGCTGCTGCTCACCATAACGCATGACATTAAGGCTCCGGCTGCGTCTATAGCCGGCTTCATCGACTTGCTCAGCGAATACGTCGACCAACCGAAGGCGGTGGGTTATCTGCAGAACATATCGGGTTCGGCGAAACATCTGCTGCAATTAGTGTCGGCACTGCTCGACTATCACAAGCTGGAGAGCGGCAAGGCGGAACGCCACGAGGTGAGCTTCGCACCGGCTGTGCTCATCAGCGAGTGTGTGGCGCAGATGCAGCCATTAGCTATGGAAAAGAAGCTGAAGTTGGCAACTGATGTGCTGGTGACGGAGTCGATGCTCTGCCGATCGGACGCCTTCCGCATCAAACAGATTGTGAACAATCTTGTGGGCAACGCCATCAAATACACCGACAAGGGTGAGGTACGTGTCGGCGTGAGCATCGCAAACCGACAACTCAGCATCAGCGTAAAGGACACGGGATGCGGCATGACGCCCGACGAACTGCAAACGGTGTTCAACGCTTTCACACGTCTGCCTGGCGCACAAGGCAAGGAGGGCGTGGGACTCGGACTGACCATCACGCGCGAGATTGTGACGCTGCTCGGAGGCGAAATAAACGTACAGTCGGCAAAGGGTAAGGGCTCGACATTCACCGTGAGTCTGCCCGTGAAGATTGTCACCAATCAGGGGGTGCAGCTGTCTCAGCTGCACCAACAAAGCCAACAAAGCAAGCAACAATTACATCAACAAAGTCAACGTGACAGTTTGATTGGTGCACTTGAGACAAGTGCACCCCCTAAAGAAAAATCTCAACACCCCACTCTATCCGTGGTGATAGTAGACGACGACCGCCTGCAGGGTCAGCTCCTCACGGAGATGCTGCAACGCATCGAGGGCATCAGCTTCAACACCACCACGACCATACACTCCAGCGAGGCAATAGCCATCGCCACGGAGTCGGCTCCCAACATCGTGTTCACCGACATAGAGATGCCGGAGATGAACGGCAGCGAGATTATGCGACGCATACGCAATAACGCCGAAGTTCAGCAACGATCATGCACTACGAAGTTCGTGGCGATGACAGCGCACGAGCAGAGCATCATGCCACAGCTACGCAGCGACGGCTTCGATGCCTGTCTGTTCAAGCCGTTCTCGGTGCAGACACTCGCCGCCACAATCTGCCAACTCACGGGCGTAGCAATAAGAGTATCTGAGAATTCAAAACTCAAAACCGTAGGCGAAACCGAGAATAATTCAAAACTCAAAATTCAAAATTCTTGCTTTGGCAAGCGTCTCTACGAGCCGAGCGCAAAACTCAAGACCGCCCTCCTCCCCTTCACCGATGGTGACCCTGAAGCAGAGCGACAAATCATAAGCGACATACGCAAGTCGATAGAGGAATATTTAGAGATGATTGGCGACGGTTCAGACCCGGAGCGCATTGCGAAAGCGGTACACAAAGCGATGCCACTGCTCGAAATGCTCGAACCAGGCAAGAACGAATGGCTCGCCCCCCTTCAGGGGGTGCACTTGTCTCAAGTGCACCAACAGAGCAAACAACAAGTACACCAACAAACTCAAAATGACAGCTTTGTTGGTGCACTTGAGACAAGTGCACCCCCTAACGACCAAGAACGCGAAAGATTGACAAAACAACTGATAGAGAAACTCAAGAATATACTATGCAACATATACTGATTGTAGAAGACGACATTGCGTTCGGCACAATGCTACAGACATGGCTGCGCCGAAAGGGATTTGAGGTAGAGAAAGCGACATCGGTAGGTGCTGCCGTGAAACTGCTGACTGAAACCTTCGGCAAAGAGGTAGACCTTGTACTCTCCGACCTCCGTCTGCCCGACCACGACGGGCTTCGACTGCTCGCATGGATGCACGAACACGACATCAATGCGCCGTTCATCGTGATGACAAATTATGCGGAGGTGCAGAATGCAGTGCTCGCCATGAAGTCGGGTGCTGCCGACTATATCGCAAAGCCCGTGCAGCCAGACATCCTGCTGCAGAAGATTAAGGATGCGATGGAGCAGAACGCTCAGCAAGCCTCCTCCACAATTCAAAACTCTACAACTCAAAATGCGCCAACGGCGCATAATTCAAAATTCAAAACTCAAAATTCTTGCTCTGGCAAGCGTCTCTACGAGCCGAGCGCAAAACTCACTGCCCCCCGCCACATAGAGGGAAAGAGCGAAGCCTCGCGCCAGCTATATAGCTACGTGGAGTTGGTGGCTCCCACACCTATGTCGGTGCTCATCCTCGGTGCATCGGGAACGGGTAAGGAGTACGTGGCTCACCGTATTCACGACCTCAGCGCACGCGCCGACAAACCTTTCTTCGCACTCGACTGTGGGGCGATACCACGCGATGTGGCTGCATCGGAGTTCTTCGGACACAAGAAGGGAGCCTTCACAGGTGCCGATACCGATAAACGGGGAGCCTTCGAGATGGCTAACGGCGGAACGCTGTTCCTTGACGAGGTGGGCAACTTGAGCTACGAAGTGCAGGTGCAACTGCTGCGTGCGCTGCAGGAGCGTCGCATCCGCCCCGTTGGCGGAACGCAGGAGATACCTATCGACATACGACTGGTGTGCGCCACAAACGAGAACCTTGAGGAGGCTGTGGGCGAAGGACGGTTCCGCGAAGACCTCTACCACCGCATCAACGAGTTCACCATCTACATGCCAAAACTCTCGGAGCGTGGCAGCGACCTATTCCTCTTTGCCGACCTCTTCATACACCATGCCAATGAGGAACTAAACCGAACGGTGGAGGGCTTCGACTCTGCCGCAGCAGAACTGCTCGCCTCTCACTCATGGCCCGGCAACCTGCGCGAGCTGAACAACGTGGTGAAGCGTGCGGTGCTACTCACACGCGGCAACAAGATAACCACCGCCGAACTGACGCAGGCGATGGGACAGATTCGCACCGACAACGTCCTGCAACTGCACGACGAAGACACGGAACGCCAACGCATCATCACCGCTCTGCAACAGACCAACGGCAACAAGGCAAAGGCTGCCCGCCTGTTAGGCGTAGACCGCAAGACGATATATAACAAAATAGAGAAGTTGGGGATTTAAAGATATGACAGAGTAAAATGTTATTTAAAAAATCTGCCATATCTATCAGCGCAACCGTAATTCTCAGATTACGAGCATAATAAAGGCTGACAGATTTGCTTTTTTAAAGCTAAATCTGTCAGCCTATCTATCAGGAACAATTTATTCCTACTCTATCAGGAATGGTTTACTCCCACTCGATTGTTGATGGTGGTTTTGACGAAATATCGTAGCATACGCGGTTCACACCACGCACCTTGTTGATGATCTCGTTAGACACCTTAGCCATGAAGTCGTAAGGCAGGTGAGCCCAGTCGGCAGTCATAGCGTCGGTAGAGGTTACGGCACGGAGAGCAACGGGGTGCTCATATGTGCGCTCGTCGCCCATTACGCCTACAGAGCGTACTGTGGAGAGGAGCACTGTGCCTGCCTGCCAAATCTGGTCGTAGAGCGATACCTCAATCTCGCCGTCGTGCATGTCGGCAGGAACACCGGCAGCAAGCACGCGGCGTGCGTCCTCGCCAGAGAGCTTTGTCTTGTACTCGCGCAGACCGCGGATATAGATATCGTCGGCATCCTGGAGGATGCGTACCTTCTCGGGAGTGATGTCGCCAAGGATGCGCACAGCCAAGCCTGGGCCTGGGAACGGGTGGCGTGTGATGAGATGCTCGGGCATACCCATTGAGCGACCTACACGGCGAACCTCGTCCTTGAAGAGCCACTGCAATGGCTCGCAGAGCTTGAGGTTCATCTCCTTAGGCAGACCACCTACGTTGTGGTGGCTCTTGATTACCTTGCCCGTGATGTTGAGCGACTCAATGCGGTCGGGGTAGATAGTGCCCTGAGCGAGCCACTTTGCTCCGGTCTGCTTCTTAGCCTCAGCGTTGAACACCTCAACGAAGTCGCGACCGATAATCTTGCGCTTCTGCTCGGGGTCGGTAACGCCAGCAAGGTCGGAGAAGAACTTCTCGCTTGCGTCTACACCGATAACGTTAAGACCGAGGCACTTGTAGTCTTCCATAACGTCGCGGAACTCGTTCTTGCGGAGCATACCATGGTCGACGAAGATACATGTGAGGTTGCTGCCGATAGCCTTGTTGAGGAGCACGGCTGCTACGCTTGAGTCGACACCGCCCGAGAGTCCGAGGATTACCTTGTCGTCGCCGAGCTGCGCCTTGAGCTCAGCTACTGTTGTCTCTACGAACGAGTCTGCGCTCCAGTCCTGACGGCTTCCGCAGATGTCTACCACGAAGTTCTTCAGGAGCTGTGTGCCCTGCAGCGAGTGGAACACCTCGGGGTGAAACTGCACAGCCCATACAGGCTGCTTTGTAGAAGCGTAAGCGGCATACTTCACATTGGCTGTAGAAGCGATGCACTTAAAGTCTTCGGGGATGGCGGTGATGGTGTCGCCGTGGCTCATCCACACCTGCGAGTTCTCAACGAAGCCCTTGAACAAGGGGTTCTCAGCGTCGAAGTGCTCGAGGTTGGCACGTCCGTACTCGCGAGAGTCGGCTGCCTCCACCTTTCCGCCGCCAGCATAAGAGATGTACTGTGCGCCGTAGCAGATGCCAAGCACTGGGATGCGTCCTACGAACTGACTAAGGTCTACCTTGAATGCCTCCTTGTCGTGAACCGAGAAGGGGCTTCCGCTGAGGATGACACCGATGACAGAGGGGTCGTCCTTCGGGAACTTGTTGTAGGGCATAATCTCGCAGAAGGTATCAAGCTCGCGCACACGACGGCCGATGAGCTGCGTGGTCTGCGAACCGAAATCGAGAATAATTATCTTCTGTTGCATTACTTTGGTTGGTTTTATTGTTTGTATTTGATGTTTCTTTTTTTATCTTGTGGCGGCGTTTAAGCCGAGGGGCAGGCAGCGTTTAAGCCGAACTAAGCCTTCTTAAGCCTTCCTAAGCCCTTGGGGGATAGGCCGAGCTAAGCCTTGAGTATCCTCAAGCCCTCCCCGACGGGGAGGGTTGGGAGGGGCTTTTTACTTTTACCAAGAACTCCTCCGCTTGCGCCAGCGTGTCGAGCTTACCGATGTCCATCAGCTGCAGGTCGTCCTTTGCGAAGCCTTCGATGCGGTGCGTGGCGCAGGTCTGCAGGTAGAAGTCGATGATGCTGAAGCGGTCGGGGAACTGATTCATTAAAGGAATCATTCGTGGCGAGAGGGCGTGGATGCCAGCGAAGGCATACATGCGGCACACTTTAGGATCGAGGTCGGGGTACGGACTCTTCACTTCGCCCGTGGCGATATTGGTCCAACCGACGAGGCGCATCGTGTCGTCGAAAAGCAGGTAGCGTTGCGTCTTACGCTGACTAACGAGGAGCAAAGCATCGGGAGCATCAGCCGCTGCTCCTACTGAAGCATCGGGAGCATCCGCCGTTACACTTGCCAAACCGTCAGTATTGAGCAATCCGCCGGCACGCTGATAGAAGTGGCGCAGGTCTACATTGCTCAGGATGTCCACATTATGTATTAGTATCGGGGCATCGGGAGCGAAGAGTGGCGCGGCATGTTTTATGCCACCGCCCGTCTCGAGCAGTCCGGCAGATTCGTCGGAGATGCGTATGTCGAGCCCGAAGTTGTCGTTTTCTTTAAGATAGTCGATTATCTGCTGCGCAAAGTGGTGTACGTTGACAACAATGCGGTCAACGCCTGCCACTGATAGATTATGTATTACGCGCCTCAGGAGCGGCTCACCACCAACGCTCACCAACGCCTTTGGCATAGTGTCGGTGAGCGGTTTAAGGCGTGTGCCCAATCCTGCCGCGAATATCATTGCTTGCATCATAGATGTCGTTATAAATATGTTGCCTACAAAATTACTCAAAATCCGTCAAACAGCAAAAGGAATGTAGCATAAATCTACAGAAGTGTCTGCTCTATGCCTTGCTCTCTGTGACAGATGTGCACCTCTATTCCGAACTTCTCGTGCAGATGTTCTGCAAGGTGCTGCGCCGAGTAGACACTGCGGTGCTGTCCGCCGGTGCAACCGAAGGAGAACATGAGGTCGGTGAAGCCACGGTCGATGTATCGCTGCACATGTGCGTCGGCGAGTTTGTAGACACTATCGAGGAAGGTGAGTATCTCGCCGTCGTCCTCGAGGAAGCGTATCACGGGCTCATCAAGTCCGGTGAGTTTCTTGTACGGTTCATAGCGTCCGGGGTTGTGCGTCGAACGACAGTCGAACACGTATCCGCCACCATTGCCCGACTCGTCGGCTGGTATGCCCTTGCGGAACGAGAAACTGAACACGCGGACACGCAGCGGACCCTTGCCGTCGTACTTGGAGAACGTAGCCGGTCCGTCCTGAGGATGCGCCTCGTAGACATTCTTGTCGGTGGTCTTGTATCCATCGGCACGCGATACTGCCGGCTCTTCGATGTGTGCGTAGCGTGGCATCTCGGTGAGTCGGCGCAGCATATCCATCATGTACGGATAGGGGAACACCTGCTCACCTAATTTCAGCAGCGCACGCAGGTTGTCCATAGCCGGCGGAATGGAGTCGAGGAAGTGCTTCTTGCGCTCGAAATAGCCGCGGAAGCCGTATGCGCCGAGCACCTGCAGCGTGCGGAAGAGCACGAAAAGACTCAGACGGTTGACGAAGTGGCGCAGCGAGGGAACCTCGGTGTACTGCTTCAAAGCGTCGTAGTATTCGGCTACGAGCTCGCGGCGCAGCTTGTCGCTATAACGTGCCGATGCCTGCCAGAGGAACGAGGCGAGGTCGTAGTAGTACGGACCGCGTCGACCGCCCTGAAAGTCGATGAACTGCGGATTGCCGTCGGCATCGAGCATCACGTTGCGCGCCTGGAAGTCGCGGTAGAGGAACGAGTCGATATTCTCCGACGTGAGATCCTTGGCGAAGAGGCGGAAGTTTGCCTCGAGCTTCAGTTCGTGGAAGTCGAGCCCCGAAGGTTTCAGGAAGCAATACTTGAAGTAGTTGAGGTCGAAGAGCACGCTGTCCTCGTCGAACTCGGGCTGCGGATAGCAGTTCTGCCAGTCGAGTCCGCGTGCTCCGCGTATCTGTATGTTCGGCAACTGGCGTATTGTGGCTTTCAGCAACTGCTTCTCGCGCTGGTTGTATCTACCGCCTGCCTCGCGACCGCCACGTATTGCGTCGAAGAGCGATGTAGATCCGAGGTCGCTCTGCAAGTAGCGCAGTCCGTCGTCGCTCTGTGCGAGTATGTGCGGCACTGGCAACTGGCGCTGCTCGAAGTGCTCGGCGAGATAGATAAAGGCGTGGTTCTCGTCGCGGCTTGTGCCTACGACGCCGACAACGGTAGAGCCGTCCTCAGCCGTGAAGCGGTAGTACTGACGGTTGCTGCCTGCTCCGGCGAGTTGCTCGGTGCTGACGGGTTCCGCCCCACTCCATTCTGTATATAGTTTAATGAGTTTCTCCATCTTCTTGTTCTTCTTGCTTCTTTTTTCCGTAATATTGCTCGTCCTTCTTCTTCACCCAAGCGGTGAGTAGCGCATCGAGGGCGTAGAGCAGCAGAGCCACGCCAATGGTCATCGACCACGAGCGTGAGAGTATGTATGTGCCCACTACGATAATGACGCAGCAGACGATTATCTTTGGTTCAAATGAACGTTTCATTTTCTTTGTTCAATGCTAAGTTATGGTGATACGCATCGGTCGACGCAGACATCCGCATCGGTCGACGCAGACATCCGCATCGGTCG
>OGYD01002581.1_pt1 | contig 11497 bp, 9 predicted proteins | sample 1576441 | NCBI WGS metagenome assembly OGYD01 (sample SAMEA3541537, study PRJEB24748) | human gut metagenome | biome: human gut; feature: human-associated habitat; material: faeces | place: China | collected 2012 | reverse complement strand
TACCGGAAGAATTACAGGAGGGAATCATCCGCCTGCGGATCAGCGTGGAAATGCGGGATGACACGCACCTCAAGGTGGAACTGGAGGATTTGGGATTTGGCACATTTCGTGCTGCAACACATCACATCTGGAAGGAAGAGATCGAACTCTGACCGGAGATGAAGATGGATGGAGATGAGAATGGAAATGAAGGCAAGTCTGTGTGTAGGTGAATATTGTGAAACAGCCTATAATATAGAAGGACTGGAGATTCGGGTCTATTGCATGGAGGAACTGTGTTATTGCCTGAAGGAAAATGCGTTTCTTCTGGATATGTCTATCATGAACGATAAACTGGTGGACTGGATCGGAGAGGAATGCAGGGTCAGAGAGCTGGCAAAGCAATTGTACCCCATGGTACATAAACAGGGGTCACTGAGTGCTTTCGTACTGACGATTCTGCAGTATGTGGGAATCTATGGGGAAGAAGAGCTGCAGGCAGTCGCACAGGTGCTGAAGCAGGGATCCGGACTCAGCAACCTGGAGAAACGTAAGAGCCAGATCGACTATATGGTGGAAAAAAGAAAATATGCGGCAGCCATCCGCGGATATGATATGCTGCTGGAGACCTGGAACCATCTGGAACAGGAAGGCAAGGAACTTCCGGCGGGAAAAGTCCGGGCGGCGATCCTGCACAATAAGGGTGTGGCGCTGACAGGGCTGATGTTTTATGGCAAGGCGGCATATTACTTTAACGAAGCCTGGAAGACCGATCCGGACAGAGAACACCTGGATGCCTATCTGGCGGCAAAGAGAATGGAACTGACGGAGGATGCCTATGTGGCATTTGCAGCGCAGAATCCGGAAAATTATACGGAGTCCCTGGAACTGGAAAAGCGGATCGAGCAATTTGAATGGGAATGGGAACAGCAGCCGGAGTACCGACAGCTACGGCTGCGTGGTGACTGGCGGGTGAACGACAGAGTGAGATACGATGCGGAAAATGAGAGACTGACTCAGGCACTGAAAAACAGTTACCGGACAAGTGTCAGCGTATAGAGAAGACAGCAGGAGAGAATTATGGCGTGGTGGAACCGTTTATTTAAGAAAAAAGAACCGATACAGCAGGAAGAGGACTGGGAACAGCTGGTCTATACCCGCAACGGTGTGAATTTTGATGAGGAAGACCAGAGAAAACGTTACATTGTAAATTGCCTGGAGCAGATCGCAGAGGCTTCCAAGGAGATCGACCTCCTGACGGGAGAGTATACGCTGGTGACTTCTTATCTGACGGATACGGATGAGATTGAGGCCCTGCCAGCAGAGCAGAGAGAAGAGGTCAACCGGGTGGCCGGCAAGCTGGCCGGGCTGGAACAGGAACGCAGCAGATACCGGGAAAAGAAGAACCGTATGCGTGATGCGGACTTCTATGCGATCCGCAAAAGAGAGAACGAGATTGAAGAAGGCATTCAGAAGATTCGGGACGGCGAGAAATACGGCAATCTGATAAGGCAGGATCTGCACAGACTGGACGGAGAACGACATGCCTACGAATACCGGAGAAATGAGCTGGAGAATCTGATGAACAACCAACGGGGCATGGCTGTCATTTTCCTTACGGCATTGATCGTCTGTGTGATCATGCTGGTGATCCTGCAGTATGTTTTTGAAATGGATGTCTATGTGGGACTTTTTCTGGCAGTAGGTGCAGGAGCTGTAGCCATCTCCTATGTCTGCATCCGGTACATGGATGCAGGACGGGAACTGCAGCGGGTGGAGAAGACCATCAACAAGATCATCCAGCTGCAGAATAAAGTCAAGATCCGCTATGTGAACAACTGTCAGCTGATGGAATATCTGTATCTGAAGTACAATACGGACAGTGCAGCAAAGCTGGAAAAACAGTGGAAAATGTATCAGGACGAAAAGGAAGAGCGGAAGCAGTTCGCAGAGGCGGAAGCTAAGATCGAGTACTACCAGAAGCAGCTGGTACAGCAGCTGGCCGGTTATCGTGTGCAGATGCCGGAGCGCTGGATCAGCCAGACAGCTGCGCTTTTGGACAAGCGGGAAATGGTGGAGATCCGTCACGAACTGATCCAGAGAAGACAGGTGCTCCGTAAACAGATGGACTACAATCAGGAAGTAGCGGAGAGTGCAAGAAACGAAGTAAAAGACATCGCAGCCACCTATCCGAAATATGCCCAGGAGATCCTGGCCATGGTGGAGCGGTACGACCGATAAAGAATTGACAAGACACCTCTCGTTGTGTTACTATGACACCGTGTTAGCAATTTACCATGCTAAAGTATACGACGCGGCCAACAGTGAGTGGCAGAACGGGAGGATGTATTATGAAAAGAGTATTAGTGGCATTACTGGCAATCAGCATGGCAGCAGGTGCTCTTACCGGCTGTGGTTCTAAAGGATCTGAGAAAACATTTACCGTAGGTTTCGATGCGGAATTTCCCCCTTACGGATATCGTGATGACAGTGGAGAATATGTAGGCTTTGACCTGGATCTGGCAGCAGAAGTATGCAAGAGACAGGGCTGGGAGCTGGTAAAGCAGCCTATCGACTGGGATGCCAAGGATATGGAGCTTTCTTCCGGAGCCATTGACTGTATCTGGAACGGTTTCACCATGAACGGCAGAGAAGATGCCTACACCTGGACAGAGCCCTATATCGACAACAGTCAGGTATTCGTCGTAGCGTCTGCTTCCGGTGTACAGAACAAGGAAGAACTGGCAGGCAAGGTGGTAGCAGTACAGAAGGATTCCTCTGCGCTGGCTGCTCTGAACGATGAAGAAAATGCAGACAACATTGCACTGCGTGATTCCTTCTCCCAGCTGATCGAATATGCGGACTACAATACCGCTTTCATGGATCTGGAGCAGGGTGCGGTAGATGCCGTAGCTATTGATATCGGTGTGGCACAGTATCAGATTGCGCAGAGAGAAGAAGGAAAATTCGTTATGCTGCAGGGCGAGGACAACAAGCTGGCTGTAGAGCAGTATGCAGTAGGTTTCCTGAAGGGTAATGATGAACTGAGAGATACCGTACAGAAGACACTGGACGAAATGGCAGCGGATGGTACCTTCGCACAGATCGCTGAAAAATGGGGACTGACCGACAGCGTATGTCTCGGTAAATAATCAACTAAGGATAGTTAAGGAGTAGAATTCATGAGTTTGCTGACCATGAGTGCCCAACTGGCAGAGGGCTTTCTGATAACGGTGGAAATATTTGTACTGACCCTTTTGTTTTCCCTTCCTCTGGGGCTGATCGTAGCCTTCGGAAGAATGTCAGGATGTAAGGTGATCCGCATTATCTCCAAAATATACATATCCATCATGAGAGGAACCCCTCTGATGTTACAGATCATCGTGGTGTATTTTGCCCCCTTTTATGTATTCCGCATGCAGGTGGGAACGGGGTATCGTTTCCCGGCGGTGATACTGGCATTCGTGATCAATTATGCGGCATATTTTGCAGAGATCTACCGTGCGGGCATTGAGTCCATACCGGTGGGGCAGTATGAGGCTGCGGAGGTGCTGGGCTACAGCAAGGCACAGACTTTCGTGAAGATCATTCTGCCGCAGGTGGTGAAGCGGGTTCTCCCGCCAGTGACCAATGAGACCATTACGCTGGTCAAAGATACCTCCATGGCATTTACCATTTCCATTGCGGAAATGTTCACGGTGGCAAAGCAGATCGGAGCGGCACAGACCAGTGTGCTTCCCCTGTTGGCAGCAGGTGTGTTCTATTATATCTTCAATCTCGTGGTGGCTTCTTTCATGGAGTATCTGGAGAAGAAGACATCTTATTACAGATAGGAGCAGTGCGGAAATATGGTCCTTTTGGAAATGAATCATGTGAAAAAAAGTTTTGACGGCAACGGGGTGCTGAAGGATATATCCCTGAAGGTTAACGAAGGAGAAGTTGTCTCCATCATCGGCCCCTCCGGTTCCGGCAAATCCACATTGCTTCGCTGTGCAACGCTTCTGGAGAAAATGGACGGTGGTGAGCTGATCTATTCAGGGCAGACGGCAGCTTCGGAGAAAACGGATAAAAACGGCAGAATACAGTGCGAATATGCGTCCAAGGCAGAATTACATAAGATCCGGAAATGTTTCGGACTGGTGTTCCAGAATTTTAACCTTTTTCCCCATTATACGGTGATGAAAAATATCATCGATGCGCCGATCCATGTGGATAAGGTAAGCCGCACAGAAGCCGTGGCGAGGGCGGAGAAGCTTTTAGCACAGTTGGGACTGTCGGATAAGGCAGATGCCTACCCTTACCAGCTGTCCGGCGGACAGCAGCAGAGAGTATCCATAGCCAGGGCACTGGCACTGCAGCCCAGGATCCTGTTCTTCGATGAGCCGACCTCGGCACTGGATCCGGAATTGACGGCAGAAGTATTAAAGGTGATCAGACAGCTGGCAAGTGAACATATGACCATGATCATCGTAACCCATGAGATGCAGTTTGCCAGAGAAGTATCCGACCGCATTATTTTCATGGAACAGGGTGTGATCGTGGAGGAAGGTTCTCCCGAAGCACTTTTTACAACGGAAAATGCCCGGGTTCGGGAATTTATCGGAAAGTTGCAGTAAAAATATATTGATTTTTTTTCGCAAATCTGTTTATCTATTAGGTGTGGGTGTATCTTGCCCACACCTGTTTCAATAAAAGACTGAAAAACATAAGAATGCGAGGACTGATGGTATGAGCGTACAGGAAATGAAACCGATCAAGGAAGGCAAAGTTCGTGAGATCTATGACAACGGAGACACCCTGATCATGGTGGCAACTGACCGTATCAGCTGCTTTGATGTGATCTTGGACAACACAGTAACAAAGAAAGGAACTGTATTGACCCAGATGTCGAAATTCTGGTTTGATATGACTGAGGATGTGATTCCCAATCATATGGTATCCGCTGATGTTAAGGATATGCCCGAATTTTTCAGACAGCCGAAATTCGACGGCAACAGCATGATGTGCAAGAAGCTGAACATGCTTCCCATCGAGTGCATCGTTCGTGGATACATTACCGGAAGCGGCTGGGAAAGCTACAAGAAGAATGGTACCGTATGCGGTATCAAGCTTCCGGAAGGTCTGAAGGAGGCAGATAAGCTTCCCGAGCCCATCTATACCCCTTCCACCAAGGCAGAGATCGGAGATCATGATGAGAATATCTCCTATGAGCAGAGTGTGGAATATCTGGAGAAGCGTTTCCCCGGCAAGGGCGCAGAATATGCGGCCAAGCTTCGTGACTATACCATCGCTATTTATAAAAAATGTGCGGATTATGCACTGACCAAAGGAATCATTATCGCAGATACCAAGTTCGAGTTCGGACTGGATGAGAACGGCAACATGGTACTGGGGGATGAAGTATTGACTCCCGACAGCTCCCGTTTCCGGTAGACGGCTACGAGCCAGGACATGGCCAGCCTTCCTTTGACAAACAGTTCGCCCGTGACTGGCTGAAAGCCAACCCTGAAAAAGGCTGGAAGCTGCCGGAGGACATCGTGGAGAAGACCATTGACAAATACCTTCAGGCTTACAAGATGCTGACAGGCAAGGATCTGTAGGGTACGGTTTTTTAGTTTTTTTTTTTTTCACGGGGCAGGCAGGAAAGGTAAGGCTTACAAGTGACGGACAACATTTATATTCAGACAGAAAATAATGACAAATTAAAGGAAGAATGTGGCGTTTTCGGCGTGTATGATTTCGACGGACACGACGTGGCATCCACGATTTATTACGGCCTTCTGGCATTGCAGCACAGAGGCCAGGAAAGCTGCGGTATTGCCGTCAGTGACACGAATGGGCCCAAGGGCAAAGTCTTAAGCAGCAAAGACATGGGACTGGTCAATGAGGCATTTACACCGGAACAGCTGGAGAAGTTAAAAGGTGACATCGGTGTGGGACATGTCCGCTATTCTACAGCGGGAGGATCCACCAGAGAGAATGCACAGCCTCTGGTACTGAATTATGTAAAGGGTACTCTGGGACTGGCCCATAACGGTAACCTGATCAATGCGCCGGAGCTTCGAAGAGAACTGGAGTATACCGGTGCTATTTTCCAGACCACCATTGATTCCGAGGTGATTGCTTATCATATTGCCAGAGAGCGTTTGAATTCCAAATCGGTAGAGGAAGCTGTGGGCAGAGCCATGACGAAGATCAAGGGAGCCTATTCCCTGGTGGTGATGTCTCCCAGAAAGCTGATCGGCGCCAGAGATCCTTATGGATTTAAGCCGTTATGCATCGGCAAGAGAGACAATGCGTATTTTCTGTCCAGCGAGACCTGCGCTCTGGATACGGTAGGTGCCGAGTTCGTCCGGGATGTGCTTCCCGGCGAGATCGTGACCATTTCCCCGGAGAAAGGAATTGAGTCCGATACCACCCATGTATTAAAGCCTGCGGAGACCGCCAGATGTATTTTTGAGTATATTTATTTCGCCAGACCCGACAGCTTTATCGACGGCGTCAGCGTATACGATTCCCGTATTCTGGCCGGAAAGTTCCTGGCTATGGATTCCCCGGTGGATGCGGATCTGGTCATCGGCGTACCGGAATCCGGCAACTGCGCAGCCATGGGATATTCCATGCAGTCGGGAATCCCTTACGGCATGGGCTTCGTGAAAAATGCCTATGTGGGCAGAACCTTCATCAAACCGAAGCAGAAGAGCAGAGAAAGCAGCGTTCAGGTCAAACTGAACCCTATCCGGGAAGCCGTGGAGGGCAAGCGTGTCATCATGATCGATGATTCCATTGTCCGCGGCACCACCTCCGACCGTATCGTAAAGATGTTACGGGAAGCCGGAGCCAAAGAGGTACATATGAGAGTCAGTTCACCGCCGTTTCTGTGGCCCTGCTATTTCGGCACAGACGTTCCGGCGAGAGACCAGCTGATCGCATATAACCGTTCCATCAAGGAGATCAGTGATCTGATCGGCACGGACAGCCTGGATTATCTGAAGATTGAGAGACTGGAAGAACTGGTGGGCGGTAATCTTGGCATCTGCAAGGGCTGCTTTACCGGAAAATACCCGATGGAACCGCCTGCGGAAGATATCCGCGGAGAATTTGACAAATAAACAATAACTATTCAGAAAACCGCAGAATAAGAAAAACTGATACGTCATGCCTGCATGTAAGTAGCAGTTTTCTTATTTGTAAGGTGACTCGAGTAGAGTCACTATCCCACACATGAACAAAATTAGCTGCGAAGCAGCGGGAAAGTATGAGAAGCATACGGTTTTGTGAATGTGAGGGATGGGTTTTGAATGGTTGCAATAAATTAGAAAATAAGAGGAGCAGACAAATGAGTACAGGTACAGACAGATATCAGAGCCCGTTATCCGAACGCTATGCAAGCAAGGAGATGCAGTATATTTTCTCCCCGGATATGAAATTCCGTACATGGAGAAAGCTGTGGATTGCACTGGCAGAGACGGAGAAAGAGCTGGGACTGTCCCAGGACGGTAAGCCCGTTATCACAGATGAGCAGATCGAGGAACTGAAGGCCCATGCTGAGGACATTAATTACGATGTGGCAAAAGAGCGTGAAAAACTGGTACGTCATGACGTTATGAGCCATGTGTATGCATACGGACAGCAGTGCCCCAAGGCAGCCGGAATCATCCATCTGGGCGCAACCTCCTGCTATGTGGGTGACAACACCGACATTATTGTGATGACCGAGGCACTGAAGCTTGTCAGAAAAAAGCTGATCAATGTTATGAAGGAACTGGCGGATTTCGCTGATAAGTATAAGGCACAGCCTACCCTGGCATTTACTCATTTTCAGCCTGCACAGCCTACAACCGTAGGCAAGAGAGCAACGCTGTGGTTACAGGAGTTCTCACTGGATCTGGAGGATCTGGATCACGTTCTGGGTACCATGAAGCTGTTAGGCTCTAAGGGAACCACCGGAACCCAGGCTTCTTTCCTGGAACTGTTCAACGGAGATCAGGAGACCATCGACAAGATCGATCCCATGATTGCAGCCAAGATGGGATTCAAGGAGTGCTATCCTGTATCCGGCCAGACTTATTCCCGCAAGGTGGATACCAGAGTAGCAAACGTGCTGGCCGGTATTGCGGCATCCGCTCATAAGATGAGCAATGACATCCGCCTGTTACAGCATCTGAAGGAAGTGGAAGAGCCCTTCGAGAAGAACCAGATCGGCTCCTCCGCCATGGCTTACAAGCGTAATCCCATGAGAAGTGAGCGTATTGCTTCCCTGTCCCGTTATGTGATGGTGGATGCGCTGAATCCCGCCATTACTTCCGCAACCCAGTGGTTCGAGAGAACGCTGGACGATTCTGCCAACAAGAGACTGTCTATTCCCGAAGGCTTTCTTGCCATCGATGGTATTCTGGATCTGTGCCTGAATGTGGTAGACGGACTGGTAGTATATCCGAAGGTAATTGAAAAGCACATGATGAGCGAGCTTCCTTTCATGGCTACCGAGAATATTATGATGGATGCCGTAAAGTTAGGCGGCAACCGTCAGGAACTGCATGAGCGTATCCGTGAGCTTTCCATGGAGGCCGGACGCAATGTGAAGGTAGAAGGAAAAGAGAATAACCTCCTGGAGCTGATCGCCGCAGATCCCGCATTCCCCATGGGACTGGAGGAACTGAAAGCATCCATGGATCCGTCCAAGTATATCGGACGTTCCAAAGAGCAGGTGGAAGCTTTCCTGAAAAATGTGATCAGTCCGATCTTAGAGGCCAACAAGGACTTACTGGGTGTAAAGGCCGAGATCAACGTATAAACGTTTTCTGCTGAAGTAATTTGTGGAAACGAAAACTATTCAGAACCTCATTCATCGGTGATCTTTTGATGTTTACATGGCTCTGAATCGTTACAGAATGATAAGAAAGCAGGAGACGAAAATGGGTGGATTTTTTGGAGTCGCAGCAAAAGAAGACTGTGTGTTTGATCTGTTCTTTGGAACGGATTATCATTCCCATCTGGGAACCAGACGTGCCGGCATGGCAGTCTACAGCAAAGAAGAAGGTTACAACAGAGCCATTCACAACATAGAGAATGCACCGTTCCGTACGAAGTTCGACAAGGATGTCAATGAGATGCACGGACATCTGGGCATCGGCTGTATTTCCGATTTTGAGCCCCAGCCGCTGATGGTGCGTTCCCATCACGGAACTTATGCTATTACCACCGTGGGCAAGATCAACAATACGGATGCCATCATCAAGGATCTGTTTGCGAAGGGACATTCTCATTTCCTGGAGATGAGCGGCGGTGACATCAATGCCACGGAGCTGGTGGCGGCCATTGTCAACCAGAAGGACAATCTGGTGGAGGGCATTCAGTACGCCCAGGAGATCATCGACGGTTCCATGACCTTACTGATCATGACACCCAAGGGAATCTATGCGGCCAGAGATAAGATGGGCCGTACTCCGGTGGCAGTAGGCAAAAAGGAGGGGGCTTATTGCGTCTCCTTTGAGAGCTTCGCTTATCTGAATCTGGGATACCAGCCCGTGAGAGAGCTGGGACCGGGAGAGATCGCCGTGGTGACACCGGAAGGTGTACGAACCCTGGTGAAGCCCGGCAAGGATATGAAGATCTGTACGTTTTTGTGGGTCTATTACGGATATCCGTCCTCATCCTATGAAGGCATCAGTGTAGAGAAGATGCGTTATCAATGCGGTGCCAAGCTGGCGGAGCGTGATAATGTAAAACCGGATATCGTAGCAGGAGTGCCGGATTCCGGTACCGCTCATGCAGTGGGATATGCCAACCGTTCGGGAATTCCTTTTTCCCGTCCGTTTATTAAGTATACCCCCACCTGGCCCAGGTCCTTTATGCCGACGATCCAGACCCAGAGAAATCTGATCGCAAAGATGAAACTGATCCCGGTACATGATCTGATCCAGGATCAGAGTCTGTTGTTGATCGACGATTCTATTGTCCGCGGCACACAGTTAAGAGAGACCACGGAATTCCTGTACCAGAGCGGTGCAAAGGAAGTACATATCCGTCCGGCCTGTCCGCCTCTGTTATATGGCTGCAAGTACCTGAACTTTTCCAGATCTTCTTCCGAGATGGATCTGATCACCCGCCGTGTGATCAAGGAGATTGAGCAGGAGGGCAGAGAAATCGATCTGAAGAACTATGTGAATCCCGATACTCCGGAATACGAGGAGATGGTAGGACGGATCTGCAAACAGCTGAAGTTCACCACATTGCAGTTTCAGAGATTGGATGATATGATTGAGTCCGTGGGCATCGGCAGAGAGAAGCTGTGCACCTACTGTTGGGACGGCAGAGAATAATGCGAAAAGAACTTCTAATCACTCAGAGCATAGGCTCTTTCGTGAAGAAGTTCTAAGTTTCGCATAGCAAAACGCTACGCGTTTTGAATATAGATGTAGGTTATATAAAATATAATAAATATTGATTTTACTTATACCACAAAGTGTTGTATACTGTAAAACGGTGTGAGAAAGAGAAGCAGGAGTTTCTTTGGATCACCCGGAACAAGATATTGGATGTAGATTTATCACAGAAACTGTGGTAAAGAATGGAGGAAAACATGGTAAAGGCAGTTGTAGGAGCCAACTGGGGCGACGAAGGAAAAGGAAAGATCACAGATATGCTGGCAGAGAAAGCGGACATTATCGTACGTTTTCAGGGCGGCGCGAATGCAGGACATACCATCGTGAACAATTATGGTAAATTTGCTCTGCACACCCTTCCTTCCGGTGTATTTTACAATCATACCACCAGCGTGATTGGTAACGGTGTGGCATTAAACATTCCGATCCTGATGAAAGAGATCAAGTCTATCACAGACAGAAATGTTCCCATGCCCAAGATTCTGGTGTCTGATCGTGCACAGATGGTAATGCCTTACCATATTTTATTTGATCAGTATGAAGAGGAGAGACTGGGCGGTAAGTCCTTCGGATCTACCAAGTCCGGTATCGCACCTTTCTATTCTGATAAGTATGCGAAGATCGGTTTCCAGGTAAGTGAGCTGTTTGATGAAGAACTGCTGCAGGAAAAAGTACAGCGTGTCAGTGAGATGAAGAATGTCATCTTAGAGCATCTGTATCACAAGCCCATGATCGATCCCGCAGAGCTGTTAAATACCCTGCATGAGTATCGCGATATGATCGCACCTTTTGTATGCGATGTATCCGCATTCTTAGATAAGGCACTGAAAGAGGGCAAGACCATTCTGTTAGAGGGCCAGTTAGGAACCATGAAGGATCCGGATCACGGAATTTACCCCATGGTAACTTCTTCCTCCACGTTGGCAGCTTACGGCGCCATCGGTGCAGGTATCCCTCCTTATGAGATCAAGCAGATCGTTACCGTAAGTAAGGCATATTCCTCTTCCGTAGGAGCAGGTGCTTTCGTATCTGAGATCTTCGGTGACGAAGCAGATGAATTGCGTCACCGCGGCGGTGACGGTGGTGAGTTCGGTGCAACTACCGGCAGACCGAGAAGAATGGGCTGGCTG
>OGYD01002579.1_pt1 | contig 11510 bp, 9 predicted proteins | sample 1576441 | NCBI WGS metagenome assembly OGYD01 (sample SAMEA3541537, study PRJEB24748) | human gut metagenome | biome: human gut; feature: human-associated habitat; material: faeces | place: China | collected 2012 | reverse complement strand
CAATAAAATAAACTTACATAATTTTGACAGGTGACCATTTTATGGCCACCCTTTGGAACTTGGATGTCTTTCTGCTCTTTACTTTTTAGAATATTATCTCGAACTCGCGTTAATGAGGGGAGTGCAGACAAGTGCATACAGCGTGCAGACGAGTGTAGACAAGTGCATACAGCGTGCAGATAAGTGCAGACAAGTGCAGACAGCGTGTATACAAAAAATGAGGTTGTCTACACTCCGTAATATATTGATAATCAGTGAAGTGCATACGAAAAGTGCAGAGTGTAGACAATTTGCAATATAATTTTTTTGTGGGCTTTGTGAGAGGTGAAAACTGAATTTTGAAACAATGGATACTGTCCCAAATAGTGTGTCAGCTCATCATTAAAAAAGGGCCAACACTTGCGTGTCAGCCCTGACGTTTGTATTTAAGGAGTGCTAATATCACCTAACGCGTATCATTCAGTGGTGCCAGAAGGTGATGAAGTCAGAGAATAGCTCAATATTTTGTTTCTATAAAGCTCAAAGGCGATGTCCAAGACTCTTTATCTTACACACCGGCCTTTTTACATTCTCATTTTATGGCACTACTTCTTTACTCCGTAAAGTTCATAGTCTTTTTTCCGTCTTTCTACTATCGGAGAATTGTTACCGTCAAAGTACAGATCAAACCATGTTGATGATTCATTGGGATTCATACTGTCACTCAGCACAAAACGCTTGCCGTCCAATGATCGTTGTTGTATGCAATAACGTTGTTGTCTGTATGCCGTTTTGACGAACACCTCTCTTGATCCTAAGAAGCATATGTTATCGTACATCTTTATATCAGATCTTCTGTAGACTTCACCATTGTTTCCTCCACGTCTCATATACAATGTACCAATCATCAAGAATTCCATGAAACCGATGGTGACAAATATTGGTTTTCGGGTGAAGCATGTCATGTTCTCCAAATATACCCAATATTCCTTGCCTTGCTCTGTAAAATGCAGCAGGGCGTTGTCCTGCAGCTCCGCAAACTCATACATTTGTTCTGGCTTTTCCATTGGTTCGTACAGTTTTGTACGTACAAGGTATTTGCCAACTCTGTTTTGCACAACTCTTATGCCGTATGCCTGGGGAAATATCTTGGTATAACTGCCTAATGATTCCCATTTATCCAACCAATGTTTTCGATAGTATACTTGATAATTGTTCTTCGTGACGCTGGTGATTCTCAGATTGGCTGGCTCCTTATAATCTTCCAACCGTGTCTTGCCATCAATGTCGTCTATTCTTATTTTGGGTCTGAATAACCTCAGATATAGTTTCTTCTCCTCTTCAAACTCTTTGATTTCTTTCTCCCATGCGTCCTTCATTTCCGTTAATTCTTCTGCGGTCATAGGGTGTAACATGGTATCCAAAGACTTGCGCCATGCCAAACCTCTTTGCTCGTCTTCCCATATCGAAAGATCTCCTATTTTCTCTTTGAATATGTATAGCTTGTCTGGCTCTGATGGCTGCACAAAGAAATTGCGGAACCGCAGCCCTTCGTCAGTGCCATAGTTCAACGCATTCTGCAACACAAAACAACTTTCGTTCATTTGCCGTGTCCTTACTCTTGGATAGAGGCGCACCCCGTCTGTAGTGGTGAACTCCAGAAAACCATGCTTCTCGATCCATGGTTGCTTGAAGTACCGTATTCCATTGCGCAAGTCCATCCAAGGACGTTCTCTGTCTATCTTTCGTCGAGAATACAGTTTTGCAATTCCGTATGCTTTCATTTCTACCTTATTATAGTCATAGGGTAGCACTTTCTTGCCGTCCTTATCCACAACACCTAACAGCCCATTTTGGTTGCTGACCACCTTGTAGCCGTATGCTTCCTCCAAGTCCATACGTTGCCCTTCATGCGTCATCACGGTAATTAGCTCTGTTTGTGCGTCAGAAGTGATTGTATCTTTTTCGTTACAAATGGAATAGCCTATGTTGTACGGCCTTCCCACGTCATTGGTTAGAATGCCTTTCCCTGCAACACGTCCCTCAAACATGGCTTGCCAATCTCTGTCATCTGACGGCAGACCAAACAAGCGGTACAGCCCGACATTGTCCAATATCAGACAATACTTCTTGCCCTCAAACACACGCATGCCACGTCCTACTTGCTGAAGGTATTTCGCCAATGACAGTGTGGGCCTTGCCAACTGAATAAACTCAACATCAGGACAGTCAAAGCCCTCACCGAACAAATCGACATTCACTAATACTTGTATGTCGTTGGTTTGATTCAAAGATGTACGGCAAGGCTTATCATTACAATCCCCTACAATCGTTCCCTTAAATCTTTCAATGATTGTATTCCTTTCTGTAAACGGCGTTTTGCTGCTTATAGCTACTGCATTTATGCCATGCTGTCTGTACGCTTCCGCTATATGCTCTGCGTGGGCAATGTCTATGGCATAAGTAATGCCTTTCTTGTTTGCTGCATATCTCATCACCGTATCGCAAAGTCTCTCGATGCTTGGTCGCACATTTAGTTTTTCGTTCATCTCTTTCTGTGAGAAGTCTCCGTCGGCACCTCGTTTTTTAAGTGAGTTTACCATGCGCCAATCTTCGCTGTCCTCTTTGATGGACATATAGTCATACAGTGACAGCCACCCATTGGCAATGAATTTATTTGCCGACCATGACTGCAACAGTACGTCAAATAAATCAGTAAACCCTCGTCTGGTTAGTCGGCAAGGTGTGGCAGTCAGTCCCAACTTTTTCGCTTCAGGATATGCATTCATCATCTCCTTATATGTTTTTGCCAGGGCATGATGTGCCTCGTCAATTACTATCAATGAGGGATGTTCCTTCATATCTCGATAGTGTTTTGACAGCCATTGTATTGACATTACCTTAATATGGGAATTGTGCGATAAAAGGGCTGGTGTTGTGCAAGAAGCAGGGTAGCTGCTCATCATGGTTTCAAGCGTATCCTTTATCTGCTCAACCAATTCTTTGCGGTGCACCACAATCCATACACATGGATTGTTCACTCTTCGTTCTTCAATCTTCACTTGCTCTGCTAGAAGCACAGTTTTTCCCGTACCTGTCGGCATCTGCACCATCACGGATTGATGCAACCGAAAAGCCGCTTCAATCCGTTCGCACATATCTTTTTGATAGTCGTACAGCTGAATATCCTTCATATCAGTATCTCCTCGGCAAACATGTCGATGGTATATCTTCCATTTCTCGTGGATTCTTTCCCCATACATTCTGCAACTTCAGATGCCATTGTTTGCCTTTGTTGCACTCGTCGTCCACTTTGTAATGCGGCTTTCCAAGTCGTTCATGAGGATAGATCGTGTTTCCTGCCGCTTTCCCTCTCTCGACTTCATAAAGACTTCAAGCAATGAAACAAGTGTCATAACTTTCTTTTTGACATTATTCCACATGCTTGATTCTATCCAAACTTTGTTTGTCGATTTTCTCATGCATGGTAGGTGTGAACTTATATATGTAAATATATCTTGTAAAGCGTCTTTAAGCAAAGGTGATTCACAAGACATTGAATAATAAGTGTTTGTATCTTACATCTATGACTTATAGAGCCTTTGTAAAGAAATAGAAACTACATCTCTTTCATAACCTTCTCCACCTCTTCCAAAGGCACATTCAGCATACGAGATACATAAAGCGGAGTAATGACATCCATACTTCCCGACTGGCGTTCCATGCCAATCAGATACTCGATGTTCTTTTTCAAATCGCCAAGACTGTTTGAGAATGTAGATGAACCCAGTTCTTTGTTTCCTGCCTCCTTTGCTTTGAAAGCATCAAACGTCTCACTACCATCCTCACCATACTTACCATCCTTTGCCTCGTATATAACCGAAGGTTCCAATACCTCAACAGTATGCCATGCACCTTGTGGCACAACACAACCATAATTACCAACGGTAGGATCAAGATGAATACGCTCTATCTCATTTCCGTTTTCATCACAGATAACTTCCACAATCTTACCGCACAAAAGCAAAACATTCTCCGTACTTTGTGGATGCCTGTGGATAGGAACAACGGTTCCTGGCAGCAGGGCATTAAGCATGCGTTGCGAATTATCATTGGCAGATGTTCGCAAATCGAAATTCTGACGCAATCGAGGATTAACAAAAGCCTGCTCAAAGAGCTTACCTAAAAAGTCTTTATTAATTTCCATAATTGTTGTAAATGAACAAAACATGAACCTCATAAATTATACGAAAGGGTGTTCATATAATCGATGAAATTCATGTCTTGAATTTTGTAAATGTTACTTCTTTAGTGAATTAAGGTATTCCTCATGCAAGTGATAGTATCTCTTCATGAACAATACGTAGACGATAGCCAGTACAGCTAATGCTCCAATCAAATACATCCAATGGCAAAGCGCAGTATTAGGACATAGATAAACAAATCCCAATGATACAGCCAACTGCATAGCCATATATAGTAGCGTAACTTTTACATGTCCTATCTTCAGTTCGTTTGCCATAATCTGGTAAGCATGCTTTCTATGAGCCTCACCTAAATTCTCATGCAACATAATACGATGTATGATTGTCAAACAACCATCCACACCATATACTAATAAGAATATCAGCCATGTTATATCTTCAGTCTTGATAATAACATTACCTAACAGGAACAACATAATGAATGCTATACCTATTGACCCGACATCGCCAGCAAAACACTTAGCCTTACCCTTCGGTCTGAAATTAAATAAACAAAACACTATTGCAGCAATAATTGTTGTAAAGATCAGCGATTGCGCCACATACTCATTGTCAGCATTTAAGGCTGCTAATGGAAGTAAAACAGCTAATGAATATCCTGCCGTTATGCCATTTATTCCATCCATAAAGTTAATCACATTCGTAGCCCCCACATAAACAATCAGAGCCACCAACACAATCCACCACATCGACCAATGCAAAATGTCTAATTGATAGAAAGCCATGGCAGCTGCAGCAAACTGTGCAACCAGTCTCACAGAATCAGGCAGCGAACGAATATCGTCCACGAAGCTAACCCCAGCCACAAGCGTCAGACCAGCCAAGAACCAAGGATATTCAACTCCAAAGAAAGCACTCCAAACCCAGGCACCAATCAAAAAGATAATACCACCTCCACGCAACACAATCGTAGAGTGTGACGAGCGTTCATTAGGTTTGTCAATAATGTTAAACCTATCCGCAATACGGAAATAAATAAGTTCTGCCACAAGTAGCAGAACTAAAATAAGGATATAAATAAAGTTCATACTCAATGATTTAGTTTTCCTGCTTAGTGTTTACAACGATCTCTCTTCTTGATAGAATACAATGAAATATAATCAGCATCTTTCAACTTTTCTACCAAGAACCTATTGTAATCAGAGTGTTTAAATACCACTATGCGCACAGCATTATCGAATTTTAGACTTCTTGTAATATGTGATTCCTTTCAGAAAGTTATCATCAACAATAGAAGCATGGCCTTCATGTTGCACGGTGATTTTAAAATCATTATAAAAGTCAAATGTGTATTCAACTAAGCCATAGTTTCGCTTTTTACTTTTACTGAAACCTGTACAATCTACCTGACAAACATTTTTTCTATATTCATCCAAAAGGTCTTTCTCTGGAAGTTTTTGTGATTTGTATATAGTCGTACATGCTACGTATGGTTTTTCTTTCAACGAGGATAAAATATTGCAATATTTATCTGATGTAGATGATGTGTGATGTGGAATCTTTATAAACACTGGCGAATCGTAGCACTTTGGGGACAGCAATTCTATAGCATCATTTTCAATGTCAGATAGAAAAACAAGAGAATATTTATATTCATTTCCAATGTCTATTTGCAAGCATAAAGACAAATCATTTTTATGTATTTCAGAATAAGATTCTAACAAATAGTTTATCCTACTACCATGCGGTGATACTGCTTGTATAGTAGCATATAAATCGCCAATTAAATCGTTAAATTCGAGTTTTTTGAATGGTACGAACATTTTCTCTGGTACACACGCAGTTTCATGTGATTTAAATTTTCGTTGTGTTAGTTTTAAAATATTCTGAACAATGTTATGATCTTCTCTGTTGTATTTTACTTTATTCCAAGCTTCACCATTTAGATCATAGGGAAGAATCACCATCGTGTCCTCATTACAGAACCTACTAATTATTTCATTAATTCCAAATGTATGGTCATAATCAGGGTGAGACCATACTAACATATTTAGTTTGTCCTTATTAATTCCCCACAGGTTAAGTATGTCTACTGTTTTGTTAACTCCCTTGTGCTTAAAACTATCTATTACAATAGAATATAACACTTTGTTTTCATAACCTGCATCAAGAAACAAAACACAAATACTTTCGCCTCTATTCGAGTAACCTATTATATAAACTTTTACCAAAAGATTTCTTCTGTCACTGATGTTTATCATTACAAATTGATAATTTTAAGTGTATTCTTAGTTTTGAATACGTCATTTACAGTTGACTCTGAGAATTCTTCAGCCTTTGCCTCGTTATCACAAGGTATTTCTTCTATTAAAGAATAAATCTTATTCTTTAACTCTTCTGATTGACCAACTGAGTCTGTGGGAAATATCTGATTGAACAATTCATCATTAATTTTGAATTTCCTCTCCATTATTTTTCAAATATTGCTCTGTTACAGATAATTTATATAACTCAAACAAATAGTCATTAATTTGAGTCTTCACAACACGCTCGAAATCATCAGGAAATTTGTAATTATTTATTTTAATCACCCAATCATCTACATAACCATCAATATCTAATAATGCTTGATAGCCTGTATTTCCGTCATTCATTTTTCTTGCTCTACATCTTCTAGCAAAATTTACTTTTACCGATTCATCATTTTTTAAAATCCTATCAATATATTCTCTGTCTATCAGTTCACCACCAAAATTTGCAACATCAGGAGTTGCAAACACTGTATTTTCGAATGTTTCAGAAAAATCCTTTAGACTCTTAAAAAAATCCCCTCCAAATTTTCTCACACCAATTCTTTGAATAACTATGTATTTATCATTTTCAAGAAATGCTGTTATATAGTTATTCAGAAAATTAATGTACACATCCATATTTTTATAGTTAACGCAATCTATTGAGAATGTCAAAAATAAACTAGTTACATCCATTACGATTTTGTCTTCTCTTTGTATGCCGTTTTCATCTATAAATACAGCGTCAGAAAAACGATGAAGTGGTTCAGACTGAAATGTGTTTAATGGAATAGAACGATCTTCTGCTATTTCTTCCATATTTGAAAGCGATAGAGTAGCTTGATTTTGGACTCCCTTTGTATATTTTTGAAAACATGATGAAAGATTCTTATTCAGTTTGAACAATTTTATCCATTCGTTGATATCTGTTACACCATCATAGTCAATGCGTATAAGTATTTTTCGGAGCATATTTGCTCGCATTGTATATCGAGAAAAGTTTTTACTCATGTGCTTGTTTTTGTTGTTATGTTAAGGGATAATTTAAATAGTAAGCAGTCAATTTAGGGCATACCCCAGAGAGCAGGCAACCTTTCAGTGTCTACCTTTATTGACTTTGTTAAAAATTCGATAGTAAATTAATAATTTGGACTACTCTAGTCCGATACAAGAGGATAGGAGTGAAGAATAATCCCTGCATCCCTCAAAGATTTTTTTAATTTATCAAGGTTGCTTCAAACTGAACTGCCATGAAGCTTCATCGTACTAATGATACTATGAACTTGTATGAAATTTCTTTTCAAAAAGCATACAGCCAACTTTATTGTACATAAACATGCGGACCAAACACAACCTTGCGGAGGGTATACCTATATCATTTTGAAAAGATATTGTAAGGTATATTATTGTTCAGACAAAATGACTGAAGGGATTGACCATGAGGTAAAGCCTCTGTTTGGTACTTAAATAAAAGCGTCCTAAATCTTCGTTGCAGTACATATTTTTAAGATTTTTGTTCAGCTCAAAGATATAAACTTCAGAGGTATCCCTAATTTGACTGCTAGCCAAAATCTTTTGCATATCGCCAAATAGGATATTTCTTTAGCATTTGTTTTTCATCCTCCGTCAACTGCTTATAATAGTTATTAAAGCCGTCTTTGTTTTCAAGTAACAAGCAGAAGCCAGCCTTGTAAATATTAGAGATATCATCATTCTCTAATATTTGGCTCATTTCAGACACTTCACTCTCATCAAATGCTCTTTGACGCTTAATTATTTGCATCTTGTTACATTTATGAACCATCAGCCTATCGCCTTCTAAATCATTCTTCAATAACCAATCATTCAGTTTATAACATTCTTCTAGCAGAGTAGAGCATTTCTTTGGCTCTTCAGTTTCAAGTGTATCCGCAGCAGACAACATAGCCAACACATCCAAGTTCAATAATTCAAAACAATGTGCGTTCTCGTCTACCGATTTTATAGCAGAAGGCAATAAACCCTCATAATCAACATTATCAATTTTAGACCAAAGATTATCATTTTGTAAATAAGAATAAATACTCGCGTTTATCCTCTCCTTACCCTGATGCAAATAAGAGATGTTTATTGCACCATCAAAGAAATCACCAATAGCACACTCACCATTCTTGTCAGCAACACACCACGAAAGCAACTTTACATTAGCAATTTCAAACAATAGAATAGAACTTTCTGGTTTTTTAAATTTAATACGTTTACCTTCAACTAATGCTTCAATAAGAATATTAATCAAATGTATTTGATTCGGTGTTATTGCAGTTAAGTCGAAAGGTCTTGTCACGTGCATTTTATCCAACACCATTTGCAAATCTTTCCAACAAAGCAATTTTTCATGCAATTCCTCCACAAGGTTATTGTCATTGACGCCCAATTTTATATCAACATCACCAAGGCTCAACACCTTGTGTTTATCCAAGGCAAGCACAAATTCAGCTTCATGAATACTTTCGTTAAGATATTTCGAATCAGTCTTTATCTTTACAGAAGCATTTACCCTATCTTTTTCTTCTAAGGGAATGGTCATCGTCAGAATACCGCCAACAGTTACATTCATAAAACCATCTTTAATCTCACTTGTGAATCCATGATAAAACACCCGATCTCCGATTCTGACATCACAGTACTCTTGTCGTTTAAAGGTAAATCTCATAGGACCATCAGCAATGGGAAAGTCAATGTTAGGCTTTTTCGAGATATTAGCATACAGATAAGTATCATGTGTGCTCAAATAATTCATCAACTGTATACGGTCAGAAGGTTTCACAGGAGAAACGAAAGAAAAATTCCTTATGCCATCTTTTATGACATCCTCCATAGTCATTGGATCAGAATTAGCAAAGCTCAACATCTTTCGGCTATTATTCATAAAGACAAGCAATTTGTCTTCAAACTCCTTTAAATCAGTGGTTAAAAGATGAAACAATGTTTGTCGGCTTTCCTTTTTTCCCATATCTTTTAATAACTTTTGCACAGTGCAAGGCAATAGCTCACGATAAAATAGCATTCTTTCCTTACTATTTTTCTTTATCTGACAGACAATAAAAAAAGTGGGTTCATGTAAATAAGCCTGCAAATCAACTCTCTCCAATTTAAATTTCCACTTCTTCGTTTTAAAGCGTTCAACCTCAGTACCTTTCACCTGAATAGGCACTCTTCCTTGCAAGTTTCTCTTGCTTTTTCCCTCCTCGTTATACAGATAAAGATGCCCGTCCCAGCAAGGTTCTTTATCATTATCTGCCAGATATTGCGAAATACGTTCACTATCTTCAATAAATGTTTTTAGATAGTTCAGCGCCTTTTCTTCTATCGCTTTTGTATCAATAATTTCGCCTTCAACTTTTTTCTTCTTTGCCATATTTCAAACGTATATTAGTGTGTTTACAAGATATGAGAATTTAGATGAAATAGGAGATTATATCCCTCCATTCATGAAATATGTTCGCAAATCATATAGGTTTAGACTAACCATTATATGTTTTAGAAACGAATCAATCATCTAATCCAATTCAGGATTATCTTCAGTTAAATAAGCCCATATAGAATGAGAAAGTTCTTTAATCATTGAATCTCCACAGAAATGTTTAAATTTCCAGCTAGAGCGAACTACGCCCATAGCCTTTTCAATTCTTTGTTTCATCATTCCAGTTGAAAGACATTCTTCTTTAAATGTATCATTTAATACTCGCTTGTCTATGGGGAGTAAGTCTTGATAGTTACATTTGCCAAGAATGTAATCTGTTAAACGATTTAAACAGTCAACAAAGTTTTTTAAGCCAAACCGTTTACATTGTTTGTTAAATTCATTCCAATCAAGCGTGTCCTTGAAAGCCTTTCGCATCATAGCCCAGTCACATATATGTTTAATAGTCATTCTTGAATATAGAAAATGCCCATTAGCATGCTCTATCAAGAACAGAGCTTGAAACATTTGTGGAGGTAAGGCTAAAGTTGTGTCATTAATAAATTGTGGAATGCTATTTTGAAGTAAATCCTCTAAATAACATTCCAACTCTTTAGTTCTTTTGCTACGTTTTATAGAGCAACAAAATCGGTGATTTTCTACGTTTAACCCTTTATACGCAAAAACCGAATGCTTATAATAATCCGTGTTAACCTTACCACCCTTTGAAGAAACAAGCGAATTACCCAAATCGTAAGCGTTGTTTTTATTAGATTTTGTAAGTAAGAAACAGTCTAAATCACATGAAAAACGATGTGAAGGAATAGGATAAAGTTTTGAAATCGAAAACCCTTTTAGAATGTACGTGCAAATATCATTTTTGTCATAAAAGTCAGAGAGTTCTTTGGCTGCATTATAATTTGCATGATACCTTTTTTCTTGTACCATCAAACTTCCTATCCACTGCATTTTTATTGTTTTTATAGCTGCATCCAACTGCAATAGTTTAGGTGAAGTCACAGATAGTTTTTGAAGACCATCCAAGGCTATAGCTATAACTTCTTGTTGTTGTGATGTTTTATAAACCTCTTGCAAATTTAAATTACTTAGTTCTCTTTGAGAATTTTCATTTAAAGCAGCTTGCAATAAAACAACAAGACTATCAATTTTTGATTGTTTGCACATCTTGTCAAAGTATTTTCTTCAGTTTCTTAAATATATTGTTGGGCAGAAAAATAAAGAGTCCAGTAGCCCAAGCCTTCATCACATTCATCTTCAACACCGTCTGATACATCTTCACCACAGCCTTCAGCATCACCCATTTGTTGCTTGTTTCAGAACCAGAAATATGACGATATTTCCACAACGCCTTAGGATAGGTATAGATATAATCCACATCCTTTAGAATGTTCATCCACAATCCCCAGTCCTCAGCCCTACGCAGGGGAGGCATATACTTCTTGCCAACTCGCTTGGTATCAAACAACACTCCTGGAGTACCAATGTTGCATCCAGCAATCATCGATTTATACGATTGTCTTGGTGCTTGCTTCATCGTATAATAAGACTCCAACTTTTCATTAGCATCCTCAT
>OGYD01002576.1_pt1 | contig 11515 bp, 9 predicted proteins | sample 1576441 | NCBI WGS metagenome assembly OGYD01 (sample SAMEA3541537, study PRJEB24748) | human gut metagenome | biome: human gut; feature: human-associated habitat; material: faeces | place: China | collected 2012 | reverse complement strand
AGCTGACTCTTAATCAGCGTGTCCAGGGTTCGAATCCCTGCGGGGGCACAGACAAGTCGGAATCGAAAGATTCCGGCTTTTTTGTTTTTTGGCTTAGCGGCAGCACTGACAAGGTTTCGTCAAGGGGCAAAGTGTACAATCGCCACGTTTGCTTTCGCGTCCAGTGAAATCGTGTCGCCGGCTCCGCGAACGGATTCCAATCATAGAGAAGGCCGTGGGGCAGCCATGTCTGCTGTGCGGCGAAGAGAAAAGAAGAAGCAGTGGAATTTTCCCTCTTTACCAAGTTGGCAGCTGAGTTTTTCGGCACTGCCATCCTGATGATTTTCGGCAATGGCTCCGTGGCTAACGTCGAGCTGAAGAACACCAAGGGTCATCACGCTGGATGGCTGAACATCGCCATGGGCTATGGCTTTGGTGTGATGTTCCCGGTAATGATGTTCGGCGGCGTTTCCGGCGCACACATCAATCCGGCAATGACCCTCGCTCAGGCTATCAACGGCCTGTTCCCGTGGAGCGAAGTGCTGCCGTACATCATCGCGCAGTTGCTGGGCGCCGTTCTGGGCCAGTTCATCGTCTATCTGACGTATTACCCGCATTACCAGGAGACGGAAGACGCCGATGCGATTCTGGGCACTTTCTGCACCACCGATGCGGACAACAAGAAGGTCAACTACTTCCTGAACGAGATGTTCGGCACCCTCGTGCTGGTGTTCGGCGCCCTGTGCTGCCTGTCCCTGCCGTGGGGCAAGGCTGACCATGCCGCTTCTTCCATCGCCGTCGGCTTCATTGTGTGGGGTCTGGTGACCTCCATGGGCGGCCCGACCGGCCCTGGCCTGAACCCGGCCCGCGATCTCATGCCGCGTGTGCTGCACGCCATCCTGCCGATTCCTTCCAAGGGTTCCTCTCGCTGGGGCGAGGCTTGGATTCCGGTTGTGGCTCCGATCGTCGGCGCCATCATCGGTGCTTGGATGTTCGTGTTCTTCTTTGCCTGATCGGCATTGATTGACGCTATATGCGAATGGCCTCCGTCTGTGTGGACGGAGGCCATTCGTGTATGCAGGTAAACGCGATTACGAAAGGAAGATCTGCGGTGCTTTCGCGAAGTTCGTGGCGCAGTGCTCGCCGCAGAAGTAATAGGACTTGCCCTCATACTCGCGCGTGATCGCGTCATCGTTCACGGCCACGGTCATGCCGCACACCGGATCAGTGGCGGTTTCGCCGTCCGCAGGGGCGTTGTGATGCATGTGCATTCCCATATCCATAGTGTTCTCCTTGTTGGTTGGATTATTGGATTGGTCAGTTACGTGATTGAGTGAAGTGCGATCGTCAACAATAACGGTCGGCTCAATAGTGTTTGCAGTGGTGGTTGCTGCGGCAGAACCGGTGATGTCTGTGGTCGTGCCGCCGCTGATATTCGCCGCATGAAGACGATTGGCGTTCAGCACCAGGCACACCGAGCTCAACGCCATCGCCAGTCCCGCGATCATCGGGCTCAACAGCCATCCGGTGAACGGGTAAAGCACGCCGGCGGCAATCGGAATGCCGATGATGTTGTATCCGAATGCCCAGCCAAGATTCTCTCGGATATTGCGCATCGTGGCATTGGACAGATTGATGGTCCTGATGACGCCGCGCAGGTCGCCGCTCATCAGCGTCACGTCTGCCGACTGCATCGCCACGTCGGTGCCGGTGCCGATGGCGATGCCGAGATCGGCCTGTGCCAGCGCCGGGGCGTCGTTGATGCCGTCACCCACCATCGCGATAAGATCGTGCGGCGCGCGGGAGGAGCCGGACGTGGCTGTGTTCTCATCACGCTCGCGCTGCAGTTTGGCGATCCAATAGGCCTTGCCATCCGGCTTGACCTCGCAGATCACCGTATCGATGCCGACCTCACGGGCGATGCGCCCTGCCACTTCGGCCTTGTCTCCTGAAAGCATCACCGTGCGTATGCCGCGTGCACGCAATGCTGCAATCGCTTCCGGCGATCCTTCCTTAACGGTGTCCTGCTCGTAGCTCGGTTTGTTCCAATCGGCGGTCGTATCCACCACGCCGCGCGTAATAGTGCCGGTCTTGTCGAAGACCACAGTGCCGATGCGCCGCGCCTGTTCCAGAGCTTTTGCACTGGTGACCAGCACGCCGTTGGTGGCGCCGAGCCCCAGAGACACAGTGACCGAGAGCGGGGTGGCAAGACCCAGGGCGCACGGGCAGGCGATAATGAGCACGCTGACTGCGGTGATCAGCGCGTGCGCCAGTTGCGGCGCAGGGCCAAGCGCAATCCATATGGCAAAGGTCCATATAGCGATGACCATCACTGCTGGCACGAAATACCTGGCGATTCTATCGGCCAGCTGCTGCACCGGAGCTTTGGTTGCCTGCGCGCGGGCCACCATCGCCGCGATTTGGGAGAGCACAGTATTGGCACCGACCTGAGTGGCTTGCATGACGAGGTCACCCTTGAGCAATACGGTTGCTCCGGTGACGGCCGCTCCGGTCGTTTTGGTGACGGGCTTGGATTCGCCGGTGATCATTGATTCATCGATACTCACGTTGCCGGCCACGATGATGCCGTCTGTGGGCACGCGCTCGCCGTTCTTGACGACCAGCAGATCGCCGACGGCAATCGTATCGATGTCCATGTCCGTGAAATTCGCGGGATTGAGCCATTCCACGTTCTCTGGCGAAGCCGCATTCAGCTTATGCGCGGTGCGAGGCCGTAGCTTGATTAGTGATTGCACCGCCTTGCCGGTGCCTTCGCGGGCCTTGGTCTCCAGCAGTCGACCGACCAGCACCAGGGTGATGACCACACCGACCGATTCAAAATACGGCTCGCGTGAACCTTCCGGAAATACCTGAGGGGCTACACAGGTCACCAGCGAATAGAGATAGGCGGCCGATGTGCCCAACGAGACGAGCGAATTCATATCGGGGGAGCGGTGCGCCAGTGCGGGGAATCCGACCGCGTGGATCGGGTGGCCGCAGTAGAACATCACCGGTGTGATGAGAATGGCCTGCAGCCATGGATTCACCATCCAGTGCGGCACCAGCATCGGATTGGCCATGTGCAGCATGGTGACGATGAACACGGGGAGTGTCAGCACTGTGCCGATGGCCACTAGTCGTGTCAACGATGTGATTTCCTTCGTGCGTTCCGCTGCCTCACGTCGTTCTGCTTCTGCGGAGTCCACCATCGGGGCTTCCGCTGATGCAGTGAGCGGGTGCGGTTTGTCCGTGCCTGCGCTGGCATTTCCTTCGACCTTCAGCAGGCCGTGCACCATATTCATGCCGCAGGCAAATGGATATTCGCCGGCGGGCAATGCGGGCAATTCCACATCGGTCACCGCATTGCCGGGCAGCATGGCATCGAGGCCGAGGTCGCCAAACACCACGTGAGAGGTGCATTCACCGGTCTCCTGACGGTCGAATGTCAGTGTGATCGGTGTGCCCGCGCGCATACTCACCACGGCAGGGGAGTAGCCACCTTTGACAGTGATTGTTGCGGTCTGGCGCTTGCCGGAGGCGTCCATGGCCCCGGATGCGGCCTTCTGCTCGCCGAAAAAGAACCTGAGCACCAGCCATGTCAAGGCGGCTGCCGCAATCAGCGCCGCGGCGGTCGAGAAAAGGTTGAACTCCATCACCGCTCCTTCCCATCAGTATTATACCGAGCAACAGTGTATACCCTATACCCCTATGGGGTATATAATGGGGTGTGTTCAGCTGAAAGATGAGTATCAGGAGGCAGCGATGCACGGGTATGACGACGATAAGGCCAAAGTCATTGCGCGGCTGCGCCGCATTGAGGGGCAGGTTCACGCCATTACGCAGATGGTGGAGGACGATAAATACTGCATTGACGTGTTGACGCAGATTTCGGCATCGAATTCGGCGTTGAAGTCGGTGGCCTTGATATTGCTGGACGATCATCTGAATCACTGTGTGCGCCAGGCGGCGGTGCAGGGCGGTGAAGTTGCCGATAGCAAGCTTGAGGAGGCGTCCGCGGCCATCGCGCGCTTGGTGAGGTCGTAGTTGGTCGTGTGTTTGGCTGTTGTCCCTGGTTGTCTGTCGTTATGCATGCGGTACGATTGTCAATGCTGACGTTAGGAAACAGGAACATATCTACCGCCGGTTGAAGATGGTGGAATACTGGGAACCATGTTTGAACAAATGGGAACTGTGATTGTGGTCATCGCCGTGCTGGTGGTTGGTGCGGGGCTTGGGCTTTGTGCCGGCTTTTTATTGGGGCGGCATAAAGGTCAGGCTATGGCGCGTGATGCCAGGGCTTCGGAGCTGGAGGAGGCCAAAAGCTTGCTGGAGTCGGCGCATGGGGAGATTGCCGATTTGACCGCTCGCAATGCCGCTTCTCAAGCGCAGCTTGAAGGTGCGAACCAGCAATTGACGTTCGTGAAGTCACAGCTTGCTCGGGCGCAGCATGCGGAACAGATTCGCATCGAGCGTGAGCGTGAGCGCGCGGCCGCCGAGGCTGAACGGAAGCGTAAGGCCGATGCCGAAGCCGCCGAAGTCAAGCGTGTCGAGCAGGAGGCTCGTCTGAAAGAGCAGAGTAAAGTGCTGGAAGCGCTTGCTCCTGTTGCCAAGAATCTCGATTCGCTCCAGACCAAGGTCACCCAAATCGAAGAAGGCCGCAAGAAAGAGATGGGTGCGCTCGGGGCTCAACTCAAGGGCCTGAATGATCAGCAGGCCCGGTTGGACAAGGAAACGAGTTCACTATCTGCGGCACTGCGCAACAATAAGGTTCGTGGTGCCTGGGGCGAGGCGCAGCTGAAGAATATTGTGGAGTCCGCGGGATTGCTGGAGCACGTTGACTTTGACACCCAAGTGGTGGTGTCCGATGCCGACGGTCGTATGCTCAGGCCGGATATGGTGGTGCATCTGCCCGGTGGCAAGACCATTCCGATTGATGCCAAGGTGCCGTATGCCGACTATCAGCGGGCTTGTGAGATTCCCGAGACCGCGGGCCCCGAGGAGTTGGATCGTCGTAACGACCTGTTGCGATCCCATGCCAAGGCGCTTCGAGAACACGTGCGTGCGTTGGGGGAGAAGGCCTATTGGAATGCGTTCCCCGTCACTCCTGATTTCGTTATCGCCTTTATTCCCAATGAGGCGTTGTTGCAGGCGGCGCTTGAGGCCGATCCCACGCTGATGGATGATGCCTTCTCCCGCAAGGTGGCCTTGACCTCGCCAGTGACCCTGTGGGCCGTGCTGAAATCAGTGGCCTATGCATGGCAGCAGCAATCGCTGACGGATGATGCCAAGCAGTTGTTCGATTTGTCTCGAGAGCTGTATGAGCGCTTCGCCGTGCTTGGCGACTATGCCACCAGGCTGGGAACCCAAATCACCAAGACGGTCAGTGCCTATAACAAGTTCGCATCCAGTTTGGAGCGACGTGTATTGCCCACGGCTCGCAAACTGCAAAAGCTCGAACCCACCAAGGTGCTCGAGGAAGTGCCTCTTATCGAATCAGACAAAGGCAATGTCAGTGAGTTATCCGCCCCCGAGGTGACATCGTCGGAGGATGATGAGCCGGTCAAGCTGACTGCCTCAGGCGATAGGCTTGAAGCATGACTGAATCTGGATTCCGCCCGACCGGCACCTCGGACCTCAATGTTTCACGCGACGCTTCCGCTTTTGCCATGCTGGAGCCGCGTGAGCAGCTGGCCACCCTGCTGAAGGAGCACGTGGTTGGCCGCCCGTTTTCGGAACTTGCCTCGGTGACTTTCGATCATCGTGCCGCCACGGTGATGGGTCATGTGCTCATTGACACTCTTGAAGATGCAGGCTATTCGGTTGATGATTTTGACGCCGTTGGTGCCTTGACTGCAGCTGCCGTACCCATGGTGTCTGCCATGATTCATGCTGCTGCTTCTCGTGGTGAGGATCTGGACGGATTCGTAATGGACTTCGTGTATCCCTCAATCAAGGGTCCGTCTATTGAAGGACGGCGCGTGATGCTGTTGGATGCATGGCTGTCCGAAAAATCGTATGTGCAGACCAGTTCGCTGGTTACCCTGCGTAATGGCAACGAACTCAGCCTCGACTTCGGCGTGGTCGAACAACTCGGCGCTCAGGTCGTGGCTATTGCCTCACTGGTCGGCGGTGGAGCTAAAGACATCAATGTCATCAACCCCTCCACTGGCGAAAGCCACGTACTGCCATTCGTTCAGGTCTTTGACGAATCCGAGCTGAGGTAATTCCATTCGTGGCTTCCCCATTCGGGAGGCTGTCGGGCGCAACGAGACCGCTGTGGTCGGCGCACGACGTTGATAATCTCCGAGGAGCAACTGTGCACGCACCCAACCAGATTTCCTTGGCGGCAAAAGCCTCGGGCGAACCGGAATTCCGTGAAGTCGGTCTTGGCCCATGGGCTGAAACCCATCCCGGCGAACCTCGTCCTGATGACTTGGCATCGCCTAATTACGATGTCCGTTTCGATTCTGCTCTGCTCGATGAGGGCGATCGCCGCAATGTGCTCGACCGATATCGCTACTGGACTGTGCAGGCCATCAAAGAAGATCTCGATGCCCACGGCCGCCACGATTTCGAAGTGGCGGTGGAGAACTGGACCCACGATTTCAATATCGGATCCATGGTGCGCACTGCCAATGCTTTTCAGGCCAAGCGCGTGCATATCGTCGGCCCGCATAAGTGGAATCGCAAAGGCGCGCTGATGACTGAGCTCTACCAGCACGTTGAGCATCACCCCTCAATCGCGGAGCTGGTGGAATGCTGGCATAATCGTATCGCCGGTGAAATCGCTGCCGAACGGGCACGAGCCGGGGCGGCTGCCTTAAAGGCCCATGCCATCGCCAGTGCTCATAATGGGGCGGAGACTGGTGCCGGCAATGGGTCGGAGGGCATCATCGGTAATTCCGGTGCAACTGTGTCCTCCCACGTGTCGGCGCTGAATGCTGTTTCGGCAGTTGCCGAGGCCACTGCCGAAATCGCACAGGCGGATGCCCGCATCAAGGAACTGGAAGCCGCTCGCATCATTGCTCTGGACATCATTCCGGGCGCGGTGCCCATGGAGACCTATGCATTCCCCAAGCGCTGTCTGCTGCTGTTCGGCGCCGAAGGCCCCGGGCTGAGCAGTAAGGCCTTGGAACTAGCCGACGACGTGGTATACATCTCCCAATTTGGTTCGGTGCGGTCCATTAACGCTGGTGCCGCGGCGGCCGTGGCCATGCATGCATGGATTGCCCAGCATGCCGCAACCGCAGTCTGATGGAGCATAGAAAAGCCTCGCTGCCATCGCAATTCCGCGTATTATCTGTGGTGTTGCGTCACAGCAATAGTCCGTGAAACATTTTGTGAAACATCAATTCCCCATATTTCCTCCTGTGAAACATCGCGTGAAACACAAGCCCTGGTAGACGTGTGCCGACAGCTCTCCCCAATCTGCCCAATATAGGCTAGGGTGAAAGCATGATTGAAGTTGAGGAGCTGAGCAAACGCTTCAAAACCAAGCAGGCACTAGACGGTGTGTCATTCACTGCCGAAGATGGCAAGGTTACGGGTTTTCTGGGACCGAATGGCGCAGGCAAATCCACCACTATGCGTGCTGCGCTCGGACTCATCAGCCCGGATAAGGGCCGCGCGCTAATCGATGGCAAACCATATGTCACCTTACGCGCACCAATGCGTGCGGTCGGTGCGGTGCTTGACGCCAAGTCAGCGCATAAGTCGCGCACTGCACGAGCCCATTTACAGGCCCTTGCCTATACCAACAACATTCCTAAGCGTCGAGTCGATGAGGTCATTGACATGACCGGTCTGCAAGCTGTGGCCAATGTCAGAGCCGGTCAGTTCTCGCTCGGTATGAGCCAGCGACTGTCCATTGCTGCGGCATTGCTGGGCAACCCGCACAATCTGGTGTTGGACGAGCCAATCAACGGTCTCGATCCAGAAGGCATTAAATGGGTTCGCGACTTATGTCGTTACTACGCAGCTGAAGGACGAGCCGTGCTGCTGAGCTCGCACTTGATGAGCGAGGTGGCGTTGACCGCGGATAATCTGGTGATTATCGGGCAAGGCCATGTGTTGGAAACCACCACGGTGAGTGCATTCGTGGCCGAGCATTCCTCCAGATCCATCCGTGTGGTGACGCCGGAACCCGACAAGTTGCGTGCGATTTTTACCAGTAGCCCTGAGGTTACCGTGGTTCCCGATACTCGCAAATCCGATGACCCGCAAGTAGGCGAGGTATTTCGTGTCAATGGCGCCGACTTGGTTGCGGCGGCACAGGCGTTTGCCCGGGCCGGCCTGATTACTTACGAATTCGTCGAAGAGCACGCCTCTTTGGAAGAGTCGTATATGGCGCTGACCCACAGCAGCGCCGAATACCTGGCCAAGGAGGTCGGATGATGAGCTCCAATACCATGAGAACGGCCACGGAAAACGCCAATATGACCGGCAGTATGAGTGGTGCAGCTGCTGAAAAGCATATGCCTGATGCGACCGGACCCAGCCAACCTGCCAACGCAGAGGCTTCCGGCCGTCCTGCCTCTAGCCGTCGTGCCAGCAGCATGTACCGTCGTGCCAAGCTCACTGTGTTCGGCTCGCTAAAGGCCGAATTGCTGAAACTGTGGTCACTGAACTCCACCAAGGTGCTGTTGGGTATTGCGGTCGCGCTCATGCTGGCTATGTCCGCGTTGAGCGCTTGGAGTGTGACCTTCATGGCGTCTACGGATTTGAACACTGGCAAGACGCTGGACAATCCCCAGCCCATATCCGCCGCAGATATGTGGGCGGTACTGGCTTCTTCCGGCTCGACCGCGGCGCTGGTCATCGGCATTTTCGGTGTGATGGCCATCACCAGCGAATACACCACATCAGCCGTGCAATCCAGTCTGACGGTCAACCCCAGGCGCGGCATGTTCTATGCCACTAAGTCCGTGGCCACGGCCCTGTTTGCGCTGGTTGCTGGTATTGCCGCCATTCTGCTGGCCGCAGGTGTGCTCTGGCTATTCACTCGAGGCCATGACATTACGGCGCTGACCAGCGATCAAAGTCGAATCATTCCTGTCACGTTGATCGGCTTCCCTCTGACTATTGTGCTGGTGTCCCTGATGGCGCAGGGACTTGGCGGCATGACCCGTTCCACAGTGGGCGGCGTATGCGCGCTGATCGTGCTCTTCATGGTGCTCTCGTCAGTACTGTCCATCACATCGATGGCCATTAACCAGGTCGAATGGCTTGGCACTTTGTCCTATCTGACACCGGACACCGCCATGAATCATTTCCTCGGCGCTGGTATAGAAAGCAGCTCGCAGTCCACCCTTGCCGCAGCCGTTAAACCGAACTACTGGATTCCCGATTGGTGGCAGTCCGGCCTGATCCTCCTCGCCTGGGCCGCCGCAGCATGGGCTGGCGGACTCATCGTCACCAAAAAAGCGGATATCAAGTAGCTATGTTCTCTGCTGCAGGATTATCGCCGCATAAAGCAATCACACCTTCGTGCATCAGACATATTCTGACGATTGTTATCGCATCACCATTGTTGCGTCGGGAACGCCGGCAGCCCGTAGTTTATTGATCATTGGATGCTGCTTCAACACATCCTCATAAGTGAACCGAACTATGGAGTCGACTTTGGCTCGATACAGTCCGGTTTCCCGCTCTTTTTCCGCGTGCACCGCTCCTTGAATACCCCTGCGGTCATATTCGGATTGGTGTATTTCTCGTACCCGTCATATTCGCCGACGATAAGACGGCCGTCGGGCAGCCGCCAGAGATAATCTACCCGGTACAGCGCGCCCGTTTGCGGGTCGGTGATGTCTTGCTGCAATTCGGGGACCATGAGTCCGCCTTCAACGATTGTGCCTCGACCGAGTGATTCGCCGCCGTTTTCGCTTGCCGGGTTCGCATAATGAAGCAAGCGGAATATCGGCGTGCAATCGCGGTGCATAGTGCTGCAAATATTGAGAATGTCCGCAATGGCAGTACCTTTACGTAGTGCCGAATCGATGATTGGCAACGCGAAGCGAAAATCGGTAGACAGCCCGCAGTCCACTACTGTTTGTGCCCCATTGGTCACAGGGATTCCATTGACATATTCCGGTGCACAATGTGGTACGAATACACGTTTGATATTGGCATTGTTCGCGTTGGTACCTTGCGACGCGGTGGCGATGGTAACGGAGCCGGCATGAAGATGCCATGGGTGCTCGAAACCATGCAGTGCCGCTGCGGTGACTCCGGCGAAAACCCAGTTTGGATGCTTGAGATGGAGTGTGCATGCCACATGCTGTATGCGTTCATCGGGTTTGAGCGCATTCCAGTATTCCGGTTTGACATACATGTTGGGAAATACTCGCTTGAGCTCGAGTTCTTTGGCTCGGCGAATAAGGGCCGAGCAGTGTGATTTTGTTCGGCCGTAAATACATATGCCTGCTGCTTCCGCTTGCGCGATAAGCGCATCCACTTCTTTGTGATGTTTCATGAATCGAGAGTATGCCAATCGAGAATGAAGTGTCCACTTGTTCGGGCAATGTGGTCGCAGCTTCGAGCGGATTCGCATGTGAGGATTGCATAGATTGGCTATATCTCGCGGATGCTTGCGGATTGAGGTGTGAATCATCGGCATGATAATTATGTATGTGCCCCCGTTGCGGCGTGGAATGTGGATAACTATTTCGAGTGCGTTGATGCGGTGCCTGGAGAGGCTTTCCTGTTCCTTGCACTTGCCGGATTCGGTTTTTGGCGTTTAGAGGGGCAATTGGTGTTTAAAGAGGGGCAAACCTGACTAGCTCGCATTTTTGCTCCGCTGAGAAGTCGTGAGTAGAGCATTTTCTCGATTAGATCGAGGTTTTGCTTCGCTGGGGGACAGCAGCGAGGTGCTTTCATGGTCAGCTCGTGGTTTTACCTCGCTGAGTGCCAGTAAGCGTGGTTTTTCTTCGGCTTTGTCGTGGTTTTGCCCCGCTTGGGATGCTGGGCGAGGTGTCTTCATTGGTTACTCGTGGTTTTGCCCCGCTGCGAGGTGATGAGTGGTGCGGTGTCGTGATCTGTTGGTGGTTTTGCTTCGCTTGGGATGATGAGGGAGGTGCTTTCGTTGGTTATTCGCGATTTTGCTTCGTTGAAGGGTTGTGAGTGGGTCGTTTCCATTGGTTACTCGTGGTTTTGCCCCGCTGAGGGGTGATGAGTGGGGTGGTTATGCGGTTGGCTGGTGGGTTTGCCCCGTTGGGAGCTCTCGAATTGGTGGTGGAACCCGTGAAGGGCTGGCGCATTGTTCCAATGGGCGGGGAAACGAGGCTTTCCGATAACTGCGTGTCACATACGGCTCATATAGTTAAGGCCATGCCAACATTTTCACGCGAAGAAATCGTGCATTTGGGCGACTTGGCCCGAATCGCGCTCACCGATGAGGAAATCACCCGTCTGCAGGGCGAACTAAACGTCATCGCAGACTCCATCAACAAGGTTCAGGAAGTCGCCTCCGACGATGTTCCGCCCACCGCCAACCCGGTTCCGCTGGAAGCCTACCTGCGCCCGGACGTCGCCGAAACCC
>OGYD01002575.1_pt1 | contig 11516 bp, 9 predicted proteins | sample 1576441 | NCBI WGS metagenome assembly OGYD01 (sample SAMEA3541537, study PRJEB24748) | human gut metagenome | biome: human gut; feature: human-associated habitat; material: faeces | place: China | collected 2012 | reverse complement strand
CGCAACATCTTCCTTCTGCTCCTTGTTGCCGCGCTGGTCCTTGCAGGCTTTGCGGCAGAGAGCATGATAAGGATCTCGAAGACAGTGGGATCTGCCGAGGCTTCGGCGACGCAGCTCGAGACGGCTGCCTCTGCAGGAGACCTCACGGGTGCAAGAAGCGCCCTTTCGAGCCTTGCCTCCGATATGGACGAGCTCTCGTCCGAGTCCGACGAATGGATCTGGTCGCTTGTCGAGAAGGTCCCCTATATCGGGACCGACGTCACCTCGGCCAAGACCATGGTGAGCGCGATGGAGAAGGTCAATACGCAGGCCCTCCAGCCGGTCCTGACAGAATACGATAAGGCGACAGCCGCCGATGCAACAGCTGAGGACCGCATCCAGGCAGCGTCCGACCTTGCTGCAAGCCTCGAGAGCGCGCAGACAATCCTCGAGGAGGGGAGAAGCGAAATTGCCTCTGCTCCTTCCTCTCATATCGATTCCTTGCGCGACCTGCAGACGAAGCTCGAGAGCAGCCTTTCTGCGGTCGACTCGAATCTGCAGACGCTCAACAGTGCGGTATCTGCGGCATCCGACGCCGCTTCGCTTCTGGCATCTGCCCTCTCTGCGGCGGGCCTTTCGTAATCATTGTGTTTCAATCTGATGGCAAATGTACCTCGCGGGACTTCCGCGGGGTGCATTGTCCTATAGTTCAGCTCAACAGCACACAGGGGTGTGCAAGCTGCAGCCGCAGGCACGGTGCCTGCGCCACTCGCTTATGAGGAGGCCACGCAATGAAGCGTACGTTCGCACATAGGAACATGTTCGATGCGAACGAGGTGGCCTGCCGACGTCAGGGACGACGAATCACGCTGCGATGACACGTGGCGGCAGTCCCGCTTAAGCGATTTTCCAAAGCTTAAACCTGACTTCGCCCGGCATCGCCGGGCATTTTTGGCGCGAAAATGCCTGATGAGATATACAAGCGCCCTGGCTTATGTGCCAGAACCGTTCTTGTTTGCCATTCAATTGAATTGAGGAGCTGGAAATCATGGCAGAAAAAGAGAAGGTCGTACTTGCATACTCGGGCGGACTCGATACTTCCGTCATCGTCAAGTGGCTGCAGGTAGAGAAGAACATGGACGTCATCGCTATCTGCGGCAACGTCGGCCAGGACGAGAAGGACCTTTCCTGGATCAAGCAGAAGGCACTCGATATGGGCGCCATCGCCTCTGAGGCCATCGATATGCGCGAGGAGTACGCAGAGACGATCCTGTCGAAGGCCATCTGGGCAAACGGCAAGTACGAGGGCATCTATCCGCTGCTTTCCGCACTCTCCCGCCCCATCATCTCCAAGCATCTCGTCGAGATTGCCCACAAGTACGGCGCAAAGTACATCGCCCACGGCTGCACCGGCAAGGGCAATGACCAGGTCCGTTTCGAGACGAGCATCCGTGCCCTCGACCCGACGCTCGAGATCATCGCTCCTGTCCGTGAGTGGGACCTCACGACCCGCGACTCCGAGATGGAGTGGGCAGCTGCCCACGGCGTGCCCGTGCCTACGACCCACAAGAAGCCGTACTCCATCGACGACAACCTCTGGGGCCGCGCTATCGAGTGCGGTGTCCTCGAGGACACCTGGAACCAGCCGCCTGCGGACATCTGGACGATGACAAAGAACCCGGAGGACTGCCCTGCAGATCCTGAGACCGTCGTCATCGGCTTCGAGAAGGGCGTGCCCGTCTCGATCAACGGCGAGAAGATGTCTCTTCTCGACTGCATCATCAAGGCAAACGAGATTGCCGGCCGCAACGGCTTTGGCCGCATCGATATGATCGAGGACCGTGTTGTCGGCATCAAGAGCCGTGAGTGCTATGAGTGCCCGGCAGCGCTTCTCCTCATCCAGGCACACCAGTCCCTCGAGACCCTCTGCCTCGACGCCGAGACGCTGAAGCAGAAGGCAAAGCTCGACGTCGAGTGGGCCTCCACGGTCTATCGTGGCCTCTGGTACTCCCAGAACCGCAAGGCAATCGACGCCTACAACGCCTACACGCAGCAGTATGTGACGGGCGAGGTCCGCATCAAGCTCTGCAAGGGCGGCCTCTTCGTCGACGGCCTGCGTTCGCCGTACAGCCTCTATGACTACAACCTGGCTACCTACGACGAGGGCGACACCTTCGATCACACCGCATCCAAGGGCTTCATCATCATTCATGGCCTGCAGTCGAAGACCTGGTCCCGTGTCCAGGGCCCGGGCTCTGGCCTCCAGGACGGCGAGTAGCTTTCTGGCGCTCGCCTCATAGCGCGACTCGGTGCCGCTGCCAGGGCATGCCCGGCAGCGGCATTTTCGTCTCGGCGAGCTGCGGGCTCGATTGCGCGAGATGCGCACGGCCATTTGTGCTTCCGGCATGTTGCCAGCCTTCTCATAAGTGGTGCAGAAGGTCCGCTGCAAGGCAGCTCCGTGGCATACTTGAAGTGTCGACAGAAGAAGAGGGAGGAGCTCATCCATGGCTCTCTGGGGTGGCAGGTTCGAGAAGGGCGTCGATGCCTTCACGCAGGAATTCGGTGCATCGCTCGAGGTGGACAAGGCGATGGCGCAGCAGGATATCAGGGCATCGCGTGCCCATGCGAAGATGCTGGCCTGCCAGGGCATCATCTCGGATGAGGACCAGAAGGCAATCGATGCCGGCCTCGAGAAGATTGCAGGCGAAATCAAGAACGGCACCTTCGAGTGGGATGTGAACGACGAAGACATCCACATGGCGGTCGAGTCGAAGCTCACGAAGATGGTGGGAGCCCCGGGGGCGCGTCTCCATACCGGGCGCTCGAGGAACGACCAGGTGGCTGTCGATATCCGCCTTCTTGCGAAGGACCTCTCCCGCGATCTTATGCAGGGAAACCTCGAGCTCAGAGGCGTGCTCCTGGACCTTGCAAAGAAGTATGAGGGCATCGTGCTTCCGGGATACACGCATCTCCAGCATGCACAGCCCGTCCAGCTCTCTCACCATCTTCTGGCCTACTTCTGGATGTTTGGCCGCGACTATGTACGCCTGAAGGCTGCCTATGACGGAGCGGATGCCAATCCGCTCGGTGCTGCCGCCCTTGCGGGCACGACGTATCCCCTCGACCGCGCCTATACCTCGGAGCTCCTGGGCTTTGCCACGACGATTCCGAACTCGCTCGATGCCGTCTCTGACAGGGACTATCTGCTCGATCTCGAGTACGCCTGCTCCGTCTCGATGATGCATCTCTCCCGCCTCTGCGAAGAGATCGTGCTCTGGAGTTCGACTGAGTTCGGCTTCATCACGCTCTCCGATTCCTACTCCACGGGCTCCTCGATCATGCCGCAGAAGAAGAATCCCGACTTCGCCGAGCTTACCCGTGGAAAGTGCGGCCGCGTCTACGGCGACCTCATGGCCCTTCTCACGACGATGAAGGGACTCCCGCTTGCCTACAACAAGGACCTCCAGGAGTGCAAGGAAGGCCCGCTCGATGCCGCAAAGACGCTCTCTGACTGCATGCAGATCGCTTCCGGCATGCTCGAGACCATGCAGGTGAACAAGGACAGGATGCTCGACGAGGCAGGCAAGGGCTTCACTGCTGCTACCGATGTGGCCGACTACCTCGCAAAGAAGGGCGTGCCCTTCCGCGAGGCACACCGCATCGTGGGCGAGCTCGTGCTCTATTGCGAGCAGCATGGCAAGGGCCTGGAAGACCTCACGGCTGCAGAATTCAAGGCAGCAAGCCCGCTTTTCGAGGACGATATCGCACGCGACCTCGACCCTGCGGCCATTGCCTACGCAAGGAACACCTATGGCGGCACCGGCAAGAAGGCCGTGGCCGCGCAGCTCGAGGAGGCAGCGGCACGCCTTGCTGCCGACAAGGAGAAGCTGCCGCAAGAGGCCAAGTAGCCATATTCCATGAGTCGTTCTTGTAGCGCCTGCGTCTTCCTTCTGAGAGGGGATGCGCAGGCGCTATCATGAGGAAAGCGAGAATGCAGGGCTTGCCTGCTCTGGTTCACAGAAAGGATTCCCATGATTGACCGCTATACCCGCCCCGAGATGGGACATATCTTCTCCCTCGAGAACAAATATGCCATCTGGCAGGAGATCGAAGTCCTGGCCTGCGAGGCGCATGCCGAGATCGGAGAGTCCGGCATAACGAAGGAAGAGGCCAAGTGGATCCGCGACCATGCCGACTTCAACAAGGAAGAGGTCGATGCAATCGAGGCCGTCACGAACCACGATGTCATCGCCTTCCTGACGAACATGGGCTCCTACATCGACAAGGATGTGCCGGAAGGGGAGCCGAAGCCGTCGAGGTGGGTCCATTACGGCATGACAAGCTCCGACCTCGGCGATACGGCGCTCTGCTATCAGCTCGTGCAGGCAGCCGACATCCTGCTTGATGACTGCAAGAAGCTCGGCGAGATCTGCAAGAGGCGTGCCTTCGAGGAGAAGGAGACGCTCTGCGTCGGCCGTACCCACGGCATCCACGCCGAGCCCATGACCTTCGGCATGAAGTTCGGCAGCTGGGCCTGGGAGCTCTACCGCGACTATGAGCGCCTGAAGGACGCAAAGAAGAATGTCTCCTTCGGTGCCATCTCCGGCGCTGTGGGCACCTACAGCTCCATCGACCCGAGGGTCGAGCAGTATGTCTGCGAGCACCTGGGCCTCAACGCCGACCCGCTCTCCACGCAGGTCATCAGCCGCGACCACCACGCCTATCTTGCAGGCGTGCTCGCCACGACCGCAGCCACCTGCGAGCGCATCGCAACGGAGATCAGGAACCTCCAGCGCACGGATACCCTCGAGGCCGAGGAGCCGTTCCGCAAGGGCCAGAAGGGCTCTTCTGCCATGCCGCACAAGAGGAACCCGATCACGGTGGAGAAGGTCTGCGGCCTTTCCCGTGTCGTGAAGGCCAATGCCCAGGTCGCCTTCGACAATGTCGCCCTCTGGCACGAGCGCGACATCTCGCATTCCTCTGCCGAGCGTGTCGCCCAGGCAGACTCCTTCATCGCCCTTGACCACATGTTCCAGTGCCTCATCAGGATCGTCGACGGCCTCATCCTCTATCCGAAGCAGATGATGGCAAACCTCAACAAGACCCGTGGCCTCATCTACTCATCGAAGGTGCTCCTGGCCCTCGTCGATACCGGCATCACCCGCGAGGATGCCTATAAGATCGTCCAAACGAACGCTATGGCTACCTGGCACGAGGTGCAGCAGTGCGAGCAGGGGACGACCTTCGAGGAGAAGCTCCTGGCCGATCCTGCCTGCACGCTCTCCAAGGAGGAGCTCGACCTCATCTTCGATCCCTGGTCCTTCCTCGGCAGGATCGACTATGTCTTCGACCGCCTCGAGAAGCTCGAGTTCGAATAAGGAGTTCCATGTTCCACTATGATTTCAGGCCCCGGGGCGTCTGCTCCCGTGCCATCCATATCGATCTTGCTGACGACGGAAAGACGATCGAGAACGTCAGCTTCGAGGGTGGCTGCAATGGCAACCTCAAGGCTATCGGCCGCCTGGTACAGGGCAAGTCTGCAGACGAGATTGCAGAGGTCCTCGCTGGCAATACCTGCGGACCCCGTCCGACATCCTGCGCAGACCAGCTCTCGAAGGCCCTGAAGCAGGCGGAAGCTGCAGCACAGCAGGAAGCGTAAGGATGGCCCGCACCCACCACATCTTCTCGCGCCGTGCCCTTCTCAAGGGCACGGCAGCAACGGCTGCCACGGCGGTAGCCGTCGACATGCTCTATGGCTGCAAGAGCTCGAACTCTACCGATGCGGCGTCCTCTTCTGTCGTCGTGGATGATTCCTCGGGCACCGATGTGCTCGAGGAGTACACCTACGATGAGAGCACGGTCGACGCCGCCTCGACCTGGTCGCTGCCTTTGGGCTGCGTGCTGCATCCGGCAGAGGGCACCTGGATCCCTGTCACGGCAGCAGGTGCCAAGGCATCTCCTCTGATCACCGGCTCTGCACTCGATACATCCTCCGGCACGCTCAAGACTGTCATCGCGCAGCCCATAAGCTCTGACTCCAACATGGAGATCTATGACGCACGCTGCTCTGACTCTGCCTATGCGTGGGTCGAGATCAATATCCTCAACAGGTCCTGGAAGCTCTATGGCCAGGCCTTCTCGGATGGTGCCGTGACAGGCACTGCGTCGCTTCTGTGGGAGGCAGACTCCAACTGGGATCCGCCTGCCTTGGCAGTCTCTGGCTCCAAGGTCATCTGGCAGGTCCAGCCTTCCACCTCAGGCTCGAGCACGAAGGAAAGCTCGCACTGCTATCTCTGGAAGACCGGAGATTCGAGCGCAAAGGCGGTCATCGAGTCATCCGGCCGCTTCGGCTGCGACATCTCCATATCTGACGGCAACGCGATCCTCGCGCCGCGCGTCAACGCCTCTTCTGGCACCTATTACGGCATCACTGCCTACTCCCTGTCCGATGATATGGGCACGGTCACAGACCAGCTTGTGCTGCCCCAGTCGGTAAAGCCGATGTGCGCCACCCGCATCGGAGACGAGTTCGTCTTCTCGATCGAGGCCAACTACAGCACAGGCGGCCTTCTTGCCTCCATGGGCACCTATGTAGGACACGGGGATGGACCGTTCCTGTCTGTCGGACGCGAGCCCTTCTGCGTCTCTTCCGGCAAGGATGACACCTACATCGTGAAGGTCCGCGCCTCCTACTATGTGATCGATACAGCAAACGAGTCCTACCGCGTGATCTCTGCGGTCGACCGCTCGCTTGACTACGGCGAATATCCGGCACGCATGGGCGCCTGTGACACCTTCGTGACCTTTGCCACCGTGAAGGATGCATCGACCGGCTACCCCTCAGCTGTGACCGTCAGGACCTTCAATTTGTAAGGCTTGACGCACAATCTGTGCACGGTAGGGTAGAATGTAGAGTGTATGAAAGTTTGCTCTCATGTCTTATAGGGGGGCCGATATGGCTTCAGACGAGAAGAAGATTCTGCTGGTCGAGGACGACAAGGCAATCCGCGATGCAGTGGCTGCATATCTTGAGCGCGAGAATTATATCGTGCGTGGTGTCGGCGATGGCCAGAGCGCAGTCGAGGAGTTCGAGAAGCATTCCTTCGATCTCATCATCCTGGACCTCATGCTTCCGAAGCTTTCGGGCGAGCGCGTCTGCCGCGCAATACGTGAGACCTCGAATGTCCCCATCATCATGCTGACCGCAAAGGGCGATGTCGAGGACCGCATCATCGGCCTCGAGCTCGGTGCCGACGATTACCTGATCAAGCCGTTCTCTCCGCGCGAGCTTGTTGCCCGCGTCCGCGCGCTTCTGCGCCGTGCCCACACCGAGGTGGAGAGCCAGCTCGAGGTGCTCGACTTCGGCGACCTTGTTATCGATATCTCCGGCCACAAGGTGCTCGTCGAGGGCAAGGAAGTCGATCTCACGGCTTCCGAGTTCAAGCTCCTGACGACGCTTGCTCGCTATCCGGGACGTGTCTATACGCGCATGGAGCTCGTCGAGAAGGTGCTCGGCTATGACTTCGAGGGCTATGAGCGCACGATCGACTCCCATGTGAAGAACCTCCGTGCAAAGCTCGGCGACGATCCGCGCAACCCGCGCTGGCTCTACACCGTCCACGGTGTCGGCTACCGCTTCGAAGCGCCTGCCATGAACAAGGAAGAGAAGAAGGCATAGGAGCGCATAGGTGCCACGAGCAAGATTCGAGATAGGCAGATCTGACAGGCACGCCTCCCAGGAGGGGGGCGTGTCTTCTGCTAATGAAAGCAAGGCTTCCTGGAACACGATCCGCCCGCACGAGAAGCCGAAGGCCAGCTATACAAAGAAGATGACTATCGCCTTTGCGGCGACCTCGGTCATGACAGCAGTCGTGTTCCTGCTCGTGCTGGCAGTTGTCTGGGAAGACCAGTTCAATACCTACACGCGCCAGAACATGCAGAGCCTCGCACAGGCCACTGCCTCGACGCTTGCCTCGAAGTATGAGGAAGCGGGCGGCTGGACGCCTGAGGTCCTTGACTATGCAGCGATGGCATCGAACACCTCGTCCGATATCGCGGTCCAGGTCCAGAATGCCAAGGGCACGACGATCTACGACGATACGTGGGTCCATGGCAAGGATATCGATGCGGGAAAGAACGTGCCTTCCGGCACCGACTCGATTGTCTCCTCCGACATCACCCTCACTGATGGGGAGATCGTGGGCACGGTGCGCCTCTGGGCCTTCGGATCGGATGCCCTCCTCACACAGGCCGATGCAACATTCCGCACGAACTCGTACATGGCCATTCTTGCTGCCGCCATCATCGCGGTCATCCTGGCATCGATTATCGGCTTCATCATCTCGAGGAAGCTGGCAGCGCCGATCGGCACGATCACGGCGACCGCGCGCCAGATCAGGAACGGCGACCTCTCGGCGCGTACCGGCCTCAAGGGCTCGGATGAGCTGGGACAGCTTGGCGAGACCTTCGACGATATGGCCACCTCGCTCGAGAAGGATATCAAGCACGAACGCAGGCTTACGAGCGATGTGGCCCATGAGCTGAGGACGCCGCTCATGGCAATGCAGGCGACGGTCGAGGCCATGCAGGACGGCGTCTATCCGACGGACGCGGAGCACCTCGAGGTCGTGGCAGCAGAGGTCAGGCGCCTTTCGCGCCTCGTTGGCGCCATGCTCCAGCTTTCGAGGCTCGAGAACGGCAAGACCCCGTTCAGACCGGAGGAGACCGATCTTGTCTGGCTCGTGAAGAGCCTCGTGACGTCCCAGGAGCAGCTCTTCGATGATAAGGGGCTGCAGCTGCGCTTTGCAGACGAGACCCCGAGCCAGACCCTCATCGCAGATGTGGACCCCGACCTCATCCGCCAGGCAGTCGTGAACCTCATGTCGAACGCGATGCGCTATACGCCCTCCGGCGGCTGGGTGCTTGTCGCAATCACGCAGGACCACGCAGATGCCTTGATCTCCGTCTCCGATACCGGCATCGGCATCGCAAAGGAAGACCTTCCCCGTACTTTCAGCCGCTTCTGGCGCTCCGATGCGAGCCGCGAGATGGAGTCAGGCGGCCTGGGTGTCGGCCTCGCTGTCACGAAGGAGATCATCGATCGCCATAACGGCACGATCACCGTGGAGTCTGAGCTCGGCAAGGGCACGACATTCACGCTGAGGATTCCGCTCCATCGCACCCGCTCGCTTCCCAAGGCACAGAAGGGGGAGCAGAAGCAGTAATGCGCACGCTCTAAGGAATGAGCTTTGCGCAATGCAGCCGGTGCGCTTCGTTGGCTATACTCAATCTGTCAGCAATCCGATGAAATGAGGCAGGCAATGGCAGAGATTCAACTGCGTCCTGATTCGCATGGCAAGGTACGTGACATCTACGACTGTGGCGATACGCTCCTTATGGTGGCAAGCGACCGTATCAGCTGCTTCGACTTCATCTTGCCGAACGAGATTCCCTACAAGGGCGAGATCCTGACCCGCATCTCGGCATTCTGGTTCAACCGCTTCAAGGACCTCATGCCGAACCACATGATCTCGACGGATCCTGCAGATCTGCCTGAGCAGTTCGCACCCTACAAGGACTATCTTGCGGGCCGCTCCATGCTTGTGAAGAAGGCCAAGACCATCCCCATCGAGTGCATCGTCCGCGGCTATCTCACCGGCTCCGGCAAGAAGACGTATGACCAGGACCGTACGGTCTGCGGCATCAAGCTTCCGGAGGGCCTTGTCGAGGCATCGAAGCTCCCTGAGCCGATCTTCACGCCGTCCACGAAGGCGGCTCTCGGCGACCACGACGAGAACATCTCGTTCGAGCGCTGCGCAGAGATCGTCGGCGAGGATGTGGCAACGCAGCTCCGCGATGCCTCCCTTTCCATCTACAAGGCAGCAGCAGAGTATGCCCTGACCCGTGGCATCATCATTGCCGATACGAAGTTCGAGTTCGGCTTCATCGACGGCGAGCTCACCCTCATCGACGAGTGCCTGACGCCGGATTCCAGCCGCTTCTGGCCTGCAGAAGGCTACTCCGAGGGCCACGTCCAGCCGAGCTACGACAAGCAGTATGCCCGCGACTGGCTGCGCGCCAACTGGGATATGCAGGGCGAGCCGCCCGAGCTTCCCGCTGAGGTCATCGAGGGCACCTCGAAGCGCTACCAGGAAGCCTTCGAACTCATCTGTGGCAAGCCATTTGTTCCCATGAAGGAAGCCTAATGTCATTCCGTGATACCCTGAACGGCGCCCGCGAAGAGCTGAACGAGAACCGCGATGCGTACAAGAAGAGCGAAGAGACCATAGAGCAGGATGCCCAGGAGGAGCCCAAGTCCACGGGCTTCGAGAAGAAGTCTGTGACGAGGGCCAAGCCTGCCCGCGAGGCAGCGGCAGGCGTGCGTGTCGTCACGTCCTCCGGCAAGGTCAAGAAGGCTTCGGGTACGTCCAAGCCCAGATCCGAAATGACAAAGGAAGAGAAGCGTGCCCAGCGCCAGAAGGAGCGCGACGCCGAGGACAGGCGCACCATGGCAGCACAGGCCCTCCTCAAGAAGGACCCGGCTTACCAGAAGTGGCATGGCATTTCGATGGGCATGATTGTGGCAGGCCTTGTCTGCACTGCCCTCTCCTGGGTCATTGCCATCGCTGTCCCTGACTCCCAGACGGACCTCACGTCGTTCTGGGGCGTCATGGCAATCGTGATGCTCGTCGTCGCCTACATCGGCGTCATCGGCGGGTTCATTATGGACTGGGCCCGCCTCCACAAGGTGCGCAACATGTACAACGACCGTGTACGCAGCCTCAAGGAGAAGCAGCTCAACGCAATCATCGAGCAGAGCTATCAGGAGGTTGCCGACAAGCCATCCTTCTTCGACCGCTTCCGCAAGAAGAAGGAAGAGAAGTAAGGCTCTCGCCACACAGCAGCGGCTGTTTGGTATAGAATAGCTATCTGCGATAGGCCCTCATAGCTCAGGGGATAGAGCACAGGTTTCCTAAACCTGGTGGCGTAGGTTCGAATCCTACTGGGGGCACCAGTACATAAAGCCCGTATCTGCACAAATGCAGGTACGGGTTCTTTTTTTATGCCGAAAGATAGAGCGCAGCGATGCCAGGGGGATGTCAGCAAGCCGCTATCGCTGGCCATCAGAGCTTCCATCGGATCTGTCGCTGAATCAGTGCCTCAATGGGAATGATCCTTGCATTGCCTTGCCTGAGCAGCGCATCTCAAGACTGCCGAAGAGACTGGCGTACGAAGTGGCAGCCATGGTATTCGTGTGCCCATCCCAGGAGAATGACTCAGCGGCCTGCAGCTTCAGAGGCTTTCTGGAACTTCTCGCAATCCCGAGGCAGGAGGCTCATGTCGGATCTGAACCTGCGTCACCAGGTTCAAGAAACCTATTCTATGAATCTGTTCCAGCAGGGGAGAGAAGAAGGAGCATTTCACACCCAGGATACCGGCGATGGCGCTCCGCTCAAAGCACTTGCGAGGAATCCAATCTCGGCGCAAGAAAGAGGCGCACAACCGAGTGATACAATGCCTACTTTATAATTCATAAT
>OGYD01002560.1_pt1 | contig 11556 bp, 8 predicted proteins | sample 1576441 | NCBI WGS metagenome assembly OGYD01 (sample SAMEA3541537, study PRJEB24748) | human gut metagenome | biome: human gut; feature: human-associated habitat; material: faeces | place: China | collected 2012 | reverse complement strand
CACCATCTTCGCCGGCGTGATCAACGGCCGCAACATCTGGCGCAACAACTACGCCGTGAGCCTCGGCCTGGTCGACGCGCTGAAGCAGGTCACCGCCAACGTGGCCGTCTCCACCGCCAGCTCCCTGCTGCACGTGCCGTTCAGCACCGAAGGCGAGGACGGTCTCGCCGACGACGTGCGCAAGCACTTCGCCTTCGCAGTCCAGAAGCTCGACGAACTGCACGAAGTCGCCGTGCTTGCCGACGCTTCCGACGACGAGAAGAAGGCATCCGCCGAACTCGCAGCCAACCAGGCGCTGTTCGACGGCACCCGCGTCGCCGCCGATCCTGCGGTCGCCAAGCGAATCGCAAGCCTTACCGACGCCGACTTCGTACGTCAGCCGGCACGTGCCGAACGCCAGAAGGAGCAGCGTGAGGCGCTGAACCTGCCGCTGCTGCCCACTACCACCATCGGCTCCTTCCCGCAAACCAAGGAAGTGCGCGCCGAACGCGCCAAGCTGCGCAAGGGCGAGATCACCAAGGCCGAATACGACGAATTCATGAAGGACCAGATCGACGCCTGCATCAAGCATCAGGAGGAAATCGGCCTCGACGTGCTCGTCCACGGCGAATTCGAACGCAACGACATGGTCGAATACTTCGGCCAGAACCTCAACGGCTTCCTGTTCACCAAGAACGCGTGGGTGCAGTCCTACGGCACACGTTGCGTCAAGCCTCCGATCGTGTGGGGCGACGTATCCCGCGCCAACCCGATCACCGTGGAATGGAGCGCCTACGCGCAGTCCCGCACCGACCATGTGATGAAGGGTATGCTCACCGGTCCGGTCACCATCCTCAACTGGTCCTGGCCGCGCGAGGACATCACCCACGAGCAGCAGACCCAGCAGCTCGCGCTCGCCATCCGCGACGAAGTGCTCGATTTGGAGAAGGCCGGCATCAAGGTCATCCAGATCGACGAGGCCGCACTGCGCGAGAAGCTGCCGCTGAGGAAGACCGACTGGCACAAGAAGTACCTCGACTGGGCCATTCCGGCGTTCCGTCTGGTGCATTCCGCCGTCAAGCCGACCACGCAGATCCACACGCACATGTGCTATTCGGAGTTCAACGACATCATCAAGGACATCGACGCGATGGACGCCGACGTGATCTCCTTCGAAGCCTCCCGCGGCGACCTTGTGGTGCTCGACGCCATCCACGACGCCAACTTCGAAACCGAAGCCGGCCCGGGCGTGTACGACATCCACTCTCCGCGCATTCCGTCCGAACAGGAGATCAAGGACCGCATCTACGAGATCCTGAAGAAGATGGACGTCGAAAAGGTGTGGATCAACCCGGACTGCGGCCTGAAGACCCGTGGCAACGCCGAAACCTGGCCGAGCCTGGAGAACCTCGTCACAGCGGCCAAGGCCGTGCGCGCCAAACTCGCCAAGTAACCGGCATCGGCAATAACAGGCAAGATTTCCAAGGAATCACATGCATTCGCCAATCTTCTCGCTGGAGGTGTTCCCTCCCAAGCGCACCAGCCCTGTAGGTACCATCTACGATACGTTGGATGGCCTGCAGGGGCTGGACCCCGACTTCATCTCCGTCACCTACGGCACCGGCAAATCGTCCGACCGCACGTTGACCGCACGCATCGCGCATACGGTGAACGAATACGGCATTCCGGCCGTGGCGCACCTGACCGCGCAATACCTTGACAAAGACGACGTGGACGAGGCGCTCGACCTGTTCGACCAAGCCAAAGTCTCCGGCGTGCTCGCTTTGCGAGGCGACCGTGTGGAAGGAGCCGAACCGGCGGGAGTGTTCGACCATGCGAGCGATCTGGCGGCCTACATCCGCGAGAAGCGTCCTAATCTCAAGATCTACGGCGCCTGCTATCCGGAAAAGCACCCGCAGGCGGCCACGCTTGAGGAGGATATCGACAATCTCAAGAAGAAGGTCGACGCGGGCGTAAGCCACCTCATCTCCCAGCTGTTCTACGACAACGAGGATTTCCTTCGATTCGTGGACAAGGCTCGTGCCGCCGGCATCGACGTTCCGATCGAAGCCGGCATCATGCCGGTGATGAACGCGAAGTCGGTGCTGCGCATGTCGAAGATGTGCGAATCGCGTGTTCCTGAAAAACTTGCCGTCCTGCTTGACAAGTGGGGGAGCGACACCGCGCTGCTTAAAGAGGCGGGTATCGCCTACGCGTCCGAACAGATCTGCGACTTGGCGGCACGCGGCGTCGACGGCGTGCACCTGTACACGATGAACCATCCATGCGTCAGCCGGCGCATCTGGTCCAACGTCAAACCATTCTTCGTCTGATTCCGGACGATGCAACAAACACGAAAGGGATGGTTTCCGGCAGCTGTCGGAAACCATCCCTTTCGCCATACTTACGGATATAAACGATTACTATGGGAACCATGGCTTCTTCTACGCATCAGTTTGGGGTGCTCGATCTGATTCGGGCAGGATTGCAGGATCTGGACACGGCACGCACGCTGCTTGACGAGTTGCGCGCCGACGGCATCGACGACGACCGGCTATGCCTGCTGATGAAAACATTGGAACAGACCTGCGAGCCCGACATCGCGCTACGCAACCTCGTCGACATCATCAAAGCGTTGCAAAGCCAAGGCCGCGACTTCCACCAGGTCATCACCGACGACGCCGGACTCGTACGACTCGTCACCGTGCTCGGCGTGTCCGACGAAATGGGCAAGCTCATGCGCTTCCGCCCCGAACTCGTCATGGCCGCAGCCAGCGACTCATGCGAAAGCCACCTGTACAACCACGCCCAGCGGCGCGCACATGTGCTCGAAGCGGTCGGTGCCGACCCTGTCGACAGCCGCACGCCGAAAGCCTCGAAACCCCTTGCGGAGGCGGCGACTGCCTTGCGACAGACCTACAGAAAACAGCTCGCCGCCATCATGGCGCAGGACACCACCGCGGAAGATCCCATCGAAATCCAGCCGAGAATCAGCCAGGAACTGTCCGATCTTGCCGACGCGGCCCTGGAAGGCGCGCTCGCCATCGCCCGCAACGAAGTGGACGGCAGCGAACACGTGCGCTTCGCCATCATCGGCATGGGCAAGCTCGGCGCACGCGAACTCAACTACGTATCCGACGTGGACCTCATCTACGTGGTGGAACCGGCGGACGCGGACACCAACGGCATGACCCTCAACCGTGTCGGCACCAAAATGGCCACCACCCTGCAGCGCGTATGCCAATCCGTCATCATGGGCGTCGCCGAACCTACATTGTGGCAGATCGATGGCGGACTGCGCCCCGAAGGCAAGGACGGCCCGCTCGTACGCAAACTCGAATCGCACGAAGCCTACTACGAACAGTGGGCGGAAAACTGGGAATTCCAAGCCCTGCTCAAGGCCCGCCCCGTGGCCGGTGACCCCGACCTCGGCCAAGCGTACATGGACATGACCCGACCGTTCGTATGGGCCGCATCCAAACGCGACAACTTCGTCTACGACTGCCAGCAGATGCGCAAACGAGTCGAAGACCTCATCCCCGCGCCCCTGAAGGACCGTGAAATCAAACTCGGCCGCGGAGGCCTACGAGACGTGGAATTCACCGTGCAGATGCTCCAACTCGTCCACGGCCGCGCCGACGAGACCCTGCGCACCAGCTCCACCCTCGAATCGCTGCAACGCCTCGCCGAAGGCGGATACGTCTCACGCAGACAAGCCAAGAAGCTCTCCTGGGACTACCGCTTCGAACGCGTCATGGAACACCGCCAGCAAATGTGGGCGCTCAAACGCACCCACCTGTTCCCGGACCTCGGCAAAGCCAGTCTCGGCGGCATCGAACGCAAACGCGACACCAACGACGACGAACTCAACCACAACCTCGAACTGCGCAGACTCGCCCGGGCCTTCCACATGCACCCCGAGGAACTCGTCGACAAATACGACGAAACCCGACGTGAAGTGCGCCACCTGCACATGGACATCTACTACCGGCCCATGCTGCCCATCAACGCCGGCCTCGACGACGAACAAGTGGAACTGTCCGCCAACGCCATGCAGGAACGCTTCGCCTCCATCGGATTCGCCGACCCCGACGCCGCCATGCGCCACGTCACCGCACTGACCGCCGGCATCTCCCGTGCCGCGAAAATCAACCGCATCCTCCTGCCCGCCGCCCTCCAATGGCTCGGCGAAGGGCAAAACCCCGACATGGGACTGCTCAACTGGCGCAAACTCGAAGAACACTTTGGCACGGACAGCGAATACCTCGGCTTCCTGCGCGACTCGCCGTCCGCCGCGCAACGCCTGTGCCACATCCTGTCCAATTCGCGGTTCCTGGGCGACGCACTCAACAAATCCGTCGAATCCGTCACCTGGCTCGGCAGCGACAACGACCTGCAGCCACGCTCACGCGAAAGCCTCGACGTGCAGACACACGCCTCACTCGAACGCAACGCAGGCAGCATCAACGACTTCGCCAACTCCATCCGCGCCATGCGACGCCACGAAATCGAACGCATCGGACTAGGGTGGATGAGCGGCGTCATCGACGACAAGGCGTCGCTCGCAGGTATGACCGACGTATACGATGCGGCCATCGACGCATCGCTCACCTGGGCCATCCGCCACCAAACGCAGGAAATGGGACTCGACGAAGCGCCGGCGGCAATCGCCGTCATCGGCATGGGACGCTACGGCGGCAGGGAAGTGAACTTCAGCTCCGACGCCGACGTCATCATCATCTACCGGCCGTCCGATAACGCCGACGACAACCAAGCCAACCTCTTCGCACACAAAGTGCAGGAAGACCTCCGCGCCATCCTGCAAGGACCGACCACGCTCGAACCCAAAATCGAACTCGACATGGACCTGCGGCCCGAAGGCAAAAACGGACCCCTCGTGCGCTCCTACGCGTCCTGCGAGGAATACTACCGTTCCTGGGCGAGCACATGGGAGCACCAGGCACTCCTGCGTGCGCGTTACGCGGCAGGCGACGCGGCGCTCGCCGAGGATTTCCTGATGAACGTCGCCGACCCGCTGCGCTATCCGAAGATCGATTTGACGGAGGCGCAGGTCGCCGAAATACGCAAGCTCAAGGCGCGTATGGAAGCCGAGCGATTGCCGCGCGGCGTGCGTAGGGACCGTCACCTGAAGCTGGGCAAAGGTGGTCTGTCCGACGTGGAATGGACGATTCAGCTGCTGCAGTTGCAGCATGCCGGCGACAACGCGAACCTGCGAGTCAACGGCACGATGCAGGCGTTGGACGAGTTGGAGCGGCGCAAGCTGGTTTCCGCCGGCGACGCCGTCGTATTGCGACGCGCATGGTGGATGTGCACGGCCGCGCGCAACGGCAGCTACCTGTGGAGCGGGCGCGTCAACCAGGCGGATATCCTGCCGGATGACACGTATTCGCTGGGAGGACTCGCCGTCTATCTCGGATACGACGCGAATCGCGGACAGCATTTCGAAAACGATCTGCTTGCCGTAATGCGCAAGGCGCGCGACGTGACGGAACGTCTGTTCTACGGCCTTTCATGAAACGATTCGAGCGGGCGCTCGGTGAACACGCGGTGAACGCTCCGGGTCAGTGTTTCGGGCTATAGTTGGCTAGGTCACTTTCAGTGGCCACCTTCAACCACAAGTTGCATGAAAGGTGAGCCGTTGTCCTCAGTACTCGAACCGGCGGTCGAAACGCCGATGGTCGGAAAAAGCGTCATCACTCTCGATGATCTTTCCATTCGTCAGATTCAGGAAATGCTGCACAAAGCGCAGTACATCGATTCCCATCGTAAAGAAGTGGCACACACCTGCGAAGGCAGGGTGCTTGCCACTTTGTTTTATGAGCCGAGCACGCGCACGCGTCTGAGTTTCGAAACCGCCATGCTGCGCCTCGGCGGCAAGGTGATCGGTTTCGCCGGCGCCCAGCTCGCCTCCGTCACCAAGGGCGAGACGATCGCCGACACGTTGAAGACGGTGTCCAACTACGTCGACGTGGTGGCCATCCGCCATCCGAAGGAAGGTGCCGCGCTGGTCGCATCCCGCGCCGCCTCCGTGCCGGTCATCAACGCGGGCGACGGCGGACACATGCATCCGACGCAGACGCTCGCCGACCTGGCCACGCTTCAATCGCGCTTCGGCCGTGTCACCAACCTGACCGTCGGCCTGTGCGGCGATCTGACCTTCGGCCGCACCGTGCACTCCCTGATCGAAACACTGTGCCGCTTCGGCAACGTCAACTTCGTGCTCATCAGCCCCGACGAGCTCAAGACCCCGCAGTACGTGCTTGACCGCATCAACGCCACCGAATCCTGCTCCTACACCGAAGTCAAGGATCTCGTCTCCGTCATCGGCGATCTTGACGTGCTGTACATGACCCGCGTGCAGAAAGAACGTTTCTTCAACGAGGACGATTATCTGCGTCTGCGCGACACCTACATCCTCGACGAAGCCAAGATGGCGTACGCCAAGAAGGACATGGCCGTGCTGCACCCGCTGCCGCGCGTCAACGAAATCGCCGTGGAAGTTGACGACGATCCGCGTGCAGCCTACTTCGAACAGGTCAAGAACGGTATGCTCATGCGCATGGCATTGGAAAGCTCGGTGGTCGGTGACGAACTGCCGGGATACGAACCGCTCGCAGCCAAGGAGGTTGAAGCCTGATGGAAGTCACCAGCATTCAGAACGGCATCATCATCGATCACGTGCCCGCCGGAACCGCGCTCAAGGTACTTGAGTATCTGAAGATCGACCCGTCCAAAACCAAGCTCGCGTTGATCATGAACGCCGACAGCCACATGTACGGCACGAAGGACATCATCAAAATCGAGGATGAGACCGAATCCATCGACCTCGACGTGCTCGGCCTCGTGGCGCGCACCGCGACCGTCGGCATCGTCCGCGGCGGCAAAATCGTCGAAAAGAAGAAGCCGACCCTGCCGGAACATGTCGTCAACATCATCAAATGCGTGAACCCGCGCTGCGTCACCACCACCGAGCCTGCGGTGCAGATGTTCCATCTGGTGCATTCCGACCGTCAGGAATACCGTTGCGACTACTGCGACGAGGAAGCGAAGTTCTGAAATCATGACCCTCACCCTTCACGACATCAAGGTCTGGAACACCGGCGAAGTCATTGACCTCGTCGTCCCCTCCGACACGGACGCGTCCGTGGACGCCTCGGCGATGACCATCGCCCCCGGATTCGAAGACCCGCACGTGCATTTCCGCGATCCCGGACAGACCTACAAGGAGTCCATGATCTCCGGCTGCGCGGCGGCGGCATCCGGCGGATACACGAACGTGCTCATCATGCCAAACACCGTGCCGGCCATGGATGGCGTGAAGGTGGAGGCCGGCCAGCCGGGCGCCTCCGAAGTGCTCGACGCCGAATACGACACGGTCATCGATTACCTGCAGCATTACGAGGCCGCTCATGGCGTGAAACTGCCGGTGCGCTACGACCTATGCGTATGCGCCTCAAAGGGGCGTGCCGGCCATGAGGCCACCGAAGTGGCCGACTGGATCGGCTACCTGCCCGAACATGGCGACGAGCATAAGGACGCCTACCAGCTGGCGCATCCGGTGACCGCCATCAGCGATGACGGTTCCGCGGTGACCCCCAGCATTCTCGAACAGGTGTTCGAAAACGTCAAGGAGTCGGGACTGTACCTCATCGAGCATTGCGAACACCACGACACCGGCGCGGTCAATGACGGTCCGGTGTCCCGCAAGCTTGGCGTTCCAGGCATTCCGGAGGACACGGAACTCAAAATCGTCGAACGCGACATTGACATGTCCCGCAAAACCGGCGTGCACGTGCACTTCCAGCACGTCAGCACCGCGATCTCCTTCGACGCCATCCGCAAAGCCAAGGCCGAAGGACTTCCGATCACCTGCGAGACCGCGCCGCATTACATCGCATTGAACGACGAGGCGCTGCTTAAGTACGGCACTTTGGCCAAAATGAACCCGCCGCTGCGCTCCGAAGCGGACCGCCAGGCCACCATCGCAGCCGTCGCCGACGGCACGGTCGATTTGTTGGCCACCGACCATGCGCCCCACACCATGGAAGAGAAGGAACTCGGCTTCCTCGACGCGCCCAACGGCATCATCGGGCTGGAATGCGCATACGGCGTCTGCCACAAGATACTTGTCGACGGCGGATTCATTTCCGACGAACGTCTCATCGAACTCATGTCCACCGGTCCGGCCGAACTCATGGGCCACGACAAAACGGACATCACGGCGGTACTCGACGACTACGCCGACGCCGTGCCGGGAGACGACGACACCAAGCGCGTGCTTGATCTGGGCCGCGTGCCCGAAAGCGACCAGGTGGATCTCGTGGTGCTGAACACCGGAGAGGAATGGACCGTCGACCCGGAGAAGTTCCACTCCTCGGCACGTAACACCCCATTCGGCGGATGGCAGGTCACCGGCCGGCCGCTCGCCACCATCATCGGCTCGAAGCTGGCCTTCAGCCGCATCGACAAGGAGGACTGATGGACCGTCTGATCGAAGCCATCGAAGACAAGCAGAATCCAAGCGTCGTGGGACTCGACCCCACCGAAGCGCTGGTGCCGAAGCAGGTCGTGGCCAGCTTCGCCGAGGAAATCGCCGAACAGGTGGAGGATCCGACGGAAGCGCCGGCAGCCCAACTGTCCGTCGCCTTCTTCGAATTCAACCGCGCCATCATCGACGCAGTAGCCGACATCGTCCCGGCCGTCAAACCGCAGATCGCCATGTATGAGGCGCTCGGACCAGCCGGCATCGACGCCTACAGCATGACCTGCGAATACGCCAAACAGCAGGGACTGTACGTCCTCGGCGACGTCAAGCGCGGCGACATCGGCTCCACCGCAGCCGCCTACGCCCACCATCTGAGCGGTGTGAACGCGGGGGAGCGCGCTTTCGACCCGTGGCATGAGGACGCGGTCACCGTGAACCCCTACCTCGGCACCGACGGCATCACCCCGTTCGTCGAAGCCGCCACTGGTGCCGACAAGGACATCTTCGTACTGGTACGCACCTCCAATCCATCCAGCAGCGAACTGCAGGAACTCGAACTCGCCTCAGGCGAGCGCGTGTACGAGCATATCGCCGGCCTCGTGGAAGGCTGGGGAGCCGAAACCATCGGCGCGAACGGGTATTCCCGTGTCGGCGCGGTGGTCGGAGCCACCCATCCCGAGGAAGGCAAGGCGTTGCGGGCGCGCATGCCGCACACGTTCTTCCTGGTCCCCGGTTACGGCGCGCAGGGCGGTACCGCCCAAGGCGTGGCCGGCATGTTCGACAAAGACGGCATGGGCGCGCTCGTCAATTCGTCGCGTGGCATCATCGGAGCCTGGAAGAAGTCCGGCAAATACAGCGAATCCATGAGCGCAGACGATGCGCTCGACTTGGTCGCCGAATCGGCGCGCGAGGCCGCGAAGGACATGCGCGACAATCTGCGCGCGGTACTGCCGTAAGCTACCAGAACAATCGAACGAAACACAGGAAAGGGAGTCATGACCGCCGCAGCAACGTTCATGCCGACCGTCGGCCAGGCGAGGGAAGCGGGATTTTTCCCCAGCAGGCACACGGTCGAAATCGTCGACAACCGTATGCTGGCCGATGGCGTGTACCGATTGACATTCCGCGACGAATTCATCGCGGGACATGCCAAGCCGGCGCAGTTCGTCGACGTGTATTCCAACAATCCGAGCAGACTGATGCCCCGCCCGTTCGGCGTGGCCGAAGTGGATGGCGATGAGGTGAGCCTTATCTTCGCCGTCGTCGGCAAAGGCACCGCCGAATTCTCCGAATTGCGTGCGGGCGACACCATTCGGGTGATGGGTCCTCTCGGCAACTCCTTCAACACCAAGGAGAACGCGAACTACGTGCTGGTGGCCGGCGGTCTCGGCGTGCCGCCGCTGGTGCGCGCCGCGCAGGCCATCGCCGAATCGGAGGGGTCGACGAGCACCGCGGTGTTCGGATACCGCAACGTGCGTTTCGGAGACGGATACGTCGGCCGGTACGCGGACAAGACATACAGCATCGACGAATCCGAAGGCAATGTCGTAACGCTCCTTGACCGTATTGAAAATGAACTGGTGAACGGCGAGCTGAAGCCGGTCGTCCTCTCATGCGGGCCGTTGCCGATGATGAAGGCCGTCGCCGCATGGGCGGCGAAACGCGGCATCGAGGCACAGCTGAGCTTGGAACAGCGCATGGGCTGCGGATACGGCACATGCGTGCTGTGCACCGTCGACACCGCCGAAGGACGATTGAAGGTCTGCTCGGACGGACCTGTGTTCACCCGCGAACAATTGGGATGGGGGGAGTGAGCATGACCGCAGAACAACATGCGAACCTGTACGAACAGCACGAATGGAAGCATCCCACCCAGGTGGCTGGTATCCCGTGGAAGAATCCGGTGGCGACCGCTTCCGGCACGTTCCAATATGCTGCCGTGCGCTGGTTCTATGACGTGAGCCAGCTGGGCGCCGTCACCACCAAAGGCGTGTCTCCGGTGCCATGGGAAGGCAATCCTGGCATCCGTACTGCGGAAGGCCCCTCCAGCAACATCAACGCCGTCGGCCTGCAGAATCCCGGCGTGGACCATTACCTTGAGGACGATCTGCCGAAACTCAAGGCCATCAACGCCACCGTCATCGCCAACGTCGCCGGACACTGCGACGACGACTACGCGGAAGTCGTGTCCAAGCTCGACGATTCCCCGGCCGACATGCTGGAAATCAACGTGAGCTGTCCGAACGTGTCCGCAGGCGGCATGAGCGTCGGCACCGACCCGGTGGCTTTGAGCCGCCTCATCACCAGACTGCGCATAAAAAAGTCAGGCAGTATAAAGAACCGCCATTTATGAATACTTTACGCAGGAGGATATTTGCAAAATATCCAGATGCTGCCATTACATATGGTTCTGAGACAACGCCGAAACGAAAAGAAAAGGGGTTGGATAAAACACATTATAATGATGCCATTATTATCAGTGGAGTCGAAACGATTTCGGAAAATCCGGATGAATGGCTGTTTATACGGCAGTTCCGTAAAAAGAAACGTTCTCTGCATGAAGGAACTCCACGCAGGGGAAGAAAAGAACCGAATCGCACACAAAAACGTAATTCAAAGAACACGCCATACTATCGTGGATATCATCTGAATGATAAGGTCCGCGTACTTGGTAAGACCGGTTATATATCCGGTTTTACAGGTGGCGCTGCTTATGTCAAAGATTCTGATAACCAATACATTACTTTGCCAAATAAATCTTACAAACAAGTAGGTATTTCGAATCTGCAGCATGTTTGCCACAATAATAATTGGCAGTATATTACAAAAACCACTGCATAATACGCAATTCATCCCACCACTTGTAGGACGCTACTGAAAAACTGTTTTTACATACAATATATAGTAGCGAAAAACATATAAATATACTTTATCTTGTACTGTTTTGCGCAAAATAAGGACTTTTTCAGTGGCGTCCCTATAGAGGTGGGAGTCATCTCCCATCTGATATAACTTAAATTTCTGATTCGTTCCTTTTGGCATTTCTGTACGTCCCCTTTATATTTTCTACC
>OGYD01002558.1_pt1 | contig 11557 bp, 10 predicted proteins | sample 1576441 | NCBI WGS metagenome assembly OGYD01 (sample SAMEA3541537, study PRJEB24748) | human gut metagenome | biome: human gut; feature: human-associated habitat; material: faeces | place: China | collected 2012 | reverse complement strand
ATCCATAGTCAGTTTGTCGTAAGGAGTAGTATTGTACTTGCCATAAACCTGTGCATAACCAGTCAGGCCAGCCTTGGCCTGCAAGCGCAGGGAGAATTCCGGCATTTCCTCGCAGTATTGAGCAGCAATCTCTGGACGTTCCGGACGGGGGCCGACGATGCTCAAGTCACCCTTCAAGATATTTATAAGCTGCGGCAATTCATCAACGCGGCAAGCACGAATGATTTTGCCAACGGGCGTGATGCGATCATCGTTTTCGCCGCTGGAAAGACGGGCGACGCCGTCCTTTTCAGCATCGACCCGCATGCTTCTAAATTTGAGAATACCGAATTCTTTGCCATCCTTCGTTAAACGAATTTGCTCGTAAAATACTGGACCGTGATCCGTTGCTTTGATGGCAATAGCCGTCACAAGGAAGATCGGACTCAGAATCACAAGCGCAATAGCAGAAATGACAATATCCAGCAGTCGTTTTACAAACAGATACTCCGGCTGAGGATTATACCGGCCAACACGAAGCATCGGCAGGTGGAACATATGCATATGATGTGCGCCGGACATGATGGTGTCACCGATGCGCGGGACAACAAATACGGTAATGTTGTTTTCTACACAGTATTTCAGAATAATATTCCGATCATGGCTGTGGATGCCGCTCAAAAACACTGTGTTGATGCCGTCCAGCATGGAAAGATTCTCGATGCACTCTCCCGCCGTAGCTGTGGAGACCACTTTGTACTTGGCATCAAGACCGTACTTACCAATCAGCTGCTCCATACCACGTCTGGTATCATAAATAACAGCTGTGGCCTGCGGAGGGAAGGTTTTAAAGTAGGCGTGGTGAGCGTTATAAGCCCAAATTGAGGCCATAATAACCTGCCCTACAAGAGCTGCCACGCCAGGAAGAATGTTGGGCAGGTGCTTGGACAAAAGCCAAATCACGATATACATGATAAAATCGCTGACCGCTGCCGCCAAAAATTGTTCGTAGATAATTTCGGAGATACGCTGCATCGACATCAAAAAGGCGTCATATACGCGTCCAAAGATGATGAACAGCACAAAGAACAGTGCCACGACCAGGTAATCGCCCTTTGCATAGTACGGCGATGCAACGCGCTTAGCATAGTATAGATACCAGCACATTGCAAATGGTATCGTCACAAGCACAGCATCTAATAGCTTTATCATCCGCAAAATCAAGTCATGCCTAAACCTTGTCATGTTCTTACTCCTCGTTCTTCTTTGCACACATATTATTTTTCATATTGCAATTGAAATCAGGGAAAGTAGTTTTGAGTAGCAAAAGGCATTCCCACAAATTACTCATGGAAAATCCTTAGCACAATTCAGCAGTTTACCAACGCAATATTTTGCCAATATATGTATTGATATAATAGCACACAATTCGACATTTATCAACAAATCGGATTCACTTTAATTATACAAGTACACAAATTCAGCACATTTTACAAATACACCCTTGTTCATAAGGTGAATGAGGCTAAAATCCGATAGATTGTTATATGTAACAGTCAATTGGTACACGATTTAAACTTTGCTTAAAACGCAACTGATTCAAATAAAAGCAGATTGCTGTGCTTGCAGCAATCCGTTTTCATTTGAATCAATATTAGCTACTAACGCTCAGATCATCACCTGCGTCCGAACTTTTTCCGCTTCTTTGACGGGTGTTTTTCCTTGTTCAATTCACGCTGATACGCATCTTCGGAACTGAAACCAAAGATTCCTTCTGAGACCCGTTCAACCAGTGCCGTAAACATCTCGTAATCGCGCAAGTAGTTATTCCTTGCCTTGTCATCCATTACCTTAAAAAACCTCGCCATCAAACTCATGTATGCGTTATAGTCGCCATTCTGCGCAGCCTTGAGCAGACATTCAAACCGCCTTGCAGATGGAGTCCACAGTTCTTCCCTTTTCATCTCAAACCAGCTTCTTTCTCAATTCTCTTGCAATTTTCTTCGTGCCTTAGAAATCGTGTTGGGTCTAACCTTAAGCTTCCTCGCCACAACCTCTATAGGATAATCCAAATAAGTACGAATAATCATTAGCTCTCTGGGTGAGAGTCTTTCCAATTCCTGCTTCAATGATACCAGAAGCTCTACTCGAGCGAATTCATCTTCCGCACGAACATCAATGACATCAGCCACATCATCAATATTGATAATAATTGGCTGATTTGCATTACCAGCAAGTCTCCTTTTCCCTTTGTTCCTATATCCAAGGAGACGTTTTTCCGACCTGTATTTGATTTCCTCTTTGTCTAACAAATCAAGGATATGGCTGTTGAACGAATTACTAAGCCAGTTTTTTTCTATCGTCTGGTTAAGCTGATTATAATTGGCCCATAAACGAAGTGTGCACCAAAGTTCATACATTTCTAATTCAGTCATTTTGACCTCCTATAGCGATTTGAATTGTTTCGGTCAAATCACATCTAGGAGGTCCCCTGCTCCGAGCGCAACTAAGCAGTTTCACCACAAAATCACCTATCCCCTCAGTTACAATGGATTGCGTCGCTTAGGTGATTTGGGAATCGTATATATAAATTTCACAATTCCCGCATGTGGTTTATAAAGAAGGCCACCAGAGAAGCCAAAAAAAGACTTCTTAGGTGGCCATCATGCTGACTGTATTTAATTTACTATCCGCATCCAGTTGAATGATTCGTATCATACTACATTTATCCGTATTAGTTATAATACAATATTCAAACGAACCATTTCAACGCGTTCTCACTCTTTTTCTGTCGAACTTTGTTGAAATTCCAATGGAATTATATTCCAGTATTTATTTCAAGCTTTTATTCCCGCACTCATTTTATCGACGCAATCAATTATACTTGATGGATAATGGTCGTCCCTCCTTGGACAATATCGGATATAGACTTTTTGGGGCACTTTTGTTATAATATAGAAAATCAACGATTACCGCGCCTCGCGTATGGGCGGTAATCCAGAAAGGAAATTGTGTTTATGGCAAAAAACAATAAACGTCGCTGCTTCACTTTGGTGGAGCTTATTGTCGTGCTGGTCATTCTGGCAATTCTTGCTGCTCTCTTGATTCCGGCATTAACCGGATACATCGATAAGGCTAAGAAGAATCAGGTCATCGCGGAAACGCGTATGTTGACTCAGGCTGCGCAGACGGAATTGTCTTCTTTGTATGCAACCGATGAATTTGCAGCACAAAATGCTTATTCTTCGTTTACCGTTGCTTCTAGAGACGGAAGCGCTTTGCCGTTAATGGTGTCAGACAAACAACTTCTCACCAATCTTGAAGAACGCTATGATGAAATTGTCAATCTGTCAGAAGTTCCAAGCCTAAAAAGTGGTGGCAAAGGATATTTCTTTATCATTGCTGACCATTCTGCAAAAATCCAGTTTACCGTCTATAATGATGGCAAGAGCTACTATGGTATCTACTGCGAAGAAGATGGTTCCTTGACCGCGTATCGTAACAACGAGGTTCCTTATTATGATGACATGCGCTCTTACGATGGTAAGATTGTGTGTACGAATATCTACGACACCGATGGTAGAAAATACTGGTCTAAAGCTATCATGTTTGGCATTCTCGGCATCGCTCAATAACCATCCATAGAGCGCCGTTCATTTTATGCTCGAATTTTGCCTTAACAAATGAAGATAGCAAAACACCCCCGTAGAGAGCCTACCTCTACTGGGGGTGTTTTGCTAAATAACTGATGACTTTGCTTCGGGACCAGATTTCCTTAAGCCCGCACACACAAGCTCCTCACTGCAGGATTTAATTATATCAGCAGTGAGGAGCTCTATTTTACTCTTCTTCAACTATTTCATACTCGGGGTCTTCAAAAGTGTCCTCACCATAATCATAGCCACCCGGATTTGACATGTGCAGTGTTTCCGCTCCCGTTCTTGCGCAAGAGCATAGATAGAGCGCTTACCCCTCAAACAGGCACTACCGCGATTGAAGCCGTAAAAACAAAAAAGCGCCAAATCCTTTCGGATTTGACGCTCCTGCTGAACTTGACAGCCATCTTTGGTCCGAGTGTAATTATAGGATCTCAGAAAACACAGATATATTAATGGTTTGCTGGTCGTCAGCAAGAGGTGTTCATTCTAAAATTTCAAAATGACGAGAACAACGCCACTCAACAGGACAACGGGTGGCGTTTCCATAATCGTTGGTAGGGTTGTTTACCGCTTCAACCGGGCTCCCGGTTAGAGCGGTTACATCCCCCCCTAAACCGGGCTAAAAGAGCGTTCAATACGCGGGACACTTAGCTACCAACATACATGATTTTAAGATAGTTCATTTTAGAACCAAAAGGATTGATATTATCGCAAACATCAATGCGACTACTCCTAAATAGATGTTTTGCATAATACGACTTTCCGTTTTTAAATGCTCTACTTCTTTCTTGAGTTCATTGATTGCTCCATGTAATGCATTTTCTGGAATGTACTCTATTATACGTTCTTTTCCTTGGTATTTTCCTTCATATGGTTTAGCATATCCTATCAGTTTATTAAACTCTATCGTGGCATAGTGTTTACCACGTTTTAAATGAACTGCTCGATTAGAAGTATTAAACAGCAAGCAAAATAGGGTTCCCCGAAATCCCGGATCAATTTGTGGACCGTTAGAAAGTATTACCCCTTGGCAAAATAGTCCTACGGTCAGTCCAAATTTGGCGATAACGTCCCTCGGTATCCATGCAGTTTCCTTGCAAGAGACAATAGCATAGTCGTACGGCTCTATCGTCAAGAAAGGTTTTTCATCCGACAATTTTTGTATCTTGCCGTCATAATAATACTCATCACCCAAGCGTAAGTCATAGGATGCTCCGTTTATCATTTCAGGATCAGCGTTTCTTAGAAGCACACCACAATCAATCATGCTGGTAATCATTTTTTGTGATAATGCGCCACCTTGATGCTGATACTCCCACAACAAAGAAATCAACGAAATTGATGCTGATAAATCCGTATTATTGATGATATAGTGAGTTTTATCTTGATACTTCCGATCTGCCTCGTGTTGTTTACAAAACTCTTTTTTCCTCTTTTTATTCGGTTCTTCCCTCGAACGCTCAATCCAACGTTCAATTAGCATTTCATCCTGAGCATCAAGAAAAATGCACATGTATTTTTCTTGATACTTATCTAATAGTTCAACAGCAGCAGTTGGAGTAATTACCAAAACCGGAATGCTCTTTTTCCTAACTACTTTATCGTATTCTGCCTTTTTTATACCATACTTTTCATCGCGGTATGTACTCTCTACCAACAACTTTTTATCTCTCAGCAATTTATCAAAAACTTCATTATTTACATACTCGTAATTTGAGTCATCCGCACGTTTTTCTCGTGTTGTAACCGCCTTTACTTGTTCAAAGCGAATGCCATTGTTTGTAGTAAGCTCACAGAGCTTCTTAGCAATTGTACTTTTACCCGCGCAAGATGTACCAGTAATAATTATACTTTCAAAAAGCATTTTTCTCATCCTTTCTGAAAAATGTATATTCGCTCATTCACGAGGGTAGCCCACTGTATGCTTAGCGTACGTTTATGACTTGGTATATATCTGCTAACCTCAAACACCTTAGTCAATCCGAGCTTAGCATAGTCCTCGACAACTTTCTCGATAACTTCTTTCCGATTATCTGTAGCTTCATAATCAGGGAGCACAACACACATATAGCCATTCTTCTTTAGTAGTTTGACAACTTTGGCATTAACCTGTTTAATGTCCTTTTCATAGGTATCCAAAAAGTCTCGACGGCTTCTTCTGTATCTCGCTCCGATTTCTCTGCCAACATAATCGCCAAAATTCTCATTAAAGAAATTGAAGGAGAGTCTTTGTGACTTGACGTAATCAATCATACGAGGATACGGCGGGGATGTAACCACCAGATCCACAGTTTCTTCCTCTATAGTAGCATTAACAAGCGAGTCCTCAAAAACACGAGTTTCACGCGAAATTGCAGAATAAAAATCTTTATAAGTATCCGGCAATCTAGCTTCATGCCCAACAATATCATTCAGCAAGTTCTTTACCGAAACTCTGTACTGTTCAAAAACAGATTTTTTTCTTAGTTCATCTGCTTTCGGCTTCACATTGTCTGCGATATAAGCCCATCCTTTGTTTTGGCTAGAAAGTGTAACAAGAATGCTGGATAAAACCAATTTCATCACAGCTTGCACGGTTCGATCTTGAAGATGATCATATTTCTGAAAAAGAAACGACATTTCATTAAATGTGTCTTTTTCAAACCATCCGGCCAATTCTTTCCGTTGTTCCGATAGGTCAATTGTATAGTCCTTCGCCGCATCGAATTCCTCACAAAGTTGGAGCAACTGATTTTTGATTTGCTCCTTATCTACAGAGGGATTAAACAGCATATACAAAGTCTTACACACGGTTGAAGCAACCGGATTAATATCAAAAGAATATGGCACCCTTTCCAAGGATAGCGCTTGCATAAATGTGGTACCTATCCCGCCAAATGGATCTAAAACGACATCCCCTTTTTGGGATAGTATTTCAATCAATGCATAGGGTATTTCAGGAATGAATGTTGCAGGATATGAATAGTATTTGCGACAATTAAACGGATGGAGCGCATCTTCTCCGTAATCAATTGTAAAATCAAAATTCCAATTTATACTATTCAATCTTTTCTTGACTTCACTATTGTCCATATCTGTCGGCCTCCTCATACAATGGAACGACCTTCGCACCATTTTCAAAATAAGAGGCGAAGTATTCTGTCACAATGTCTATTAGTTTATTCTGTTTACTTCCCAAAGAAAATTTTGCATGTCTTAACCCATAAGGTTCATTTTTTATAAAGACACCAATGAGCAGTTTCTTCGATGCTGTATTTCCGATAACAACAGGATCAGCCATATCCTTAAATAGCACTCTCAGTTGCCGCTCAGTTTTGTTTATATCAAGTATGGGGTGGAGCCCAATACTCAAACGCGAAAAATCCTTAGAAGCTCGAATCTTAGCTTCCAGTTCATCTTCAAGAGTTATGCGCTTTGAGTACTCTAAAAAATTGCCATATTTACTGACATCCGGAGTCTCCAAAATCATCAAGCATTGATAGAGATCTCCTGTCATTAGCCTTGATATAATCTGAGAGGTGTTATACCGAATATTAACCACCTTGTAAAGCTTGCTCCCGCTAATCTCAAAGTCCATGTTACGATTTTTGATCGTAGCGGTACCATCTTCTTCTATCTCATAAGAAAAGTTTTCACTTAATAAAAGCTTGTTACTTTCCCCAGTTTTCCCTTTTTCTTTAATTGAAACTGTTAAAGTTAGACCTTCAAGATATTCTTTAAGTAGGATTCTTTGCTCTTCCTTAGATTCTTCCCCTTTTATTTCAGCCACTACTTTAGCATCAATGTTTTCAAGGAGTAATGTCTTGCGTTTCAGCCACTTTTCTTTAAGCAGATCCAATTCTTCCATCAACTGATAATCTGTATAATTCCACTTTATATCTCGCCCTTCAGCTTTGCCTTGAGATATACACTCAAATAAAATATCCATTGCTTCGGTGAGCATATATTTTCCGGCAAATTCTTGGGGATTTAATAACAAAAATTTATATACTCTCTGTCTAACTAAATACCATTCTTCTAAATATGTTTTTGCCTCTTGCAAGAAAACTACAGAACCATTTTCTATGAACATTGATTCCGCAAGCTTTATTGGAGCTTCTTTTCTAAAATCCAACCCCATGTGATAGGCCATTCTAAAGACGTTATCAATATTATCGAGATCTATGGAGTCACTTATTAACTTACTCAAAGGATGGCACCCAGCAATTATTTGAGTGACTTCCTCTTTTTGTGAACTATTTAGTATTGAAGTGAGCGCACGGAGTTTCCCAAAGAAAATGGTCTCAAACGGAGAAGAATTCTTGTGCGCACCTATGCCTGTAGAAACAACATCCCCTAATACATCACCTAGTCCTTGTTCTGGAATAAATCCTTTTTTCTCCATAATATACTCATACGAATGACCAAATGGACCATTTGCTACATCATGGAGCAATGCCGCAATTATAAATGTTTCTTTTTCTTTTTTTGTAAGCTTTAGATGCTTCTGTACTGCAGCTTCAATATTAATCGCTGCAAGATATGCAGTACCTACAGAATGTTCAAAGCGATTTGTATTCGAACTTCCTGTAATACAAAGCGAATTTATATTACACAGTCTGACCTCACGAAGACGCTGGACCTCAGGAGATAGCATGCACTTATAAACAAGAGGGCTAAATTCAATTTTTCCATATAGTGCATCCCAAATGTACATTGCGACCTACCCCCTATCTAAAAGTTGTCCGCATCTTGTTCCCGAACAAAAGGATTGAAGAATACCTCGAAACTTTCCAGTGACAGCACCAATAACAAAGAGATTGCTGTCTATTTCAAAATTCTTATCCATCTGTAAATTTCTTAAGATTTTTAACTCTGGAGCCACAAGCGTAATAGAATCTTCCGATATACCCATAGCTTCCACTAAAACGTCGTTAATAAATTCCTTTATTGCATTATTTATATCCGTTGAAAAAAGGCTGTTAATATCTCCTCTGACAGCCGAAGCTAATGTCGTGTCTATTTCCTCATCACTTATCTGCCCATTTGCATAGTCTACAAGCTTTTGCTTAATCGGACGCCCATTAAAATCTTTACGATACCGGTTAATAAATTCACATACAGAACTCTCATCATTGCACTTTATCAGAACAGCCAAGTTTGTATAACCAGTCGACACGGATGATTCCATGCAGCCTTCTAAAAAGCGCATTCCATCAGTCTGATAAGCAATTATTTTTCCATCAGCTGTTACACAATATGTTCTCCCTGCACCATGCTTCAACTTAAGATCGCCATGTGTTGATAATATATTACCGAATGCACTATTGGGAGCTTCAATTCGTACTCCTATCTCAAAGCAATTAGAAACTAATCCGACCGTTTTTTCTATTAACTTATCTCGAATATCAAGTGCTCCTATTGCCACCACTAGCTTTTGAACAAAAAACTGCTTTTCGCCATCAGGTGTTCTAACATTAATACAGAAGTATGATGTATGCGGATCACGGTGAACATCTAAAACTTCCGCATTATCAAACAACTGCAGTCCTTCGTCCATTAGTTCTTGGACCGTTTTTTGTATAAAGCTTCTATAACTTTTTCCATCGAACTCATAAACATCGTAATACTTATAATCAATATTTCTCTGTTTATAGAAAGCCTTTGCGTTCATTTTTGTCGCAGTATCAATTTCGATCCTTTTTAGTTGAATTTCATCGCTTAAAAATTGGATCACTTCATCAAGCAATTCTCTTAACTGCTTTTCAGAATCAAAAAACTCCGCAAGACCACTTCCTGCAGGAAAATTGCTAATTTTGCCACTGCTTAAGGTCGAAGCACCGCCAACTCCAGAAATGACACCACATGAATTTGAACAACAACACTCTTTCTCTGATAAAGCAGAGCAGTTTACATCAATATTAAAACTTCCGCGCTCAAAGCATATCATATTCTTGATTGTGGATGTGCCACGCAAGCTCATCGCTAGTCCAATTCCAGCTGGCCCCATTCCAATGAGTCCGCACTCAAAAACATCAGGCATGGATAATGAACTCCTCTTTAATTATATGATTTCCGGCGTTAACCGCTAAGCATTTAGTAAATTCTCGTATATCTCCATTTAACTTATATCTTATCACGACAAATACTTCATTCATTGTTGGTGCAGAGAACTTTAGATTAAATTCTGTCGATGTTAAAGATATGCTGTATCCTCCAACAAACACTTCGACATTTTGGTTAACTATATTTCCCTTCTCGTCGAGTACTTTTACTTCACCGTACAGTTCGTACATCATTGGCAGTTCATGTTCACTAATGTAATATGACAGTACCGGCACCCGATCAAAACAACTAGGCACGAGGATTACCAAGCACGCTATGACGCTAAATGCAAGAAAAAAATATGAAAGTATAGAGGGGAACTTGTTTAAGACTTTATGTGTAAACCTTACTACAATTAGCCATAGATACTTCATAAAAATCTCCTCGTAATAACGAAATCACTTTTTAGACTTGTGTTGTTCTATCCATTCAGACACTTCCGACTCAATGAAACGAACGCCATTTCCAATTTTATATGAAGGCATCCCTTCTTTTCTCCAACGATCAATTGTTGCTCTGCTAATTTTAAGGCTTTGTGTCAATTCCATGAGAGTAATGTATTCCTTATTCATGCAAATCACCTTCATTATAGGTTTCGTCATAGCTACTCATCTATAGTCATAATCTATCACAAACAAAAGAAAAAACTCAAGTCTACTCATTCTATACTGCATCAATTTAAGAATTGCGCGCCCACATGACAAGAGGCGCGTTTTCATATATAAAAACCGAAAGGGGGGAATATTTTTTGCAGCCAGCCACCGGGCTGGCTTTTTTCATTTCACGAAAAGGAGGTTTGACATTGGCAGACGATAAAAAGAATATCGGCCCCGAGGTAGAAAAGACTGACGCGCCCCCTGCGCCGGATCAGCCTGCTCACGGCAAGGCCGAGCCTGTTGTGGCAGATCCCGCCCCGGCTGAAAAGGCGGCTCCGTGGATAAAGCGGAGCCCACCGTCCCGGAGGTTCCCGGCCCTGCGTCTCCCGAGCCGCCCAAGCCCCACAAGGAGACCGGAAAGAACAAGGCACCGCCTAAACAGAAAACCACGGAGCCGAAGGATAAAGCAGCGGCCAAGGCCAGCAAGGGCCGTCCGGCAAAGGCTGACAAGGCGGCCCCCGACAAGGCCAAGCCGCCCACGCGAGACAAAATGTCCCAAAGTAAGGCAGCCCCGGAAAACGCTGCCCCCAATCCGCAGGAGGCTCCGGCTCCTGCCGCACCAGAACAGCCCGCCGCGCCCCGTGACGCCACTTGACCGGTAAAAGAGGAGATCGTCTATCTCAACCTGTCTGACCTGCACCCGTTCAAAAATCACCCGTTTGGTGTCCGGGACGATGCGGAGATGCAGGGGCTTGTGGAGTCGGTCAAGGCGGCGGGCGTCAATCAGCCCGCGCTGGTGCGTCCCCGTGAGGATGGCGGCTATGAGATCATCGCTGGCCACCGCCGTCAGCGGGCAAGCGAGCTTGCCGGATTTGCGAATATGCCGTGTATCGTCCGCAACATGACGGACGATGAAGCCATCCTCGCCATGACGGATGACAATCTCCGCCACCGTGAGCGCATTTTGCCCACGGAAAAGGCACAGTCGCTCAAAATGCAGGTAGAGGCCATCAAGCACCAAGGCTCCCGTCCCGGTGAGGAGGACAAGGACGCCGGAAAACGCTCCACGCAGGTCGTGGGAGATTGCAACGGCATGAACTACAAGCAGGTGCAGCGGTATATCCGCCTGACCGAGCTTGTACCGGATTTGCAGAAAATGGTGGACGAGAAAAAGCTGGCGTTCACCCCGGCGGTGGAGATCTCATTCATCCGCCCCAAAAATCAGAGGTATATCGCCGT
>OGYD01002556.1_pt1 | contig 11565 bp, 11 predicted proteins | sample 1576441 | NCBI WGS metagenome assembly OGYD01 (sample SAMEA3541537, study PRJEB24748) | human gut metagenome | biome: human gut; feature: human-associated habitat; material: faeces | place: China | collected 2012 | reverse complement strand
CGCACGCTCAACAAGCCTGCTGCCGAGCAGCAAACGCTCCACCTCCGGACAGCCACCCTGAGCAATCCCCACACGCGGCATCACCGCCAGACATGACAGACACACCGACCGCTCGCCGGCGACCAGCCTCTCTCCGCACACAGGACACAACCGAGGGTAAAACACCTCGGCAACACTGTCAATCAGCCTCTTCAATCCCATCGTCACAAAAATCTTCAGCACCGTCGACAATCTCCCCCATCACCTTCAGCACAAGCGACGGCTCGTAGCCTCGCGACGCGCCATAGCGCATCAGCGACGCCTTGCGCTTGTAAGGGTCGGCAACCGTCAGAGTGCGACTTTTCGCCGCAAGCAGCGTGCGTAAATTCGCCACATACTCATCCTCATCGATTTCAGCCATCGCCTCCTCAACCACATCACCAGCCACACCGTTGAGCCGCAACTGGTGGCGTATCTTCACCCGTCCCCAAAGGTCGAAGCGCGACTTGTCGTAGACAAACGCATGGGCATAGCGGCTGTTGTCGATAAACCCGTTGTCGACAAGCCATTCCACCACCCTGTCGGCATCGCCCGTCTCCGCGCCCCACTGACACAGTTTGCGACGCATCTCCGCCTCAGCATGCTCACCACGCGAGCAGAGCGACGCAGCCCTGGCGAGAGCCGACTCGTAGGTCAGCTGCCGCTTCACCATCGGTCGCCTCCTTTCACGGCACGCACAAAACGCGGGCGACGGCTGATGTCAGGACGCACCTCCACATCGACATATCCCATCGCCTCAAGCATCTGACGCATCTCTGCCGAAAAACGGCTGTTGATTTCAAAATACAGCCGTCCGTCCTGCCGCAAAGCCCCAAGTCCGTAGCGGGCAATGGCGCGATAGAAGCGCAACGGGTCGGCATCAGGCACAAACAGCGCCGTGGCAGGCTCATAGTCGAGCACATTAGGCTCCATCGCCTTTCTCTCGGAGTCGGCGATATACGGCGGATTGCTCACAATGATGTCGTAGCGGCACGCATCGCCCGAGAGCGTAAGGATGTCGCGCCTTGCAAACGCCACATCAGCCTTCAGCGCCTCGGCATTGGAACGCGCCACGCTTAGCGCGCCGTCGGAGATGTCGATGGCGTCGACCACGGCAAACTTCAATGCCAGCGCAAGCGACACGGCTATGCATCCGCTTCCAGTGCCGCAGTCAAGCACCCGCAGGTCGGTTTTCTTGTTGTCATCAACAATCCAGTCAACGAGTTCCTCGGTTTCCGGACGCGGAATAAGCGTTGACTCATCCACCTTAAATGTATGTCCACAGAAATACGTTTGTCCGAAAATATACTGAATTGGTCGATTTTTCAGCAGTTCATCCACTACTTTATCAATTTTTCCAACGATAAACCCCGACAAAACACTATCTTTGTGGAGCAAAATGTCGACAGGCTCGTAGCGCATCAGTTGACGGAATATGATTCTGACAAAGGCGTCGATCTCCCCTTTCGCATATTTGTCGGAAAGGCGATGGCGGATATTTGCTATAGTCTGACTTAAAACTTGGTCGTGCATGTCTACAATCGATTTTTTTCACTTGTACAAAGGTATTAAATTCTTATGAATATTGACGAAACATATATGAGCCGCGCGCTTCAGCTGGCAAAAAACGGATTCGGACGCGTGTCGCCCAACCCGATGGTGGGCGCCGTGGTGGTGGCTGACGGACGCATCATCGGCGAAGGTTTCCACCGCCAATGGGGTCACGCGCACGCCGAGGTCAACGCAATCGCCTCTGTCGCCGAGGCCGACAGACGGCTGCTGCGGCAAAGCACCATCTACGTCACGCTTGAGCCTTGCTCGCACTACGGAAAGACTCCGCCTTGCAGCAAACTGATCATCGACACCGGCATTCCCCGCGTCGTGGTGGGCTGTCTCGACCCGTTCAAGGAAGTGAGCGGACGCGGCATCAAAATGCTGCGCGAAGCCGGAGTGGATGTGACCACCGGAGTGCTTGAACGCCAATGCCAATGGATCAACCGCAAATTCATGACCGCCCACACTCACCGCCGCCCTTATGTGACGCTGAAATGGGCAGAGTCGGCCGACCGCTTCGTCGACAGCGACGGCAGCCAGGAAAAAGCCGTGATTTCATCGCCAACGACAATGACGCTGATGCACCGCGAGCGCACCGGATATGACGCCATAATGGTTGGAGCCAACACCGTGCGCCGCGACAACCCGTCGCTGCTGCCTCGCCTGTGGACAGGACGGAAACCGCTGCGCGTGGTGATGAGCCACAACAGCTGCTCCGACCTCGCCGACCGACAGATTTTCAGCGACGGCAACCGCACCCTCCTCTACTCTTCAAGCGGACACACACTGCCAAACACCGGCGAGGGCGTGGAAGAGGCGTGTCTGCCGGAGTCGATTGCCGACACACTCGCCGACCTCTACCGCCGCGGTGTCACGTCGCTGCTCGTTGAAGGCGGCCCGTCGCTCCACCGCGCGTTTCTCGACAGCGGCATCTGGGACGAAGCGAGAGTGGAACGCTCCGACGCAATTTTCGGCCACGGAGTTGAATCAGCCCCTATGCCCCAAGGGCGCATGAAAGTGCAACGCATTGAGAATCGTTTAATATTCAACATTATACGATAAGTTTTTTGGTTTTGTTTGACTGTTTAACACATTTTCTATACAGTCATTGACAAAATAGTTATAAATTTGCACTTTAAATAAAGTTACATAGATGAGAAAATTAATTCCGATATATGCCATCCTGACAGCGTTGACGCTGATTGTTTCGGCATCATGCAATTCATCAGGCAACGGCGACAATGAGCCAACAGTCGTTTCTGCCAACACTCTGGTTTCTAACTTCAGACTGCAGAAGAACGACTCTGTAATGACGTTGCTCGACTCGATTCCTTTCACCATCGACGTGAACCGTCGTTTGATATACAATCCCGACTCGCTGCCGAAAGGCACCGACATCACACGCCTCGTGGCGAGCATCTCGCTGGCTTCAAGCACATCGGTGGGCGAAATCTCCATCTCCGGAGCCACAACGATGAAGGACACCACCTACACCTACAACGCATCGGCGACCGACAGCATCGACTTCACCGGACGCGTAACGCTGACTGTGAAAGCCGCCGACGGCATTTCGACAAAGCAGTATCTGCTGCAAGTGAACGTGCACAATCTGGAGAGCGACTCGCTTTATTGGAACAAGATGTCGCGACGCAACCTGCCGGGCGCGCTTACCGACCCCGAAACGGCAAAAGCCGTGGCATACGGCGGCACCACATACTGCCTCGTGGCTGAAAACGGAAATTACACGATGTCGTCGACAACCGACATCGCCACAAACAACTGGAACAAGCAAACCGTGGCATTCACCTTCAAGCCCGACGTAAACAGCCTCACGGCTACCGACAAGGCGCTGTTTGTGCTTGATGCCAACGGAAATCTGCACAAATCGACCGACGGCGGCATCAACTGGACCGCCACCGGCAACAAATACTCCTCGCTGATTGCCGGCTACGGCGACACGCTTCTCGCTGTTGCAGCAAGCGAATCCGGATATTTCACCGTCGCTCTGACCGACAACGGCACTGAGACAAAAACCGCCGCGCCTAAGGAATTTCCTGTAAAAGGATTCTCACAGGCGTTTAAATACAACAGCGACTGGGGAACGTCGGAGATGCTCTTCATGGTTGGCGGCGAGATGGCCGACGGAAACTACACCGGAGCCACTTGGGGATACGACGGCAAGAACTGGGCTTCGACAGGCAACAGACAGCTGCCGAAGCTTACAGGCATCACCCTCGTGCCTTACTACTATTTCCAACGCGTCGCAAGCGGCGACTACGACAAATACCCCGTGCTGCTTGCCATCGGCGGACGCACGGCAAACGGCGTGATCAGCAAGAAGGTATACATCTCATACAACAATGGTCTGGACTGGAAGCTCGGCGACGACCTGCTGCAACTGCCCGACTATATGCCCGACTTCTACGGAGCGCAGGCGTTCGTGTCGACAAGCACTCTTGAGGCAGAAACGCGTGCGGCATCGGTATGGCAGGCAATCAGCCCGCGGCGTCTGCCGGTGTGGCTCACTGTCGACAGTCCGGCGGCGACACGCGCAACCAAACCCGTGACAAATTGGGACTGCCCATATATTTATGTGTTCGGCGGATACGGCAACAACGGCATGGTGCAGAACAGCATCTGGAAAGGTGTCGTGAACCGTCTGACATTCAAACCGATAGTTTAGAATGAGCATCGTCAAGACATACTGCCTACGGATAGCAACGCTGCTGGCAGCGTTGCTCATTTCCGTTTCGGTGACTGCCCAGGAATACCGCTATGAGGCGGGCATCGGAGGCGGCATCAGCGGCTATCTTGGCGACGTGAACCAAAGCAACGTGCTCAAGCATCCCGGTTTTGCCGGGAACGCACTGTTCAGATACCTCATCAACAAGCGCTTCGCCGTGAAAGCCGACTTTACGGTGGCAAGCATCAGCGGAAACTCCGACGATTTCGCCAACAAGTTTCCCGACAACGCGCATTATGAGTTCAACCACACGTATTTCGACCTCGGCGTGGCTTTCGAATTCAACTTTCTGAACTTCGGAATGAACGACGACTACCGGAAGCTGAAGCGCATATCCCCATACCTGTCGCTGGGACTGGGGGCTACTTACTCGACAAGCAAGAATTTCGTGCCGAACATACCTATCAGTTTCGGCGCAAAATATAAAATCAACCGACGCCTCAACCTCGCCCTCGAGATGCGGGCAAGGATGATGCTCGGCGACGGCGTGGACGGGCTGAAAGACCTGTACGGCGTGGAGAGCGGTGTTTTAAAAAACAATGACTGGTGTCCCACTCTGATGCTCAGCATCTCGTATGAGTTCGGAGAAATCTGCAAGATTTGCCACTATGTCAAATAAATGATTTTACAGAATGTCGTTAGAAAGCAAAATACAAGAAATAGGGCAAAAGCCGCTGCCTGCACACGTGGCCGTAATCATGGACGGCAACGGGCGTTGGGCAAAAACGCGCGGCCTCGACAGGTCGATGGGACATGTGGAGGGGGTAAACGCCGTGCGCCGCATCACGGAAATAGCGTCCGACCTGGGTGTGAAATACCTCACGCTCTACACGTTCTCTACCGAGAACTGGAACCGTCCGCAAGAGGAAGTAGACGCGCTGATGCACCTTATTTCGATTGCAATCGAGCGGGAAACTCCCGACCTCGTGCGCAACAACGTGCGCCTGAAGATTATCGGCGACACGAAAACCGTGCCCGACTATGCTCTCGACCGTCTGCGCCGGTGTGAGGAAACGACAGCCAGCTGCACGGGAATGTGGATGGTGCTCGCCATCAGCTACTCGTCGCGGTGGGAAATCACCGACGCCGTGAAGCGCATTGCGGCAGAGGCGGCAGAAGGCAAGATTGACGCCGACAGCATCGACGAGGCAACAATAAGCAGCCATCTGGCAACGGCAGGCATCCCCGACCCCGACCTGATGATACGCACCGGCGGCGACTGCCGTGTGAGCAACTACCTGCTGTGGCAGATTGCATACTCCGAGCTGATTTTCACCGACACATTCTGGCCCGACTATACGAAAGAGGACTTCTGCGATGCAATCCTGCGCTACCAGAGCCGCGAACGGCGATTCGGAAAGACAAGCGAACAAGTGAACAAACAAAAATAGATTATACTACGATATAGATGAAACTACTTTTCAAAGATATGAGATCCAAACTCCTTATAGCCTTGGCGCTGTTGGCCACAGTGATGATACCTGAGGTCAAAGCCGCGGAGCCTACAGACACAATCTACAATCCTCCGATGTTTTTCACCGGAATGCCGAAAAAATATGAAATCGCAGGAATCCGGGTCAGCGGACTCCAGAACTATGAGGACTATATCGTCATAGGATACTCCGGTCTGTCGGTGGGCGACGTTGTGGAAATCCCAGGCGACGCCATCACAAGCGCCGCAAAGCGATTCTGGCGACAGGGTCTGTTCTCTAAAATCCAGATAAAAGTAGAAAAAGTGTGCGGCGACAAGGCTTGGCTTCTGTTCGACCTGCGCCAGCAACCGCGCATCTCGCAGATAAACTACAACGGCGTGAAGAAAAGCGAGCGCGAGGAGCTGCAGCAACGGCTGAACCTGAATCCAGGCAACCAAATCACGCAGAACATCGTGCAACGCGCAAAAGAAATCGTTTCTGCCTACTTCAAGCAGAAAGGCTTCGGAAACGTGGATGTCGACATCACGCAGTCGCCCGACCTCAGCAAGGAGAACGAGATGATTGTGGACATCAACATCGACAAAAACGAAAAGGTGAAAGTCCACAAAATATATATCAACGGCAATGACGTGCTGTCGGACAACAAAATCCAACGCACAATGAAGAAAACCAACGAGAAGTCAAAACTCTTGAATCTTTTCCGCCAGAAAAAATTCGTGGAAAAGGACTACGAAACCGACCTCGGACTCATCATCCAGAAATACAACGAACTTGGCTACCGCGACGCCAAAATCCTGAGCGACAGCGTGACGGCTTACAAAGACAACCTTGTCGACGTGCATATCGACATCGAGGAGGGTCAGAAATACTATATCTCCAACATTTCGTGGGCGGGCAACACCATCTACCCGTCGTCGACTCTCGACGCAATCCTCGGAATGAAGGCCGGCGACGTGTACAACCAGAAACTGCTCAACAAGCGCACCCTTGAGGACGACGACGCCGTTGCCAACCTATATATGAACAACGGATACCTCTTCTTCCAGCTCGTGCCTATCGAGTCGAAAATCGAGGGCGACAGCGTTGCGCTCGAGATGAGGGTGATCGAGGGTCCGCAGGCTCGCATCAACAACATCGTGATCAACGGCAACGACCGCCTGTATGAGAAGGTGATACGCCGCGAGCTGCGTGTGCGCCCTGGCGAACTCTTCTCTAAGGAAGACCTTATGCGCTCCGCCCGCGAGATTGCCCAGACCGGACACTTCGACCCGGAGAACATGGACATCAAGCCGGAGCCTAACCCCGACAACGGTACGGTCGACCTGATTTTCAACCTGCAGTCGAAAAACAACGACCAAATCGAGCTTTCGGCAGGTTGGGGACAGACGGGTATCATCGGCAAGGTGTCGCTCAAATTCACCAACTTCTCAATAAAGAACCTGCTCAAGCCAAGCTCCTACAAAGGCATAATTCCGCAGGGCGAAGGTCAGACGTTCACAATCAGCGCACAAACCAATGCGAAATACTATCAGGCATACAGCCTGTCGTTCCTCGACCCGTGGTTTGGCGGAAAGCGACCTAACTCGCTCTCCGTTTCGGGCTACTACTCACGTCAGACAGGTGTCAACTCAAACTTCTACGATCGCAACAGCTACGCCAGACCATACGGTTTCGGCACAAGCAGCATGTACGGAAGCTACTACGGCTCAAGCTACAGCGACTACTACCAGCAGCAATATCAGAACGCATACGACCCCGACAAATACCTCCAGATGGCAGGTATCACGGTGGGCTTCGGAAAGCGTCTGAACTGGCCCGACAACTACTTCACATTCACAGCCTCGCTGGGCTTCAACTGGTATAAGCTGAAAAACTGGGACTACCTCTACTATATGCGCAACGGCACATCGAACGCATTCGTGCTCGGCTTGTCGCTGGCGCGCAACAGTATCGACAACCCTATCTACACACGTACCGGATCCAACTTCTCGCTCGACCTGAACATCACGCCGCCGGTATCGTTGTTCCGCAACAAGAACTGGGAACAGCTCTACAAAGACAGCGGCATCGGAACCAACGCGATGTCCACCGCAAACCAGACTGCGAAAGCGACTGCTGCGACACAGGAGATGTATAAATGGATTGAATACTGGAAACTCAAATTCAAGGCCCGCACCTACACTCCGCTGTCCGACCCCAACAGCAAATGGACTCTCGTGTTGATGACACGCGCCGAAATCGGTTTGCTCGGCAGCTACAACAAATATCTGAAATCACCGTTTGAGACATTCTACGTCGGAGGCGACGGTATGTCGGGTTCATACGGCTACGCACAGGAGACAATCGCCCTCCGTGGATATGACAACGGTGTGTTCACCCCATGGCGCTCGGGCGACGGCTACGCTTACACGCGTTTCACCGCCGAACTCCACTTCCCGTTCATGCTGCAGCCAAGCACCACAATCTACGGTCTCGCCTTCCTTGAAGGCGGAAACGCATGGACCGACGTGAAGGACGTGTCGCCGTTCAACCTCAAGCGTTCCGCCGGAGCCGGTGTGCGCATCTATCTGCCGATGATCGGTATGATGGGTATCGACTGGGCATACGGTTTCGACAAGGTGTTTGGAGAGAAAGGCGGAAGCCACTTCCACTTCATCCTCGGTCAAGAATTCTAAAAAAGGTGTAAATATTCTTTCTCGAATAAACCCACAGCAAATTTCATTGTCATACAAAACATACACAAAAACCAAAACGACTATGAAACGATTTTTTATCACAGCAGCAATCGTAGCGATATTCTCAATTGCCGCACACGCGCAGAAATATGCGCTCGTAGACATGGAATATATCCTCAAAAACATCCCGCAATACGAGATGGCCAACGAGCAGCTCAACCAAGTGTCGCTGCGATGGCAGAAAGAAGTGGAGGCTAAGTCGAAAGAAGCCGAGACGCTCTACAAGAACTACCAGAGCGACATGGTGTTTCTGACCGACGAACAAAAGAAAAAGAAAGAAGAGGAAGTGGTGGCTAAAGAAAAAGAAGCCGCCGAACTGCAGGCAAAGTACTTCGGCCCGCAGGGTGAACTCTACAAAAAACGCCAGTCGCTGATGGAGCCAATCCAGAACGACATCTATGAAGCCATCAAAAAGCTCTCGGAAGAGAAAGGCTACCAGGCGATTTTCGACCGCGCGTCGTCGGCGGGCATCATTTTCGCTTCTCCACGCATCGACGTGAGCAATGATGTGCTCGCAAAGTTAGGTTATTCAAAATAATTTACTACTTTTGCATCAGCAAAAATGAATTAACAAATCAAACATTAAATACAAATGCTAAAAAAATTATTACTTGCAGTCATGGTGGCTGCCCCAATGTGCCTCTTCGCTGAGGTGAAAATCGGAACTGTCGACACTCAGGAAGTATTCACACTGATGCCTGAACTCAAAACGGCGCAAGCTTCGCTTGAAGAAGTCAACAAGAAATATCAAACTGAATACAAAGCCCTTCAGGAAGAATTCAACAAGAAACTTCAGGAATACCAGGCTTTGGCGAAAGATACCCCAGAGACTATCAAACAGCGTCGCGAACAGGAGCTGAACGAACTCGGTCAGAAAATCCAGACTTTCGAGCAGGTTGCAAACCAGGACATCCAAGAGCAGCAGAAGAAACTCATGGCTCCTATCTATGAGAAAATCAACACTGCAATCAAAGCCGTTGGCGACGAGAACGGATACACATACATCCTCGAGGACTCTCAGGTGATCTACAAAAACCCGACTGCCAACGATGTGACTCCTTTGGTTAAGGCGAAACTCAACCTCAAGGACGCTCCGGCAACTCCGGCTACAACTCCAGCAACAACTCCTGCCAAGAAATAAGCAAGGATATTACTGCATAACAGCCGTCACGATTCGCTCGTGGCGGCTGTTTTTTTTTGCACACCAGCGACACCGCACCAAGCTGGGCGAATGACCGCGGAAGCGCCATGTGCACCCAGCTGTTGGGCGCCATCATCAACATCGTCATGGACCCCATTCTGATCTTTGGACTGTGCGGCGCACCCCGGATGGGCGTGGCCGGCGCTGCTGTGGCCACCGTTGTTGGACAGATCGTGGCGGCGATCGTGGGCCTGATCGTGAATATCAAGTGCAACCACGACATTCACATCCACCGGAAGAACATCCGCTGGGATCCCATCGTGGCCAAGGAGATCTACCGGGTGGGTATCCCCTCCATCATTATGCAGTCCATCAGTTCCGTGATGACCTTCGGCATGAACAAGATCCTCTTCGTCTTTACCCCCACCGCCACCGCCGTGTTCGGCGCGTATTTCAAGATCCAGAGCTTCGTGTTCATGCCCATCTTCGGCCTGAACAACGGCATGGTGCCCATCATCAGCTACAACTACGGTGCCCGCCGCCCCGACCGCGTCAAAAAGACCATCAAGCTGGCCGTGTGCTACGCCGAGGGCATCATGCTGATCGGTTTCTGCATCTTCCAGTTCTTCCCGGACAAGGTGCTGGGCATCTTTGCGGCCAGTGATGCCATGCTGGCCATCGGCATCCCGGCGCTGCGCATCATCTGCCCGCACTTTTTGCTGGCAGGCATCGGCATCGTGATGGGGTCGGTGTTCCAGGCACTGGGCAACGGCGTGTTCAGCCTGATCGTCTCCATGTGCCGCCAGCTGGTGGTGCTGCTGCCTGCCGCCTGGCTCCTGGCCCGGACCGGCAGCGTGAACAACGTGTGGTGGGCCTTCCTGATCGCGGAAGTGGTCAGCCTGCTGCTGAGCCTTGCATTTTTTGCCCGCATCAACAAGACCGTCATTGCACCTCTGTACGGCCCCGAAGAACCGTGACCCCGGTGCAAAGCCTATAACCGAAAGGAACGTGATCTCTATGGTAAAAAAGCTGAAATGGAACTTGGTGCTCATGAGCGTGCTGTACCTGGGGCTGGGCATCTTTCTGGTCATGAAGCCCGGCACGGCCCTCAACATCGTATGCTATGCACTGGGCGGCGTGGTGCTGGCCTGCGCGGCCGTGCAGCTGATCCGCTACTTTGTGGTGGAGCGCGGGGTGTTCCAGAGCCAGCTCACCCTGATCTCCGGCATCATCTGCCTGGCGCTTGGAGCTTTCCTGCTGCTGCGCAGCGACATCGTGGTGAGCATCCTGCCCGTGGTGTTCGGCCTGTTCGTCATTTTTGACGCCATTGCCCGGGTGCAGAACGCACTGGACCTGCGCCGCTGCGGCTACGACAGCTGGAAGGGCTTCCTGCTGCTGCCGGTGCTCAGCGTGGTGCTGGGCGTGGTGCTGATCGTGAACCCCTTCGGTGCCATGGAGACGCTGGTCATGGCCATTGGCGTCATCCTGATCGTGGAAGGTGCCATCAACCTGCTCAGTGCCCTGTATACGGTGCTGGCCCTGCGCCGCTTTGCCAAGCTCCACCCGGAGACCCAGTCCATGCTGGAGGATCTGACCGGGGAGGACCTGAACGGCGACGGCGTGGTGGCCCCCGACGTGACCCGCACCGATGCCGAGGCCACGGCTGTGGAGCTGGACCATGTGGACGAAAGTGCCACGGTGGACCAGGAGGACCGGGAGTAAGGGCGGCGGCCTCGCCCTCTCCGTCACGGCTTACGCCGTGCCACCTCTCCCAAGGGGAGAGGCCTTGGCAAAGAGATGAAGTTTGCGTGGACTGCCAAGGGCTCCCACTTTGAGGAAAGACTTCCCCCGCGCCGGGGGAAGATGGCGCATAAGCGACAAAAGGGGGAATCTGGCAACGCCGTCAGGCGTTGACTGAGAGGGTGAGCATACTGAACGGAA
>OGYD01002549.1_pt1 | contig 11592 bp, 10 predicted proteins | sample 1576441 | NCBI WGS metagenome assembly OGYD01 (sample SAMEA3541537, study PRJEB24748) | human gut metagenome | biome: human gut; feature: human-associated habitat; material: faeces | place: China | collected 2012 | reverse complement strand
CGGCCATTCCTCTCCTGACTGAAGTGAGAAGATTCCTGGCCGCATTTTAATTGAAATACTTCACGTATTCCGGCGTCTGCTTCGGCAGGTCTGTAGCGCTGCCGCCGCAGAGGATCATGACGTCGATCTTATCCTGCCAGTCGGCCACGTCCTTGACGCTGACGACCGGGACGCCCTGCGACCAGATCTTGACGGATGCGGGGTCGCGGCGCGTGAAGACCGCGACGAGCTCCATGTCCGGATTCGCCTCGACCGCGCACTCAACGCCGCGGCCCAGGTTGCCATAACCGAGAATACCAATGCGAATGCTCATACAAACACCTTCCTATTCCGATTCCATGAAATATGAACGATGAAATCCCCAAAACGATTCCATTTCTAATTTAATATCTTACAGGAAAAGATACAGATAAGTTATGATAAACATCACACATCAAGTGTAAATATCACACTTATTACCTACATCTGCTATCCGCTCAGAGATCATCGACAAGCGCCGTGCTCTTGGCATAGGCCGTGCTGCGGCCCTCGATGAAGTCCGTCTTGATGAAATTCGGATTGGCGTACTGGCTGACCCAGCGCATCGAGGACGGCTCCTCTGCAAATCCCTCGTAGAGCGTGCCGAGGCCGATGCTCTCGGCGCGCGCATTGCCGAGGTAGTGCACGTAGTCCTCGATCATCTTCTCGTTGAGGCCCTCGACCTCGTTGCCGATCGCGTACTTACCCCAGGCAATCTCTTGGCGCACGCCCTCGCGGATCATCCCGCGCATCATCTCCTCGCGCTCCGGCGTGAAGAGGTCGGGCTCCTCCGCGCGCAGGTCGCGCAGGATGTTGCGGAACAGCCAGAGGTGCGTGTTCTCGTCGCGGTTGATGTAGCGGATCTCCTGCACCGAGCCCGGCATGCGGCCGATGCGGCCAAGGTTGTAGAAGAACATGAAGCCCGAGTAGAAGTAGATGCCCTCGAGGATGTAGTTGGCGACGAGCACGCGCAGGAAGTTCTCGCGCGACTGCTCCTGCTGGAACTCGTTGTAGAGGTCGCCGATGAAGGTGTTGCGCGCAAGCAGGTGTTCGTCGTCCTTCCACTGGAAGATGATGGCCTGGCGCTCGTCGGGGCTCGCGATCGTGTCGAGCATGTAGCTGTAGCTCTGCGAGTGCACGCACTCCTGGAACGACTGGATCGTCAGGCAGAGGTCGACCTCATTGGCCGTGATGTAGGCCGAGACGTTCGGCAGGTTCGCGCTCTGCACCGAGTCGAGGAAGACGAGGAACGAGAGGATCTTGTCGTAGGCGCGGCGCTCCGCCTCGGGCAGCTGACGGTAGTCCTTGACGTCCTGCCCGAGGTTGATCTCCTCCGGGATCCAGAAGTTGTTCATCGCCTGCCGGTACCAGTCCGCGGTCCATGTGTACTTGAGGTTGTTGAAGTCGTTCATGTTCGTCGTGTTGCCGCCAATCAGGCGGCGCTGCGTGACGTCGATATCGCCCTTGGGATTGAAGAGCGGGCGCTTCTTGAGTGATGCCATTTGCCTTTCCTTTCTGTTTGCCTATCTGCTTGCTGCTGTCCGGAGTCCTGATGCTCACGAGGAGCAGCTCTCGCACTCCTCCACCTCGAGCGACTTGCTGCGCACGTAGTAGATGGTCTTGACGCCTTCCTCATAGGCCCGGATGTAGAGCGCGAGCACCTGCCGGAAGGTGAAGTCGTTCGTGATGTAGAGGTTGACGCTCTGCGCCTGGTCGATGTGGCGCTGGCGCACGCCGGCCGCGCGCACCGACCAGTGCTGGTCGACCGTGTGTGCGCTCTTGTAGTACCAGTACGTCTTCATGCTGAGGTCCGGCGCGATGCGCGGCAGGATGGTGCCCTTCTTCTCCTCGAGGAAGAAGCGCTTCATGATGGGATCGACGCCGGCCGTCGTGCCGACGAGGATGGACGTCGAGCTCGTCGGCGCTACGGCGAGCAGGTAGGCATTGCGCATGCCCTGCGCGCGGACCTTTGCCGCGAGCTTTTGCCATGCTTCCGACATGTAGCCGCGCTTCTTGAAGTACGCCCCCGTCTGCCAGTCGCTGCCCGCAAAGCAGCCGTACGTCCCCTTCTCCGCTGCGAGGTCGCTGCTCGCCTCGATGGCCGCGTAGTTGATGCGCGCAAAGACATCGTCGACGAAGGCGAGGTGTTCCTCGCTCTCCCAGCGGATGGCATTCTTCGCGAGCATGTGGTGGTAGCCCGAGACGCCGAGACCGATGCTGCGGTACTTCGCATTCGTCAGCTTCGCGTAGGCGAGCGGCGCCTCATTGAGGTCGATGACATTGTCGAGCGCGCGCACCGCCGTGCGCACGACAGAGCGCAGCTCCTCGTGCGACGTGACATCGATGCGGCCGAGGTTGAGGCTCGCGAGATTGCAGACGACGAAGTCGCCCGGGCGCGTCGTGACTTGCACGACCGTGTCGCCGTCCTTTGTCCGGATCTCCGTAGAGACCGCCTCGACGGGCGACATGTTCTGCGCGATCTCCGTGCAGAGGTTCGAGCAGTAGATCATGCCGGCCTGCGGATTCGGGTTGAGCCGGTTGACCGTATCGCGATAGAAGGCAAACGGCGTGCCCGTCTCGACGACGGACTTGAGGATGAGCCGCACGATCTCCTTGACAGAGATCACGCGCTTGTCGATGCGCGGCTCCGCGACGCAGGCGCGGTAGCGCTTCTCCCACTCCTCCCCCCAGAAGTCCTCGAGCGCGTAGCCCATGACCATCTCGATCTCGTGCGGGTCCATGAGGAACCACGGCGCATCGAGGTCCTCCTTCGCAAGCTTCCAGAAGAGGTCCGGATAGCAGACGGCCGGGAAGATGTCGTGCGCCTTCATGCGGTCATCGCCGTTGTTCGTGCGCAGCTGCAGGAACTCCGGCAGGTCCTTGTGCCAAGCATCGAGATAGACGGCGCAGGCCCCCTGGCGCACGCCGAGCTGGTCGACGGCCACGGCCGTGTCGTTGACGAGGCGGATCCAGCGGATGACGCCGCCCGCCGCGCCCTCGAAGCCGCGGATGGCCGCGCCCGTCGCGCGGACCTTGCCGAAGTAGAGTCCCATGCCGCCGCCCCACTTGCTGACTTTCGCAAACGAGTCGAGGCTGCGGTAGATGCCCTCGAGCGAGTCCGGCACCGTGTCGATGAAGCAGCTCGAGAGCTGGTGATAGGGCTTCCTGGCATTGGCGAGCGTCGGCGTCGCCATCGTGACCTGCTGCAGGCTCAGCATGTCGTAGAAGCGGCGGACCCATTCCATGCGCACAGCAGGCGACTCGAGCATCGCGAGGTGCAGGGCGATGCCGAGGTACATCTCCTGCGGCGACTCGAGCGCCACGCCGTGATGCGTGTGGATGACGTAGCGCGAGAGCAGGAGGTCGAGGCCTGCGTACGTGTAGAGGTGATTGCGCTCCTCTGCCATGAAGCGGGCCGCGGCCGAAAGCTCCCGCTCCGTGTAGTGTTCGAGGATATAGCTGCCGTAGAGCCCCTTGGCCGTCAGATAGCGCAGTTTGGCCACGAAGTTCGTGATACCGCGCCTCGCTTCATCCTCCGACAGCTCGCGCGCAAAACCGAGATAGCGAAGCCGCGCCGCGATCTTATCCCAGTGCGGCGCTTCGGCCGAGGCGAGCTCCACCGCCGCGCGCACGAGCGCCTGCAGCTTCTCCGCCGCCTGCAGGGACGGTTTGACGAACACCTCATATTTCTCCACGAGCAGCGGGAATTCTCCCGCATGCGCGCCAAAGTCACGCTCCACGCCCATGAGGCAGGCATCGAGGCCCGTCACAGGGCAGAGTTCCAGCAGCCTCAGCAGGGCCGGCGATTTGACAGTACGATCCATGTTCTCGCTCCTAAATACCAGATATAGCAAATAATTTCAAAAAAAATTCTCCACAACCACTATATATTGATTACTGAACCAGTATAGCAAATCGGGAGAACGGCTGTCAATGAACTGCATTCTGTTCAAATATTCGTTCAAAAAGCTTGCATTTCCATTAGTTTCCATTATAATGAAGATAAGAGATTCATATGAAGCAAAGGAAGGATAGCAAGACATGATCACGAAAGAACTCATTGCACGCATCAACGAACTTTCCCGCAAGAAACGCAGCAGCGGTCTCAGCGAGGATGAGCGCATTGAGCAGCAGAACCTCCGCGAACAGTATCTCGCTGGCATCCGCGAACAGGTCCGCAACATGCTGGACCAGGTCGAGATCATCGACACGCCGCTCGGTGAGCAGCATGTCACGCATGTCAAAGAGGTTGCCTTCTCATTGCGTCCGAGTCACAAATTGCACTAATCATTCATCCAGCAATCGCTCAACCGAATCATACCAAGAATCAATGGCATCAAGAAAGCCCCGGCATCTGCCGGGGCTTTTGCTGTCTCATTATCCCTTGATCCGCTGCTTGAAATACGTGTAGGTGCGCTTTAACCCCTCGCGCAGCGGAACCTCTGGTGCCCAGCCGAGCGCGCGGCGCGCGCGGCCATTGGCGAGCATGGACTTGTAGATGTCGCCAGAACGCGCCTCAAGATAGCGCGGCTCGATTGCCTTGCCGGAAACATCGGCGAGGATGGCGACGAGCTCCTTGAGGCTCGTCTCCGTCTGCGTCGAGAGGTTGTAAGCGTGGTTGACGTGCTCGGTGCCAAGCGCGGCGTAAATGCCCGCGGCGATGTCGCCGGCGTAGATGAAGTCGCGCGTCTGCTCGCCGTCGCCATAGATCGCGAGCTCCTTGCCCTCGGCGAGACGCTCGGCGAAGATGCTGATGACGCCGCCCTCGCCGCCATTGCCCTGGCGCTCGCCGTAGACATTGGCGAAGCGCAGGATGACGAAGTCGAGGCCGAACGACTTCTGGTAGAGGCGCAGGTAATGCTCGACCGTGACCTTTGAGAGCCCGTAAAACGACATCGGGTGCAAGGGTTCCGACTCGACAATCGGCAGGTTCTCCTCCGCGACGTCGCCGTAGCTCGCCGCCGTCGAGGCGAAGATGACGCGCTGTACCCCGGTGCGCCGCGCCTGCTCAAGCACGTGGATGGAGCCGATGACGTTCTCCTCGCCGTCGAGCGCCGGCGACTCCATCGAGATGTGCACCGTCGTCTGTCCCGCGAGATGCACGACCGCATCAAAATGCCCCTCATCAAAGACAGCGGCGAGTGCCGCATCGTTGACATCCATCTCGATGCACTTGACGCCCTGCGGCAGATTGTCACGCGACCCAGTGCTGAAGTTGTCGAGCACCGTCACCTGCTCGCCCTCGGCCAGCAGTTTTCTCACAAGATGGGAGCCGATGAAGCCGGCGCCACCCGTCACTAAGATATTCAATGCAAACGTCCTCTTTCCGTATGATATTCTGTACTTCTATTTGTTGGATCAATCGCGGTGGAAGCGGTAGCCAGCGCCGCGCACTGTCTCGATGTAGGCGGGATACGCGGGGTCTGTCTCGATTTTCTCGCGGATGCGGTTGATGTGCACCGCGACCGTCGCATTGTCGCCCATCGCGTCGAGGCCCCAGATGCGCTCGAACAGCGTCTCGCGGCTGAAGACGAGCCCGCGGTTCTCCATGAGGAAGCGCAGGAGCTCGAACTCGCGGTTCGTCAGGTGGATCTCCTCGCCGTCCTTAAAAACGCGGTGTGACTTGGCCTCGAGCGCCAGCTTGCCGCACGAGAGCCGCGCGACGCACTTCTGCTCCTTCCTGGTCAGCTGCTCGTAACGCGCGATGTGCGCCTTGACGCGGGCTACGAGCTCGCTCGGGCTGAACGGCTTCGTCATGTAGTCGTCTGCGCCGAGCCCAAAGCCGCGTATCTTGTCGATGTCCGTCTGTCGGGCCGAGACGATGATGACGGGGATGTCGAGGTCCTCGCGCAGGCGGCGGCAGACGTTGAAGCCATCGATGCCGGGCAGCATGAGGTCGAGGATGACGAGGTCAAAGCCTCCCGTCAGAGCAGCCTCCACGCCCTTGCGGCCATCGCCCTCGATCGCGACCTCGAAGTCCGATGCCTCGAGGTAATCGCGCTCGAGCTCCGCGATCTCGCGGTCATCCTCGACAATCAATATCTTCTTCATACGGACTCCACCTTTCCCGTCTCTCCCAGTTTCATGCTTTTATCGAATGCTTGCTTCGTCGGCAGCCAGATGCAGATGCAGAGGCCCTTTGGCACGGCCGGCCGGGCCCAGATGCGGCCCTTCATCGCCTCGATGATGCGCGCCGTCACCGCGAGGCCGAGGCCGCTGCCCTTCGCCACGTCCGCGCGCGCCTTGTCCGTGCGGTAGAACGACTCGAAGATGCGGCCGAGGTCTTCCTGCGCCACGCCGCGCCCGCGGTCCTCGCACTCGATGAGATAGCCACCGTCCTTCGAGGCGAGGCGCACGGTCAGGCTGCCATTGTCACTGTCCCTATATTTTAACGCATTGCTAAGGACGTTGTCGAGTACCCGCTGGAACTGGATGCGGTCCAGCACGACAGCAGATGACTCGCCTGACTGCAGCTGGTCATCGAAACGCAAGGAAAAGCCCTGTGACGCCAAAGCCTCCTTCTGCAGATCCACGTACTGCTGCAGCAGGGGAGCGAGTGAGGCGTTCTCCCACTGGAAGTCGACCTTGCCGAGGTCGAGCTTCGACAGCAGGAAGAGCTCGTGCACCATCTGTTCCATGCTCTGGCTCGTGTGATAGACGAGCTCGAGGTATTTCTTCTGCTTCTCCGGCGTCGCGGCAATGCCATCGAGGATGCCGCCCGTGTAGCCCTGGATCTTCGTCAAGGGCGTCGCGAGGTCGTGCGCGATGCCCGCGAAGAGCTCCTGCCGGTTCTTCTCGTACGCATCGCGCATCTTCCTGCCCGCCTGCAGCTGGCGGCGCATCTCCTCGAAGACAGCCGCCGTCTCGCCGAGCTCATCCGTGCTGCAGCTGGCGACAGGCGTATCGTAGTCGCCACTCGCGATGCGGCGCGAGGCGTGCTGCAGGTCCTCGAGCGGTGCCACGATGTCGCGTGTCATGCGGCGCACGAGCAGGAGGCCAATGAAGACGATGATGGCCGCCGCGAGCAGGAAGACGCCGATGGCGATGAGGCTCCAGACGAGCCCCATGTGCGGTGGGAAGAAGCCCCGGCCAATCAAGAACGGCACTGTCCCGATCGCGACGCCGATGGACTTCTTGTCCTTGGAGACGTAACGGTAGACGAGGCCCGCATCATCCCAGCGCAGGACATTGCCCTCACCCGAGGCCAGCTCGTACGACGTGTCGATGAGCTCTCGCGCCTGTCCGGGCACCGTCTCGTAGACGACCACGCCGTCACGGATGACAGCCACCTCGATGCCAGCCTCCTCCATCGACGCGACATGGCGCCCGAGGCTCTCGCGTTCGCCGCCATCGACATTCGTAAAAATGTGGCTGAGCCCCATGAGGACTGGCGCACTGTTCCCCGCTTCCGGCCAGAGCAGCTCGATCTCGCGCTCGCGGAAATTGCCCGTCGCGCGCAGGCCGTAAAAGACCGTGCTGCCGATGATGACGAGCAGCAGGACCGGCACGAATACCATGATGATGTTGTTGAGGATCAGGCGATGGCGGACCGACAGATCCTGGATTTTCATATCGCATTCTCCTTTCTCACCCGTCCGGCGCTGCTCTCCTGCGTTCGCCACTTATTCCCGTGCGCCCGACCAGCGCTCGAGGAGCACCTTAGGCCAGTTTCTCAGGATATCCGACTTCGCCCCCGTCCGGCCCGTCTCCATGTCCTCGCGGCCGTCCTCGTGGCCCGGCACAAGCTGGTAGATGCAGTAGGCATCCGTCTCGGCGACCTCCTGCCAGAACCCCGGTACATCCTCGCCGAGTTTCCCGCGGTTGTCGAAGTCCGTGAGGATGATCGTCGCACGGCTGAGGTCCAGCTTCTCGATTGAGGCGAACGGCATAATGTTCGTTGCCGTCCAGCTCATCTTCTGCGGTCTCGCTTTCTCGATATCCTCTTCCGTCGGGACAAGGCGCTTCGGCACGAGGCCGCTGTAGTAAGCGATTGACACGGGATAGCGCACGCCGTATGTCAGCACCTCCGTCTGCGGCGTCACCATCCGCTTCAGAGCAGCTGCCGTATCCCTGCCGGAATCCATCGGCATGACGACGGGAAGGATTGCCACAAGCAGCGCAAAGTAGACGAGCGCCATGCCCGCGGCCATGCGCGCGAAGAGTTTTGCGTGCTCCGCAAAGTACCGGCCCATCAGGATGGCCAGCGGCATCATGTACGGGAACGTGTAGGTCATGTACTTCGAAGCCATGCACTCAAATGCGATAAATACAGCGAGAGCCCAGACGATCAGGAAGCGCTCCTTCTCCTCAACCGGCCAGCGGAGTTCGCGGCGCACGAGGCGCTTGCAGAAGGCCGGCACCGCGACGAGCGACCACGGGAAGAAGCCCGCGAGGAAGACGAGCAGGTAGTAGTACCAGACGCTGTTGCGCGGATGCTCCGCCACCGTCGCGCGCAGGGCGTTGTGCACGCCGAGGAACGTGTCGATGAAGTCGCCGCCGTGCAGCAGGTACATCGGCAGATACCAGATTCCCGTGATGATGAGGAATAAAATGAGGCCGCCGGCCATATGGCGGCTCAGCAGCATGCCGAGGCAGCGCTGCCAGGCGAGGAAGACGAGGATGACGAGTCCAGGCAGCGCGAGGCCGATGGGGCCCTTCGTCAGCACCGCGACAGCAGCCGCTGCAAAGGCCAGGTAGTAGTAGCGGCCCTTGCCCGTCTCATAGCCCTGATAGAAGCTCATGAGCGTCAGGCTGACCGTCACCCAGAGCGTCATGTCCGTGATGATTGCATGGCCAAGGTACCAGTACTCAATCGACAGCGCCAGCAGCACCGCAGCGCAAAAGCCCGTGCGGCGGCCGTAGAGCTTCGTGCCGAAGCCATACGTCATAAGCACGCCCGCCACCGCGAACAGTGCCGGGAAAAGGCGCGCCGCGAAGTCCGACATGCCGAAGAGCTGGAAGGTTGCGATGAGCTCCCAGTAAAACAGGATGGGCTTATCGTACCAGTAATTCCCGAAGATGCGCGGCGACAGGTAATCCCCCGCCGCGATCATCTCCTTGGCCGTCTCCACATAATTCGATTCCACCGGGTCCGTCACCGGCATCAGCCAGTTGCCGAACAAGAACAGCACCAGAGCAAAAATGCCCAGATACAGCAGGTCCTTGCGTTCCATCGTATTCCTCCCTAACTCGTACGTCTCGTATGACTTCAGACTCTCATGATTTCATGCAGAACAAATCTTTGTCTTCGAGTATAGGGAGGCTAGATAAACACGTGTTAAACAGCGTTTAAAAAGCAGTACAAGAAAGCCGCCAGCTCATTCCAGTTGGCGGCTTCGTTCATTTCTCAGTAATGTGGATGCTGTTTCACGTAGTCGACAGGTCACGCGCGCTTAAACGTACCCTGTCAGAATCCTTATATACCAACGCTTTGCGGGCTTTTCATGCCCATTATACCATACGCATCACACACATGAAAATAGGCCGCTGAATTCTACCAGTCCGCCGGGCTGCAATTGCCCCTGGAGGGTAGAAGGTTCAACGACCTCACTATGCCCATTATACCACAGCCGCCCGCGTAAAGCCAGACTGTTTCCGCACTGCCGCGTTCCATTCGTCGCACAGCATTTTCAGCTGCTCCTGCTCGTACCGCCTGCAAGTGGATTCACAGCGATGAACACGCCGCGCAATCTCTGGCCAGCGCAGGCCGTAGAAGTAGTGAAGCCGGACAACATTGCACATGTCCCAGACATAGCCCAAGGCGTCCAAGAAGTCCAACTCTTTCCGCATCCGTAAGACTTCCTGCATCAGGCGGGCGGCCCTACTCCTGTTCTTCTCGGCCAGCGTGACTGCCTGCTCCACCTTTGACGAACCAGCACTGCCACGCGCTCCCGATACATGCCAACCGGAATAATGTGGCTGCACATCGCCGACAAGCTCCTGCACCTCCTGAGTCAGGTCGGCAATCCTAGCAGCGTACTGCCCAGCCGCCCGCATGTAGTCCTTCATGTCATCCACTGTCATAATCTCCTGCATCGCCGCGCTCCTTTCTCATCGAGAACACCTGCCTTCATTGTCCGCTCCTGCCAGTCACTTGTCAACGAGAATCTGCAACCAGCCTGCCCCCGTCTCTCCTGCCTGCTTTAAGGGCTGAGAAAATTCACCTTTTAGGGCCTCGGATAACTCGCCAAATCCCCTGCCGCCCGCCTTGCCTGACAGGTAGCCTCGTTTCAGAGCACCCTTGACCTAGCTGCTAGGTGTACGGCATTTCACCGTATACCTAGGGAGTCGCCGACATGCCGCCCCCTTCCCGCTCCTGTCTGCTCCTGCCCATCGCCCAACAAATCCAATTTTGGATTCGTGCCTGCTCCCTGAAAACTCAATCTTGAGTTCTCACCCCAGCCGACACCGCCGCCCGCCATTTGCGTTTCATTTGCGTCCGGCCTGTTCTCCGCGCCTGCTTCCTGCTTGTCGAATCATCAACGCATATAGTTATATAGGCCAGCGCACGGACGCCCCTAGAATCGCATCCTAGCGCGTCAGAGAGGGAAACCCGCCTTGCTCCTGTTCCATGTCTCACCTGTATGAGAACGAACCGCCTACCCATCCCTCGCATGTCAGCACATAGAAAAACCGTCCTGCTTTCCAGAACGGTTCTCTTTGCTCATTACTTTGTCTGCGGGGTCTTTCCTTCGGCCTTGAGCTTCGCCACCCTTGCGTGGAATTTCTTTGCCCACTCCATCCTTGTGTAAAACCCGCTGTCCTCGTCCAGCCAGTTCACTTTCGGAGTATAGTCCCGCGGGTCTCGCTTCGAGAAGTCAAGGTCGCTGTCCTCAATCCACATTGTCGCCTTGTTCGCCATATGAACCAACCCCCTTTATCTACTTCCAGTCTAGCAAAGTTCCTTCTCTGCTTCAAGCCTGTCCCCTCTGCCACCCGCTGCACCGCGCATCCACCAGCAGGCGAACGTTAGCATATGTCAGCATATGTCAGCCGACTCTACGCGCACCTGTATCCAGCTGGCTCTTTTTCTCGTGTACGAAAAGTCGGGAAATTAGCCGTGCCTGATCAGCATATGTCAGCGTGCCGACTCCTTTTGCAATCCTTTCGCGCCTGCTAAGAGGGCCTTCTCCTGTCGCCTGTATCCAATCCGTGTCTAGAAGTGTCAAATTACACTATGTAAAAATAGAATCTAGACCTTGAACTTTTACACCGAAAATCGACGGAACTATGCGGGTTCTCGGCTTGTTTTTTGTAAAGTACTTTATGTAAAAATAGAGCGTGCCGTAAATTTACATTATTTACATCTTACATTGATGCGAGATGAACACCGCCTGCAACCAACGCAATCTTGCGTCCTTGCCTAGGTATGTAACGCTTCGTTACCTACCGCCGCCCGTCCTCGTCCGGCCTGCTCTCCTGCCGTCCTGCTGTCTCCATCCCTTGCCCATACTCGGCATAGACCTGCACATCGACGGCCCTTGTGCGCCATCTCAGGCCGTGTAGCGGTGTTTCAGGGCTTGACACTCCCCATGCGTAAACGCAGGGGATTCTTAATTCAACGACCGTTGCGAA
>OGYD01002546.1_pt1 | contig 11606 bp, 12 predicted proteins | sample 1576441 | NCBI WGS metagenome assembly OGYD01 (sample SAMEA3541537, study PRJEB24748) | human gut metagenome | biome: human gut; feature: human-associated habitat; material: faeces | place: China | collected 2012 | reverse complement strand
TGCTACGCCTTCCCCTGTCCCACTACTAGGCCCGGCATTTACTGATTTTGGTTTCGTTAAAATCATATTTTTTTACCCCATGTTCATCTGTTACTTCTTAGGTAACAGACAATACATACACGAAACGCATACTACAGTGAAAATAGAAATCACATACATGACAAAGGCGTAGAAAATGGAAAAGCCTAATATTCAATAAGAAAACTATTGAATTAGGCAATGAAAAAGTATAGAGCATGGAAATAAGATTATTTCATGTTCAGACAGTTTTTTGCTCTATGTTTCAGATAAAACGAAAAAAAATGGAAGAATATTTGCTTACTATTCGTGTTTTTGTCTATCTTTGCGTCAAATTTAAGTTCTGTTACCTAAGAAGTAACACACATATTTTACTTCTGATTATCAATATTTTATATATCTACCATCTGTCTACACAACAGTTTCTCACGTAAGATAAATTCCCTTTATTCACCTCCGTACGTTCTTTAAGTCCGAAGCCTTTCAAATAGATTTGTGTGGTTTTTATAGATTTGTGTCCCAATGATTCACTAATCATTTCAATCGATACTCCCCGATACTTCGCTGTCGTTGCCCAAGAATGGCGAAGTGTGTAAGAAGTGACAGGAGACTTCAAACGTAAAGCTCTCGCTAAGTCCTTTAAACGGTTGTTGAATCGACGGAGGGCAGACTGGTATTCCCGATAAGCCCTTTCATCCGTCCGTTTCTTATCACTACTAAGAATATCAAACAGATAATCCGGAGAATCAGGATGAGAATCCTGGTTACTACGAAGCCGGTTGATCATTTCCTTTGCAGTATCAAGTATTTCCACACTCATCGGAGTTTTAGTCTTGATACGGTTATACCGTAACACATTCTGATCTAAAGCAGATTTCTCCAGATGAGCTAAATCCGCGAATGACATTCCACAGAATTGAAACATCAAGGCAGCAATAGCCTGCGTACGACGCAAACGCTCCGATTTGGGATCCTCATACAGAAGTCTACGTAATTCACCGATAGGCAAAGCTTTCTTTTGGCGAACATCTACTCCCGTATAAACATCATGAAACAACCGAGGCACATAAGGTGCACTACCTGCTTCCACTCCTCGATTATAAATACAACGAAGCATACGCATATACGTAGAAATCGTATTAGGCTTCAAACCACACTCATAAAGATACTGACCATAACGTCGCAAACGTTCTTTGGTGACCTGCCTGAACGACATATTCAACGTACCGCAAAACTTACTGAAAGAATAAAGGGCATTCTTATAGACATGCGCTGTAGAATAGCGCCCCTCCTTTCGTAAACGATTGATGTAGTTCTCACCACATCGACTAAATCCATTTTTATTCATCATTTGCATCACTAGTTATTTTATATATATACTATTTGGCAAGCGACAAAAGAACAAATCTTTTTGCACGTTTAATTCCGCTTTCCAGATATTATTTTCTAATTAACATTCATTAATATTGCAAAAATTAATTAATTATGAGCAGTAAAAAAACTAAAAAAGGTAGTAAAAGCGACAAAGCAAAAAGAAATGTTCAAACAGTGGAAAAAGCCCCCGGAAGACATTCAAAGGAAGAAATCATCAGTGAAGAAGAGCTGGATAACAGAATAGCAATCGATGGAGATATCCGCCTTTATCTCACCATGTATTTAAAAATCTTTATCGATGGACATTTCCGCCATCCCAAGAAAAAAAAGTTGATAAATATGGCCCAATATATCTATGACCAAAAAGTATTATACATTCACAAACACGATGGCTATAAGTTGATGGAATTTAGCAGTATACATGCTGAATTGGCGGCATTGAAAAAGCCTGTCGAAGAAGAATACATGAAAGAGAAAGAGGAAAAAAGGAAACAGGCTGAAAAGGTCAAAAGCAAGTACTAAGAAAAAAATAATGGGACAGTTGAAATATAAGGCTTACCTTCGCCGCCGTTTTCAACCGGTCGAAAAACAAAAAGTATTTCTCTTGAAAAAATAGTGACGGCATACTATTGTTATAGTGTCACTATAATGAGAGGATAGTAACGCTATGACAATAGCATAGCGTCACTATCTGAAAGGGGAGATTTACGCTCAAACAGAAATTTATTTTTCAAAATTAAAAACAGAAGAAAATGAGACAAAAAATCAGGAAGAGCAAGTTAGAAATTTGCAAATTAGTATGGAAAAAACGTATTACTGCTGAAAAGGGGATTTCGGATAAATGCGCAGAGAAAATTGCACAAGAGTGTATTAGACTAATAGAACGCATGTTGTATGGAAATGCAATGATCGCTTTTCATAGGCAGGATGGCACATTCTGCCTGGAAAAAGGAACACTAGTAGGATATGAAAAATTCTTTCATAGAAAATTCAATATCACAGCAAAACAAGAGTCTATTGTCTATTGGAGTGAAGAACAAAAAGGATGGAGAAGATTTATGATCGGGAACCTGATGGAGTGGAAAGCTATTGTATAAATCAGATTAAAATATATTTAACAATGAATATGATTAACAAAGGGATACCTTATTTCCCGACACCGGCAAACTTCTTTGACGAAGAAGTGATGGAACTATTAGAAGCTAAATTTGGAGTATTAGCTTCTTACATTGTCATGCGATTGCTTTGTAAAATATACAAAGAAGGATATTATATCTCTTGGGGAAAGGAACAAAACTTGATTTTTGTCCGCAAAGTAGGCGGCGGGATTAAAGAGGATATGATGGAAAAGATTGTCGATCTGTTATTGGAGAAAGGATTTTTCCATAAGGAAACCTACGAAAAATACGGCATACTCACTTCGGAACAGATTCAAAGGGTGTGGTTTGAAGCTACTACACGAAGGAAAATTGATTTCTCCCAACTACCTTATTTATTAGAGACCAAGAAGAAAAAAGGGATGCAAAAAGAAGAGTTGAACGCGGAAAATGCAGACATTTTTGAAACTCAAGAGGAGGTGAGTCAAGAAAATGCAGACATTTCCCGACAAACTAAACTAAAGGAAACTAAACTAAATCATGAAGAAGAAGAAACCAACGTTGTTTCGATTGAAATTCCGGGGTATGCCTACAATCTGGCTACACACAACATAGCAGGATTGATGGAGAGCCTGGACAACCATAAAGTGACTGACCCAAAAGAGAAACAGACGATTCTCCGGCTATCGGACTATGGCAGGAAAGGCACCCAGGTGTGGAAACTGCTCTCCAATACGGCCTGGAGTAAAATCGGAGCACCGGGGAAATATATCATTGCAGCGTTAGCCAGCGGACGGAAATAAACCGACTGATTAAAAGCTGATAAAAAAGGTACGAAAAATCTGTGCTTTTCACAAATTCTTCGTACCTTTACGCTCCGGTAAAACAAGTTCTATCCACATAAAAGATAACAAAATGGAAAACAGAAGTTTAGTAACCATTGCCGAACATTCTAAAGAAAAAATCCTCTACATGCTCGAAATGGCGAAGCAGTTTGAAATGAACCCCAATCGCCGGTTATTACAAGGAAAGGTTGTAGCAACCCTGTTCTTTGAACCTTCTACCCGTACCCGCTTGAGTTTTGAAACAGCTGCCAACCGTCTCGGTGCACGAGTAATCGGATTCTCTGACCCCAAAGCTACCAGCTCTTCCAAAGGGGAAACACTTAAAGACACGATCATGATGGTGAGCAACTATGCAGATATTATCGTCATGCGACACTATCTCGAAGGAGCTGCACGGTATGCCAGCGAAGTAGCCCCGGTGCCCATTGTCAACGCAGGTGACGGAGCCAACCAGCACCCGTCGCAGACGATGCTCGATCTCTACTCTATCTACAAGACACAAGGAACACTAGAAAATCTGAACATTTTCCTGGTGGGTGACTTGAAATACGGCCGCACCGTACATTCATTGCTGATGGCGATGCGACACTTTAATCCGACTTTCCATTTCATCGCCCCCGAAGAGCTGAAAATGCCGGAAGAATACAAACTTTACTGTAAAACGCACCAAATAAAATACGTTGAACATACGGATTTTACCGAAGAGATTATCGCTGACGCCGATATTCTATACATGACCCGTGTGCAACGCGAACGTTTCACCGACCTGATGGAATATGAACGGGTGAAGAATGTATATATTCTCCGTAACAAAATGTTGGAGAACACACGTCCGAACCTGCGTATCCTGCACCCGCTTCCCCGTGTCAACGAAATTGCTTACGATGTGGATGACAACCCGAAAGCATACTATTTCCAACAGGCACAAAACGGTCTGTATGCCCGCGAAGCAATCCTTTGCGATGTATTAGGTATCACATTAGATGACGTTAAAAACGATATTTTATTATGAGCGAAAATAAACAAGCATTGCAAGTAGCTGCCCTGAAAAACGGGACAGTGATTGACCATATCCCATCCGAAAAGCTCTTTACCGTAGTGCAACTGCTCGGTGTGGAACAGATGACTAGCAATATCACTATCGGATTCAACCTCGACAGCAAGAAGCTGGGTAAAAAAGGGATCATCAAGATTGCAGATAAATTCTTCTGCGACGAAGAGATTAACCGTATTTCAGTAGTTGCCCCGCACGTCAAGCTGAATATCATCCGCGATTACGAAGTAGTGGAAAAGAAAGAGGTGAAAATGCCGGATGAACTTCGGGGCATCGTGAAATGTGCCAATCCGAAATGTATCACCAACAACGAACCGATGGCCACTATCTTTCATGTGATAGACAAGGATAATTGTATCGTAAAGTGCCATTATTGCGAGAAAGAGCAGAAACGTGAAGAGATTACAATCCTCTGAATAAACGTATAGGCCTATGAAACAGGACTGGAAACCAGGAACGATGATCTATCCGTTGCCGGCTGTACTGGTCAGCTGCGGAAAAGAAGAAAGCGAATATAATATGTTCACAGTAGCATGGACGGGTACGATTTGTACAAACCCGCCCATGTGTTATATATCCGTACGTCCGGAACGCCATTCTTATGACATTATCAAAAAAAATATGGAGTTTGTCATCAACCTGACAACGAAAGATATGGCTTTTGCCACCGACTGGTGCGGAGTTCGTTCGGGACGTGATTATCATAAATTTGATGAGATGAAGCTGACACCCGGACAGTGTACGGTGGTCAGTGCTCCGTTGATTGAAGAATCTCCTCTTTGCATTGAATGCCGTGTGAAAGAAATCATCTCTCTCGGCTCACACGATATGTTTATCGCTGACGTAGTAAATGTGCGTGCGGACGACCGGAACCTGAATCCTGAAACCGGAAAGCTGGAACTGGCCGAAGCCAATCCGCTGGTATATGTGCACGGAGGATATTATAATCTGGGAGAGAAAATCGGTAAATTCGGTTGGAGTGTAGAAAAGAAGAAATCATAAAAAGTGCGATATTGCCATGAATATGCTGCGTAAATTCATCCTTCCCGGTTTGTTAGCCATAGCCTGCACGGCTGTCGGCCAGAACTATAACGCAGAAAAAGTAGACCGCCCCAATACAAAAAAAATAAATATCGGTATCAAGGCGGGATTCAACTCTTCCATGTTCATGGTGTCTGAACTGAAAATTAAGGATGTAACTATCGATGAGGTGCAGAATAACTACAAGATAGGTTATTTCGGCGCCCTCTTTATGCGCATCAACATGAAGAAGCATTTCATTCAGCCGGAAGTGTCCTATAATGTAAGCAAATGTGAGATCACTTTCGATAAGCTCGGTTCGCAGCATCCTGCCATCGAGCCTGATTATGCTTCCGTGCAATCGGTGTTGCACAGTGTGGATTTCCCTATTTTATACGGCTATAATGTGGTGAAAAAAGGGCCTTACGGAATGTCTATCTTCGCAGGCCCCAAACTTCGCTACTTATGGGGAAAACACAATGAAATCACTTTCAAGAATTTTGACCAAAAAGGGATTCACGAAAGGCTGTATCCGTTCAATGTCAGTGCAGTGATCGGTGTAGGCGTCAACATCTCCCGTATCTTTTTCGATTTCCGCTACGAGCAAGGCATCGGAAATATCTCCAAGTCCATCATTTACGACAATATCAATTCCGACGGCAGCACAGGAGTGAGCAACATTATTTTCCGTCGCCGTGACAGCGCGTTAAGTTTTTCGCTGGGATTCATCCTTTAAGAATAAAATATCATTAAATCCGGCTTTTTACTAACATTTTTCTTGTACTTCCTTCATTCTTTATTTATTTTCATTAACTTTGTGCGCTTAAAATAGGTATCTCGAATTAGAAATTTAATCTTACTTATAAAAGAATGAAAAGAGACGACATCATTTTCGACATCATCGAAAAAGAGCATCAACGTCAGTTGAAAGGAATCGAGCTTATTGCATCAGAAAATTTTGTGAGTGACCAGGTTATGCAGGCAATGGGTTCTTGCCTGACTAACAAGTACGCAGAAGGTTATCCCGGCAAACGTTACTACGGAGGTTGCGAAGTAGTAGACCAAAGCGAACAAATCGCTATCGACCGCCTGAAAGAAATTTTTGGCGCTGAATGGGCAAACGTACAACCACACTCGGGAGCACAAGCTAATGCTGCTGTTTTCCTCGCAGTTCTGAATCCGGGCGACAAATTCATGGGATTAAATCTTGCACACGGCGGACACCTTTCTCATGGCTCACTGGTAAACACTTCCGGTATCATCTATACTCCTTGCGAATATAACCTGAATCAGGAAACTGGACGCGTTGACTACGACCAGATGGAAGAAGTCGCTCTACGTGAGAAACCGAAAATGATTATCGGTGGTGGTTCTGCATACTCTCGTGAATGGGATTACAAACGTATGCGTGAAATCGCCGACAAAGTAGGCGCTATCCTGATGATTGACATGGCTCACCCTGCCGGCCTGATCGCTGCCGGAGTGCTCGAAAATCCGGTTAAATATGCACATATCGTCACTTCTACTACACATAAAACACTTCGCGGACCTCGTGGTGGTGTCATCATGATGGGTAAGGATTTCCCCAATCCGTGGGGAAAGACCACTCCGAAAGGTGAGATCAAGATGATGTCTCAATTACTGGATTCTGCCGTATTCCCAGGGGTTCAAGGTGGACCGTTGGAACATGTAATTGCTGCTAAAGCAGTTGCTTTCGGTGAAATCCTGCAACCTGAATTTAAGGAATATGCTAAACAAGTACAAAAGAACGCTGCTGTACTTGCACAGGCTTTGATTGACCGTGGCTTTACTATCGTTTCCGGTGGTACAGACAACCACTCTATGTTGGTCGACCTGCGTAGCAAATATCCTGAACTGACAGGTAAAGTGGCAGAAAAAGCATTGGTTTCTGCCGATATTACTGTTAACAAGAACATGGTTCCGTTCGACAGCCGTTCGGCTTTCCAGACTTCCGGTATCCGTTTGGGTACTCCCGCTATCACAACTCGTGGTGCAAAAGAAGATTTGATGCTCGAAATTGCTGAAATGATCGAGACTGTATTGTCTAACGTAGAAAATGAGGAAGTTATTGCACAAGTACGCGCACGTGTCAATGAGACAATGAAGAAATATCCTCTTTTTGCTTATTAAAAAACGATTTCAAAGCTAATAGCTTCACTGTTATCAGCTTTATTTCTTATTTATAAGGTCTGCTCTTTGTGAAAGGAGCAGGCTTTTTTTATTTATTAACGGTCCCGCCCGAACCATCTGTCCATATTTTCGTTTTTCTTACTATAAAAGAAATATATGATGTCATATATCACTCATAGCAAGGACGAATTCAACCGTACAGTGTGCAAGAAGAGAAAACAGAAGCGCACTGGACTCTATATACAGTCATCCCCGTCTTTCCACATTTTATTTCATAGGGAAAGACGGGGATTTATTTTACCGGCATCATACCGGAATATTTTTTTGAGGTATATATTTTAGCTCAATCCTTCTATTTCTCCATCCACAATATCGATGTGCAATGCCTGCGGCTCCTTGGGTAATCCCGGCATACGAAGAATTTCTCCGGCAATGGCTACAATCATTTCAGCTCCGTTATTGATAACAATATCTTTAATATGGAACTCGAAGTTGTTTACCGCACCATAAATCTTTGGATCGGCAGAAAATGAATATTGTGTTTTCGCAATACAAACCGGATAATGAGTAATTCCCATTTTCTCGATCAGTTTGATACGGTTGCGGGCAATACTGCTATAAGTAATAACGCTGGCTCCGTAAATATTAGTGGCTACCTTTTCAATCTTCTGCTGTATGCTATCTTCTTCTTTATAAGTGTAGCGTAAAGATTCGGACGGATTGTTCTCTATGGTATCTACTACCAGACGGGCCATATCTACTGCTCCCTCTCCTCCTTCACTGAACGCATTGTTAATGGCGAAACCCACTCCCAACTGTTCGCAATGTTCGCGCAGTAATTCCATTTCTTCATCCGTATCGGATGCAAACTTATTGAAAGCTACGATGATGGTCTGACCGAATGAGCGAAGGTTACGAACGTGTTTGTCGAGATTACGCAATCCTTCTTTCAAGCCTTCCATATTCGGCTCTTTGATACGGTCGAGACTGACACCTCCGTGCATCTTTAATCCTTGTGCCGTAGCGACAATCACCGTGAGACGTGGTTGGAGTCCGCTCTTGCGGCATTTGATATTATAGAATTTTTCTGCACCGAGATCGGCACCGAATCCGGCTTCTGTTATTACATAATCACCGAAAGACATTGCCAATTTAGTGGCCAGAATAGAGTTACAACCATGTGCGATATTAGCAAACGGACCACCATGTACAAAAGCAGCGGTTCCTTCGGTAGTCTGCACTAAATTAGGATGGATAGCATCTTTCAACAACACAGTGATGGCTCCTGCCACTCCCAAATCTTTCACAGTAAAAGGTTGGTCGTCATACGTGAAGCCCAACAGGATATTTTCAATACGGCGACGCAGATCACTCACATCTTTGGAAAGGCAAAGAATTGCCATAATCTCCGAAGCAGGAGTAATATCGAAACCGGACTCTTGGGTAATCCCGTTCGATTTAGGTCCGAGGCCGACAACGATGCTGCGCAACGAACGGTCGTTCACGTCAAGCACTCTCCGCCAAAGAATTTCTTTCAATCCGAAACCTTTTGCCTGGTTCTGATAGAGATAATTATCGAGCAGGGCGGAAATCATGTTATGGGCAGAAGTGATGGCATGAAAATCTCCGGTAAAATGGAGGTTAATTTTGTCCATCGGAAGCACTTGTGCATATCCCCCACCGGCTGCTCCTCCCTTCATTCCGAAACATGGACCGAGAGACGGCTCGCGAAGAGCGACAATCGCATTCTTTCCAATTTTATTCAATCCCAAAGCGAGACCGATAGATACTGTAGTTTTGCCAATGCCCGCTTTGGTTGCTGTGATAGCAGTTACCAGAATGAGATTGCTTTTCTTCACTTTCTCTTCATCAATCAGTTGTTCGGGGATCTTTGCTATGTAGCGGCCATAATTCTCCACTTCCTCGCGAGGGATTCCGATACCTTCGGCAACTTGCTTAATCTTCTTCAGCTCAATACTGCGAGCTATTTCTATGTCTGATTTCATACAGAATATGATTAGTTTTATTTTTGAAAGAACAAAAGTATAACAAAAAAGCGAAATAGAGAAATTTAAAGTTCGGCGGATATTATATCTCTATTTTTCATAACACAACAAACTCTTTTTACGCTATAACTGTTGTAAATGACATAACCTAAAACAACAACTTAATTATGGAATGGATTATTAATCAACTAAGGGTACATCCTGAACTTGCTATTTTCCTGACGCTCTTTGCCGGGTTCTGGCTTGGCAGACTCAAAATAGGGAAATTCTCATTGGGGACAGTCACCAGCGTTCTGCTGGTCGGAGTATTGGTCGGACAACTGAATATCACTGTAGATGGTCCGATGAAAGCTGTGTTCTTTCTGCTTTTCTTATTTGCCGTTGGCTATAAGGTAGGTCCGCAGTTTTTCCGCGGATTGAAGAAAGATGGTCTGCCACAAGTGGGATTTGCCGTACTAATGTGTATTGTCAGTCTGGTAGCCCCGTGGATACTGGCCAAAATCATGGGATATCATGTAGGAGAAGCTGCCGGACTGTTGGCAGGCTCACAAACCATATCCGCCGTTATCGGCGTGGCAAGCGATACAATCAACCAGCTGGGAATCAGCGATGCACAGAAAGCCACGTTCATCAATGCAATTCCGGTAGCGTATGCCGTAACTTATATTTTCGGAACGGCCGGCTCGGCGTGGATTCTGGCTTCTCTCGGACCTAAAATGCTGGGTGGACTGGATAAGGTGAAAGCCGACTGCAAGGAACTGGAGGCTCAAATGGGAACATCGGAAGCTGATGAACCCGGATTTTCCCCGGCTCTTCGTCCGGTTGTGTTCCGTGCTTATAAAATCACCAATGAATGGTTTGGCAAAGGAAAGAAAGTCAGTGAACTCGAAGCTTATCTATGTAAAAATGATAAACGGCTGTTTGTTGAACGGATTCGTCAAAAAAGAGTGGTGAAGGAAGTAGATCCGAACCTGATTCTTCATAAGAATGACGAAGTGGTACTTAGCGGACGCCGTGAATTTGTGATTGGAGAAGAAGACTGGATCGGTCCGGAAGTGATTGATGCACAATTACTCGACTTCCCTGCAGAAACTCTTCCTGTAATGGTGACCCACCGGACTTTTGCCGGGGAAACGGTAGCCAAAATCCGGGCACAGAAATTCATGCACGGAGTCAGTATCCGGAATATCAAACGTGCCGGAATCAATGTTCCGGTATTACCTAAAACGATTGTAGATTCGGGAGATATTCTCGAACTTACCGGTCTTAAACATGAAGTGGAAAGTGCTGCCAAACAAATGGGCTATATTGACCGGCCTACCAACCAGACGGATATGATCTTCGTTGGATTGGGTATTTTGCTCGGTGGTCTTTTCGGTGCACTGGCTATTCATCTGGGAGGTGTTCCTATCAGTCTTTCTACCAGTGGCGGCGCATTGATAGCCGGACTTCTGTTCGGTTGGCTACGCAGCAAGCATCCTACTTTCGGAGGTATCCCCGAACCTTCTTTATGGGTATTGAATAATGTAGGACTGAATATGTTTATCGCAGTGGTCGGTATCGCTGCAGGTCCCAGTTTCATTGCCGGATTCAAGGAAGTAGGCGTCAGTCTGTTTATCGTCGGCGCATTGGCAACGGCCATTCCTCTCCTCGCCGGATTGCTGATGGCGAGATACTTGTTCAAATTCCACCCTGCCCTGTCATTGGGATGTACGGCAGGAGCACGTACTACAACAGCTGCATTGGGAGCTATTCAGGACGCAGTGGAAAGCGACACACCGGCATTAGGATATACGGTGACGTATGCAGTCGGCAATACGCTCCTGATTATCTGGGGAGTTGTCATCGTACTACTTATGTAAAACTATATAAATAAATATCATTATGGAAAAGAAAACAAATAACCCTGCCATTACCAAAAGTTATGCCAAGAAAATGGAAACGATCAGCCCGTTCGAGCTGAAAAACAAACTGATCGATATGGCACCGAACCTATCTGGAAACGGTTATTAACGAGCAAAGCGTAGTCGCCTATGCTGAG
>OGYD01002545.1_pt1 | contig 11611 bp, 12 predicted proteins | sample 1576441 | NCBI WGS metagenome assembly OGYD01 (sample SAMEA3541537, study PRJEB24748) | human gut metagenome | biome: human gut; feature: human-associated habitat; material: faeces | place: China | collected 2012 | reverse complement strand
CGCAGCGTCCATGCACTCCGCCACGTTGTGGCTCACGAGCACGCCCCGGCCACGAAGTTTGCCTCGTCTCCCTCGTTGAAGCTGGTCTTTACTGTCACCACGTCGCCGCTGCCGTTGTCCGTCCAGAGGGTCTTGCCCTTCCGGCCCTCGTTGTTCTTGATGACGGCGTTGGCGGCATCCAGAATGTGCTGGGTGGAGCGGTAGTTCTGTTCCAGTCGGATCACCCGTGCGTCCTTGTACTGCTTTTCAAAATTCAGGATATTCTCAATGTTGGCCCCCCGGAAACGGTAGATGGACTGGTCATCGTCACCCACCACGCAGAGGTTCCGGTGTCCCCCGGCGACCAGCGTCTTGCCTTCACCGGTCTGCATCTCGGCGATGCAGGCGCGGTGCAGCACGATGCCGCCGATGATCTGCACGGGGTAGGGCTTCATGCCCAGCACACGCCAGTCGGCCTCGCGGCAGACGGCGAACGCCTCGGGCAGCAGGTCGTCGAGGGTCTCACCCTTGGCGAGGCGCTCTTTAAACTCGGTGGTTTTGGCCTTCAGCTCGTCGTCGGTCAGCTTGGCCATCTCCGGCTCAAGGGCAAGGACCTTGTCCTTGAGCGGGTTGATGCGCTTGAGTTCCTTGTCCGAGAAAGAGCCGAACAGTTTTTCAAAAAAAGACATAACAGTTCCCCTGTATTTTCCGCCGCGTGTAGAGGTGCGGCTAATAGTGGTTTTATATAGTTTTACACATGATACTATAATACACCCGCACAGGGGTTCGTGTCAAACCTGCGCGGGTGTATTTCGTAATATATTTAATTTTTCTGTTTTGCAGTCCTTTATAAAAAAGAATCCGCACAGGATCAGCCCCGCCAGAAACAGCCGGATGGGCACGAGCCAGGTCGAATCCATCCCCTCGCGGGTGAACAGGTACTGCCCCATACAGCCCGAAACGCCCCAGCACGCCGCGCCGCCCATCGTCAAGGCGGAGCCTTTTATGCGGTCAGACATTGTGTTGCTCCTCTGTTGTAGGGGTCGATGCTCGCATCGACCCGCATCATAGCGGCGGGCAGTTGCTTGCAGGGGGCGGCGTCCTCGACGCCCCTACAGCCTCCCGTAAGCTCTTATTCCAAAATCAGCGCCGCGGCTTCGCGCAATCCCTTTACAACCGGTGCGCCCGTTTCCCTCAATTTTTCCGGCGGCTGGTGGCCGCCGGACTGCAAAACGCAGCGCACGCCCAGCGCCTGTGCAACCTCATAGTCGTGGACGGAATCGCCGATCATGACGGCGCGTGCCGGGTCAAAGCCGTTTTCCTTTAAATAGGCCAGCCCGACCTCGACCTTGCTCTTGGCGTAGATATCGCCCAGACCCAGCAGACGGTCAAAATAGCCCGTCACGCCGCGCTCGTCGGTCTGACGCCGCAGCGTGTCCAGATTGCTGGCCGACAGAATGACCTGCCGCACCCCCGCGGCCTTAAACGCCTCCAGCGCGTCAATGGCGCCGTCTGCCAGCGGGCAGGCCGCACTGGCGGGGACGTAGTCCTCCATGTATTTTTCGGCCAGCTCGGCAAAGCTGTGCTTTGTAAAGTCAAACCCCGCGCGGACGTAATATTCCTCGATGGGAAAGCCAAAAATGGCCCGGTACCGCTCGTGGTCATACCGCTGCGGGTAGCCGAATCCTGCCAGCAGACGGTTGAGCGCGTCCACGCAGAGATCGACATCATCGAGCAGGGTACCGTTCCAATCCCACAAAATCAGTTCCGGGCACATAGATGTTACCTCGTTATTCTTCTGTAAAAATTTTGTTCAGACCCGCGTTGCTTTCGATCAGCTTGACGAGCGCCACACCCAGAATCGTGCAGCTGATGAGCTCGCCAATGCCGACAGTAACGGCATTGAACACCGCCAGCATCGCCGTGGGTGCGCCGTCCGAGAAGAAGAAGGTGATCTCGAACGCGCCGACAATGATCATATTAAAGACAACGGGCGGCAGGGATGCCGGAATGGCCAGCCCCTTCACGCGGATGTCGCGCAGCTTGTAGGTCACAAGGCAGGCCAGCAGGGTCGCCAGCGTGCCGAACACCACGTCAACGACGGTGGAGCCGAGCAGATTTGCCAAAAAGCAGCCCAGCGTGACGCCGACGATATACTCGGCGCCGAACACCGGCAGCAGGCAGAGGGCCTCGGCCACGCGGACCTGCACCGCGCCGTAGCTGAACGGGGCCAGCACAAGGCAGACGACCACATAGACAGCCGCAATGACAGCGCAGCGCACAAGGCGACGGACGGACAGATTTTTCATATTCATACAATACTCCGGCGGATAGATTTTAACCACGCGCAAGACCGCCAGCCTTGCGGGGTTTGCGCTGCCGACCAGCAGCCGGCAGCGGAGCCTAAAATCCTAAGTTGCTCAACAAACCTAAATTATAACAAAACCCGCAGGCCGTTGCAAGACCTACGGGGAAAATTTGTGGTAGATTCTGCGCATATTGTGCTGATATGGTATAATACATCGGAGTGCATTGTCGATTATCTGAAAATCATAGTTCCCTAATAGCTCTTGGTATGGTATAATACCGCTATTGTGGCCTCCGCGACGTATATGGTCATAGTTCCCTAATAGCTCTTGGTATGGTATAATTGACAACGGATTCACCAGCGAAAAGGAAGCGTCATAGTTCCCTAATAGCTCTTGGTATGGTATAATCGGTGACCTATACCGCGGCTACGACCAATGGTCATAGTTCCCTAATAGCTCTTGGTATGGTATAATAACGCTGTTTGGCACTGAGGCTGGCAGCGTGTCATAGTTCCCTAATAGCTCTTGGTATGGTATAATTTGGCCGTGCTGCCCGTTGTGGGTTAAGCCGTCATAGTTCCCTAATAGCTCTTGGTATGGTATAATCCTTGAACATCTGCCCTGCCGGTGCCGGGTGTCATAGTTCCCTAATAGCTCTTGGTATGGTATAATCCCAGAGCTTGCGCAGGGGGAGCAGCCAGCGGTCATAGTTCCCTAATAGCTCTTGGTATGGTATAATATCCAGGGTCAAATCTACAACGTCTCTCCCGTCATAGTTCCCTAATAGCTCTTGGTATGGTATAATCGGGAACGTTGGGCAGAACACGGATAGAATGTCATAGTTCCCTAATAGCTCTTGGTATGGTATAATTATCACAGCGCTGGCGTTTGGCATCCGTGCGTCATAGTTCCCTAATAGCTCTTGGTATGGTATAATGCGGGGCCTTGACGCTGTAAACGCCGTCGAGTCATAGTTCCCTAATAGCTCTTGGTATGGTATAATGCCAAAGAGATAAGTTCCATCATGCACCCCGTCATAGTTCCCTAATAGCTCTTGGTATGGTATAATGAAACTGGAAAAGCTGTACAGCTGCCAGGCGTCATAGTTCCCTAATAGCTCTTGGTATGGTATAATGCCCTGCGTCGTCCGGGTCTTGCCAGTCGCGTCATAGTTCCCTAATAGCTCTTGGTATGGTATAATATTGCGTGTATGCTTAATGTACTGTATTTGGTCATAGTTCCCTAATAGCTCTTGGTATGGTATAATACATGGTAGTATCAGGCTGCCCGCCCTTGCGTCATAGTTCCCTAATAGCTCTTGGTATGGTATAATAGGCTATGCAAAAAGCGCATCGGATTGCGGTCCGATGCGCTTTTGTTTTAGAAAAAACTCAACTGTTCACATACAAAAGGGGCTTCTTCCGGCTGATAATTTCCCAGAAGAATCTGAATAGACTGGTACTGCTTTTCTGTAACGACAAGCAGGCGAATGGAGCCGTTTGGCGGCAAGGATGCCCTCAAACGGCTTTCGTGTTTCTTCACGGCGTCGTTGCCGTTGCACACCCTCGCGTACACAGAGAATTGCAGCATGTGGTAGCCATCCTTCAGCAAAAAATTCCGGAACGCCGTCGCATGCCGCCTTTCCGTCTTTGTCTGCACAGGCAGGTCAAAAAAGACAATCATCCGCATAAATTTACTCATAGCTATGCTGCTTGTATTCAAGCAATTTGGGTAACAGCAGGGCTTGTCCACGCAGACCTTGCACCAGGCGTTCCATTGCATAGGCAACGCTGTGGTGCTGCCCGCCGGAAAGAATATCCGCATTCAACAGGTTTACAAGCTTTCCCTTCAGTATGGGTGTCAATGCTGCATCCTCGGCCACATTTGCTGCCACGTACAAATCCGCCACGGGCCGGAACGGCTCCATCAGGTCATCCGCCAGATTAAACTGGTTCAGCTCGCTGTCATGGTGCAGCCCCAGGCATGGCTGAAAACCATACACCGTCAGGCAGCGCGCCATATAGCCCCGCAAAATCGCGTAGGCATAATTCAGTGCAGCATTTCGCGTATCTTCATTGCGGCGGGTGTAGCCCTCACCAAATAAAGCCGGAAAGTAGTACGCTGCGGCGCTTGCCTCTACGTTATCTTTGTCGCCGCTCGTCACAGCCTTGGCACGCCCGAATAGAAACGCCGCCTCCTGTGTTTTGCCGCAAAGTGCAAGACACTCCGCTTGGTTTTGAATTTTTGCTGTCACTACCTGCTGCCACATCCGCTTTTTTGCCGGCAGGGTCAATTCCATCTGCCAGCGCAGTACTCCCAGCTGACGGCTGTGCTGTGCAAACGGCAGCGAGATGCCGCACGGCAGATGTGTTTCATCGCACCAGAAAGTCACCACACCGTTTTGTGCCAGCGCCGCCATAGCCGCTGTTGTGATCGTGCTTTGGCGGCTTTCCAGTACAATGGCACTGATGTCCTCGATGGGCACAGAGTGAACTTCTTCCGTTTCAATCAACAGCTGCTCATTTTTGCAGCGGATGCGCGCAGGGTTCACGATCATCAGACAGCGGTAGGACATAATTCACCTCCGTTGGGCAGGGAAGGTTTGCCGTTTTTCTTTTTTCACAGGGGTATAATTGCCAAGGACATCGACCTGATATTTCTGAACTTTTTGCAAGGTCTTAAAGCCAAGACCGTCTGCAATATATGCATCATCATGCGTAGTTACCGTGATGGCACCCGTCGAAATATTTCCGCCTTCAAAGTATGCCAGTATTTTGTTCACCGGCATTTCCTTTTCCAGTGTACTATCTCTGTTTTGCACCTTGAATTTCATAAGGCGTTTGCTTTCAATGCGTACAAGGTCATGCTGGCAAAGTGAGAACAAGAAGTTTTCTTCGTCCATTTCCTTCCACTCTGCATAGCTTTTTCCCTGTACAACCGCTTTATTGGGCAATTCCAATTTCACCGTATCTGCCACATAGATCGGCACCCAGTAATAGCCATCGCCCGGCACAAAATAGACATCCATGCGTACCATCGTGTCGTTATCAGCCACACCCTTTCCACCATGAACCGGAACTGTACTGGTCACTTTATCGCAAATCTTCACTTTTTGAACTCGTGCCCCGGGTGTGCCATCCGCGCGCGGCTTGTAAAATGGTTCTGCAAACGCTTTCTTCCCATCCCCGCCAAAGGCAAGCAATCTGGCCTTCAGTGCATTGTACAGCAATGTATCGCTGCTTCGGTTAAAGTAGCCCGCAATTTCACCGTCCTTATCCAATTTCAGTTCGGTGATATTCCTACGCTGTACAACGTGAGTATCGTCCAGGCGGCTTTTTATTGTTTCCTTGTGTGCCGCACCTGTCACCTTATGGCGCGGCATCCGCGATACAAACACAGGCTGAATAGACGAAATATCCACCGTCGCATAATAGACCGGGTTGATCTGCATCAAATTTTCCTGCGGGCAGGCCGACAATCGCTGCGTCAGCTCATCACGGAAGCGCGGCCAAGGTTCAGGGAAGTGCTCATTACGCACCGCCGTCGTCTCTGCACGCTTGCAAAAGTCAGATACCCGCTTTATCATCCCCTGTGTCGTACAGGCAATCACCGCCGCGTCCACTGCATGGTGCAGATCGCCGTCGGCACGCACCTTGCCAAGGCCCCAGCGCTTGCGCAAAAACGCCGTAACGGCGCCATTTACCGCAACGACCCGCCGTTTGCCTGCCCCGGAACAGTCTGCAAACGCAAGATGATTGCGGATATAGTTCAGCATAAAAGCCGCAATATACTGCGTATCCTGCAGGTTGCGCTGGATATAGCCCTTGCCGTCCTCCTCGCTCAGCCTTTCCTTCAATAGGTTCTGGCGCTTGCGGAAATTTTTTACGTTTGCTTTGGTGTACACAATAAAGTCGTCCCGTCGTTTTCCCTGCAGGTATTGCAGCGGCAGACGGTTTCCCTTCTGACGGTTCTCCGATGCCAGCACCAGCACCTTATTTGTGCGGCGGTCATCAAAGCTTATGCTATAAGGGATGATATGGTCTACCTCGGCATAGCCGGAGACTGTAATAACCTTGTCCAGCTCCAACGGCTGTATCGAATACGCACAGCGCCCGTCCTGCTCTTTCCACAGACGATATTTTACAAGATCCTGCCCGGTAACGGTGCGTCCCGGAAAAAGCTCATTCAGTTCTTTCATCAGGCGTTCATTTTCCGCACTGTTATCCCGCATCGCCTTGTCCAACTCGCTGCGCTGCTGGAAGTTCTTATTCATCTCTCTTGCCAGCTCCAGATGGATACTGACCGGACTTTCGCCCTGCTCGCGGATGATCGCATTGACGACCTTGATCGTCTGTGCCACTGCGCGGCGCACCACCGGGCTTGTAATATCCTCCATTTCCTCCGTTGAGGCCGGCAGGAACTGCGCTTTTTCGCCGTTTTGCCTTCCCTGAAAATCATATCCGGCTGCCTGGCAGGCATCGTTATAGTTCATGCCCTGTTCCAGATAGGGGATCAGCTTGCGGCACGCCTTGACCGAAATGTGTCCATATCCCGCAAAGCTGGGCAGCGTCAGCAGTGCTTCTATTTCCAGCGGTTCAAACTCCGCCTGTTTCAATGCCTCCCGCAGCTTATCCTCGTTTTCCGGGTTCGTCAGCGCAGCTCCGGCGGCATCCAGCTGCTCGCGGCTGATATTGCGGATATGATCCTTCCGCAGGGTATTCAGCGCCTTACGCATCTTGTGGTAGCAGGGGAGTGCCGTTATTTTTTCTTTCTTTTCGCAGGCTTCTGCCGTCTGCTCCCCGCGATACCGCACCATGTTGAACCGTGCTTCTTCCGGCAGTGCCAACGCCTTGCGGATCCGGGCAAAATCCAGCTTGTCCGTCTGGCAGCACACAGAAAGCAGTACCTGTCGCTCTGCCGGTGTCAGCGTGCGGCTGGTTCCGTTTTCCGCAATGCGGATATGATTGATTTTTTGCAGCAGCGTAAAATATTCAAACGAGAAGGCCGCCTTGGCTGCCCGCTGCTCGCTCTTTCCCTCCAGCGTGCAGGTGCCGACCCTGTTGCTGCCGCTATACGGGCTGCCTTTGCCCGGACCTTCCGCAAAGGAGCGCTGGCGTGTCAGAATACAAAGGTACTCTGCCTCCATCTCCGGCGAAGCCCATGTCGCACCGTATTGACGCTGTGCTGCAAAAACCAGTCTGGCCTCGTCTATGATTTGGTCGCGTTTGACGGTGGAAAGATAATTTTCCGCTTTGTTGCGCTTGTGCTCTGCAAACACAGGGTCACGGTACATCATCTCACCGACAGTACGGTACCGGTTTGCCTCCATACGTCGGGTGTTCGCGTCAATTGCCTGCAGCAGCTTACCGTCTTTTTGTGCATCGTCTGCCTTGCGGTTACTGCGAAAGCCCCTGCGCTGCATCAGGTGCAGCAGTATACGGGCAAAATCCAGTGCTGTCACCGGGCCATCCAACGCCTGAACACGCAGCGCATAGACATCCGGCAGATGTCCCGCTTGCACAGCCTGCTCTATTTCCGCCTTACCGGGCAGACCGTTTTTCTCCATCAGCTCGTACAGATCCGCCTTGCGCAGGCTGCGGCGGCGCAGCCTGCGGCGGGCGCTGCGGGCCTCACGGCGCGGGGCAGCAAGGCTGTCGCCTTTTTGGGGCTGTTCGGCCTTATCAAATATGCGTGAGCCACATCGGATCAGACCATAGGGCTCCGCGTTTTCATTCAGTGCCACCACCGCCCAGCCGACGGACGCAATGCCAATATCCAGACCAATTCCATAGGGATGCTTCATTTTTTTGCACATCCTTTCACTTTTCTACTATCATAGTGCACTATGGCATTATGGGCAACTGACAATTTAAACGAAATTTAGGGCAAAAAAGATGACGCCCTGCCAAACAGCAGGGCGTCAGAGCTTTACGGTCCTATGACCTTATCATAGCAACCATAATAGTTCTTGGTATGGTATAAGAACTGTCTGTATTATACTACATTGTCAGGCAAAGCGCAAGACCTTACCTATGCTGCCGAAAAATATTACGGCAGCTCCGGCGCATAAGCCTCGAGATTGCGGGGCTTGCCCTCGTAGACGATGGCGATGCCGTCGGGGCCGGTGTTGGCGCTGACAACGCCGCCGAGCTGGAACACGATCAGCGGTGCATGGCCAAACGCCTTTTTGCACAGCTTGACCAGCTCGTCACGCTTGGCGGTGCTGGACGTGTAGGCCACCATGTAGGGCGTGTCCTTCATCGAATCGACGCGGCTCTCCACCCATTTGATCATGGCGGCAGGCACGGCGGCGTCGCCGCGGACCTTGCTCTCGACCTTGGAGACGCCCGCATTCAGGCTGATGATGGGGCGGATGCCCAGCAGGTCGCCGACCACAGCGGCGGCGGCGCTGACGCGGCCCGACTTCTTCATCTGCTTCAGGCTGTAGGCGGCCAGACAGATCTCAACGCAGTCCAGCTTCTGCTTCAGCTCGGCCACGCAGGAGGCCAACTCACCGCCGTTGCGCACCTTGCGGGCGCACTCACAGAAATACCAGCCGTAGGGCATCGAGTAGGTGTGGCTGTCGATGACCTGAATCTTCATCGTGTAGCCGGGGCGCTCCTCCTCCAGCAGCTCCATGGCCTTGACGGCGTTGTTGTAGGTGCTGGAGCCGCCCGCGTTGATACTCAGGTACACCAGGTCGGTGTAGCCCTCGTCCGCATAGCGGGCATAAATATCGCAGAACTGCAGCTGGGTGATGGCGGCGGTGGTGGGCACGCCCTGGGCGTCGCGCATCATCTGGTAAAACTGGTCGTTGGTAAAGTCCTTGCGTTCCATGTACTCCACACCGTCAAGGTTGATGGGGAAGCCCACGACCTCGATGCCGTACTTATCCGCAAGCTCCTGCGGAATGTCGGAACAGGAATCTGTCAGAAAACCTATCTTGCTCATTTTACATCCTCACTCCATTCGTATCGGGTCAACTGCCCGTGGGTCTCCAAACCGGCAAAATCCCATTGACGCAATGCTTCGTACACGCCCACTGCCACCGCGTTGGACAGGTTCAGGCAGCGCTCGCCCCTGCGCATCGGCATACGCACGCAGTCGGCCTCATGCGCGGCCAGCAGCTCCTCGGGCAGGCCGGCATCCTCGCGCCCAAAGACGAGATACGCGCCGTCGGGGTAGGTCACATCCACATGGCGGCGCGGGCCCTTGGACGTGAAGTAGAAAAACGGACCACTGTTTTTGGCAAAAAAGTCCGCCTGATCTTGATAATATGTTATATCAAGCTGGTGCCAATAGTCAAGCCCGGCGCGCTTTAATTTTTTGTCGTCGATGGTAAAGCCCATCGGGCCGACTATATGCAGCCGCGCTCCCGTCACCGCGCAGGTCCGCGCGATATTGCCGGAGTTCTGCGGGATCTGCGGCTCGACCAGTACAATGTTTAAGGTTGGCATAAATTTACAAGTCCTCGTTCTATAACTTTAGCCCTCCCTTGGGGGAGGGTGGCGCCGCAGCGCCGGGTGAGGGGCCGGGCGGCACGCCGTTCATGGGTCGGCTCCCGGCCACCCCTCCGGCCTTCGGCCACCTCCCCTCTAGGGGAGGCTTTTCACGGCGTTATCAATCACACGGCATACGCCCTCAAAATGCTGCATCACATCCAGATTGGAAAACCGCAGCACTCCGATTCCGAAGCCCTCCAGATATTCCGTGCGCTGTGCATCGTGCAGCTGTCCCGCCGCTTCATAATGCTGGCTGCCGTCCAGCTCTATCGCCAGACCTGCCGCATCGCAATAAAAATCCAGAATATAACGTCCTACAACCTTCTGCCGTACAAAGCGCGGCGAATATCCGCGCAGAAAATCATACCACAGATGGCATTCCTCCCGCGTCATGCTTTTTCACAGCGCTCGGGCATTTTCAAGGACATCCTTGTCTCGCGGCAGTCTCATGGTCTTACTCTTGCCGCAGTTTCGGCAGGGCGTTCTCCAGCCAGACGCCCAGCCGCTCGTCGGCTCCCTCGGGCGTCTGCCTGATGCACTCGGCTACGAAGGCGGCAGCTGCCTGTACGGCAGCCTGGGGGACGTTGCCCCGCAAAATGCGCCCGACGAGCACGGCGGCAAAAATATCGCCCGTGCCGTGGAACATCCGCGGCTGCAGCGGCGTTTTTACGGCATAGCCCTCGCCGCCGCGGGCCGCGCCCACACAGCCTATGTAGCGTCCGCCGCCGATGCCCGTCACGCCGGTCACAACGACCTGCGGCGCTACGCGGGTCAGCCGGGCCGCCTGTGCGGCGGCCTGCTCGGCACTGCCCACACCGGGCAGCGGGTCGCCCAGCAGCAGCGCGGCCTCGGTCACATTGGGGACGATCAGATCCGCCTTGCTGCACAGACTATACATAGCGGGCACCATGTCGGCCCCCAGGCCGCTGTACAGCCGCCCTCCGTCGCCCAGCACCGGGTCCACGACCTTGAACGCGCGGGGCCACAGCTCAAACGCCTGCTCGACGAGCTTTGCCTGCGCGGCGTCCGCCAGATAGCCCGAGTAGATGCAGTCAAATTTCACGCCCAGCCGATGATAATGTTCCAGTGCCGCGGGGCCGTAGCCGGGGTTGGCCAGCTTAGCCGGGGTGCCTAAGCCCCCCGTGTGGGTGGACAGCACCGCCGTAGGCAGTGCCACAGTCTGCACGCCCAGCGTCGAGAGCACCGGCACGATGACCGACAGCGCCGCCCGGCCAAAGCCCGGCAGGTCATGGATGGCTAATACGGTTTTCGGCGCGTTGGTCATGCTGCGGCCCTCCCTCTGCATTTTTTTGAGTTCTCATTGATTCTACCATAAAACCCACCGCAAAAAAAGCCGTATTCGGGCGATTGTTCCGTTTTGTTTGGTTTTTGGGCAAAGAGAACAAAAACCGCCCGCGTCTCCGCGAGCGATTCATTCTATTTCATGGTTATCATCCACAAAAAAGCCCCTGCTGATTGGTTCAGCAGGGGAGATTTCGCAAAGTTGATGCTTTTACAGCACGCGCACGCGGATGGCGGGTTCAATCGCCCCCAGCTTGACGGCGAGGTCATCGGTGACATTGCCCGTCACGTCCAGCAGGGTATAGGCGACATCCTTTTTGCCCTTGTTCACCATGTTTTCAATGTTCAGGTGCGCTTCGGTCAAAATGCTCGTGATGGCCGAGATCGCGCCCGGAGCGTTCTTGTGGATGATGCAGATGCGGCGGCCTCCCACGCGCGGCTGGCTGACATCCGGCAGGTTGACGCTGTGGGATATGTTGCCGTTTTTCAGGTAGTCGCTCAGTTCGGCGGCGGCCATCA
>OGYD01002540.1_pt1 | contig 11637 bp, 11 predicted proteins | sample 1576441 | NCBI WGS metagenome assembly OGYD01 (sample SAMEA3541537, study PRJEB24748) | human gut metagenome | biome: human gut; feature: human-associated habitat; material: faeces | place: China | collected 2012 | reverse complement strand
ACGTAAACATCCTGTACATACTGGCATTTTCTTGGTTCCACCATTCACCTTTACACGAACAGACTTAATGTTCGGCTTCCACATCTTGTTGCTTCTTCTATGTGAATGACTCACCTTGTTTCCGAAGTGAACACTCTTTCCACATACTGCACACTTTGCCATCGTAAGCACCTCCTTACCTTTATTCCTGATGGTCTCATTTATCCTGTTATTAGCACAACATGAACATAATACCAAAAATCAAACAGAAATGCAAGAACAAAATTTAATTTTTTGCTTTTTGCGCTTTTTCCTTTTTGGAAGGAACATATTTGTCCAAAAGATCAGGAACCATATCCAATACTTTTGTAATGCTATCCTGATTTTTTACATTGACAAGCTTCGTCTCACCATTGCGGATCACTAAGATCGCACTCGGCTGGATCTTTCCGCCCATACCTCCGGCACTGTTTTCTTTCTTGCCCGGCTCTGCGAAAGCACCTGCAGCCACACCAAAGCTAACGTCCACCAGTGGCAAAATGATCGTTCCATCATCAAATTTCACGGCATCACCCACAACGGTCTTTCCGGTAATAAATCCTTCCATCCCCTGAAATAAGGATCCTACATTTGCGTTAAAAGAATTGTCTGCCATTTACTTTTCCTCCTTCCACTTCTCCCATTCGTGTAGAAGCTTTCTGCCATCTTTATTTTTTATTATGCGCCACGCAATACAAATTAATGTAATCATGCGGATTCTCCCACGAAATGAAACATTCCCCTCTATGCGTTTCTGCTCAAAATCCGGAATGATCTGTACTCCGTTCCCATACCATGCATAAAAAAGTGCGAGCACTCCCAGCAGCTCACCGGTAGAACACGGATCTCCGGTTCCAAATATTACTTTACCGCGCATACGCCGCGGATGTATTTGTTTCCATAAATGTATCACATTCTCTTTGACGATGCAAATAAATGCTTTTCCCGCATCACTGCGCAAAATATCAACCAGATCCTGCACAGATTGTACTTTTTTCTTAATCTTTCGCACAATCTTTATTACATTTTGAAGCCAAAGAAACAACTGTCGGATCCCCCGCGGCTTTTTCTCTCTTTCATCAGCCTGCCTAAAAGCCGATCGCTCTTCTCTTTGATCAGTCGTCTGCTTAGAAGCAATCTGCTCTTCTGTCTTGTCAGACTGCTTCTTAGGTGCTATCTGCTTCTCTTGTTTAGGTGCTGTCGGACTCTTCTCCAAGTTCACAGAGGGCGCTTTCTTCTCCTGTTTCGATGATCCCTGTGTTTTTTGAACTGTTTCGGCTGCCTTCTCAGCTTTTCGCTTCTGTGCTTTTGGGGCAGAAGACTTTTTAGAACGGCGTTTTTTATGTGCGCCGTCACAAACTGTTTTTCGTCCGCCAGGTCCTGGGCCTCGGACACCAGTTGCAAAAGCTCCTGCTTTTGGGCGGTGGCGTTGCCAAAGAGAGTGAGTACCTGCACCGGCTTTTCTCTGGGGATCATCACACCCACGATATTGCGGGTTACATTCCGGTGAGATTGGATCCGGCGGAAACGGTCGCCGGAGAGCATGGACAGGGCGCCCTTGGACGGTGAGCGGTACTCCGGTGCGTCCTTGGGCAGCAACACGCCTACCGCGTGAGCCGGATCGCTGACCAGCACGGTGCCGGTTTGGATCCAGCGGGGCAGGTTGTGTTCCATATAGCGGGTGATGAATTTTTCCCGCTTGTCCCGATCCGGACAATAATACATCATCAGCGGATGCGCCAGCAGCGACACCCCTAAGAACGCCACCAGCGGCGCCTGTTCTTTTTTATTCCAATGGGACAGCTCCATTTGCCCTCTCCCTTTCTTATACTTTCGCCTTTTGACTATGCTGCCGGCGCAGTTTGCGCACCACCAGCAGGAACATCACCACGCTCATGGCGGTGCACACCAGGTCGGCCACGGCCTGGGACCAGATAATGCCCTCCAGGCCAACGGTCTTATTCATTATAATCAACAGTGGGAAATAAATCAATCCCTGTCGGCTCAACGACAAGATCATACTTTGGGTGCCCTTGCCCATGCCCTGGAACGAGAAGTTCAGCACGAACATACAGCCGATCACCGGGCCGGAGATCATTAAGGCACGCAGCATTTTGACCCCATAGTCGATTACAGCCGGGTCGTCGATAAACACGCTGACCACCTGGCGGGTAAAGATAAAGTACACCACGGTGATCACTGTGCCCAGCACAATGTTGCAAACGCAGGAAAAGCGAATGCTGTGGCGCATACGGTCCAGTTTGTTCGCTCCATAGCAGTAGCCCACCAGCGGCTGCACGCCTTGGGCCAGCCCCAGCTGCAGCATTACCACCAGCATATTGGCTTTCATGGCAATGCCCATGGCCGCCACCGCGTTGTCGCCATAGCCTTGCAAAAACACATTGATCAGCATGTTAGAAATGCTCATCAGCAAATTGTTAATGGCGGCAGGCAGTCCAACGGTAATGACCCCGCGGGCAATGCCGCCCCGCACCCGGTAACGGCCGGGACTGATGGATAAAATGGACTTGCCCCGCAAAAAGTAAATCAGGAAGAATACTACGCTGACCACATTGCCGATGACGGTGGCAATGGCAGCGCCGGCTACGCCCTGACCGGTGCCAAAGGGCATGGTCAGACCAAAGAGCTTGTCGCCTTTATTCAGAATAAAGATCGGGTCCAGCACAATATTGACCACCTGACCGATAATGCTGCCGATCATAGATACCCTCGCGGCGCCCTCGCCCCGCACCAGGTTGCCCAGCATCACGGAGGACACAATAAAGGGAGAGCCGATGGCCACATACTTTAGATAATCGGCGGCGTAGGCAAAGGTGGCGTCCGACGCACCCACGGCGTACAGTACCGGCTTGCGGAACACCAAAAACAGCACGGTCATCACCAACCCAACGCCAATGGCACTGTAAACGCAAAAGCTGCTGATGGTTTTGACCCTCTCTGTCTTTCCCTCGCCCAGAGAGCGGCTTACAAAGGCGCAGCCGCCTACACCGAACAGGTTGCCGCAGGCGATAAACAGCAAAAACAGCGGCATGGTCACCGACACGGCGGCCACCATATTGGCGTTGCCGGTCTGACCCACAAAGAATGTGTCTGCCAGGTTATAAACGATATTCACCAGCATGCCCATCATGCTGGGCAGCGCCAAAGTGCGCACGGCCCGGGGCACGCTGTAACTTTCAAAAACTTGGGTATTGTCTTTCATTGATCTTTTATGCCTTCTTCTCATAGAGCGCGTTAGCCAGGGCTGCCATTTGAGACATGGTCAGCTGTTCGGCCCGCACGGTGGCGCTCAGTCCTAAAGATTGGAACAGCGCCGTCAGTTCTGCCTTGGGCACGCCCAGGGCGGCGTTCAAACTGTTGGCCAGGGTCTTGCGCCGCTGTAAAAAGGCGCCCTTGACCACACGGAAAAAGTAGCCCTCGTCCGTCACCTGCACCGGGGGCTGCTGCCGCCGGGTTAAGGCGATCACCGCAGAGTCTACATTGGGGCTGGGGTAAAAGCTCTCTCGCCCCACTTCAAACAAGATCTCCGCCTGCGTATAGTATTCCACCGCTGCGGACACGGCGCCGCAGTCCCGGGTGCCCAGGGGCGCGCACAGGCGCTTGGCCGCCTCCAGTTGCACCATCACCACCAGCCGTTCAATAGGCAGCTCGCTTTCCAGCAGGCGCATCAGCACCGGGGTGGTAATGTAGTAGGGTAGGTTGGCGCACACCTGCAAGCGGTCACAGCCGGCGAACCGGTCGGCAAACAGCGCCTGCAAGTCCATTTGCAGCACATCGCCGGGTACCACCTGCACATTGGGGCAGTCTGCCAGGGTCTCGGCCAGTACATCCGGCAGGCGACGGTCCAGCTCCACGGCGGCTACTCGACCGCACACGGCAGACAGCTCTTTGGTGAGCACGCCGATGCCCGGCCCGATTTCCAGCACGCCGGTACGGTCGTCCGCTTCCAGCGCTGCTGCCATACGGGGACACACGGAGGGGTCAATCAAAAAGTTCTGCCCCAGCGCTTTGGAAAAAGTGAAGCCGTGACGGGTTAATATTCTCTTTATTGTATTATAATCATATAAATCCATACAACCGCTCCTCTAACGGTTGCCTATTCTACCACACTTCGGCAGAATTTACAATCATATGCTTGACTTTTTGTGCAAGTGTGCTAAAATACATCATAAGTCGCCTAACGATAGGCGGCTAAATGAATAAAAAGGAAGTGCCTGCATGGAGCTGAAACCCTGTCATCGCCGTCCGCTGCGACCGGATGAGATCGGTCCTCGGGTGATGGAACTCTCTAAATATTTGCGCAAGAATTTTAATGCCGCCGTAGCGGAGCAGGGCCTGTTTTCCGGCCAGCAGGATATATTGCTGCTGCTGATTCGGCAACCGGGTATGACCCTGGGCCAGCTGAGCCGTGCCCTGGGGGTGGCCAGCGCTACCGCCTCCGTGTCTGTCAAGCGCATGGAAAAGGCTGGGTTTATTGAAAAGCGGGTGGACGAAAAGGACGCCCGGATTGTGCGGCTGTATCCCACTCCGGTGGCAGAGGACGCGCCGAAAAAGATTCACCAAAAAATGAACGCCATGGAGCAGGTGCTCACCGCCGGTATGAGCCAGGAACAGGTACTGACGCTGGCCGGCCTGTTGGAGCGTGCGCTGCAAAATGTGGCCAAAGAAAACCCGTAAGTGTGAAAGATAGAGAAGAAAACAGAAAGGAGAACCGAATGTTAAAGAAGTTATCCAAATATATGAAAGGGCTGTGGGGACTGGCAGCCATCAGCGCCGCCGGTATGATCGTAGAGGCCATCAGCGAGCTGGCCCTGCCGTCCCTTGCCAACAGCATTTATCAAAAGGTGGACACCGCCGCCTCGCCGGAGAGCGTGCGTACTGCGGTGATCCTCAGCGGCTTGGGCATGCTGGCGCTGGCACTGTTAGGCCTTTTTGGCGGCGTGGTGACCATGAAAACCTCCGCCAATGTAAGCCAGCGGTTTGCCTACCGGCTGCGAGGGGATATGTACCGCAAGATCAGCCATTTTTCCTTTAAGAATATTGACCAGTTCTCTACTGCGTCGCTGACTACCCGTATGACCAACGATGTGACCACCTTGCAGAATGTGGTGATGATGTGCCTGCGGATTTTAGTGCGTGTGCCTGCGTTGGCGGTGGTGGCCGCCTGCTTTGCGGTGTCCATCAATCCCAAAATGAGCGCTATGCTGCTGATCTTGCTGCCGATTTTGATTGTGGTGGTGGCCTGCATTTTGAAGTTCGGCTTCCCTATGTTCCAAAAAATGCAGAAGAAGATTGACAACGTAAACCGGGTGGTGCAGGAAAACCTAATCGGTATGCGTGTGGTCAAGGCCTATGTGCGGGAGGACCGGGAAAAAGACAAATTCCATGACGCCTCCGATGATTTGGCCGCCCAGGGCGCCAAGGCAGCGGGCCTGATTGTGACTGTGATGCCGGTGATGATGCTGATGCTCAACGCCGTAGTGGTCTTTGTGTATTATAAAGGCGCTTTAGAGGCCAACGCCGGCGTGATGGAAGTGGGCCAAATCTCCGTCTTTGCCTCTTATGTAATTCAAATTTTGATGAATTTGATGATGATCTCCATGATGCTGCTGCAGCTGGCTCGTGGTAAAGCCTGCGGCGACCGTGTGGTGGAGGTGCTGGATACAGAAATTGACATTACCAATCCGCAGAACCCCTATTTGCCGGAGAACCCCAAGGGGGGCGTAGAGTTCCGGGATGTGAGCTTTAAGTATAATACGGAGGGCCACGGGGACGATATTTTGGAGCATATCAGCTTTACCGCCAAGCCCGGCCAGATCATCGGTATTGTAGGCGGCACCGGCTGCGGCAAGAGCAGTTTGGTGAACCTGATCCCCCGGTTGTATGACGCCACCCAAGGGCAGGTGCTCATTGACGGGGTGGATGTGCGTAAGTACGACCTGACCGCCTTGCGGGAGATGATTGGCGTGGTGCTGCAAAAGAATGTGCTTTTTAGCGGCACCATTAAGGAGAATATCCGCTGGGGTAAGAAAGACGCCACGGACGAGGAGATTGTGGCGGCTTGTCAGGCGGCGCAGGCCCATGACTTTGTACTGGCCCAGCCCAAGGGGTACGATACGGATTTGAGCCAGGGTGGGCTGAATCTGAGCGGCGGTCAAAAGCAGCGGCTTTGCATTGCCCGCGCCATGATCAAGCACCCGAAAATTTTGATTCTGGATGACTCCACCTCCGCCGTAGATACGGCAACGGAGGCCAAAATTCGGGAGAGCTTCTATAAAGATTTTAAGGACACCACCGTGTTCATTATTGCCCAGCGGGTCAGCTCCGTGCAGGCTGCGGACCAGATCCTGGTATTGGACGACGGCCAAATCAAGGGGATCGGTACCCATGAGCAGCTGCTGGCCGACAACGAGATCTACAAGGAGATCGTAACCACACAGGCGAAAGGAGTGAGCGAATAATGCCGGGTCCCAGAAGAACGGATTTTAAGAAACCCAAGAATGCCAAAAAGACCTTTGGCCGCATTTTGCAGTATGCGGGCAAGAGCAAATTTATGTTGCTGGCGGTATTCGTGATGCTCATTGCCAGCACGGTATGCTCCGTAGGCGCCTCCTACTGGCTGAAGCCTATTTTGAACGACATTGATGCCTCCATCCGGGCAGGTAATTTTGCCACCGTGGGTGTGCAAAGCCTAATGCGTAACCTGGCCATTGTGTCGGCGCTGTATATTGGCGCGTCCCTTTGTACGTACATTCAAAGCAAGGTGATGGTCAAGATCGCCTACAAGACCACCAACCTGATCCGCAAGGAGCTGTTTGACCACATGCAGACCCTGCCCCTGCGGTTTTTTGACACCCAGACCCACGGCGAGATCATGAGCCGCTACACCAATGATGTGGATAATATTCAGATGATGCTGGAGCAGTCTATGGTGCAGCTGGTGTCCTCCGCCTTTACCTTTGTGGGCATTGTGGTGATGATGATTGCCCTGAGTCCGCCGCTGTTTTGTATTTCGCTTGTGTTTATGATTATTATGCTGGTGACGGTATCTAAGATCGGCAAAAAGAGCAAGCATTACTTTCAGGCGCAGCAGGCCAATTTGGGCCAAATGAACGGCAATATTGAGGAGTCCGTTGAGGGCATGCGGGTCATCAAGGTATTTAACCATGAGGACCAGGCCATTGCGGGCTTTGAGCAGTACAACGAGGCGTTTCGCTCTGCGGCCACCAACGCCAACTTTTACGCGGGGCTGATGGGCCCGGTGTCCAACGGAATCAACAACGCCGGTTATGCCCTGATCGCTTTGTTCGGCGGGCTGCTGGCCCTGACCGGGCGGCTGGACATTGGTACATTCTTTACTTTCCTCAGCTATGCCAAGCAATTTACGCAACCCATTAACCAGATCGCCAATCAGATGAACACCATCTTTTCCGCTCTGGCCGGTGCGGAGCGGGTGTTTGAGATGATGGACACTGCCTCCGAAGAGGACCGGGGCACCGTGACTTTGACGGTAACCGGTGCCGGGGAGGAGAAACGGTGGTACTGGCAGGACGGCGACCGCCGGGTGCCGGTGCACGGGGCTGTGGAGTTCCACCATGTGACCTTTGCCTATGTGCCGGAGAAGGTGGTGCTCCATGATATTAGCCTGTACGCCAAAGAGGGGCAGAAGATCGCATTTGTAGGCTCCACCGGCGCAGGCAAGACCACCATTACCAATCTGATCAATCGGTTTTACGATATTCAGGAGGGCACCATCACCTATGATGGTATTGACATTCGCCGGATCAAAAAGGACGATTTGCGCCGTAGCCTGGCGATGGTGCTGCAAGACACCCACCTGTTTACCGGTACGGTGATGGAGAATATCCGTTACGGTCGGCTGGATGCCACCGACGAGGAATGCATTGCCGCAGCCAAGCTGGCCTCTGCCCATTCCTTTATCCGGCGGTTGCCGGAGGGCTACCAGACCATGCTCACCGGCGACGGCGGCAACCTGAGCCAGGGTCAGCGCCAGCTGCTGGCGATTGCCCGGGCGGCAGTGGCAGACCCGCCGGTGATGGTACTGGACGAGGCCACCTCCTCCATTGATACGCGCACAGAGAAGCATATTGAGCACGGTATGGATCGGCTGATGGCCGGCAAGACCACCTTTGTGATCGCCCACCGGCTCTCCACGGTGCGGGAGTCTAACGCGATTATGGTGCTGGAGGACGGCCGCATTATCGAGCGGGGCGACCACAACGCCTTGATGGCCCAGCAGGGTCGGTATTACCAGCTGTGCACCGGCAAGGCCAAGCTCAGTTAAGACCTGCAAAAAATGATACAGAAGCGGAGAGCGTGCCTCTCCGCTTTTTGCTTTTTTGACATTTGTCAAAAATTGTTATATTTTCAGACAAAGGGGCAGGTTCGGCCATTGTAAAGACAGCAGTCGGTGCTACAATGAGGGCAGAAAGGAAGTGGCACTATGAACAAAGTGCTGGACAAATTCTTTACCAAAGCGGACAACGGCACCGTGCGGCTGTATGATTACGATGTGACCCATTTGTGGCTGGCGGGGCTGGTGTATGCCCATATTGGCTACTGGGTGGAGAACCTGTTTCGCCTGGTGTCTAAGGGCGTTTTGGACTCCCGCAATCAGCTGCTGCCCTTCCTGTTTTGCTACACCATTGCCATGTGGGCCATGTACCTGGCTTTGGGCACCACCAATCACCCGCGCTTCTTCAGCCACCGGGTACTGGAGGGCAACACCCGCCAGGATAAAATACTGGCACGGATCTATTATTTTACTGTGGTGTTCCTGTTTGTCTTTTTCGGCGAGATCGTGGTGGGCAGCATTTTTGAGCAGGTGTCCGGCATCTCCCTGTGGGATTACAGCGGGATCCCCCTACATGTGACCAAGTACACCAGCATTCCTACCTGCACCGCCATGAGCCTGGGCGTGGCTGTCATTATGGGCAATTTCTTTGAGGGGCTGATGAAGAAAATTCAGCGTATTCCCTACCGCACCACGGTGCAGCTGGACTATGTGCTGGGGACGCTGATTCTGGCGGACTGGCTCATTATGATGGTGAGCATCAATGTGTTTAAGAAAGCGCCGGCCTACTGGTCCGTGCAGCTGCTGAGCTTCAAAGATCTGTTGGCACTCTTTGTAAAATAACAATAAATAACCCCCTGTGCGCTTTGCTTTTTGCCACCGATTATGGTATAGTGAGTGGACAGGGGGTTTGTTATGCCGAATTTTACCAAGCTGGCCATTCAGCAGTCCTTTCTGCGGCTTCTCAGCCAAAGGCCCATTACCAAGATCACTGTTAAGGATATTGTGGAGGACTGCGGTATCAACCGCAATTCGTTCTACTACCATTTTCAGGACCTGCCCCAACTGTTGGAAACGGTGATCATAGAAAGCGCGGACGAGATCATCTCTCGCATACCGGAGAGCTTTTCTCTGGAAGAGGGACTGACGACGGTGCTGGAGCGGCTGGTGGAGAACAAGCGGGCCATTCGCAACATTTGGGCGTCACCGGATCGGGCGTTTTACGAGCAGAATTTAATGCGTGTGTGCAATTATGTGGTCAGCCGCTACATTGCCTGCCGCTCGGTGGACCTGCTGCGCACCCTGCCGGAGGAGGAGCTGGCGCTTCTTGTGGATTTTTGCCAGTGCGAGCTGTTCGGCCAGGTGACCAACTGGCTCAATCAAAATATGGCCTATGATATTGTGGCCCATGTGCAGGCTCTGTGCCGGTTGTTCGAGGGCAGTATTACCCAGGCGCTGGAGGCAGCGCCTATGGAGGCGTAAGAATTTTTTTGTTCACAAATGCGGCTACATTTTGTGCCCGGTGGCAGCCCGGTGCACCTACAGCCCCAAGGGATAGCAACTATGGCGCGTGGCACGGTTTTGCGGGTCAAAGAATTTTGAAAAAAGGCTTTACAAGCGGTTACCAAGATGATATAATCAGTAATGAAGTTAGAATATCTATGGCATAACTATATTCTCAAAGAGGTGTATGAAAATGAAAAAGATTCTTTCCATCCTGCTGGCTGCTATGCTGGCGTTCTCTGCACTGGGTGCCACTTCCATGATGGCTTTCGCTGCGTCTAACACCGTGGCCAGCCCGGAGCACACCACAAGAGACAATGACAAGATCGGCCAGGTAAACGGTAAGGTCAGCGACGATGTGGACTATGAGGTAGATCCCACCGATCCCACCAAGATCAGCTTTACCTACACCGGCAACGGCGACTTCCAGGATTGGCAGTTCCCGGGCATGACCGAGGGCAAGGACTACAAGGTGATCTCCGTAGATGGCAACACCATCACCATTCAACTGATCAACGGCTATGAGGGCGATGTAATTGGTAACGCCATCGTAAAATTCAAGGGTGAGACCACTACCAAGAAGGCGCCCCGGAAGGACAAAAAGAGCCGTTCTCCCAAAACCGGCGCGACCATGGCTACCGGCCTTGCACTTGCCGGCGCAGGTGCAGCAGTTCTGGCTGCCATGAAGAAAAAACAGGACGCTGAATAAGACGAACTGCAAAAGCCTGTTTGCCATACGGTAAACAGGCTTTTTTTAATGAAATACGGCGACAATGCCAAGGAGCGACACCCAAGCAATGGATAATCAAAAAGAACCGAAAAAAGAGGAGAAGCGCAACACCGGGCGGGTCATACTGCTGATCATTGCCTTGGTGTGCCTGATCGCCGGGCTGGCGTATATCGGTGTGGATCTGTACCAGCAGTACACCGCCCGCCAGGAGGACCGGCGCAGTCAGAGTATGGTAACAGAAGCGCCCAGTACCACCGGCGAGAGCAAAAAACCCACCAATCCGGTAAATTTCAAAAAGCTGCAAAGCCAAAATGACGAAATTTACGCTTGGATCCAGGTGGACGGTACCGAGGTGAACTATCCCATTGTGCAAAGCACAGTGGACGATGAGTTTTACCTGACCCACAGTGCTTATGATAAAAGCTGGCTGGCCAGCGGTGCCGTGTTTACCCAGTCGCAGAACACAACCACCTTTAACGACTCGGTGACCCTGGTGTACGGTCATAACGGCTTTAGCGAGAGTATGTTTACCTCACTGCATAAGTTTGAGGACAAGTCTTTCTTTGACAGCCACCCGTATTTTTACATTTATATGCCCGGCCACAAGCTGACCTACCAGATCATCTCTGCCTTTAAGTACGATGATCGGCATATTATGAACAGCTTTTCTTTCCAAGATGTGACGGTGCGCAGTGACTTCTTTGCCATGCTGCAAAATCCGGATTCTGCCTTGAAGAATGTGCGCACGGACCTAAAGACCACTGTGGATAAGGACAGCCATGTGGTGATCCTGTCCACCTGCTTTACCGGCACCAGCCAGCGGAGCAGCAGATACCTTGTAAGCGGAGTGTTACTGAAGAATGAAGAAACCGATTGATCCCAATTTGGAGCGTTTTGAAGACAGCGTGTTCTCCCTAACCGGCGGCGATGATACCCCCGGCGCAAGTTACCGCGCGCCTCAATTTGAAATGAAAGAGACTTCGGCTGCTGCAACCCCCGGCGAGTACCACGCCTCGGAGAACCACCGCCAGCGGGCGGAGGCCACAGGCGC
>OGYD01002538.1_pt1 | contig 11642 bp, 4 predicted proteins | sample 1576441 | NCBI WGS metagenome assembly OGYD01 (sample SAMEA3541537, study PRJEB24748) | human gut metagenome | biome: human gut; feature: human-associated habitat; material: faeces | place: China | collected 2012 | reverse complement strand
CCCGGCAGTGAAATACCATATCAGCAAAGGGGAACAGGAAATCGTGACCAGAGTGGATGCGGAAGTTATCTGAATATATAGAAATTGCAGTGGAGTTTTGCTATTTGCAGGCTCCATTGTTTTTATATGAAATAAAAGTATTATGTATACTGTAAATTGTTGAAATATAAATATTAAAAAAGTATATAGTTGCATAATTTTTTACATTATATGTAAACACTTACAAAAATAATCATAAAAATCATAGAGAAAAAAGGAAGTAAAAAGTAATTTATTGCATTTTGTACAATCTGTCTTATTTTTTATAATAAAGATGTATTGTTGTAAATAATTATGGGAGGATTGTATGAAGCAAAAAACATGTAAAGTAGCGAAAACAGTATTGACTCTGTTGCTTTGTGCAGGTCTGACGGCAGGTTCGGTGCCGATAGATGCATTGGCAGCGGATGTACAGTCAGAACAGCCTGTTGGGGGCACAGAGACTGATACAGAAGCCGGAACAGAAGGCAATACGCAATCCACAGGTTCTGTATCTGATGGAAACGTAGTTATAAAGGAGAGAGAAGAAACAGGAACGGAGTGTGGTGCCCCACAGGCGGATTCCGTATCAGAAGGAGACGGAATCGCATTAATAAGCCTGGAAGCTTCCAATACACATATTGCAACTTATACAGGAAAAATTCCGGAAGGAATCACATGGGATGCAGATGTGACGGTAGATACTTTCAGCGAGTCGTACAGCGCGGTTACGGCAAAGGCGGCGGATGGAACCAGCTATACGGTTGAGGTTGTACCGGAAGGAATTGTATATTTTATCGATAATGTAACAAAAGATTTTTCGGAAACTACAACAGAGCCTTATGAAGCAGTAAAGACATTAGCAGGTGACCAGCTGATCAATACCGTCTATGATCAGCAAAAGACGGCGGATACTGCATGGGGTCTGGTAGATACGGATGCGCAAACCAAAGGATATAAGAATACGACTACTGATAAAACAGCCACCGGTATTTATGGAAAAAATAATGCCATTGGAGAAACGTTGTCTTATGATCTGTATCTGGAGGCAGGCACCTATACCATTACTTCAGGACATAGAGAATGGTGGAGCAATACCCGTCCTATGGAGGTGCTGTTAAAAACAGACGCAGGAGAAACAACCATTGGAAGTGTATCTGTTAGCAAAAGTGCAAAAACAGCACAATTTTCTTATACTTTTACGCTGGATACTGCCCAGACGGTTACTTATACCTTAAAGAGTACGGCAAAGCAGGCTCCTGTTTTAAGCTGGCTTGGAGTATCAAAATATATCACAAAGGAATCGGAATATTTTGGACAGGCTCTGGAAGACAATAATCAGCTCACTGTTCTTTCTGATGCTTCCTTAGAAGCAGACAGCGGCACAGGAAAGCAGCTTTCTGTGACAGGTGGCTGGACTAGTGGTGGTATCTCTAAGGCAGGCGCAACCATAAAAAATGCACCTGATTTTTTCCAGAGAAAGCAATTTACATATAATCTCAATTTAAAATACAATTACATACAAGAAGAAACGGGGAGCCGTGCTGCTGTTTTTCTTGGTAATTCCGATTCCACTGCTTTCCGTGTAATTCCGGCAAAGTCCCAGAATCAGTCTGTGCTGAGAGTGGGTACCAATGCAGGAGCAAAGGATTATCCTCTGACAACGGCTCTTACTGCAGGGGACTGGCATGCGCTTTCTATTGTGTATACCGAGGATGAACAGCAAGGCTATGTGGCATTATACTGTGACGGAGCAAAGGTACTGAATGCCACTGGAATAGGGTTTAAATTAAGTAATACTACCAATCTGGCTGCCGGAATCGGTGCAGCTTATGGAACCAACTATTTGTGCAACGGTACTTATGACAATATTGTTGTCAAGGCAGCAGCTGCAACAGAGGAAGAAGCCATTACGGAAACACAGGCAAGACTGGATGCCATCAAAGGCGCTGTCCAGACAGACGGAAACATAGTGATATCAGGTGCAGATGTTGACAAGGCAACAGCTAATATCAATGGTCTGACTTATAAGGGCTTTGGTATGTTAAATGGTAACAGTACCAGTAACCTGCTGCTGGATTACAAGGCAGAGCATCCTGATCAATACTGGGACATGATGCAGTATCTTTTCGGTGGAGAATATCCTTTGTTTACCCATATCAAGATGGAAATGGGAAATGACGGAAATAATTCTACCGGAGCAGAAGCCTGTACCATGCGTTATGAGAACGAAGAAGCGGATGCTTCCCGCTCTCCGGGATTTGTCATGGCAGCTGATGCGAAGAAGATCAACTCGAATGTCAAGATCAGTATTTTGCGTTGGGAGATGCCGGCATGGGTTGCTTCCAAATGGAGCAGTGACCGTACCGGTGCAGGATATGAAGCAGTTTATAAATGGTACAAGGAGACCATTTTTGATGCCTATGAAAAATATGGTTATGTCGTAGATTTCGTAGATCCTGATAAGAACGAGACAACAGACCCTAATGAGGACTTTATCAAATGGTTTTCCAACCGGGTAAAAAAAGAAACAGATTTCCCGGACTATATGGATCAGGCAGCGATTGACGCTTATCACAATATCAGAATTATTGCTTCTGACGAGAATAAGACCCTGCAAATCGTACCTTCCATGAGAAGCGACAATGATCTCTACAATGCAGTAGATATCATTGGTTTCCATTATCGTACCAGTGCCACGGAGGATTACATCAAAATGGCGGATGTGGACGACAAGGAGGTATGGTACAGCGAGGGTTGTGCAACCTTTGGTTATACAGAGTTACAGGAAAACAAGACGAGTGAATACGGTGGTGGAACGATCGGAGGATATCAGAGTCCGTTGGCTCTGGCAGACAGCTTTATCAATGCGTTTACCGGATCTCGCAGAACCCACTATATTTTCCAGCCGGCTATCGGTTCCTTCTATGAAGGCATCCAGTATGGCCATAAAGAGCTGTTAAGTGCCAGAGATCCCTGGAGCGGTTATATCCATTATGATCCGGCACTGTACATGATTGCACATTTCTCTCAGTTTGCAGTCACCGGATGGGAGGATACCGACCCTTCCCAGAATGAAATCTGGCGTGTTATCACCGGTGCAACCTCCGGATCCTTCGGCTCCAGTGACAATGAGCATCAGACAGCAGGGATGGATGGGAAAGCCAGCTATATGACACTGGTATCTCCGGATAAAAAAGACTTTTCTGTAATTTTTGTAAATAACACAAGAAATCAAAAAACCTTTAAGATTACTGCAAAGGATATGACAGTAGCCTCCGATGCAACCTTAAAAATATGGACAACCACAACAGATAGCTATTTACAAAAGAGTGATACAGATGCAGAACAGCAGAACGGTTGCTGGTATGTAACAGTTCCGGCTTATGGGATGGTAACAGCAACTACACTGAATACGACACCTGCAAGAACACCGGAACAAGAAATCCATAACGAGGACAGAACGGTTTTGGATACTGACAGTACCGGACGCAATCAGAATACAACGGATAATGTACTTTATGCGGATGATTTCGAGTATACAGAAGAACCGGAAATGGAACAGTATAATGCCAAAACCCAGGAAACCACCAGTGTAGATTATCTGACGGCAAGAGGCAATGAGCCACGTTATATGTTGGATACGCATGGCGCTTACATTGTAGAGAACGGCAGATTAAAATCGGAACTGACGACCAGTGTGGGACAGTGGAACGGTGGAGAGCCTTCGACGATCGTCGGTGATTTCCGATGGATGGATTATGTGACAAAAATTGATGTCCAGATTCCGGAGACATCTGCATCGACCTATGCGAGACTGGGTATCCGCACCCAGACAGGCATGAACTGGAACCAGAGCGGCTATACGCTGGAGATTAACGGTGCCGGATCTTGGAAACTGTACCGCGTAGGCAGTGCTGTAGCAAATGGAACGGTAACAGCCACAACAGATGGCAAATATGAATTAAAGCTGGCAGCCCTTGGCGACATGATTACCGCGTTTATCAACGGAGAACAGGTCACAAGCTATCAGGACGCATCTCCGATGCTGTCCGGTCGCGTCAAGATCAGCAACAACTGGCATCAGGTATATTATGATAACCTTCTCATTGAGAAGATTGCAGGAGGATGTGCTTATGCGTTGTCTATGGTGGATGGACAGGATGACAGCGTAAGCTATGAGGGAAGTTGGACAATCGACAATCCCGGAAGCGGCAGTGCGGACAACTGGTATCGTACCTTGTCTGTATCAGGCGGAAGCGGTGCAACAGTGAGTTTCCCTATCCATGGTGCGGGATTTGCAATTATTGGACCTAACAACGCCGGGACGAAGCTGGATGTCTATGTAGATAACAACCTTGTAGCGGAGAATGTTTCGACCACAGCAGCTGCAAGTCGTTATGAGTCTTACAGCTATAGTGGTCTGAGCCTTGCAGATCATAATATCAAAGTAGTAGTAAAGAGTGGAACCCTGAAAATAGATGCACTGTATGCGTTGGGTGAGACAACCCAGATCGGTGATGATGTGCTTGTCAGCGTAGAAACAAAATTTCCTGCAGCTTATGCAGTTGAGCAGAATCAGACCCTCAAGAATTTGCCGGCTACGGTAGAAGTAAAAACAGGAAATGGAACTGTAGTGACAAAGCCTATCGTATGGAGCAATAATACGGCGGAACATTTCTCGGAAGCTTATGCGACGACCAGTGTCACCGGTGTGGTGCAGGATGGTGTCAACAGCTTCGGAGCAAGTCTCGGAGTGACGATTCCGGTAGAAGTGGTGCCGGAGAATACGGTATATTTTATTGATATGGTAAAGGGAACTCCGGATGCAGATGCAAAAACGGAAGCCTTTGCAGCAGTGAAGGAACTCAGAGGAAGTGCGCTGTTGAACCAGACTGCGGATCAGTTAAAGACCTCCGGCAATAGCTGGGGGCTGGTAGATACTGATGCGGGAACCAAGAGTTACACCGATACTACAGATAAGACAGCAACCGGTATTTACGGGAACAATAACGAATCAGGCGAAACTCTGACCTACGCGCTGACTTTAGATCCCGGTAAATACACCATTACCTCTGCACACAGAGAGTGGTGGGGAATGACCAGACCGATGGACCTGACAGTAACAGTGGATAATATTACACTGGATGCCGGAACGATTCAGGTAGACGGCAGCAATCCGAATGCTGTAAATACTTATTCTTTTGACGTAAGAACCAAACAGACCGTAACCTATACGATCACTGCAACCGGAACACAGGCTCCTGTCATCAGCTGGCTCGTTGTCAGCCGGACCGGAGATGCCGAGGAAATTCAGCCGAATGACAGTATTCCCGGTACATCAGGCAGTGTCATCCGTGATACGAACGGAAAGGCGATGCAGGCACACGGCGGTTCCGCAGCAGCCATGAAAGAAGGAACCGGAGAGGGATGCGTCAATATTGACCTCGATGGTGACGGACAGATCACAGAGGGTAAGACCGTATATCTGTGGTATGGAGAAGATAAGACCAACAACACCAGACCGGTAGATGGTGTAAAATGTTATGTTTCTACCGATCTTTACAACTGGACCGACAAGGGAACAGTACTGTATCTTCAGAGCAGCATCCTGCCGATTGAAGAATCCGCAGAGAAAGCAATCACTTCCTCCGCAGGAGCAAATGGAACAGGAACGACCCAGAGTTATCCTGCAATGCAGCTCAGTAATACCAATTTCGAGACTCTGAAGGCATGGGGAAAGCTGTCCGCAGCACCAGAGGGTGTCACCGAAGCGGAATTCCGTGATGTCAAGCTGTTCTTAAGAGCCTATGTCACAGAGTTTGAGAAAGAGCCAACGAGCGCTGAGGATATATCCTGGATTGCAAAGAGTTATGATGAGACAAAGGTAGAGGCAGGTAGCTTCCTGTACCCTGACAGCAAGACCAATGGAACCCAGACCGTATCCAGATTACAGCTTGCTTTCGAGGGAATGTATGGTAATTATTGCATTACTGAGCGACCTAAGATGGTCTATAATGAAAAGACAAAGAAATTTGTTATTATTTTCCATGCAGATGGACCTTTGTACAATAATGAAAAGCTGTACAACTGGGTGAAGAACGGTATGCAGGGCAACTGTGAAGCCAGCAGATACAGCTGCGCTATGGTTGGTTTTGCAACAAGTGATACACCATTCGGACCTTTCAAAGTGGTAAATATGACCCGTATGAATTATGATGAGAGCCTGAATGCACAGCGGTTGGGCGAAGCCAGAGACATGACTGTGTTTGTCGATGATGTGGATGCAAATGCAGACGGAGCAAAGGATGCTTATGTAATCTACTCCAGTGAGATGAATGCAAAGCTGTATGCATCTCTATTGAACAGTGATTATACCGGGCTCGCTGCCAAGGGTAATACAGCGGACAATCAACAGATGGCAGCCCGTCTGGTATCTGACAATAGCAGAGAAGCACCCGCTGTCATGAAATACGATGGTTGGTATTACATGATTACGAGCGGAACGGATGGCTGGAACAGCACCGCACATACCTACTATCGCAGTCAGAACATTCTAAGCGGCTGGGAAAAAGTAGGAAACCCGGCAAAGAATGATACCGGAAAATGTTTTGATACACAGGTGACATATATTATTCCGATTGATGCAGCTGCAGGAAAGTTCATTTATATGGGAGACCGTTGGAATGGCAACAAATTGTCCGACAGCCGTACTGTCTGGCTGCCCTTACAGGTAGATGCCACTTCCCATACTATTGCGATTCTGAATCGCACCAACTGGAAGACAGAAGAACTGGAAGATCTGATCCCGGTTGGCATACAGACTGCACTTCCCAAGATCACATGGACGGACGGCAGTAATTTGCCGGAGAAAGTCACGGTAAGCTATAAGGGACAGACTGTGGAGAGTAAGGTTGCCTGGGACAAGAGTTCTTATCAGGTCATCGGCAGAACCACTGTCACCGGTAAACTCATCGATTGCCGGAACGCGGAGATCTCAACAGAAATGCTGGTATGTCCGAAAAATGCAGTTTATTTTGCAAATGCATCGAAAGCACCGGTAAGTGCAGATTATACTTCCATCATGAAACAGCTCGGCAATACATTGTTACATACAGTGGATGTATATGATGGCGCCTACAGTACAGAAACAGGATTTGGATATGTAGGAGCAGAAGGAAAGCTGCGTAACAGCACAGATGACATTTATCAAAGTATGCGTTATGCAACAGACAAGACCCAGAGCATCAGTTATCGGTTTGATCTGGAAGCCGGAAAATATAATGTTTATGTGGGTATGTTTGACCCCTCCAGCTGGTGGGATGGAAAACGCTATGCGGATATCAGTCTGAATGATAAGGTAGTAACAGAGAAATACAATTACCAGAATAATGTAAACGATACTCTTACGTATGAAAATGTAGAGGTAGGCGAAGAAGGAACTCTGACGATAACTATTTCGCCGAATGCAGCTACATCCAGTGCCGTTCAGGTCAGCTTTATTGTAGTGGCAAAAGCGCAGAAGGATGCAGAAGTTACCCCGACTCCGGAGCCTACGGCAAGTCCAAAGCCTACGGCAGCACCTACGGCAAGTCCAAAGCCTACGGCAGCACCTACGGCAACGCCCTCAAACGATTCCAATCATGAGGATGACAAGGACAACAACACCTCGAATTCTCCTGTGGCAGCAACCGCAACTCCGGTTCCGGTAGCAACAGCAAGACCTGTTCGTTCTACAGTGGGTGCAACACCAAGTGATATGGTAAATGCGACACCGACCGTTCCGGCAACAACACAGAAGACAGAAAAAACAGGAGCAACCATAATCAATGCAGCCGGTGAGGCTGAGGCAATCGGATGGAAGGATATCCTTGAAAATATTCGTCAGAATGTAAGTGATAGCAGCAATAAAGAGATCTATATTGTGGCAGGCAGCGACACCGTTGTTCCTGCAGAAGTATTGCAAAGCGTAATGGGAAGCAACCTGTCTCTGAGAATCGAAATCGAGGAGGAACTGGCATGGATCATTGAAGGACAGGAGATCACAGAAAATGTAGGAGATATTGATTTCGGAATCCTTAGGTCAGCGGATCGGATTCCTGCTGAACTGATAACACAGACGACACAGGGACATGATTATATTCCTTTGTCACTGGTACACGACGGAAGCTTCGGCATGACCGCAAAACTGTCAGTCCGTCTTGGTACAGAGAATATCGGTAAATATGCAAATCTCTTCTACTATAACTCTGACAATGCAGCAATGGAGTTAGTTGCGTTCGGTCAGGTGGCAGACAGCGGATGGGTTGAACTCAACTATGAGCATGCCAGCGAATATCTGCTGGTTATGGCTGACGAGCCTATGGATGTAGAGAATTTGTCCAAGGATGCTTCGTCGGAAGCAGTTTCCGCAGAAAATGACAACACAGAGAGCCAGAACCGTAATCACAGCAAAGCAGGAAAAATTTGGATTCCTATTGTGATTGTAATAGTATTGACAGGATGTGCTGCAGGATATTTCTATCTGCGTAAGAAAAAGTAAAAGAGTATATATATTCTGTATGATCTAACATTAAAAACCGGCGAAATCTTATTTGACATGGCTGTCATTAAGATTTCGTCGGTTTTTTGTATACGGTAGGTTATGCAGGATTTTAAAATCACGAGACATCATTGTTCAGTAGGATACAGAAAGTTGTATTACTTTGCGGAGTAAAACAAGAAAAGACAGAAAGAAGTATCTGCAAATAAGAAGTATATAAAATGTTTAGATTTGGACAGTAGAAATAAAAACGTTTTTATGCTATCATGCATATAACAGTAAGAGGTGATAGCTATGAAAATAGAACGAATTGATGACAAGACAGTAAAGTGCTTCCTGTCCAATGAAGAATTGGAAGAGTACGAGATTGATTATAAAGATTTTGTGACCCGCAGTGATAAGGCCAAAGAGGTGGTACAGGAGATTATTGAGCAGGCAGAGGAAGAGGTAGGCTACAAGCCGCCGAAGTACGCATTTGACCTGCAGATCATGATGCTGCCGGATGAGGGACTGGTACTGGTATTTTCCGAGAAAGAACCGTTGGAGAATAAAAACGGTGCACAGCTGTTGCAGGCTTTGCAGGAAATGAAACGGGTCTTCGAGGAGAAGAAGGCAGAGATCGGCGCTACGCTGGGAAAACAGGCGAACCCGCAGGGGCACTTTACGCTGCTGCGCCAGGACAAAGAGCCGATGCGCGTCACCCTGAATGCGCCAGGTCGTCATAACGCGCTGAACGCCGCAGCTGCGGTTGCGGTTGCTACGGAAGAGGGCATTGACGACGAGGCTATTTTGCGGGCGCTTGAAAGCTTCCAGGGGACTGGTCGCCGTTTTGATTTCCTCGGTGAATTCCCGCTGGAGCCAGTGAATGGTAAAAGCGGTACGGCAATGCTGGTCGATGACTACGGCCACCACCCGACGGAAGTTGACGCCACCATTAAAGCGGCGCGCGCAGGCTGGCCGGATAAAAACCTGGTAATGCTGTTTCAGCCGCACCGTTTTACCCGTACGCGCGACCTGTATGATGATTTCGCCAATGTGCTGACGCAGGTTGATACCCTGTTGATGCTGGAAGTGTATCCGGCTGGCGAAGCGCCAATTCCGGGAGCGGACAGCCGTTCGCTGTGTCGCACAATTCGTGGACGTGGGAAAATTGATCCCATTCTGGTGCCGGATCCGGCGCGGGTAGCCGAGATGCTGGCACCGGTATTAACCGGTAACGACCTGATTCTCGTTCAGGGGGCTGGTAATATCGGAAAAATTGCCCGTTCTTTAGCTGAAATCAAACTGAAGCCGCAAACTCCGGAGGAAGAACAACATGACTGATAAAATCGCGGTCCTGTTGGGTGGGACCTCCGCTGAGCGGGAAGTTTCTCTGAATTCTGGCGCAGCGGTGTTAGCCGGACTGCGTGAAGGCGGTATTGACGCGTATCCTGTCGACCCGAAAGAAGTCGACGTGACGCAACTGAAGTCGATGGGCTTTCAGAAAGTGTTTATCGCGCTACACGGTCGCGGCGGTGAAGATGGTACGCTGCAGGGGATGCTCGAGCTGATGGGCTTGCCTTATACCGGAAGCGGAGTGATGGCATCTGCGCTTTCAATGGATAAACTACGCAGCAAACTTCTATGGCAAGGTGCCGGTTTACCGGTCGCGCCGTGGGTAGCGTTAACCCGCGCAGAGTTTGAAAAAGGCCTGAGCGATAAGCAGTTAGCAGAAATTTCTGCTCTGGGTTTGCCGGTTATCGTTAAGCCGAGCCGCGAAGGTTCCAGTGTGGGAATGTCAAAAGTAGTAGCAGAAAATGCTCTACAAGATGCATTAAGATTGGCATTTCAGCACGATGAAGAAGTATTGATTGAAAAATGGCTAAGTGGGCCGGAGTTCACGGTTGCGATACTCGGTGAAGAAATTTTACCGTCAATACGTATTCAACCGTCCGGAACCTTCTATGATTATGAGGCGAAGTATCTCTCTGATGAGACACAGTATTTCTGCCCCGCAGGTCTGGAAGCGTCACAAGAGGCCAATTTGCAGGCATTAGTGCTGAAAGCATGGACGACGTTAGGTTGCAAAGGATGGGGACGTATTGACGTTATGCTGGACAGCGATGGACAGTTTTATCTGCTGGAAGCCAATACCTCACCGGGGATGACCAGCCACAGCCTGGTGCCGATGGCGGCACGTCAGGCAGGTATGAGCTTCTCGCAGTTGGTAGTACGAATTCTGGAACTGGCGGACTAATATGTCGCAGGCTGCTCTGAACACGCGAAACAGCGAAGAAGAGGTTTCTTCTCGCCGCAATAATGGAACGCGTCTGGCGGGGATCCTTTTCCTGCTGACCGTTTTAACGACAGTGTTGGTGAGCGGCTGGGTCGTGTTGGGCTGGATGGAAGATGCGCAACGCCTGCCGCTCTCAAAGCTGGTGTTGACCGGTGAACGCCATTACACACGTAATGACGATATCCGGCAGTCGATCCTGGCATTGGGTGAGCCGGGTACCTTTATGACCCAGGATGTCAACATCATCCAGACGCAAATAGAACAACGCCTGCCGTGGATTAAGCAGGTGAGCGTCAGAAAGCAGTGGCCTGATGAATTGAAGATTCATCTGGTTGAATATGTGCCGATTGCGCGGTGGAATGATCAACATATGGTAGACGCGGAAGGAAATACCTTCAGCGTGCCGCCAGATCGCACCAGCAAGCAGGTGCTTCCAATGCTGTATGGCCCGGAAGGCAGCGCTAATGAAGTGTTGCAGGGGTATCGCGAAATGGGGCAGATGCTGGCAAAGGACAGATTTACTCTGAAGGAAGCGGCGATGACCGCGCGGCGTTCCTGGCAGTTGACGCTGAATAACGATATTAAGCTCAATCTTGGCCGGGGCGATACGATGAAACGTTTGGCTCGCTTTGTAGAACTTTATCCGGTTTTACAGCAGCAGGCGCAAACCGATGGCAAACGGATTAGCTACGTTGATTTGCGTTATGACTCTGGAGCGGCAGTAGGCTGGGCGCCCTTGCCGCCAGAGGAATCTACTCAGCAACAAAATCAGGCACAGGCAGAACAACAATGATCAAGGCGACGGAC